>Ga0070669_100000054_pt1 | contig 112659 bp, 88 predicted proteins | sample KBSS53metaG_FD_64680 | JGI IMG/M metagenome (GOLD analysis project Ga0070669, IMG submission 64680) | Switchgrass rhizosphere microbial communities from Kellogg Biological Station, Michigan, USA - KBS S5-3 metaG | ecosystem: Host-associated > Plants > Roots > Rhizosphere > Soil ...
CCTGGGAGCGCCGGCGTCCCGCCGGCAACTAACTCAAATTAGTATGCCGGCGGGACGCCGGCGCTCCCAGAGGGGCTCACTCATCAACGTGCCAATTCTGCGGAATTATGCTGAGGAAGCATTCGTTATCCTCATCGGCCGTTGTTGTTGAAGTATGGAGGAGAACGAGATGGCGCATCCCTCATGCCGTGTATCCCCAGTCGTTCAGTGCCTGTTTCTGGCGTTCCTTCTCATCCTGAGCCCGGCCCGGCTCTGGGCCAAGGGGTGCGCGGAGAGCCTGGGTCCGGCGCAGCCGCCGCCGTCGAGCCTGTGGGGTGAGCTGCAGCCCGGGGCCATCCTCCTGGACGCCACCCGGTGGACGGGCTCGCAACTGCCGAACAACTCCTTCCCGGTCTCGACGTCGGTGGACATCGAAAACGGCTGGATCTTCCACTCCTTCTACGGCGGGTTTTCGATCTGGGATGCCCGTACCCACCCGGAGGCTCCGGAGCAGGTTTCCATCATCGGCGGCCACGTACCGGCCCGGAAGTTCCCCAGTTGGCCGGTCATCACGGAGTTCACGCAGCTCGTCTTCTCCATCGACGTTCCTGAGGGCAACGATAATCTCGCGGCCGTGGGGGCGGTCGCTCCCGTGGGCCTGACGATCTGGAACACCACGAACAAGAGCGAGCCGCTCGCCCTGTACCAGGACACCGCCCGGCACAGCCATCAGGTGTACGCGGCGCGCCTCGGTGGCCGTGACTACGCCTTTGTCGCCGACTTCCAGACCAGCGTCACCCATGGCCTGTTCGTCTATGACATGACGGCCGCCAAGAGCTTCAGCTCCTGTGTCGAAAACAGCGTCAACGGCATTGACTGTCCAGGCGTCTACCGGGGGCGGATCGGCGGCCAGGAAGCCGCCAAGTACGTGCATGGCCTGGCCGTGGGCAACCGCCATTTCATCGTCAAGAGCGCGGGCAGCAGCGACACCACCGGCATCAAGATCTACGAGGTGACCAATCCTTTGCAGCCCCAACTGGTGGTGCAGGACTTCCAGGGCTTCTCCAACGGCAACTTTCATGGCGTCGCCCTGTGGACGCACAACGGCCAGCACTATCTCGCCACGCGCCAGTCGCAGGGTTCACAGGACGTGGGAAAGATCTTCAACGTCACCACCTGCCTGACGACCGGTTGCCCGGGCCTCCAAAACCTTGAGGTCTGGAGGAGCCCGCAACCGATCAAGCCCTATCCCCAATCCATCGACTGGCTTTCGGCGACCTTCTCGCGCAGCGGCTCCACGCCGTTCCTCTACTTCGGCAACCAGGATCCCTGCCGCGAGGGCGAGGCGGACTTCCAGACCGAGTACCTCCTGGACGTGAGCAACCCCGCGGCGCCGCGGGACGTCACGCCGCGGGGCCACATCACGGACATGGGCAGGCAGGTCGACTACTGGAGCTGGTACTACTCGGACACGGTCCGCGGGTGGAGCCACTTCGGTCCGCGGATGGCCAGGTTCAACGGCCCGTACCTCTACCGGGCGGCCGCGACGATCTTCGACGTCCACAAGTGGACGCCGGGACCGTTCGTGACGGTGAGCGGCCCCAGCAGCGGCCAGACGGGCACGGCGTACGGCTTCACGGCCACGGTTGGCAACTGCACGACGGGCAACTGGAGCTGGACGGCCGGAGCCGGTGCGACCATCACGGGCAGCGGCCCGTCCGTTTCGATCACCTGGTCGAGCGCAGGCACGAAGGACGTCGTGGCCACGGCCGCGGGCTGTACCAGCGGTACGAAGTCGATCAACCTCACCGATCCAAATGCTCTCACGGCCGTCTTCTCGTTCTCGCCCGCGAACCCGCAGGCGAACCAGACCGTGACCTTCAACGCCGGCGCCTCGATGGGCAGTCCGGCTTTTTACTTCTGGGAGTTCCCCGACGGGACGACCGCCTCCGGCGTCACGGTGAGCCGCGCCTTCCCGGCCGGCTCTCACAGCGTCAAGCTGACGGTCTACAAGGATTGCACCGGCGGGGTCTGCGCCAGCCAGGCTTCAGTGACGAAGACCGTGGTGGTGACGGGTGGCCCGCCACCGGTCGTGGCCAGCTTCGGCACCAGCGCCCTTTGTACCTCCGACCTTACCGGCGTACGGTGCACGGCCCAGACGGGTGAGGTCGTCACATTCAATTCCACAAGCACGGGCAACCCGGCCCCGACCAGCTTCGTATGGAGCTTCAACGACGGGACTCTGGCCGGCAGCGGTGCCCAGGTGAGCCACATCTGGAGCGCGCCCGGCACCTATCTCGTCCAGCTCACGGCGAGCAACGGCCAGAGCTCGAACAGCACCTCGCGGCTCTTCGTGGTGACGGGCAACCCCGTCCCCCAAGCCAGGTCCGTGGTGCTGCCCTGGATCGCGCAGACGCGGGGCGCGCTCGTGCAGTCGAGCGACCTCTACGTCCACAACCCCGGCCAGACGGCCATGGACGTCACGCTCGAGTTCCGCAAGCGGGGCGTTCCGGAGACCAATCCGCCGCGGGTGCCGCGCACGATCCAGCCGGGCGCGACGCTCTACGTGGGCGACGCGCTGCGCGAGCTCTTCAACCGCGAGAACCTGGCCGGCTTCATCGTGGTGACGGTAGACCGGGGTGACGTGGAGCCGGTGGTCACGTCGTTCAACACCACGTTCCAGGCCGACGGCAAGCAGTTCGGCCAGACGGTCTCGGGTGTTTCGATGAGCAGCGCTTCGGGCTCGGGTCCTGAGAACCGGGTGCAGCACCTGGTGGGACTGATCGACAACACGGAGCGCCTGGCCTATTTCGGCCTCAGCAACCCGAACGAACAGCCGGCCGCGTACCACCTGCGGTTCTTCGACAAGACGGGCCGGCAAATCGGTGAATCGGCTCAAGATCTCGCCCTCTCCCGGTTCAGCCAGAAGCAGTACCAGGTACGGGAGATCGAGGAGCTTTTCGGGGTCTCGAACGTGGCAGACTACCGCATCGAGATCGAGACCAGGACAGGCGGCAGGATCCTGCCCTACGCGTCGAACCTGCGCCTGTCTTCGGAGGACCCGTCGTTCATCGAGCCCGGCGCGACGAAGAATGCGAAGTCCTACCTGCTGGGCGCCCTGAGCTCTCCGGGCCTCAACAACAGCACCTGGCGGAGCGACCTGCTGCTGACCAACGTCAACACGCAGGCGGTGACGGCCCAGGTGACGTTCACGGGCGCGGGCCTCAACAGCGTGCCGACGACTCCGGTCGGCGTGACGCTGCAGCCGGGGCAGACCGAGCGTCTGGAGAACGTGATCGCCAGCCGTTGGAACATCCGCAATGCGGTGGGCGTGCTGACGGTGTCGAGCAGCTCTCCGAACGGCGTGTTCCCGATCGTCCAGGGCGAGAGCTACGAGAGCACCAACACCGATCCGGCCAAGCGTTTCGGCCAGTCGATGACGGCACTGAGCGACGCGGACGCGGCGGTTGCCGGCAGGTCGCAGTACCTGGTCGGCATGCGCCAGGACGCGAAGAACCGGACGACGATCTGGATTTTCAACCCGGACAGTGTGACCGCGGAGTACGACGTCATCTACCGGCCTCTCGACGGCGGCGCCCCCCTGGGCACCGTGAAGGACGTCCGTCTGGGTGCCGGCAAGATGCGCCAGCTCAGCCCGGGTCAGCACCCGATCCCGGCGGCCGGCGTGGCCAATGGGTTCACGGTGGAGATCAAGGTCAAGAGCGGCAAGGTGCTGAGCGCCGCCCAGGTGATCAACAACGTCACCAACGACCCGGCGTACATCCAGGGTGAGGCGCGGTAGCAGGCTGACGGCTCTTGATTCCTTGCCTCGATCTCCGGGTGGCGGGAGTGCGGTGGGAGAAGGGACAGGGATGAGGGGTCTTGGGCGGGGGGCGCTAGCCGGGAGCCGCTAAGCGGCCGCCGGGCTGAGCGGCAGCCGCACCTCGAACTCGCTCCCCATTCCCCGCCCTTCGCTGCGGGCCTGGACCCGGCCGCCGTGCATCTCCACCAGGCTGCGCACCAGGGTGAGGCCGATGCCCAGGCCGGATTCCGCGCGGTCGAGGGCCTGCTCGCCCTGGGTGAAGAGATCGAACACCCCCGGGAGGAGATCGGGGGCGATGCCGATGCCGTTGTCGCGCACGCGCATCACCGCCCCGCCGTTCTCGTCGCGGCCGAGGGAAATCTGGACGATCCCCCCGGAATCGGTGAACTTGATGGCGTTGCGCAGCAGGTTCGAGAGCACCTGCTCGAGGCGCGTGGCGTCGCCGTCGAGAGGCAGCGGCTCGGCGGGCAGCTCGATCTGCAGACGATGCTCCTTGGCCTCGGCCAGGGGGCGGCACGACTCGACGGCGTGCCTCACCACCTCGACGAGATCGAGGGGCTCGCGCCGCAATTCCACCTTGCCGCGGGTGATGCGGGAGACGTCGAGCAGATCGTCCACCATGCGCACCAGGTGCTGGATCTGGCGCCGGATGATGGCGACCGACCGCTCCACGGTCGGGCTGTCCGAGCCGAGCTGCTCCAGGAGGTAGGAGGCGTTGGCGATGGCTCCCAGCGGGTTGCGCAGCTCGTGGGCGAGCATGGCCAGGAATTCGTCCTTGCGGCGGTCGGTCTCGGCGAGCGCCTCGGCCCGGGCGCGCAGCTCGGTGGCCAGGCGCTCGCTCTCGCGGGTTCGCTCGGCCAGACGGTCGCGCATCTCCTGGAAGGCGGCGGCGAGACGGGCGACCTCGGTGATGCCGCTGACGGCGCCGATGGGGGCCGCGAGGTTGCCCGCCGTCAGCTCGTCCACAGCCTCGGACAGATCGCCGAGAGGGCGGGCGATGCGGCGCGCCGCGATGATGCCGCCGATCACCGCCAGGGGAATCACCAGCAGGAGCAGCCCGAAGGCCAGGTCGCGCCCGCGGCGCACCCCGGCCAGGGCGTCGGACCGCGGCCGCTCCACCGCCACCACCCAGTCGCGCGCCGGCACCACGGCGAAACCCGAGACGGCACCCTCGCTCTCGACCTGGCGCCCGGCGCGGATCTGGCGGTCCCAGCCGGACGGCAGCTCGGGGATCTTCTCGCCTGCCAGGGGCTCGCTGTGGGCGGCGATCCGCCTGCCGCTGCCGTCCACCAGGGTGACGGTGGATCCCGGCCGGGCGATGCGCCGAGCCAGAGACTCGAAATCCAGCTCCACCACCAGGAGGCCCGGGAGACTGTCCCCACTATTGTGGACAGGGGCCCAGAGCAGAAGCGACATGGGCTGGCCGGCCCTGGCGGGGATGAGCAGGAGGCGATCCTGCTTTCGCGTCATCATGTCGTCGACCAGGCTTTGCAGGAGGCCCGGCGGCAGATTCGCCTGGCCGTTGGCGGCGACGATCCGGCCATCGGCCGCCAGGGTGCGGAAGGCCGACATGCCGGCATAGGTCTTCCGGGCCATCGCGAGCAGCTCGCCCTGGTTTTCCGGCTCCATGGGCAGTTGGCCCGCCAGCGCCGCCAGGGCGAAGACGCGGGCGCTGTTCATCGAGATGTAGTCCGAGACGTTCTGCGCGATCGCCTGGGCTTCGATCCGCTGAGTGGCGCTCGCCTGCTCCGCGGCCAGCCGCTCCTCCTGGGCGGTGGCCACCGCCGTGGCCAGGATGAGCCCCAGGGAGGTGGAGACCGCCAGCACCAGGGCGAGGCGCGTGCGCAGGGCCGAGGTGTCGAGAGCGCTCAGCCAGTCGCGCACCCAGGGAAGGAGCGCGATGACGGTGCCGCCGCCCACGTAGAGGGCCACGCCCGTCCAGGTCTGCCCCGGCAGCGAGATCAGGAGCCCGAGGGCGATGAAGGCCGCGCCGGCCGCGGCGTGGGCGAGCCAGAGCTGCCATCGCCTCAGACCGTGGGCCAGTTGGGCGTAGACGAGGAACGGGCCGGTCAGGAGAAGGGCCAGGCCGAGGACCGGCAGGTAGAGCCGGTAGGGTCCGTAGAAGGCTCCCTGGAACAATTGGGGGGAGGTGATGATCAGGATGCCGATGAGGATCGCCAGGAGCCCCATCAGGAAGCCGAAGAGGTCGCCGCCGCGGGAGCCGCGGGGCCGCAGGCCCGCGACGATCGTCCCCAGGCCCAGAATGAAGTAGACGACGACGCCCGTTACGGCTCCCACGGCGCCAAAGCTCACGGCGAGCGCGAGCAGCGTCAGCCCGGCCAGGGTGTGGACACAGAAGCCCTGCCATTGCCGGCGAGGCCGCAGGACGGCCACCGCCAGCAGCCCGACCCCGGAGCCGAGCGCCAGCGTCCCCCAGACGATCGCGAACGGGAGGAGGGCTTTGTAGGGGCCGCTCTGGAAATGGTGGGGGGCCACCAGCAGGAAGGCCCCCGCGAACGCGCAGAACAGGCCCGCCGCCCACAGCAGGCTCTCGATCGACAGGCTGGACAGCCGGCTCCTCAGCGACGGCGCCGGTGTCAGCCTAGTATTGGGTCGCTCTTGCAAACCTTCCCTCGCGATTTCCCGTATCTCCCCTGGCGGCCACGTGGCCGCCGAGGACGTACAATGCCCCAAATCGAATTGTTCGCCAACTCCAAGGCAGGCCAGACTTCGCGGCCACCCCATTTCACCGGAGGAATTCCACCCGTGTCGAGACGAACCACGCTCCTGATTCCGGCTCTCGCCCTCGCGCTGGCCGGATGGCCCGCGGCGGCGCCCGCTGCTGCTCCCGAACCTCTCCTCGGCTTCAGCAATGAGCGCGCCACCGAGCAGCGGGCCCTGGAAGCCCGCTTCGACTCCCAGCTCAGCGCCGCCAATCTGCACGAGTGGATGCAGCGCCTGACGGCCCATCCCCATCACGTGGGCTCGCCTCACGGCAAGGCGAACGCCGAGTTCATGGCGGGCCTCTTCCGCTCCTGGGGATACCAGACCCGGATCGAGGAGTTCAAGGTGCTCTTCCCCACGCCCAAGGTGCGCGTCCTGGAGATGACGGGTCCCACCGCCTACAAGGCGAGGCTGGCCGAGCCCGCCCTGCCCGAGGATTCGACCTCCGGCCAGACGGCCGAGCAGCTCCCCATCTACAACGCCTATTCGACCGATGGCGACGTCACGGGCGACCTGGTCTACGTCAACTTCGGCGTGCCCAAGGACTACGAGGAGCTCGAGCGGCGCGGCATCGACGTCAAGGGCAAGATCGTCATCGCCCGCTACTACGGCTCCTGGCGCGGCATCAAGCCCAAGGTGGCCGCCGAGCACGGCGCCATCGGCTGCATCATCTACTCCGATCCCCACGAGGACGGCTATTTCTACGGCGACGTCTACCCCAAGGGCGGCTGGCGTTCCGAGTGGAGCGCCCAGCGCGGCTCCGTGGCCGACATGCCCGTCTACTCCGGCGATCCGCTGACCCCCGGCATCGGCGCCACCGAGAACGCCAAGCGGCTGGACCTCAAGGACGCGACCACGATCACCAAGATCCCCGTGCTGCCCATCTCCTACGGCGACGCCCTGCCGCTGCTCAAGGCGCTGGCGGGCCCCATGGCGCCCGAGGGCTGGCGCGGCTCCCTGCCCATTCCCTACCGCATGGGCCCCGGCCCCGCCCGGGTTCACCTCAAGCTGGAGTTCGACTGGAAGCTCGTGCCCGCCTACGACGTCATCGCCATGATGCCGGGCTCGGAGCGCCCCGACCAGTGGATCCTGCGCGGCAACCACCACGACGGCTGGGTCAACGGCGCCACGGACCCCGTGAGCGGCATGGTCGCCCTGATGGAAGAGGCGCGCGCCGTGGGCGAGCTGGCGAAGACCGGCTGGAAGCCCAAGCGCACCATCGTCTACGCCGGCTGGGACGGTGAGGAGGAGGGCCTTCTGGGCTCCACCGAATGGGCCGAAACCCACGCCGACGAGCTGCGCCAGAAGGCCGTGGTCTACATCAACAGCGACAGCAATACGCGCGGCTTCTTCGGCGCCGGCGGCTCCCACACCCTGGAATCCTTCGTCAACCAGACCCTGCGCGACGTGACCGATCCCGAGAAGGGCATCAGCGTCCTCGACCGCGCCCTGGCGGCCACGACCCTCTTCGGCCCGCCCGACCAGCAGCAGGAGGCGCGCAGCTCGAAGACTCTCCGCATCGACCCGCTGGGCTCCGGCTCCGACTTCACTCCCTTCCTGCAGCACCTGGGGATCGCCGCGCTCAACATCGGCTATGGCGGCGAGGAGGAGTACGGCCAGTACCACTCGATCTACGACTCGTTCGACCACTTCACGCGCTTCGGCGACCCGAAGTTCGAGTACGGCGTGGCCCTCGCCAAGACCGGCGGGCGGATGGTCCTCCGGCTCGCCGACGCGGACGTCCTGCCCCTCGAGTTCGGCCGCTTCACCGCCTCGGTGAGCCGCTACGCCGACGAGGTCGTCAAGCTGGCGGACACCCTGCGCCAGGAGGCGGAAGACCGCAACCGCCAGTTGGACGACAAGGTTTTCGCCGCCGTGGACGATCCCACCCAGACCTGGGTTGCGCCGAAGCGGCTGGACGCCGTGCCCTACCTCAACTTCGCGCCGCTCCAGAACGCCGTCGCGGCCCTGAAGAAGAGCACCGCGGCCTATGACAAGGCGATGGCCGCCGCGACGGCCGGCGGCAAGGTGCCGGCGGTGGAGGTCCAGAAGCAGCTCGACGCCATCCTGCTGCGCAGCGAGCGCGCCCTCACCCGCCAGCAGGGCCTGCCGCGCCGCTCCTGGTACGTCCACCAGGTCTACGCGCCCGGCTACTACACCGGCTACGGCGTGAAGACCCTTCCCGCTGTGCGCGAGGCCCTCGAGCAGCGGCAGTGGAAGGAAGCCTCGGAGCAGATCGGCATCGTGGCGGGCACTCTCGAAGGCTTCGCCAAGGAGATCGACCGGGCCACGGCGACGCTGGAGACACGGTAGAAACGCGCGGGGCCGGGTTTCACTTCCGGCCCCGCGCCTCCGCCGCTTGGGCCACCGCCTGGTACTCGCGGTAGCTCTCGCCGGGATTGCCCAGGAGCCTCAGCACGGCCCGGATCCGCCCCTGCCGGTCGCGGATCACCTGGTGCCAGTTGAACGCGGGATCGGCGTTCATCTGGTCGATCCAGGCCGTATCCCCCGAGAGCGCCTGCTTGATGGCGCGGTCGATGTCGCTGGCGACGAAGAACCGCCCGAGCTTCGGAGACTCGCCCTCCTCGGCGTTGTAGTAGGACGTCCCGTTGGGGGGATAGCGCCAGAGGACCGTGGCGTCCGCCGGGTCGGCCAGGTAAAAGGCCGCCGACTGGCAGAACGACAGTCCCGTGAGCGTCTTCTGCAGCTCGGCCAGCTTGGGCGGCACGCAGGCCGGGCAAGGCGCCGGCACCTGTTCCAGCACGCCTGTCATGCTGGGGCCGAGCTGCTCCATCTGGTCCCGAACGATCAGCTTGAAGACTTCGAGCCGGTGGGACTCGACCCGCCGGTTGACGGAGTTGAGCGCGCCAACCGTAACGATCAGCAGCACCAGCACGGTGGCTAGCAGGGCGACGTAGCTGCGCCGCGGCGCCTCCCGGGCCGGCTCCGCCGCTTCGGGCCGGGCGGCGTCGATCATCCGCCGCAACGCCTTGACGATCTCCTGAAGGCCGAGCACGACGCTGATCGCCGCGCCGAACCCGCCGAGCGCCACGCAGGAGCCGAAGACGCCGTAAAGGAGCTTCTCGGCCTCGGGGCTGAAAATGTCCCACCCCAGATAGTCGTCGAAGATCCCCAGCACCACCAGGAACCCGCCGATCGCCAGCAGGACGACGGTGGCGCCCACCATCAGGGACAGCAGCTTGAAGCGGCTTCGCATGGGGCAGCTCCCTCCTCGAAAAAAGCGGGTCTGCCCTTTTGTACGGAAGAGGAAGAGGGAGCGTCGTCCCTCCGAAGCCCTCATCACCCCGGCCCTCTTCTCCCAGCCTCCCCCCCGGACCGCCGGGAGAAGAGGGAGAAGTTTGCCGGGTTTGCCTACGTCACGTCCGCGTCGAACACCCCCGTCAGAACCCGCCCGGCGCTCTTCACCTGCACCCAGATCCGGTACCGGCCCGGCTTCGGGAACTCGTAGGGGAAGGAGACGGTGTTCGAGGCGGCCGGGTGATGCATCGAATGATCCATTGACGCCATCGACGCCATCGGCGCGGTCTTGTCTGCCGTCTCCTGCCGCTCGAAGAACTGCTGGGCGGCCATGTTGATGCTGCCCATGGGATGGAGATGGACGAACACCTGGCCGTCGTCGCGGGTGATGACGGAGTGGCTCAGCATGCCCATGTAGGGCTCGAGGGAAACCGGGGCGCCGTCCGGTGCACGCACCTCGAAGCGCAGGGTGGTCTCGCGGCCCACGGCCAGGGGCTCCTGGTGCCAGAGCATCGTCGAGCCGTCCTCCAGCGTGCTGGCTTTCGGGGCGCCCGTCTTCGCTAACGGCTGGGAGGCGCGCCAGGAGTCGTCCGGATCCGGCTGGAGCCCGCCCTGGGCCGCGACCGCCGCCGCCGATTCCGGCACCGTCACCTTGTCCACCAGCGTCTGCGGGAAACCGCTCTCGTGGACCACGTCGGCGTAGACGCGGTAGCTGCCGGCCGGCAACGGCGGCAGAGAGACCCGAAAATCGTCCATCCCCTTGGGCACGGGATGGACGTGGGCGAAAGCGTCGAGCCCCGGCTCGCGCACGAGGAAGAGGTGCATGAGCTTGCCGTGATCCGGCATCAGGGGCGACCAGTCCTTCTGGCGTTCGTCCTCGATCCGCATCTCCAGCACCGGCCGGCCGGCCTCCAGGCGCGCCTCGGTCCGCACCTTGAAGGGCGTGAAGATGTCCTGCCGGGCTTCGGCGTCCACGGAGTCCCACCAGCTCTTGCCGCTCAGGAGGATGAGACCGAAGAGCACGGCCGCGAGCACCGAAATTCCTCGCGCCCAGGTCCGCCGCCGGGCGTCGGGAGCCTCCCCGGGGGCCAGGACGCTCTCGCGTACGGCGGCGCCCACCAGGGTCACGGCGCCGGCGAACAGGAACAGCGTCAGGCCGAGCAGCACGGCCCCCATCCCCTTCTTCATCTCCAGCACCCGCGTCGGCATGGCCGAGACCGGCACGAGGGCCGTGCCCTCGCCCGCGGGCCCCGTCACGTGGACGCGGACGCTGTAGGAGGAGCCGACCATCAGCCAGAGCTGCGCGCTCCAGACGCCCGGAGCCCCGGGCACGGGCAGGGCCACGTCCGGCGGCGGCGCGCCCTTGAGGCCGGCCTTCCACTGGACCGGCTGGACCGTGACCTCCTCGGCCGTGCCTTGCCGGAGGCGCACCGTGATCTCCGCGAGGCCTGGAACGACCGCCGGAGGCTTCACGATGACCCGCACCGGATACGGGCCGGCGTCGCCGTCGTAGAAAACGTTCGGGCTGCCGACGTGGGCCCCGGCGGGAGCGGCCGCGAGGACAACAAGAGCCAGGAGAAGCGCCAGGCGTCTCATCGCCGCACCCTGGCCATCCACTGGCCCCACCAGAGTCCGAGCCCCGTCGAGCCGACCGCGAGCAGCAGGGCGATCCCCACGGATTTCGGCGACAGGGGATTCCTGTCGACGTCCCAGAACTCATAGCGGTAGTCGCCCGGCGTCGAGGAGTAGTCCCAGATCCGGTCGCCCGCGAAAAACGCGTTGCGCGACGCCGGCGAGAGCTGGAAGTCGGCGAAGAACCAGTGCACCACCAGGAAGATGGCGAGGAAGCCCGCACCGATCAGAAGGGCGTCGAGCCAGCCGGCGCGCTTGCCCTCGCGGCGCTGCAGGACGACGTCGATGGCGAGCGCCGGCAGCACCAGGAGCAGCGGGAAGAGCGGCGGCACCATGTGGTCCAGGGGAGTGTTGATGGGTCCGAGCATGGGCGTGGCCGGGAAGAGCGGGAGGATCCACACCATCGCGCAGGCGATCAGCATGTAGAAGGCGGACGCGATCGTGGCCGCCCAGCGACGTTGCGACGAGCGCGCCACCGCCACCAGAAAGATGGGAAGGACGCCCGCCATCACCTGGTAGAAAAGGGCGTTGTGGCGCTCGTTGGGGAAGCTGTACTCCATCATCATGGTGACCAGGATCACCAGGATGGCCCCGGCGGCGTACAGGTGGGCGAGCCCGAGGACTCTCCGCTCCGGCGCGCGGTTCTGGAGGGCCAGCGCGATCAGCATGGCGCCGAGCTGGATGGCGATCACGCCGCCCAGCAGCAGGACGTGCGGAGGCGAGAGGATCTCGACGTCCAGGCCGTACGCGTTGTGCCACCAGTCGTCGAACGGCGCCGAGGTGAGCATGGCGAGAGCGCCCCAGATCGCCACCCAGGCCCCGAACGGCGCCCGGAAGCCCCAGAAACGGACGGCCACCGCCCGCTCCGCCTCCGAGCCGGCGAAGGTGGTCTTGATCGCCAGCCCTCCGCACGACAGGCCGGCGAGGACTCCGCCCAGATAGACGGCCATGTGGGCGGGAGTCCAGAACGTGTCGCGGCCGATCGTCATGTGCCACGAGATGTCCCACAGCAGGCCGACGACGATGCTGGTCGAGCCCGCGAGCATGGCCGTCAGGTACCACGGCAAGGCGGCGGCCCGCTCCACCCGGGGCCGGGCGATGGCGGGTTGGGCGACGGATTCCATCAAGAAGCCTCCTTGGAACCGAGAAGGAAGTTGCCTTCTTCAGGATGTTATACGGGATTTGGCGGGCGGTGGTTAACGGGGGAGCCCTGCCCGGGCGGGGCTCCGAACAATCCCGAATGCATCCCGGGCGATCAGCAGCTCCTCATTCGTGGGGATCACGAAGATCCGCGCGCCCAGTCGGCCCGGCAATCCCTCAGGCAATTCCTCGAGCGAGATCTCGGCCTCGGCTCCCTGGGCTCGTTCATTACGGGCCGGATCCAGCGTGAGCCCCAGGGCGTCGAGCCCGTGGAGCGCGCGTTTGCGTACGAGGGGCGCGTTCTCGCCGATGCCTCCCGCGAAGACCAGGGCGTCCAGGCCTCCGAGCGCTCCCACGTAGGCGGCGATGTACTTGCGGAGACGGTAGCAGAACACGTCGACCGCGAGCTTCGCCCGCTCGTTGCCCTTGGCCTCGGCTTCGAGCAGCGTGCGCATGTCGTGAGAGAGCCCCGAGAGCCCCAGCAGGCCGCTGTGCTTGTTCATCACGGCGCTGGCCTCGGCCGCGTCCAGGGCCTCGCGGCCCATCAGGTAGAGGAGCGCCGCGGGATCGAGGTCGCCGCAGCGGGTGCCCATCACCAATCCTTCCAGGGGCGTGAAGCCCATGGAGGTGTCGACCGATTTCCCGCCGTGGATGGCACACACCGAGCAGCCGTTGCCGAGATGGCAGGTGATCAGGCGGAGCGCGGGATCGTCGTTCGCCCGGCCGAGCAGGGCGGCGGCGCGGCCGGAGACGAAGCGGTGCGAGGTGCCGTGGAAGCCGAACCGTCGGATGCCGTAGCGCTGATAGTCGGCGTAGGGAAGGGCGTACAGGTACGCCTCGGGCGGCATCGTCTGGTGGAACGAGGTATCGAAGACGGCCACTTGAGGAGCGTCGGGGAGCAGGGCCCGGGCGGCGTGGTAGCCCTGGAGGTTGGCCGGATTGTGCAGGGGGGCGAGGGCGATGCATTCCTCGATGCCGTCGATCACGTCCTCGTCGATGAGGACCGAGGTCTGAAAGCGTTCGCCGCCGTGGACGACCCGGTGGCCCACGGCGCCGATCTCGTCCTTGTGGGGCAGGACGCCTGTCTTGGGATCGGTGAGCACGGCGAGGGCCCGCTCGACGGCCGTCTTGTGCTGGAACGTCCCGGCGGTGTCGCGGGTCGGCTTCTTCCCTTCCACCTCGTAGTGGAGCACGGCCGTGCCGCCCACGTCCTCGACGAGCCCCTTGGCCAGGGTGCGGTCCCGGCCCTCGCGGGCCATCTCCTCATCGGTCTCGATGAGCTGGAACTTGAGCGACGAACTGCCGCAGTTGAGAACGAGGATCTTCATGGGTGGATCGTAACTCTCCGCGGCTCGAACGAACGTTCTGGTCCCAAGATCCCCGCCGCCTACTGATCCCCCGGCTTCCCGTCCGCGTCGTTGCTCGTCTCCTTGCCGCCGCGCGACGGCGCGCCCTTTCCGCTCCAGCTCCAGTCGCGGATCTCGGGCATGTCGTCGCCGTACATTTCGATGTGCTCCTTGTGATCGATCAGCTTGTCGCGCAGGGCCTGCTTGACGTAGGCGGCGCGGGAGCCGAGCCCGGGGACGCGATCGATCACGTCTCCGACCAGATGGAAACGGTCGATGTCGTTGCGCACCACCATGTCGAACGGCGTGGTGGTGGTGCCCTCCTCCTTGTAGCCCCGCACGTGGAGGTTATTGTGATTCGTCCGCCGATAGGTGAGCCGATGGATCAGCCACGGGTAGCCGTGGAAGGCGAAGATGACCGGCCGGTCCTTGGTGAAAAGAACGTCGAACTCCTTGTCCGACAGGCCGTGCGGGTGCTCGCTCGGGGGCTGCAGGGTCATCAGGTCGACGACGTTGATCACCCGCACCTTGAGCTCGGGCAATAATCCATAGATCAGGTCCACGGCCGCCAGCGTTTCCAGCGTCGGCACGTCGCCGGCGCAGGCCATCACCACGTCCGGCTCGCCGCCCTGGTCGTTGCTCGCCCAGTCCCAGATGCCGATGCCCGAGGTGCAGTGCTTCACGGCGGCGTCCATGTCCAGCCACTGGGGCGCCGGCTGCTTGCCGCAAACGATCACGTTCACGTATTGCCGGCTGCGCAGGCAGTGATCGGTCACCGAGAGGAGCGTGTTGGCGTCCGGGGGCAGGTAGACGCGCACCACCTCGGCCTTCTTGTTCATGACGTGATCGATGAAGCCGGGATCCTGGTGGCTGAAACCGTTGTGGTCCTGCCGCCAGACGTGCGAGGTCAGCATGTAGTTGAGCGAGGCGATGGGCCGCCGCCAGGGGATCTCCCGCGTCGTCTTGAGCCACTTCGCGTGCTGGTTGAACATCGAGTCCACGATGTGGATGAACGCCTCGTAGCAGGAGAACATGCCGTGCCGACCCGTCAGCAGATAGCCCTCCAGCCAGCCCTGGCACTGGTGCTCGGAGAGCACCTCCATGACCCGCCCGTCGGGCGAAACGTGATCGTCTCCGGGCACGATCTCCGCCGTCGACTCGCGGTCCGTGACGTCGAAGACGTCGTTCCAGCGGTTCGAGGCCGTCTCGTCCGGGCTGAAAATGCGGAAGTTGCGGGACTTCTCGTTGCGCTTCAGCACGTCGCGCAGGAACTTGCCCTGCACACGGGTGGCCTCAGCCAGGACGCCGCCCGGGGTCGGCACGTCGACGGCGTAATCGCAGAAGTTCGGCATCCGCAGGTCGCGCAGCAGGACGCCGCCGTTGGTGTGGGGATTGGCGCTCATCCGCCGTTCCCCCTCGGGGGACAGCTCGGCGATCTCCGGGCGGAGCCGGCCCTCGCCGTCGAACAGCTCCTCGGGCCGGTAGCCGCGCATCCATTCCTCGAGCAGCTTCACGTGCCCGGGCTGGCTCGCCATCTCCGACAACGGCACCTGGTGGGAGCGCCAGGTGCCCTCGACCTGCTTGCCGTCCACCACCTTGGGGCCGGTCCAGCCCTTGGGCGAGCGCAGCACGATCATGGGCCAGCGCGGGCGCTCCCGGAAGCCGTTCTCGCGGGCATCCGTCTGGATGCGCCGGATCTCCGTGAAGACCTCGTCCAGCACCGCCGCCATCCGCTGGTGCATGAGCGCCGGATCGTCCCCCTCGACATTCTCCCACTCGACGTAATACGGCACGTGGCCGTAGCCCCGCATCAGGGCGTCCAGCTCCTCGTGGGGGATGCGCGCCAGCACCGTGGGCCCGGCGATCTTGTAGCCGTTGAGGTGCAGGATGGGCAGCACGGCGCCGTCGTGCACGGGGTTCAGGAACTTGTTCGAGTGCCAGCTCGTGGCGAGCGGCCCCGTCTCCGCCTCGCCGTCGCCGATCACGCAAGCCGCGATCAGGTCCGGGTTGTCGAACACGGCGCCGTAGGCGTGGGAGAGGGCGTAGCCCAGCTCGCCGCCCTCGTGGATCGAGCCCGGCGTCTCGGGCGCCGCGTGGCTGGGGATGCCGCCGGGGAAGGAGAACTGCTTGAACAGGAGCTTCAGCCCCTCCGCGTCCTGCGAGACGTTGGGGTAGATCTCGCTGTACGTCCCCTCGAGATAGGCGTTCGCCACGATCCCCGGCCCGCCGTGGCCGGGGCCGGTGATGTAGAGCATGTCGAGGCCGCGCTCCTTGATGGCGCGGTTCAGGTGGACCCAGAGGAAGTTGAGCCCCGGCGTCGTCCCCCAGTGGCCCAGGAGGCGGGGCTTGATGTGCTCGATCGTGAGCGGCTTCTCGAGCAGCGGGTTGTCGTAGAGATAGATCTGCCCCACGGAGAGATAGTTCGCGGCGCGCCACCACGCGTCCATCCTCTGGAGGAGATCGGGAGAGAGCGGTTTTTCGTTCGGGCTCGGCTCGTGCGTGCTGGGCATGTCAAGGCACCTCAATATGCGAGCATCATGGGCAACCGGTGCTCGTTGGCATTCTTCGCGATCGTCAGGAACACCGCCAGGGCGTACTTGGCCGCCGCTTCCAGCTCGTCGTCGGCCTCGATCTCCTCCGCCGTGAGGAAGCCCGTAAGCTCGTCGGGGGTGGCCTGGAACGTCGCCTCGTTCAGGGCTTCGAGATCCCGCTCCAGGTCGAGGGTGGAGCCGATCAGGGTCGGCTGCTGCGTCACGTTCGGCGCCTCGAAGCAGAACGGGAAGTCGGCGGGCAGCCACAGCTCCGGCTGCAGGATCTGCCGGTAGGCCGTCTCCGAATCGCTCTCGATGGACACCAGGTAAGCCGGATCCTCGGACCAGCCCTGGTCGGGGATCTCCGTGGGGCGCGGCAGCTCCGGATGCTCCGTGTAAGCGGCCCACAGCAGCAGCGCGCCGTAGGGCTCCCAGCCGGTACGGTCCGTGAAGTAGGGCTTCTCCGGCGACTCGTCCCACTGGACGGGCTCGGGGAGATACTCTTCGAGCGCTTCCGACAGGGCCGCCTGCCATCCCTCCACGGCCTCCCGGATCTCCGCCTCGGTCGGCGGCGGCCCGTCTTCCTTTTCCTCTTCCTCCTCCTCGTCCGGCTCCGGCCGGACCGGCGGCTGATATTCGACGCCCTGCTCCCGCGCCATCCTCTGGCCGGGGTTCTCCCAGCCCTCCATATAGAAGCGCGTCAAGGTGCCTGCGTAGAGATCGAGAGACATCGGCGCCTCCTTGGTAAGGGAGGATCGTAGCGCATCCGGATGCCGGGATCTTGGGAGCTCGGTCTCGCCGCGCGGCAGGGAACTCCTCCCGCCTTCCGGCGTTGTGGATGTCAGGAACCCTCAGGAGGAGCTCTCATGCCAAGCCCCCGTTTCGCCGTTGCCGTTTTTACCGGCTGCCTCGCCGTCGCCGCCGCCATCCCCGCCGCGAAAGCCCAGCCCCAGATGCGCCGGCAAGGGCCGCCGCCCCGTCCGTTCGCCCGTTCCGAAATGTCCTCGGCCGTGGTGGAGGTACCGATGCTGTCCGGACCCGAGGTCCTGCTCGAGGTGCGGATCGACGGCAAGGGCCCCTACCGCTTCGCCCTCGACACCGGCGCGGGCGGCGGCGGCCGCATCGGCTCCGCGCTGGCCAGGACGCTGGGGCTCAAGGTGGTCGGGCAGGCGATGACGGGAGATCCCACCGGCAAGAACCGGCAGACGATCGACATCGTCGAGGCCGGCTCGCTCACGGTGGGCGGCGCCACCTTCGGCGGCGTCCACCTCGCCGTGCGGGAGCCTCTCCCGGGCCCTGGCGGAGAGCCCGGGTTCGACGGCGTCCTGGGCATCGGCCTGTTCGAGGAACACCTTTTGACCCTCGACTATCCCGGCCAGCGCGTGCGGATCGAAAAAGGCGAGCTGCCGGCGGCCGACGGCCGGGAAGTCGTGGATTTCACAACGCCTCATGGCGTCCCCATGATCCGCGTAAAAGTCGGAGATCTGGACGTGGACGCCGACGTCGACTCCGGAAATCAGAGAGGAGAGCTGGTGCTGCCAGCTTCCTACATCGGCAAGGTGCCGTTGGCAAAAGACCCGGTGGTGATCGGGCGCGGGCGGACCAGCTTCAACGAATTCGAGATCAAACAGGCGCCCCTCAAGGGCGCCGTGCGGATCGGAGGGCAGACGGTCGACCGGCCCCTGGTCGATTTCGTCGAGGGCTTTCCTCAAGGCAACCTGGGGCACGCGTTCCTGCGCCGCTTCGCCGTAACGATCGATCAGAAGAACCATCGCATCCGGTTCCGGCTCCCGGCGGCGCAGGGCTCGTAGCTAAAGATCTCCCTCTGACGGCGGCCGGAGAAGCGCCGCCGTCAAAGGGGAATCGGAATATCAAAGCACTGGCATCAGGCGGCGAGGGCGGTCCAGCCCCTGCGCCGCGAGAGATTGAACGAAGAGCGGCGGGTGATCCCCTCACCCGCCGCTCTTTTATTTGATCGATTGGCCGGATCCTCGGAATTTCCCCTTTCGAGCCGTCTATGGCCTTGGCGTGATCTACAATCCGAAGACGCCGACAACGCCTGACTTTTGGCCGGAGGTACTCCAGTGAGCATGCCCCTGACGGAGGTTCCCACGCGAGAGTGCGACATCATCATGAAGGGAGGCATCACGAGCGGCGTGGTCTACCCGCTCGCGGTCTGTGAGCTGGCGGACAAGTACCGGTTCCGAAGCATCGGCGGCACCTCCGCCGGCGCCATCGCCGCCGCCATAACGGCCGCGGCGGAGCTCGGCCGCGAGAAGCCGGGCGGCGGCTTCTCGAAGCTCGCCGAGCTGCCGCGCATTCTCGAGAAAAATCTCCTGTCCCTCTTCCAGCCTTCTCCGGAAGCGTGGCCCGCCTTCGAGGTCCTCCTGGCCGCGACGGGAGAGGGCGGCACCGGGACGAAGATCTTCCGGGCGCTCCGGCGGATGCTGCGCGTTCACCTCCCGTTCTTCCTCCTCGCCACCATCGTTCTCCTGGCCCTCTTTTCGAGGCTCGCGTGGCTGGCCGGCGTCGATTTCAGCCGTGGGAGCACCTGGGCCGTCCTGGCGGTCCTGGCGGCCTTCGCCCTCCTCGTAAGTCTCACCGCAACCGTCGCGAGCTTGGGGCTCCAAGCCTGGAGAGCGCTCAACGGCAATGGCTTCGGCCTTTGCAACGGGCTCGATCAAACCTCGAACGACCAGCCCCTGACTCCTTGGCTGGGAGACCTCATCAACGTCGCCGCGGGAGAAGACCCCAACGGTCCTCCCCTGACGTTCGGCCAACTCTGGGGACCGGGCGACCGCAGGGCGCAGGAGAAGGACGCGGGCCTGCGGAAGATCAACCTGGAGGTGATGACGACCAATCTGACCCACGGCACGCCGCGCCGGCTGCCCTTCTCGTCGCACGATTTCTATTTCAATCCGCGGGAGCTCGAAAAATACTTTCCCAAGGACGTCGTCCAGTGGATGGTCGACAATCCCTATGAGCCGCCGGAGGAAGACAGCCAGATCCTCTATGACCTCATCAAGAAGCAGACCCCGTTCCGGCCTCTCCCCGCTCCATGGAACCTGCCGGTCCTGGTGGCCGCCCGGATGAGCCTCAGCTTCCCCGTGCTCATCAGCGCCGTCCCCCTCTACTCCATCGACTGGAGCCGGACGAAGAACCAGCAAGCCCAGAAGGAGAAACGGGCTCCGGAGCTCGAACGGTGCTGGTTCTCGGATGGCGGGATCGGCAGCAACTTCCCCGTCCACTTCTTCGACGGCCTGCTCCCCAGCCGGCCGACCTTCGGCCTCAACCTGCGCCCGTTCCATCCGGACCACCCCAAGGACCCGAACGACGAGAGCAAGAACGTCCGCTTCCCCACGGCCGCGGGGCACGAGGTGATCGCCACCTGGACTCCCATCTCCAATGTTTTCGGGTTCTTGACGACCATCCTCAACACCATGCAGAACTGGGTGGACAACACCCAGATGCGCCTGCCGGGCTACCGCGACCGGGTCGTCCACGTCCATCTCGACGAGAAGGAAGGCGGCACTAACCTCGACATGCCGCCAGAGCGGATCCAGACCCTCACGCGGCGCGGCCAGGAAGCCGGCCGCATGTTGCTGGCCGGTTTCAACTGGGACGCGCACCGCTGGACCCGGTTCCGCACGGCGATGCCCCAGCTCCAGCTCCGCCTGGAGAGGATGGACGAGGTCTACAAGAGCGGTTTCCGGGATTTCCTCGTGGCGTACGACTCCAAGAAGAGCCCTTACGAGCGTCCCGACATCTGGAAGGCGTTCGCCCTCGAGGGTACGGACGACCTGATGACCGTGTCCCAAGACTGGGCCAGGCACCCGAAATACCGATTCACGGACAAGGCGCCCCATCCGGAGCCGGAGCTACGGATCGGCGCGAAACGCTGAATCCATAGTCGGCTGCTGCTGCGACCGTGGTCGCAATGGCTGCGACCGCGGTCGCAGTGACTCAGACCGCGGTCGCAACGACTCAAACCTTGGTCGCAATGACTCAGACCGTGGTCGCAGCGGCTCAGACCTTGGTCGCAACGACTCAGACCGTGGTCGCAGCGACTCAAACCTTGGTCGCAGCGGCTCAGACCGTGGTCGCGATGGCTCGGACCGCGGTCGCAGCGACTCAGACCTTGGTCGCAATGGCTCCGACCGTGGTCGCGGCAGCTCAGACCGCGGTCGCAACGGCTCCGACCACGGTCGCGACGGCTCAGACCTTGGTCGCAATGGCTGCGACCTCCTACGCCGTCAAATGCCCCGTCCCTGAATCCCCCATCTCCACCTTGCCACCGGGGAAATACTCCTTCCAGCGGCGGGTCACCGTGGCGGCCGTCTCCTCGTCCGCGAAAAGCTCCTTGGGGAACCAGGGCTTCATGCGGGCGTCGATCAGGATGGGCGGCTTGTAGGAGACGTGGTGGCGCACCAGCTCGGTGCCGGCCGCGTGGATGTCCGCCGCGGGCTCGAAGCGGGTGAACGTGGTCCAGAGGAAGTTGATGGGGCTCGCGGCGGCGCGGCGGGGCTCGTCCGTGAGGACCACCAGGGGCCAGCCGGCGAAGGCCGGGTGCGCGGCGAAGCGGGCGGCGGCGCCGGGCTCGGCTTCGTAGGAAGGGCCGCCCACGACCAGACAGCCGGGGCAGAAGACGTGGACGTCCGTGAGGCCTTGCGGCGTCTCGGGCGCCGTGAAGCCCCGGGGGAGGTCGCGCACCGGATCGCCCAGGCCGAGCCAGACACCTTTGGAGCCCTCGTTGACCCGCGGTCCCGTGTAGTCGAGGGTGTCCATGGAGAGGTTCGAGAAGACGTAGAGGTCCGTCTCGGGATGAGTCCGCTCCAGGATGTGGGTGAGAGTCGCGGGGAAATCCTTCAGGTCGACGGCGCGGTCGGTCACCAGGAGGAACTTGGTGAGCGAGAGCTGGCCCTCGCCCAGGATGCGGAAGGCCGAGGCCATGGCCTCGCGCTTGTAGCGCTGCTTGACGACCGCCCCGGCCAGGGAGTGGTAGCCCGTCTCGCCGTACGACCAGAGCTGCTCGACGGCGGGCATGACCAGGGGGAAGAGCGGCGAGAGAAGCTCTTGGAGGAGATCGCCGATGAAGAAGTCCTCCTGCCGTGGCTTGCCGACGACCGTCGCGGGATAGATCGCGTCCTTGCGGCGGGCGATCGTCTCGACCTCGAAAATCGGGTAGTCGTGCTGGAGCGAGTAATAGCCGTAATGATCCCCAAAGGGGCCCTCGGGACGCCGGACGCGGGGCGGCACCTTGCCGATCAGCGCGAATTCGGCGGACGCCACCAGCGGCAGCGGACCCGGACCGGGCGCCACCAGCTTCAGCCGCTCGCCGGCGATCAGGGAGGCGAGCATCAGCTCGGGGACGTTCTCCGGCAGGGGCGCGATGGCGGCGAGGATCAGGGCCGGCGGGCCGCCGAGGAAGACGGTCACCGGCAGGGCTCGCCCGCGCTCCTCGGCGATGGCGTAATGGAAGCCGCCGCCCTTGCCGATCTGCCAGTGCATGCCGGTCGTCCGGGCGTCGTGGACGTGGAGGCGGTACATGCCCAGGTTGTGCCCTTTGCCTTCCGGGTGCTCGGTATAGACCAGCGGCAGAGTGATGAAAGGACCGCCGTCCTCGGGCCAGGTGGTGAGCACGGGCAGGCGGTCGAGGCGCACGTCAGAGGTGACGACTTCGGTTACCGGCCCGGAGCGGCGGCGGGAGGAGCCGATCGACAGCGCTTCCCGGGCGATGTCGCGGGCGCCCCAGAGCTTCCCGGGCGTGGGCGGCAGGAGCGTCTCCGCGAGATGGACGAGCCGCCGGATCAGCTTCTGGGGGCGGGTGCCGAAGGCCATCTCGGCCCGGCGCGCCGTGCCGAAGAGGTTGGTGGCGAGCGGGAAGTCCGCGCCCTTGACGTTGGTGAAGAGGAGGGCCGGCCCGCCCGCCGCGATCACCCGGCGGTGGATCTCCGACGCCTCGAGCCGGGCGTCGACCGGCGCCTCCACGACGGCGAGGTCGCCATCGCGGCGGAGCTGGTCGAGGAAGGCGCGGAGGTCGGGATAGGTCGAGGCGGCCATGGCGGGGGAAGTGTATCCGAGGAGACTGCCGCCGCCGACATATACAAGCTAATGCTAATATTTTGATAAGACGCATGGATGCGCCTACTCTCTACAAAAGGAGCACGCACATGGCAAACAACGGTTCATCCGCCCCCAACCCTCCCCATGGCTTTGTGAGTCAGAAAAGGATGTGGACGAGTGTCTTTGCCGCGGTACTCATGCTCATGACCTGCGCTTCTCTGGCCCAGGCACAGTTGCTCCGGACTTGGGTCTCGGGCGTAGGCGATAACGCCAATACCTGCGACCGCACGGCTCCGTGCAGAACGTTCTCGGGCGCACTCTCGAAGACCGCGGCCGGCGGCGAGATCAGCGTTCTCGATTCAGGCAGCTTCGGCCCGGTCACCATCACCCAGGCGGTTACCATCAGCGGCACCGGCCATCTCACCAGTATCCTGGCGCCGGGCACGGACGGCATCGTCGTCAACGCCGGGCTCAACGACATAGTCATCCTGCGGGACCTGTCGATCAACGGCGTAGGGACCGGCCTCAACGGCATCCGCTATCTCGCCGGCAAGAGCCTCCTGATCGACAACGTCACAATCAGCGGATTCACCACCCGCGGCATCGACGTGTCGCTGACCGCCACTTCCGCCGTGATTGTCAAGGACACGACCATCACAGGTGTTCCCACGGGCATCTTCATCACGACGACCAGTGGTATTGTCCTACCCACGCTCGACAACGTTCATCTCCATCGTTTGACCAATGGGTTAGAGGCTGCTGCCAACTCACGAGTCAGCATCACGCACTCGGTGATCTCCAATAATTACTCGAATGGAATCTTGACGAGCGCTGCGACCTCTCAGGTCAACGTGGAGAACTGCTTGGTGGCTTTCAACGATATCGCAGGTATCAACGCCTCAGTTGCCGGCTCATTGATCCGCATCTCCGACAACGATATACAAAACAACACCAGCGGCATCAACATCGCCGCTGGCGCTATCGTTTCCTCGGCCGGCAACAACCGCGTCGTTGGCAATAATTTCTCAACGGCACCCAACGGCGCGGCAATTCCGGTCCAGTAAGCGACGCGGAATCCCGGGGTTGGCTGCGCGACGGTGAGGCGCGGTTGGGCGAGAAGGGGAAGGGAAAGAGGCCGTGGCCCTGCAGACGATCAGCGCCGGCCAATGCAATCGACGGCTCGCCGACGGGTGTGCTCGCCCAGCGGTAGCCAGCCAGCCCCGGGACAGTTACAACAACGCGAGACGCTTGAACCGAGCGTCTCGCGGTTAGGTCGGGTTACTGACAGGGATCAGGGCCTCAACCACCAAAGTTTTCAACTTGGACGGCTTTCGAGGTACTGCCTGTGCGACTGGCGCTGTCGGTGACCGTCAATCCCAGCGTATGGTTGGTTTGGCTATAGCTGGGACCGGTACAAAATTGCCGAGAGTAGCTGCTCCCCGTGCCAACGGCGGCGCCGTTCCAGGTCCACTGATAGGTTAAAGGCGCGGTGCCACCGCTGACGGAGGCTGTCCAGGTGTAGGTCTGGCAACCACCCCACAAGTCGACATAGCTGACACCGTTGATCGTCGGAGTGGGCGCCGGCGGCGTGGGGCACACGGAGTTGGACGCGGACTTACTGTAGGAGGAGGGATTCAGGCTGTAGCTGACCATCTCACCGTAGGAATTCGACTCACAGGAAGGCACGCCACCGCGGCTGGCATATGCGCTCGCGCTGACGTTGGCGCCGCTGCGAGGACCGTCCGTCACGGTCTGGGTCGTCTCAGCTCCGTTGACGGTGGCCTTGGCGAAGGCATAGGCGTAAACCTGGCCAGTGAAGCCCGGGCAGTTGGCGCCGAAGGTCGCGCTCGAGCTCGCGAATGTTCCCTGGACGTCCGTACTGGGACCGGCCGCCGCATCGTACGAGAAGTTGAGGGTGCAGCTCTCCTTGGACAAGTCGATTTCCTGCCCGCTGGCCTCGGAGGTTCTGGCGAGCCGCAGCGCCCGCTGGGAATTGGCAATGGCCTTGCGGTGATTCGCGATGGCGATGCGAAGCTCGGGTGTCGGATGAGATCGGAGCTCGGCCTGCAATTTCTGAAGCTGTCTCCTCAAATCCTGGATCTTCCAGGTGAAGCCCGGCACGCCGAAGACGAAGCTCTCGACTTCGCCGGGCACCAACTCCCGCTGCAGAACGCCATCCTTGACGATCTTCCATCCCTTCTGTTGCAACGCCGCAAGCGAGTCATCCGATCCTTGGGCAAGACTGGGTTGCAGGTTACTGAAAAGGGAGAGGCAGAGCGCGAGGAGGGACAGGACCCACTGTTTCTTCATTGAAGTTCTCCTCCAATCGGGAAGTATCGCCAAGGCCTTGAATGGCCGGGGACGCCAAGATGCAGGAAGAGGGACCAGTCGAGGAAAACACGAGACGCCCGGAGTTGGATGTCTCGTGTTTCCTATATAAGGACAAGAAACTCTAGGGGCAGATCTGGCCGTTCGTACCGCAGCTATCGACGTAGACGCGATGAGACACAATGGTTGTTGAGTTGGTCGCCGACGTTGCCGTCTGGACCGGGCTGCTGCTGTCGGTTACGCTGGCGTAAACAGTGACGATCTTGGAGGAGTTCGTGCCCACGTTGCAGTAGGTCGCAGAATGGGAGATGGCGTGGTTGGTCTGAGCCACGTTATTGACGAACCAGTTCTTGGTGTAGGGAGACGTGCCGCCGCTGATGGTCGCAGTCCAGGTAATGGTGACGCAGTCGTCCTCGTAAAGGTTGATCGTGGACGGATAGTTCGAAGCGATTGAAATACTGGGCGGCGGCGGCGCCACCACCGCGTGGCTCCGAATGGTGAGGGTCGGCGCCGACGCACTCTGGGACTGGACTGGGCTGCCACTGTCTGTAACGGTGGCGGAAACTGAAGCGGTTAGAGAGGTGTTCGTCCCCGCGTTGCAGTAGCTCTTCGAATAGGTCGTGCGCGTGCCCTGGGAAGCGCCGTTCAAGTACATCGTCGAGGTATAGGGCGAGGTACCGCCCGAGATGTTTGTTGTCCAGGAGATGGTCGTGCAATCGGAGTTATAGAGATCAATTGTGGTGGAGGGTGCGTTCGAAGTGACCGTAACGCTGAGCGGCGTCGTCGGCACCGGGCAGTTGTAGTTCTGGGAAGACATGCTGTAGGAGGAGGGGTTGAGCGAGTTGCTCACCATGCTCCCGTAGGCGTAGGACTCGCAGGAGGGCGCACCGTTCACGCTGGCGTAGGCGCTCGCGCTCACGTTGGCGCCACTGCGGGGTCCGTCCGTAAAGGTGTTGGTGACGAGTGCGCCGTTCACCGTCGCCGCGGTATAGGCGTAGGCGTAGACCTCGCCGTAAAAAGCGCAGTTGGAGCTGAAGTTGGCGGTCGCGTTCGCCACGGTGCCCTGGACCGAGGTTTGATAGGAGGCGGTCGCGTTGTATCCGAAGCCGATGTTGCAACTGACCTTCTCGATACCGGTCTGACCGCTCGCCTCGCTCAGCCGCGCGAGCTCGATCATCCTTTGCGTGTTCGCGATCTCCTGGCGGTGGTTGAGGATGGCGCGGCGCAGCTCCGGCTTGGGATCGGCCGCGTACCGGACACGCAGGTTGCGGAGTTGGTTCTGGAGGTCCTGGAGCTTCCAGGTGAAGCCCGGTACCCCAAAGACAAAGGTCTCGACCTGACCGGCCCTCAGCTCGCGCTGCAGAACGCCGTCCTTGACGATCTTCCATCCCTCCCGCTGCATCCTGGCCAGCGTATCGTTCGAACCCTGAGCCAAGCTGGCATGTGTGCTACCAAAGAGGGAAAGGCAGAGCGCGAGGACGATCAGGACCCACTGCTTCTTCATGGATGTTTCTCCTCCAACCGGGGAGTATCGCCAAGGCCTTGAATGGCCGGGACGCCGAGATGTGGGAAGAGGGACGAGTTTTCGCTTTGAATCTCGAAACGGCGCGATCCTATTCAGAAACTTCTTGGAGTGTCAACGTTTCTTATGCTTTTGTAAGAGCGCATCTCTCAGAGCAACTCGGAGCCCGCAATCTCGTAAGCTTTACCTGGAACGAAAAAGGAGATTTTCCGTGTCCCAGCCCCAGCCGAGCCTCGAGCAGCGCCCAGCCTTCCGATCCTCCCGCAAACGGGGGATCGGCCGCCGCATCCTCCCGATCCTCGCCGTCCTGGCTGGCGTGCTCGTCCTGGTCGCGCTGAGCGGCGGGTTCTGGTTGCGGGGGAAGCTCAAGGCCAGCCTGCCCCGGCTCGACGGCGAGCAGGCCGTCGAGGGGCTCTCGGCGCCGGTGGAGATCGAGCGGGACGGCCTCGGAGTGCCGACGATCCGCGCCGCGGACCGGGTGGACGCCGCCCGCGCCCTGGGGTTCCTCCATGCCCAGGACCGCTTCTTCCAGATGGACCTGCTGCGGCGCCAGGCCGCGGGCGAGCTGGCGGAGGTCTTCGGCCCGGCGGCGGCCAAGCTGGACCGGGAGCACCGGGTCCATCGCTTCCGGAACGTCGCCCGGCAGGTGGTGAACCGGTCGGCGGGCGAGGACCGTTCCGTGCTGGTCGCCTACGCGCAGGGAGTGAACGCCGGCCTCAAGGCTCTCGGCGCCAAGCCCTGCGAGTACCTGGCCCTGCGCGCCGAGCCCGCTCCGTGGCAGGTGGAGGACACGATCCTCGCCGTCCACGCCATGTTCTTCGAGCTCAACGACGAGAACGGCAGCCGGGAATCGAACCTGGGCATCCTTCACGACACCCTGCCGCCCGAGATGTTCGAGCTCCTGGCGTCCCGCGGGACGGAGTGGGACGCTCCCATCGTGGGCTCGCCGTTCCTCACGCCGCCCATTCCCGGACCGGAGGTCTTCGATCTCCACGAGCGTCCGGCCCTGCCGAAGGCCGCGGCCCTGCAATTGAAACCCGTTCGGGCAGAAGACCTCCCGGCCGTGGGCAGCAACAACTGGGCGGTGGCCGGCACCCACACGGCGGACGGCCGGGCCCTGCTCGCCGACGACATGCACCTGGGAATCCGGGTGCCGAACACCTGGTACCGCGTCGTTATCGAGAGACCTGTCGTCCGGCCGGACGGCACCGGCGGGACCCTTCGGATGACGGGCGTGACCCTTCCCGGCACGCCCATGGTGTCGGTGGGAAGCAACGGCCACGTGGCCTGGGGCTTCACGAACAGCTATGGCGACTGGACGGACCTGATCGTGCTGGAGATGGACCCCAAGGATCCGGAGATCTATCGCACGCCCGAGGGGCCGAAGCGCTTCGCGAAGATCGCGGAGCGGATCCGCGTCAAGGGCAAGGCGGACGAGACGCTGGAGGTGAAGGAGACGATCTGGGGCCCGGTGATCGACACGGATCATCTCGGCCGGCCTCGCGTCCTCGCCTGGACCGCCCATCATCCGGAAGCGGTGAACCTGGCGATCGGCAGGCTGGAAACGGCGCGCACCCTGGAAGAGGCGATGGACGCGGCGAACCACGCGGGCATTCCACCCCAGAACTTCGTGGTGGCCGACAAAACGGGCCGGATCGGTTGGACGATCATGGGCCAGATCCCGCGCCGCCTCGGCTTCGACGGCCGTATTCCGACGTCCTGGGCCGACGGCTCGAACCGCTGGGCCGGCTGGCTGGCGCCGGAGGAGGCGCCGCGGGTGGTCGATCCGCCGTCGGGACGGATCTGGACGGCGAACGCCCGGGTGGTCGACGGCGCCATGCTGGCCCGGCTGGGGGACGGCGGCTACGATCTCGGCGCGCGGGCGCGCCAGATCCGGGACGACCTGATGAAGCTGGAGCGCGCGACGCCGCGCGACCTGCTCGCCGTGCAGCTCGACGACCGGGCCCTGTTCCTGGAGCGCTGGCGCGGCGTGCTGCTCGGCGCCTTGACGCCCAAAGCGGTCGCCGCCGATCCGCGGCGCCGCGAGCTGCGGCGGCTGGTGGAGACCACCTGGACCGGCCGGGCCTCCGTGGACTCCGCGGCCTACCGGCTGGTGCGGGTGTTCCGGCGCCAGCTGATGGAGCAGGTCTTCACGGCCCTCACCGGCCAGGAGAACCGGCCCGAGGAGGAGCGCTTCGGGCCCAACCCGCAGTTCGAGGGGCCGCTGTGGCGGATCGTCAACGAGCGGCCGCGCCATCTGCTCGATCCGAAGCTCGCGAGCTGGGACGCGCAGCTCCTCGCGGCCGCGGACGCGACGCTCGACTTCTTCGACAAGCAGGGCGGGGAGCTGGCCGGCCACACGTGGGGCGAGCGCAATACGACGCGCATCCAGCATCCCTTGAGCCAGGCGGTGCCGTTCCTGGGCCGCTGGCTGGACGTGCCGGCCCGGCAGCTCCCGGGCGACGAGAACATGCCCCGCGTCCAGGGCGCCGACTTCGGCGCCTCGGAGCGGCTGGTGGTCTCCCCCGGCCGCGAGGAGGTAGGCATCTTTCACATGCCGGGAGGCCAGAGCGGCCACCCGCTCTCGCCGTACTACCGGCAAGGCCACGAGGCCTGGGAAGAAGGGAAGCCGACGCCGCTCCTGCCGGGGCCGGCCGTCCACCGGCTGCGGCTGACGCCGGCGCGTTGAGCGATATAGTCCCGGGAAAATGGCTCCCGCGCAATCGGACTTTTAGGAAAAATCGGTAAAAACCGGAGGAACCGATGCCGCAGAACACCGTCCACGTGATCGCCACCTTCTACGCCGAGATCGGCAAGGAAGACGAGATGGAGCTCGCTCTGCTGGAGATGATCGAGCCGACCCGCGGCGAAGCCGGATGCATCCGCTACGACCTGCTGCGCTCGCTCAAGGGCGCGAGCTACACCGAATTCGTGTTCGTCGAAGAGTGGGAGTCGGAGGCGGCGCTGGACGCCCACGGCGAGACGCCGCACCTCAAGGCCCTACGGGGGCGCGTCAAGAACCTGATGGGCTCGCTGCCGCGCGTGATCCGGTACCGTCAGGCGGGGTGAAGCCCGCGCGAGGGCGCCCGGAGAAACCGGACGCCCTCGTCTTCAGCGATTACCGCGATTACCGCGATTACCGCGATTACCGCGCCGTCCTTCTGCCGGCCAGGATGATCTCCCGTCCCGCGAGGTAGAGCAGCAGCGTCAGGAGCGCGAAGGGGATGAGCGAGAGGAGGTCGGCGTTCGCCCCGTTGAAGAACGGGTTGCTCGCCTTCATCGTGTCGGTCATCGAGCGGTCGAAATCGGTCAGCACGCCCTGGGAGAAGGCGACCATGATGCCGGCGATGGCGCCGCCCGCGATGTAGCCGGAGGCCATCAGCACGCCCGGGCTCTTGTCGCCCTCGGCCGCCAGCTCCTCCTCGTTGAGGTTCTTGTGGGCCAGCCGCTTGCGCAGGTGGCGGTCCACCAGCCAGCGCACCATGCCGCCGATGAAGATCGGGCTGGAGGACGACAGCGGCAGGTAGACGCCCACCGCGAAGGCGAGCGACGGGATGCCGGACATCTCCAGAACGATGGCGATCATGACGCCCAGGAGCACCAGGCCCCAGGGGAGCTGCCGGTTCAGGATGCCCTTGATGATGTAGGACATGAGGGTCGCCTTGGGCGCGTCGAACTTGGTGACCTTGCTGCCGTCGGGCCGCTCCTGGTGGATGCCGTTGATGCCCGGGTCCGCGAGGTAGACGGGCGTTCCCGCGTCGTTGACCAGGTACTGGCCGGCGGGGCCGCCCACCTCGTCGGTCTTGTGCCAGACTCGGTAGGTGCCCGAATCGTCCTTCGACTGGGGCCCCTTGAGCGACGTCGTGTTCAAGGTCGCCAGGGTGGCCGGATCGACCCGCAGGCCCGGCGCGTAGCCCTGGGCGTTGATCGCGCCCGTGGCCCTGTCGGTCAAGGGGACGTAGACGGTGGAGCCTTCGTTCAGCCCGAGCAGGATGGGCCCCAGGAACAGGGCCGAGGCCAGGGCGCCTACCAGGATCGCGACCTGCTGATGGCGCGGCGTGGCGCCGACCAGGAAGCCGGTCTTCAGGTCCTGGGAGGTCGTGCCGCCGTTCGACGCCGCGATGCAGACGATGGCGCCGATCGACAGGGCCGTCACGTAGTAGGTCGAGCCCGTCCAGCCGATCGCCAGGAAGATCAGGCAGGTCAGCAGCAGGGTCGCCACCGTCATGCCCGAGATCGGGTTCGACGACGAGCCGATCTCGCCCGTGAGGCGGGAGGAGACGGTGACGAAGAGGAAGCCGAAGACGATGATCAGGAGGGCGCCCAGGATGTTCCACTGCAGGTGGAGCTGGGGCACCACCATGATGATGGCCATGAGGGCGATGATGCCGCCGACGACGAGCTTGAGGGAGAGGTCCTGGTCGGTGCGCGGCATCCGGACGCCGACCGCGTCTCCCTGGCGGCCCCGGAAGTCGGCGAGGCCGCCCTTGAGGCCATGCCAGATCGTGGGCAGGGACCGGAACAGGCTGATGATGCCGCCCGCGGCCACGGCGCCGGCGCCGATGTAGAGGACGTAGGCGCCGCGGATCTCGTTGGGGCCCATCTCGGAAATGGGGACCGTGCCGGGCGCGACGAGGCCGGTCGCGGCCGAGCCGAAGAACGCGATGGCCGGGATGAGCACCAGGTAGGCGAGCACGCCGCCGGCGCACATGATCGAGGCGATGCGCGGGCCGATGATGTAGCCGACGCCGAGCAGCGCGGGCGAGATCTCGGCGGCGATCGAGCCGGCCTTGAACGGCGCTCCGAAGACCTTCTCCGGCACATCCTTCCAGGCCTTGAAGACCATCATCGCCACCTGGTAGGCGAAGCCGAGGCCGAAGCCGGTGAAAATCGTTTTGGCGCCGGAGGCGCTGGCCTCCTCGGCGACGGGCGCGTGCCCGGCGGCCGCGGCGGCGGAGTAGCGCGCGGCGATCGCCCGCTCCTCGTTCGAGGCGCCGGCCTTCAGCACCTCGGCGCAGGCCGTCCCCTCGGGGTACTTGAGGATCCCGTGCTGCTGGACGATGAGGGCCCGGCGCAGCGGGATCATCATCAGGATGCCCAGCAGGCCGCCGAGCACCGACACCAGCATGACCCGCGTAATCTCCAGGTCGAAGCCCAGGATCATGATCGCCGGCATGGTCACGCCGACGCCGAAGGCGATCGACTCGCCGGCGGACCCGGCCGTCTGCACGATGTTGTGCTCGAGGATGGTCGCGCCCCGGAGGCCCATCTTCTGGAGCAGCCGGAAGATCGTCAGCGAGATGACCGCCACGGGGATCGAGGCGCTCACCGTCAAGCCGACCTTGAGGACCAGGTACAGCGACGAGGCACCGAAGATGATGCCGAGGACCGTGCCGACGAACAGGGGAAGGAACGTGAGCTCCCGGAGCTGCACCTCGGCCGGGATGAACGGCCGGAAGGCGGCGGCCTGGGGCTCCTCGGGAGTCGCGCCGACGATGTCGGGGTACTCCTGCGCAGGAACTTCGGAAATTGCCATGAATGGGACCTTTCTCCGAAAGATTTGGGTCCGTACCCTACCACACCGCCACTCCCCGGGAACGGAGGTTCAAGGCAAGCTCTAGCAAGAAGAAGACCATACCTCCCGAGGAGGGAGCGGCCTCCCGAAGCGGAGCCTTGGGAAATCGATCCGGGTCGCCAACGTCCTTTCAGGAGGTCGGAGAGCGTGCTCCCGCCGGCCGCACCTGCTCGAAAGTGCACTGCTCGGGCTTCTTCTCCGGCCGCCAGCGCAGGAACTTGGTGCCGTGGCGGAAGCGGCCGCCCGAGAAATGGTCGTAGCGGACCTCGCAGACCAGGGCCGGCCGCAGCGGCTCCCACTCGGTGGAACGCCCCTGGGCCCAGCGGCTGGGGCCGCCCGGGGCCTTGCCGGTAAAGCCGGGCGGCTCGCGCAGGGGCAGGAGGACCGCCTCGAGCCCGCTCTTCTCCTCGGCGGTGAAGCTGGAGGAGAAGCCGACGTGGTCGAGCAGGCCGTCGCGGTTGTAGAGGCCGAGCAGGAGCGAGCCGATCTTCCCCTCGTTCTTGCCGCCCTTCTGGGCCCAGCGGAAGCCGCCCACGACGCAGTCGGCCGTGCGGATCCGCTTGACCTTGACCATGGCGTCGCGCTCGCCCGAAAGGTAGGGGGAATCGGCGAGCTTGGCCACGACGCCGTCGAGCCCGCCGGCCCCAAGCTCGCGGAGCCAGCGCTCGGCGAGGGCGTGGTCCGAGGTGGCGGGCGAAAGGATCACGGACCCTTCTCCCGGGGTTTTGTTTCCGGAGATTTTGCCGAAGAGCTTTTCCAGGCCCTGCCGCCGCTCCTTCAGGGGCAGACCGGCGACGGCCTTCTCCCTGCTATCCACCAGGAGGTCGAAGGCGTAGAAGATCGCCGGGGTTTCGCGGGCCAGCTTGCGGATGCGGCTCTCGGCGGGATGGATGCGCTGGAGGAGGGCGTCGAAGTCGAGCCCCTCCTCGTTACGGATCACGATCTCGCCGTCGAGCACGAACGCGCGGAGCGGCAGGGCGCCGAACGCCGCCACCAGCTCCGGGAAGTAGCGGTCCAGCGGCTGGCCGCTCTTCGACTGGAGCGCCACCGTGTCTCCCTTGCGGAAGGCCAGGCAGCGGAAGCCGTCCCACTTCGGCTCGTAGAGCCATCCCTCCCCGTCGGGGATGCGCTCCGCCTGCCGCGCCTCCATCGGCGGATAGGGCGGCTCGATCGGCAAGCCGAGCCGCGGGAATTCTCCTTCCAGCGCCTCGGCGGGGACGGCGGCGGTCTCGACGCGGCCGGCGGTCTTCGTTTTTGTTGATTTGGGCGTTGATTTTAGTCTCGCCATGCCGGCGAGAGACTGCAAACGGCGGGCCCTTGTATCCTTGGGGCGTCCGGGTCAGTTCACGGCGTGGGGCATCGCCAGCGAGAACGGGGCGATCTCCGCCTCGAATTTGTCGCCGTTCTCCAGGGCCATGAGGTAGGTGCCCTGCATGGCGCCGACCGCGGTCGGCAGCGGGCAGAAGCTCGTGTACTCGAAGTCGTCCCCGGGAGCGAGCACGGGCTGCTCGCCGACGACGCCGGGGCCCTGCACCCGCTGGGTGTCGCCGTTGCCGTCGGTGATGAACCATTCGCGGCTGACGAGCTGCGCGGTCTCGACGCCGACGTTCGAGATCCGCACGCGATAGGCGAAGAAGTAGTAGCTCTCCTGGGGAGAGCTGCGCTCTTCGTCGTAGAAGCTCTGGACTTGGACCCGGATGCCGCGGGTCGTGGTGTCGCTCATGGTAACGGGCATTATTGCATGTGCCCCTGGGATACAATCCGCCCCCCGAGGGAGGGAATGCAATGGATTGGTTGACCAGCCCCGAAAGTTTGATCGCGCTGTTCACGCTGACAGTGCTCGAGATCGTGCTCGGCATCGACAACGTGATCTTCATCTCCATCCTCGCGGGCAAGCTGCCGCAGAACCAGCAGGCCAAGGCCCGGCGGGTGGGGCTGGGGCTCGCCATGTTCCTGCGGATCGGACTGCTCGCCTCCCTGGCCTGGCTGGTCAAGCTGACCTCACCCCTGTTCACGGTGTTGGGCCAGGAGATCTCCGGCCGCGACTTGATCCTGCTCGTCGGCGGCCTGTTCCTGATCTTCAAGTCCACGCGCGAGATCCACGACCGGCTGGAAGGGGAGGAGGGGCACGCGAGCGCCCGCGTGGTCGCCTCGTTCAGCGCCGTCATCATCCAGATCCTGCTGCTCGACATCGTCTTCTCGCTCGACTCGGTCATCACCGCCGTGGGCATGGCCAACCACCTGCCCGTGATGATCACCGCCGTGGTGGTGGCGGTGGCCGTGATGATGGTCGCCGCCGGCCCCATCGGCGACTTCGTGGCCGTTCACCCCACGGTCAAGATGCTGGCCCTCTCCTTCCTGCTGCTGATCGGCATGTCCCTCATCGCCGAAGGGCTCGACCAGCACATCCCCAAGGGCTACATCTACTTCGCCATGGGCTTCTCGGTCTTCGTGGAGATGCTGAACCTCAAGCTTCGGAAGACCTCCGCGAAGCCGGTCGACCTGCACGACGCCTACGTCGCGGAACCGGCGCCGGCGGCGAAACCGCCGAAGAAGAAACGGTAGGTCTACTCCGGCCGCCGGATCGTCATCACCGGGCACGGAGCGTACTCGACGACCCGCTCCGCGGTGCTGCCCAGCAGGAGATGGCGCAGCCCCGACTCGCCGCGGGTGCCCATGGCGATCAGGTCGGCTCCCCGCTCCTGGGCCTCTTCGGCGATGACGTGGGCCGGATCGCCCTCGCGGGAGACCGTCTCGACCGTCAGCCCTTCGCGCTGGAGCGTCTGCGCCAGCTCGTAGAGCCGCCGCTCCGCCTCCAGCCCCTTGTCCTCCAGGAAGTTGATCGAGGTCGGGATGGGCCCGTAGGCGGTGTACTCGATCGGCAGGTTGTAGGCGTGGAGCAGGATCAGGCGCGCGTCCTGCTCCATGGCGGCGAGCAGCCGGTGGGCGGCGTGGATGGCGAGGTCCGCGTCCTGCGAGAAGTCGGTGGGCACGAGGATGGTGCGGATCGCCCGGTGCTTGCCGAGGTCTTCGGGGTGGACGGCGAGCACCGGGCAGTGGGCGCCGTGGACCACCCGCTGCGTGGTTCTGCCCATCAGGAGGTGGCGCAGGCCGGTGAGCCCACGGGTGCCCATGACGATGGCCGTCGCCGGGAGGGCTTCGGCGCGGTCGAGGATCACCCGCGAAGGATTGCCGGCGACGATGAAGGTCGCGACCTCCACTCCCTTTTCCCGCGCCGCGGCGGCGGCCTCCGCCAGCCGGGTCTCGGCGGCCTTGAGGACGTCCGCCTCGAAGCCGACGCCCGGCAACGCGTAGGTCACCGGCGTCAGCGCCGACGGTGCCAGGTTCGGCAGCACCACGGCATGCACCAGCTCGACCCGCGCCCCCTGCTGCCGGGCGAGCTCGAAGGCCCAGTCCAGGGCCGCGGCCGCGGTTTGCGAAAAGTCGGTCGCCGCCAGGATCACGGGCGCCGAGGCGGCAGCAGGAGAAGTCTGCGGTTCCATGGATCGATCCCCCTTAGGACTCTCGGTCAGCCCGGGACGCGGGCGCCTCGGCGGGTGGAGAGGATGAAGATGTGCTGCGCGGGGAGGGTCTCGATCTGGTTGATCAGCTCGAAGCCCGCCGCGTTCCACTCGGAGATCACCTGCTCGGCGGTCATGCGGTGCTTGACGTTGATGTGGGAGGCCGAGTCCCCCTCGGCCCGGTACTCGACCAGGGTGACGGTGCCGCCCGGAGCGAGGGTCCTGCGGAGGCTCGCGAGCATCGGCTCCGGCTTCTGGAACTCGTGGTAGACGTCCACCAGGAGAAGGCGGTCGATGCTGCCCGCGGGGAGGTTGACGTCCGTGTCGGTCCCCAGGACGGGAACGATGTTCGTGATCCCTTCCTGGGCGGCGTACTTCTTCAGCAGCTCCAACATCTCGGGCTGGATATCCACCCCGTAGACCTTGCCCGTGGGGCCGATGGCCTTGGCGAGCCGGCGGCTGAAGAACCCCGTGCCGGCGCCGATCTCGGCGACGGTCATGCCTTCCTTCAGCTCCATGGCCTCGAGCACCACTTCCGGTTTCTCCGTTTCCACGCGCCCCTCGCGTTCGAGCCAGGCGGCGCTCTCGAAGCTCATCACGTTCGCCGGCTCGCGCTTCGCGACCGGCGCCTCCGCTGTCGCCGCTGGTGCCAGCGCCGGCGGTGCGCTCCTGCCGTCCGCCGGGATGGGAGCGCCGCAGCCGAGCCCCAGGAACATCAGGACCCAGACCCAGGCGGTCCAGCGGAGGAGGGCTTTGCTGGAAGCGGGCGGACTGAAGCGACGGAGCGTCATAGAAGGTCTCCCGAGACGGAGTCTGATTCTCTCAGGAGAACCGGGACCGGACTCTGCTCATTCCTATCCCATCTCCCCAAGAGGCCGTTCCATGATCAGGAACTCCGTGACGACCTTCCCGCCGAGCAGGTGCTCCTGGAGGATGCGTTCCAGCACGGGCGGGTCGCAGTGGCCGTACCAGGTGCCTTCCGGATAGACGATGGCGATGGGACCGCCCGTACAGATGTCGAGGCAATTGGCGCGCGTGGCGTAGACGCCGCCCGCCTTCGAGAGGCCCAGCTCCTTGAGCCTCTTGCGCAGGAACTTCCAGGCCTCGATCGAGCTCTTGCGGCTGCAGCACTTCGCTTTGGTGGGATCGCAGCAGAGGAAGATGTGCCGCTGGATCTCGGGCATCCTCCGCTTCTCGGCTCGGCGGCGCTGCTTGTCGAGCTCTTCCCTGGAGGGCTCCGGGCTCTTCATGAGTCAAGCCTACTCCAGAAGCGGCCGGCCGCTACAATGGGAACCATGAGAGCCCTCCACTGGATCGTCCTCGCCGCCGCCGCGCTCCTCCTGCCCGCCTCCCGGCTGCCCGTTCCCGCTCCGGCTTCCGCCGCCGCGGAAGCGCGGCCCAACATCCTCGTCATCATGACGGACGACCAGCGGCTCGACGAGATGCGCGTGCTGCCCAAGACCCGGGCCCTCCTCGGCCAGCGCGGCACCACGTTCGCCAACAGCTTCGTCTCCAACTCGCTGTGCTGCCCGTCGCGGGCGACTTTCCTGACCGGGCAATACCCGCACAACCACGGCGTTCTGCTCAACTCCGGCCCCCACGGCGGCTACCAGCGCCTCGACAGCTCGAACACGCTCCCCGTCTGGCTCCAAGCCGCGGGCTACTACACCGCCCATGTCGGTAAATATCTCAACAACTACGGGGTGGACTCGCCCGCGCCGCCCCCCGGCTGGTCGCGCTGGTTCGGGCTGATCGATCCCACGACCTACAAGCTCTACGACTACGTGGTGAGCGACGACGGCGTGCCGGTGAGCTATGGCGAGGCGCCGGAGGACTACCAGACGGACGTCCTGGCGGCCGAGGCGGAGAGCGTCCTGCGCTCCCGGGCCGGGTCCGGCCAGCCGTTCTTCGTGACCGTGGCTCCGGTCTCGCCCCATCTTGAACGGGTCAACGCCGGCCAGCAGCCGCCCCGCCCGGCGCCGCGCCACGAGGGCCGGTTCGCCGGCGAGGTTCCGCCGGCCCGGCCTTCGTTCAGCGAGCCCGACGTGGCCGACAAGCCCGCTCACATCCGCTCCCTCCCGCCGCTCAGCGCCGTCAAGAGCGCACGGGAAACCGCGGTCTACCGGGCGCGCCTCGCCTCCCTGCTGGCCGTGGACGATCTGGTCGAGCGCCTGGTCGGAGCCCTGGCCGACACCGGCCAGCTCGACCGGACGGTGATCGTCTTCACCTCGGACAACGGCTTCCTCCTGGGCGAGCACCGCATCGTCGACCAGAAGTACTACCCCTACGAAGAGTCGATCCGGGTGCCGCTCATCATCCGCGGCGGCGGCTTCCCCGTGGGCTTCACGGCGGCGCAGCCGGTGTCCAACGTCGACCTGGCGCCCACCCTCGCCGCTCTCGCGGGCGCCCGGGCCCGCCGGACGATGGACGGCCGGCCGTTGCTGCCCCTGGCCCTCGATCCCCAGCAGGGGAAGGACCGGACCCTGCTGATCGAGGGATTTGGCGGCGGCGGCGCCAAGCCGTCCTACCAGGCGGTGCGCGATCCACGGTGGCTTTACGTCGAGTACCCGAAGGGCGACCGGGAGCTCTATGACCTCCCGGCGGACCCTTTCCAGCTCCGCAGCCGGCACGCCGCTCCCCTTCTGGCTCCCGTCCGCGCCGATCTCGCCCGGCGGCTGGCCCGCCTCCGCGCCTGCTCCGGCAAGGCCTGCCTCTAGCGCCAGAGCGGCCACATCCACCGCCGGCTGGCCCTCACCAGCCGGTGCAGATGGGTCCAGAAAGCGGACCGGCGATGCCGGCGGAGGCGGCGATTGGCCTTCATCCAGAAGCGGTTCCTCGGAAGTGAACGCGTTCTGGTAGACGGACACGCTGGAGAATGTCTTGCGGCGGCATAAGATCTCCTGCGGAAGGAGACCGCAAATGCGCAACGGCTATCCGCTGGTCGAGCTGCACCGCCACCTGGACGGCAACGTCCGAATCGAGACTGTGCTGGACCTCGCCCGGCAGCACGGCCTCGACCTGCCGGCCTGGACGGTCGAGGAGTTGCGCCCGCACGTGCAGATCACGGAGCGGGAGCCCAGCCTGGTCCACTTCATCGCCAAGTTCGCGCTGCTCCGCCGGGTGATGGCCGACTACGAAGCCGTGCGGCGGATCGTGCGGGAGAACCTGGAGGACGCCGCCCGCGAGGGGATCGACTTCATCGAGCTGCGGTTCAGCCCCTACTTCATGGGCGAGGAGCACGGGCTCGACACCTTCGGCGTCGTGGAGGCCGCCTGCGACGCCCTGGAGGAGGCCCGCGGGCGTATCCCCGTGAGAGCAAAGCTGATCGGCATCATCTCCCGCCACTACGGGCCGGAGATCGGCCGGATCGAGCTGGCGGCCGCCATCCACGGCCGGGACCGCGGCGTGGTGGCCCTCGATCTCGCGGGCGACGAGGCCAATTTCCCGGGCGAGCTGTTCGTCCGCCACTTCGCCGAGGCGCGGGAGGCGGGCCTGCGGACGATCGCCCACGCGGGCGAGGCGGCCGGGGCCGGCAGCGTGCGCCAGGCGGTGCTGGAGCTGGGGGCGGAACGCATCGGCCACGGCGTCCGCGCCGTGGAGGACCCCGCCGTTCTCGATCTGCTGGCCGAGCGCCGGATTCCCCTCGAGGTCTGCCCCACGAGCAACCTGCAGACGAGCACCATACGGGACTACCGCTCCCACCCCTTGCCCGCCCTGCTGCGCGGCGGCCTCGCGGCCACGCTCAATACGGACGATCCGAGCATCAGCGGCATCGACCTCGCCCACGAGTACCGGGTCGCGGAGACGGAGTTGGGCCTCTCCGAAGCCGAGCTCCGCCGCCTCCAGGAGAACGCGGTGGCGGCGGCCTTCCTCAGTCCCGAGGAGAGGTCGGAGCTGCTCGCGGGCTCCGGATAATGCTCCCGATAATGCTCCCCAATATAATCGTCGCCGCCGGTCATTTGAGCTCAATCAGTTGAATTCAATCCATCAGAAGGAGGACGACATGGCGAAGAACATCAGCATCGATCTTTCGAAGCTCTCCATCGAAGAGCTGCAGGGACTTGCCCGCGATATCGAGACTGAAATCGTGACCCGGCGCGAGGCCGACCGGGACCGGGTCCTCAACCAGATGCGCGAGCTGGCCGCGAGCCTGGGCATGAGCCTGGAGGACGTCCTGCGCCAGGAGAAGGGCAAGGGCGGTTCCGTCGCGGCCAAGTATCGCCATCCGGAGAACGCCGCCCTGACGTGGTCGGGACGCGGCAAGCGGCCGCTCTGGGTGAACGAGGCGCTGGCCTCCGGCAAGACGCTCGACGACCTCGCCGCCTCTTGAGGAGGTCGATTTTCAAGGAGAACATCATGCGGAGATTCCTCTACCTGCCTCTCGTCCTGGCGCTCGCCGCGGCGTGCGCCCAGAACGTTCAGAACGCCGGGAAGGTCTGCGGCGGCATCCAGGGACTCAAGTGCGCGGAGGGCGAGCTCTGCGATCTGCCCGCCGGCCACTGCCAGGGAGCCGATTTCCAGGGGACCTGCATGCCGCGGCCGGAGATGTGTACCAAGGAGTACCGGCCGGTTTGCGGCTGCGACGGCAAGACCTACGGCAACGAGTGCACCCGCCGGGGCGCCGGGGCCCAGAAGGATTACGACGGCGAGTGCAAGACGGGGGCGAGGCCCCAGCCGGTCTAACCCGTGTAGGAATCGTCCTGCTCGATCTTCGAGAGGACCCAGTCGAACTCGCCGCTGGTGATCTTGGCGCCGCAGTGCTCGCACTGGCCGGCCATGTTGACGTCGAGGGGGGCGCCGCAATTGGGGCAGCTCTTGTCGCCACGCGGCGCTCCCTTGACCCCCGCGCCCCGGATCAGCGTCCAATATTCGGAGTAGAAGCGGTCGCGCTTGGGATCGCCCGAGACGACGTCCCCCGTCGTCTGGCGGACGGTGTAGTCCCGGCCCGAGCCCCAGAGGCGGAGGGTGAGCGAGTCGTAGTGGCGGTCGCGCAGCACCTTCACCGTCTTCCACTCCACAATCCGCATCCCTTCGAGCGCATTGCTCAGCCCCTGCTTCTCGTAGGCGAGGACCCAGTACTTGAGATAGTCGAAGAGTCCGTCCGAGACGTAGGGCCGGGCCCCGCCGAGATCGCGCCGGGACCACGCGGCGTTGAGCTGGTCGTAGATCAGCCGGAGCCGCGCGTCCAGCGCCTGCTGGGTGACCGCCGGGTCCTCCCGCGCCAGCTCCGCCCAGCGGGCGTTCAGGGCGGGATGGAAGATCGTCGGCCAGTTGCTCCCCACCTCCTGGACGTCCGAGCCGAGGGCCGGCGGGCGCTCCTCGAGGCGCGTCAGCTCGATCGACTCGACGCTCCAGTCGAACCGGCCGCCGGAGACGACTTGGCCGCAGAACTCGCACCGGTCGCCCCCCTCGGGGCCGAACGGCGCGCCGCAGTTGGGGCACTGGAAGGAGCGCACCTGGGCGGCCGGCTTGGTCTGCACCCCGGCGTTGCGCGCCAGGCGCCAGCGCTCCTGGACGTAGTGCGTATGCTCCGCGCCCGCCATGCCGACCGTCATGTTGGCCTCGAATTCCAGGGCGACCACCACCTGCGGCGGCGGCGCTTCGGCGGACCCGGCAGGCACCGCCGCGGCCGAGGGGATCGAGAGGTCGAGCACGCGCATGGCGCCCACCACCACGCCCGAGACCGGAGCGCCCACCGGGCGGCGCTGCGCGAGGTGGCTCCGCACGGCCGGCGAGAGATAGGGCGAGAGGGATTCGAGGTCCCGCTCGCTGGAGCGGGCCTGGTGCGCCTTGGCGAACAGCGCGTAGGCGAAGTCCTCGAACAGGACCACCGAGAACTCTGGATCGAGGTTCCGGACGGCGTCCAGGTCGCCGCGCGAGGCCTGGCGCGGGGTGGGCGCCACGGGCGGCGCCGAATCCCAGCGCTGGGGCCCGGCCTTGGCCTTCCGGTTATGGCGGACGTAGAGGACCGCGACGATCACGACCGTCAGCGGAATACCGACCGCGGGATAGCGGAAGACGAGCTCGATCCAGAGCCGGATCAGCAGATAGACGAGGCCGCCGCCGTCGCTGTCGCCGCCCCCGCCTCCACCGCCGCCGGAGTAGCTCTCGCCGCCGCCCGGCCGAGCCATGGCGGTAAAGGGCAGGAGGAGCAGCCCGAGGACCACGAGGGCGCCCGCCACCCAGGCGGTAAGCTTCGGATTGCGGAACGGGATCTTCACGGCTAGCAAACCTCGTTCGGCAACTCGTCGACGTCTTCGGCGCCACGCTCCAGGGCGGGGCTCAGGAGGGCCGCCAGATCCCGCAGCCGCGCCGCCACCGCGGTGCCGTCGGCGCCGTGGCGGACCGCCTCCTCGATCTCCTGCACCGCCGTGCGCCAGGCATCCGTGGCGGCGAGCGCCTCGACGCCGACGTCGACCACGAAGGCCGCCTCGCGCTCCAGAACGGAGACGTAGAGGAGGATGCCCGTCCGCCCCGTGGTGCCGTGGATGCGCCGCTCGACGAAGGTGGACCGGGCCGCGGTCTCGACCCGCAGCCGGCGCGTCGCCGGCCGGGTGAAGGCCCGGCGCAGGAAGTCGCTCCGCGAGGCCGTAAGGCCGACCAGCGCTCCCACGAGAGCGGGATCGACCAGGAACCACACCAGCGCGAACTCCCACCGCGAGTAGAGGAGGACGGCGAGGGCAACCAGCCCCGTCAGGACGCCGAGGATCAGATCCGCGTGCAGGTACGAGCCCGACCGGGGCCGCACCGCCACCACCAGCTCGGCGCTGCTGCACGACTCGACGGCGCTCACCGCCGCGGAGAGCGCCGTCTTCGACTCGCTGGTGAGGAAAGGTCTGGCCATGGATTCCCGGGCACCCAGTCGCTCGGTCGGCGGAGAGTCTACATCGGCCGTCATAGGATAGGGTCATGGATGCCCCGATCCCCCGATGCCACGTCCCGCGGAGGGTCTCCTCCTGGCATTGGGACGACATCCCCGCCCTCCAGCCCTTCACCCTGGCCGACGGCAGCGGCCCCGCGCTCCAGCAGACGCGGGTGCGGCTCTGCTGGGACGGCGAGGCGCTCCACGTCCGCTTCGACTGCGTCGACCGCGACGCCTGGGGCACCTACCAGCGCCGGGACGATCCGATCTACGAGGAGGAGGCGGTCGAGGTCTTCCTGGCGCCCGGAGAGTCGGATCCGGCGCGGTACTTCGAATTCGAAGTGAGCCCGCTGGGAGTCCTCTTCGACGCCCGCATCCACAACCCCACCTCGCTGCGCGCCGACCTCGTGGGCGATTCCGCCTGGGACTGCCCCGGCCTGCGTTGGGCGGCCGGACGTGGAGCGGAACGGCAGGACTGGTGGGCCGTCCTGTCGATCCCCTGGGCCGGCCTCGCTACGGACAAACCCATCCCGAGTATCTGGCGGGCCAACTTCTACCGCATCGAGCGGCCGCGCGACGGCGAGCCCGAATTCAGCGGCTGGTCGCCCCCACTGACCTCGCCGCCCGACTTCCACAAGCCGGCCCGCTTCGGGTTCCTGGAGCTGTCCGGAGCCGTATGAGCGAGCCGATATCTCCTCCGATGTCCCCATCGATATCCCGCCGCCTCTCGCCCGCCGCCGCGGCCCGCGCCGTCTGGGCCCTCTTCGCGGTGGGCCTGCTGATCGCGGTGCTGATGCTGGCGCGCAGCCAGGTGGGGGGCGACCAGCTCAACCTCCTGGCGCGCGGGTGGCTGCTGGCCGACGAGGGGCGCTGGATCTCCTACGGCAATCCCATGTCCACGGGCGGCAAGGCGCCGGGAGGGATCACCAGCGTGCTGGTCGGCCTGCCCCTGATGGTGTGGCGGGACCACCGGGCGCCGAGCGTCCTGATCCTCCTCTGCCACGTCCTGGCCTACTGGCTCCTGGACCGCACGCTCAAGCGCATCCTCTCCCCCCGCGAGCGGGTGCTCCTCGCCGTCTTCTACTGGCTGAACCCCTGGCAGCTCTACTTCGCCTCGTTCCTCTGGAACCCGAACTACCTCTATCTCTTCGGCGCCGTCCACCTGTGGAGCACCCTGGACCAGCGGGAGCGCGGGCGGCTCTGGCCCTCCTTCCTGCACGCCGCCGGCCTCGCGCTGGCGTTCCAGATCCACGCCTCCTTCCTGCTGCTGGCCGTGGCCTCGCTGCTGCTCTGGCTGCGCGGGTACTTCCGCATCCACTGGGGAGGAGCGATCGCGGGAGGAGTGCTGGCCTCGCTGCCCCTCATACCCTGGGCCATCGAGCTGGTTGCCCATCCGGCGATCGTCACCGACGCCAGCAAGGGCTTCCTGGGACGGGGATTGATCCTCGTCTTCCCGCTGGTGCGCGGGCTGCTCTACTGGCTGCGCTACGCCTCGATCGGCCTTTCGGAGAGGATGAACGACTTCGACTTCTCCAGCCTTTTCGGCTCCGATCCCTGGCTGGGCCGGGGATTCGGCCTGGCCGCGAGCGCGCTGGCCGTCACGGGCGTGCTCCCCCTGCTCGCCAACGTCCGCCTCTGGCGCCGGGGTCGCCGGCTCTGGCGCGCGAAGCTGGCGGCGGGGAGGCCGGACCGGGAATGGCTCAAGGGCTACGCGCGGATCTGCTTCGTCTCGGCCGTGATCGTCTTCTCGCTCTCGCCGACGACGGTGATGATGTGGCAGGGGCTGATCCTGTTTCACGCCGCCATCCTGCCGGTGATCTTCTGGCTGGGCGCCCTGGCCCGCTCCCGCCGCGCCTCCTGGGTCTCGAAGGGGATCTGGATCTACGCCGCCGCGGAGATCGTGCTGCTCGTCGCCATCGCATTCGGCAATCCCCAATACCGCTGCGGCGGACGCACCCACCGGACGGACTTCAGCTTCAACCTCCGCTACGACCACCCGATGCTGCACGAGCTCAAGATCCAGCAGACGTGCCCGTGGCCGGTGAACGTTCCCGGAGGATGGTGGCCGGACGTGCTGCCGCCCTCACCTCCGAGAAGGTGAGGGCGCGTGCGCGGCTACTTCTTCCGAGGATGCGGGTGCTCCCGCTCCTCGAAGACCGTCTTGTAGAGCACGCCGGCGAGGATGCCGCCCAGGGCCGGGCCGATGAGGTAGACCCAGAGGTTTTCGAAGTTGCCCGAGGCCACCGCCGGGCCGATGCTGCGGGCCGGGTTGAGGCTGGCGCCGGTGAGCGGACCGCCCATCAGGATGCAGAAGGCCAGCGTCAGGCCGATGGCGAGGCCGCCGGGGATCGTGGCCTTGCCGCTGATGCCGGCGTTCATCACCGCGTTGACCAGGAAGAAGGTCAGGATCGCCTCCAGGACCACGCCGACCAGGGGCGCGATCGAAATCGTCGCGTCGCCCACCTGCAGCCCCTGGGCGAGCGCCGTCCGTCCCAGCCCCGTGCCCGTGCCGCCCAGCACCCAGCGCAGGGTGAGCGCGCCGACGATGCCGCCGACGATCTGGAAGACGATGTAGGAGAAGGCGCGGCCGGCGTCGATCTTGCCCGCCGCCCAGACGCCCAGGGTGACCGCCGGATTGATGTGGGTGCCCGAGATGTGGCCGTAGGAGTAGGCGAAACCCACGATGACGAAGCCGTGGGCCAGGGCCACCCCCACCAGCCCCCCGATGCCCAGGGCACCGGCGCCGGCGCCGATGAAGATCAGCGCGAACGTGCCGATGAACTCGGCGAGCAGAGACGTCGAAAGCCTGTGGTACATGCAAGCCCTCCTTCTTGAATTGGAATGATGAGAAGCGGCGACAAGTCTAGCGCAGCCGCCGCCTCATCGTCCTCAATCCCGTCAGGAGCCGGCCTGCTCCTTCGTTGCTTCTGGTGCTTTCAGAATGAAGGGCGTCATCTTGATCTTGCTCACGCAGGAAGTGTCGAGCCCCTCTCCGGAGCCTTTCGCGATGAACTCCCGCTGGATCTTCAGCGAGCAGGGGTCGTCACCGCCGTGGCTGCCCCAGGGAATCACGACGTGGACGCTGTGGGTCAGGAAGCGGGCGGCCCGGACGGCGAACTCGGGAGGCGTCACCGGATCGCGCTCGCCGCTGACGAGCAGCACCGGTAAGTCCGAGTGGACCGCCTCGCGGTGGCCCTTGGCCGGCTGGCCGTGAGGCCAGACGGAGCAGGCGCCCATCTGCTGCCGCACGCGGTAGTCGCCCAGGAAGCTCCCCGCCGTGCGGGCCGGCAGCTCGGCCGGATCGATGTAGGGGATGTCCTCGGCGCAGGTGACGGAGAACAGCACCCCCTGGGTGATGCCGCGGATGGCCCCCAGGCGGGAGAGCACGCTTGCCTCGCCCAGGGGACCGAAATCGCCGCTCGCGGCCTGATGGATCATGAGCGGCAGCTCCGAGCCGGTGTCGGCGCCGTAAAGCGCCCAGCGGAGGCCGTCGGCGATGACGTTCTTCGCCAGCTTCACCTGGACCGGCTTGCCCGTCCCCGGGTGCTTGATCTCGACCGTCACCGGACCCTGATCGAGCCGGTCCATCACCGCCTTGAACTCCGCCCGGATCTGGGGAAACTTCCCGTGGCAGGCGGGGTCCTTCTCGCACCAGCCGAGCAGCAGGTCGAGCGAGCGCTGGCCGTTGGCGGCATGGGACAGGGAGAGCGGCTCGTCCATCGGCGCCACGCCGGAGAGGACGACCGAGCGCACCGACTCCGGATGCCGCCGCAGGTACACCTGCGCCGCCCGGGTGCCGTAGGACCCGCCGAGGAGGTTGATCTTGCCGTAGCCCAGCCAGGACCGGATCTCGTCCATGTCGTCCATGGCGATGTCCGTGGTGTAGAGCGTCAGGTCGGCGTTCTTATCGAGCTCCTGGCGGCACTGGCGGATGGCGTCGAGGGGGAACATCTCGCCGAGGTAGCTCTGGAGGTCGTCCTGCTTCCCGCCGAGCTCGCAGCGGAGCTTGTCGGGCTCGCCCGTCCCCCGCTGGTCCACGAAGACGACGTCGCGGTCGTCGAGCAACGGATCCCCGGCGAAGCCGCCCGCGATGGTGGAGGCCGCCTGGCCCGGGCCGCCGGCGAAGAAGAAGATGGGATCGGGCTTCGGAGCCTGGGAGAGGGCGGGCATGACGACCACCTTCAGGCTGATCTTGCGGCCCGACTTCGCGGCGCGGTTCTCCCAGACCGGGTAGGTGCCGCAGAAGGCGGCGGCCTCGTTCCCGTCGCCCGCCGGGATCTTGCAGGGCTGGAGCTTCGAGCGGGAGGGGTGGACCGGAGCGGCGCCAGCCAGGGCGGGGAGCATAAGAAATGCGGCAAGCGCAAGACAAAAGGCCGGGTGCTTTGAGATCATGAAGGACTCCTCTTCGTTGAGGATTCTTTTACGTAGGAGGTCGTCGAGGGTTTCAGGCCACCTTCAGGCTCCCAACTGCTTCTTCAGCTCCTCCAGCTCCTCGGTCAGCCGCGCCACGACCTCCTCCAGCCGCTCCACCCGGGTCGCCAGCGACGGCCGCGGCGGGGCCGACGGATCGCCGATGTCCGGCAGCGGCGGCATCGGCTCCTCGGGCACAGGCTCCAAAGCCCCTTCGCCCACCAGATGCGTCCAGCGGACCTCCTTCTGGCCAGGCCGGCGGGGGAGCTCCATGACCAGCGGCTCGTCGATGCCGGCCATGCGGCGCAGGGCCTCCTCGACCTCCTCCAGGGAGGCGAAGGGATGCATGCGCTCGCTGCGGGTGCGCAGCTCGCCCGGAGTCTGGGGGCCGCGCAGGAGCAGCAGCGTCATCAGGGCCTTGCCGGCCCGGTCGAGCCCCCAGCGCCGCACCACGCTTTGCTGCCAGCGCTCGGTGCGCGCGCCCTCGGTGCGCCAGACGAGCACGTCCTGGCGAAGCCGGTCGAGCGCCTCCACCACGGCGGTCTCGGTGAGTTGCACCACCGGCTCGCGGTTCGTCTTCTGATTGCACGCCGCGATGATGGCGTTGACGGTCATGGGAACGGTCTCGGGGTTCGTCTGCTCCTTCTCGAGCAGCGAGCCCACGACCCGGACCTCCACGGGATCGAGCTTCCTGGGAATTCGCGTCGACATGCCTGGGATCTTACCTCCGGGGAGCCTCCCGGGAGGACATCGGAGGCCGGCGGGGATCGTAGAATCGCCCCGCCTCTTGATTTATTCCCGAATCGGTGGCATAGTCGCAAAAAATCCGAGTCGCGCACAGGAAAGGTTGGAAGCGGTTTCACTAGATTGCCCCACCACGTTTACCCCTCCCGCAGCAACCACTTCAGAGCGCACATCGTTTCGAATAAGACGAGGATCAACAGGGCACCAGGGAGAACACGCGCGAGAGCCTAGAAATCCTCGTATCGATTGAAGCGAGCGCACAGCTCCGATGCAGGACCCTTGATTTATTTGCCCCTCTTCCGGGGGTGGAGGATGCCGCGTATTTCCGTTGGTAGGGAGCAACGTGGCGAAACAACAACCTGTTTCATTGTTGCAAGGAGCAGAGTATGCCTGAGCAAGGTACCGTGAAGTGGTTCAATGATGCGAAGGGTTATGGGTTCATCGTGCGGGAGCGCGGCGCGGACGTCTTCGTCCACCACGCCTCGATCATCGCCGAGGGGTTCCGTACCCTGAGCGAGGGTGATCGCGTCAGCTTCGAGGTGGTGGAAGGGCCCAAGGGTCTCCAGGCCAAGAACGTCGTCAAGCTCACCTGAGCCGCTTCCGCTTCGATATCGCGCCCTGCCGGGGAGCCATCCCCGGCAGGGCGCCGTTGTATTTAGGCTGCTTTACCGGAACCGCGCCCGGAACTGCTGGTAGTTGCGGGTGTCGTGGGTGAGCGAGGCCTTCCGGGGCAGCCGGTCGATCTCGGAGTCCACGATCTGGAGCCGCTCCTCCGTCAGCGGATGGCTGGAGAAGAACTGCTGCACCTTCGACGGCCGGCGCTGGCGCAGGTTGCCGAGCTTGCCGAAGAAGGTCTCCAGCCCCTGCGGATCGTAGCCCGCGCGGTAGGTGTAGTTCACGCCCAGGCGGTCCGCCTCGCGCTCGGCGCCGCGGCTGTAGTTGGTGAGGATGCCGGCGCCCAGGAGCTGCGCGGCGATCTGCCGGCCCTGGCCCGGGTTGCGCCCGAGGGCGAGGGACGCCAGCAGGTTGTAGCCGTAGGAGCGCGTCATGAGCTGCGTGCCGTGGCGCGCCGCGCCGTGGCCGATCTCGTGGGCCATGACGCCCGCGAGCTGGTCGAGGCTCTCCGCCTCGGCGATCAGCCCCGAGTTGACGAAGACGAGCCCGCCCGGCAGGTTGAAGGCGTTCACCGCGCTGTCGCGCACGATGTAGAAGTCCCACCGGCGGTTGCCCAGGGGAGTCTGCGAGGCGAGCCGGCGACCCACCAGGTTGATGTAGTCGAGGGAAGCCCGGTCGTTGACGAGCTGCTTCTCCTGGGCCACCTGGGCCAGCAGCTCGTCGCGCATCGCCCACTCCTGATCGATGGACACCAGGTTCAAGGCGGCTTCGCCGGTGCTCTGCGTGCCGGCGAAGGACGCGAGGCTGAGGACAACGACCAGCAAGGTCGAGGGAATCGCGAGAGTCCGGGTTCGCGGTCTGATCTGCATGATGGTCTCCTTGTTTCGTCCGCGTGCTCGAAGGAGGAAGTCCCTTCCTTCCCATCCCTTAATGGCAAAAGCGGTGCCATGCCGGTTCCCCCGGCAGCCCGCGGGGAGCGGCCTGGGGAGATGCCCGGATTGTCCCCTCATGAGGACATTTTCAGCCGTGCTGAACCAGATCTGGATCTTGGATACGATGCGGACGCCATGCGGAAAATCCTCTTCGTCCTCCCTCTCCTCCTGGCGCTCTTCTTCCTTCCCGCCCTCGGGCACACGGACGAGGGCGCCGGCCACGGCGGGCCGGTGGTGCCCGTCCTGCTCGGGCTGGTCCTCATCCTGACGGCGGCCAAGCTGGGCGGCGAGGTCTTCGAGCGGTTCGGCCAGCCGGCGGTGCTGGGCGAGCTGATCTTCGGCATGGTACTGGGCAACCTGGGCCTCCTGGGAGTTGGCGGCATGGAATTCCTGCGCTCGCCAGGCCTCGAGATCCTGGCCCAGCTCGGCGTCATCCTGCTGCTGTTCCAGGTCGGCCTGGAGTCGAACGTCGAGGAGATGCTCTCGGTGGGCTGGTCGAGCCTGCTGGTCGCCGTGCTGGGGGTGATCGCGCCGTTCTTCCTGGGCTGGGGGGTCTCGGCCTGGCTGCTGCCGGACGAGCACACGCTGGCCCACCTCTTCATCGGCGCCACCCTCTGCGCCACCAGCGTCGGCATCACGGCGCGCGTCCTCAAGGACCTGGGGAGGCTGTCCGCCCGGGAGTCGAAGATCATCCTCGGCGCCGCGGTGATCGACGACGTCCTCGGGCTGGTGATCCTCTCGGTGGTGGTGGGCACGATCAGCGCCGCCAACACGGGCGGCGCCATGAGCTCGCTGGACGCGCTCGTCATCGTCGGCAAATCGGTGGCCTTCCTGGTGGGCGCGATCCTGATCGGCGGCTGGCTCTCCAAGCGGGTGTTCCGGCTGGCGAGCCTCTTCAAGATCCAGGGCATGCTCCTCGCCCTGTCCCTCGGCGCCTGCTTCCTGCTCTCCTACCTCGCCGACCGCATCGGCCTCGCCACCATCGTGGGCGCCTTCGCCGCCGGCCTGATCCTCGACGGCGTGCACTACCGGGAGCTGGGCGAGCGCACCAAGCACACCATCGAGGAGCTGATCCTGCCGATCGCCGGTTTCCTGGTGCCCGTTTTCTTCGTCCTGATGGGCGTGCGGGTGGACCTCTCGACCTTCGGCCAGGTGGAGGTGCTGGGGTTCGCGGCGATGCTCTCGCTGGCTGCCATCCTGGGCAAGATGATCTGCGCCGCCGGCGTGCTGGAGCGCGGGCTCGACCGGCTCTCGGTCGCGGTGGGCATGGTGCCCCGGGGCGAGGTGGGCCTGATCTTCGCGGGGATCGGCGCTCAGCTGATGCTGGACGGCGAGCGGGTGATCCCGCCGCCCGTCTTCGCGGCGGTGGTGGTGATGGTGATCGTGACGACCCTCCTCACCCCGCCCGCGCTCAAGATCACCCTTGCGCGGGGGGAGCGGCGGAAGGGTCTTCGTCCGGCCCAGGCGGCGGTGGAGCCGGTGGACCGACCGGTGGACCGGACAAATCGGCCGCTGGGATGATTTTCGTTTCCTGGTCTCCCAAACCCGCCGCAGGCGAAGAGGCCTGCACCGGCACCGCCTGAGGCGGTATCTGAGGTGCCTGGGGATTCGGCACCGCGGGCTCCGGCCCCGGGGGCGGCGGGGACATCGGAGGCGCGGGCGACCGCGGTGACTGGGAGCTGGGCAGCTCGACCACCACGTCGCCCGGGCGCACCATCCCCAAATCCTCGCGGGCCAGCCGCTCCAGCATGCCGGGATCGTGACGCAGGCGCTCGACGCGCACGAGCAGCCGCTCGCTCTCGGCCCGGGTCGACGCGATGCGGGTCTTCAGCAGCCGCTCGCGGGCGCGCGCCGCCTCGAGGTCCCGGGAACTCTTGAGGGCGGCGATCGCCAGCAGCGCGAGAACCAACAGGACGGTCGCGCCCAGGACCGGGCGGAACGAATCGGTCCGGACGGGCGCTTCGGGCGTCACGGAGACCAGCGTGGGAAAGCCTTGGCCCCGGGATAGGTGGCCACGCCTTCCAGCTCCTCTTCGATGCGCAGGAGGCGGTTGTACTTGGCGACGCGGTCGCTACGGCAGGGAGCGCCGGTCTTGATCTGCCCGCAGCGCGTGGCGACCGCGAGATCGGCGATGGTCGTGTCCTCCGTCTCGCCCGAGCGATGGCTCAGGATGTTGGAGTAGGCATGGGTCTTGGCCATCTCGACGGCTTCCAGCGTCTCGGTGAGCGTGCCGATCTGGTTCACCTTGACGAGCAGCGAGTTGGCGAGCCCCTCGGAGATCCCGCGGGCGAGGATCTCGGGGTTGGTGACGAAGAGGTCGTCGCCCACGATCTGCACCCGGCTGCCCAGCTCGGCCGTCATCTCCTTCCAGCCGTCCCAATCGTTCTCGGCCAGGCCGTCCTCGATCGAGACCAGGGGATAGGCGTCGAGCCACTCGCGGTAGAGCGCGATCAGGTCGGAGCTGGCGAGGCCCGTCCGTCCCTCGCCGGCCAGGGCGTAGCGAACCTTGCCCTTCGGTTTGCCCCCCTTCTCCGTCTTGCCCGCCTTCTCCACCATCTCGCTGGCGGCGACGTCGAGGGCGAGGGCGATCTGCCGGCCCGGCTTGTAGCCGGCCTGCTCGATGGCCTGCATGAGCAGGTCCAGCGCCTCGCGGTTGCTCTTCAGGTTGGGGGCGAAGCCCCCCTCGTCGCCCACGGCCGTGACCATGCCGGCCTTTTTCAGCACGCCCTTCAGGGTGTGGTAGATCTCGACGCCCGCCCGCAAGGCTTCGGAGAAGCGGTCGAAGCCGATGGGCACCAGCATGAACTCCTGGATGTCGATCGAGTTGTCGGCATGGGCGCCGCCGTTGAGCACGTTGAGCAGCGGCACCGGCAGCACGGTGGCCGCGGGACCGCCGACGTAGGCATAGAGCGGCAGGCCGCTCGACTCGGCCGCCGCCCGCGCCACGGCGAGCGAGGCGCCGAGCGTGGCGTTGGCGCCCAGCCGGCTCTTGTCCGGCGTGCCGTCCAGATCGAGCAGGGCGCGGTCGATGCGCGCCTGGTCGCGGGCGTCCATGCCGCGCAGCCGCGGCGCGATCTCGTCCTGGACGTTGGCGACGGCCTTGAGCACTCCTTTGCCGGCATACCGCTTGCCGCCGTCGCGCAGCTCCAGCGCCTCGCGGCTGCCCGTCGAAGCCCCGGACGGCACCGCCGCCCGGCCGCCGACGCCGCCGTCGAGCACGCAATCGACCTCGAGGGTCGGATTCCCCCGCGAATCCAGGATCTCGCGGGCGACGATCTCTTCAATACAGAACATCCTCTCCTCCCCAGCCAGGTATTTCCGCTAAGCTCCCGGCGGAAAGGGTAGCCGTAAAAGCCCCGCCGGCTCAAGCCTTTCCAAGGAAAACGGTCAAGGAAACGTGCTGCCGGCCGATATTCGAGAAAAACAGCGAAGAAAATCAAAGCAAACCCGATGCCTGAAAGTGACGTTTCGCAGCTTTTGATTTCGCCGGAAGAGGTCCGCCGGTTGCGCGAGGATGGTCAGTCTCTTGCCATCATCGACTCCCGTGGCCGGGCCGCTTTCGCTCACGCCGCCGAGCGCGTGGCCGGCGATCTGCGCGCCGAGGGGAAAGACGTCGCCTTCGCCGATGCGCTGCCCCGGGAGGGCTGGCTCCTTGCCTATTGCACCTGACTGGGCGACGGTCTGGCCGCCCGGGTGGCGGAACGCCTTCGGAAAGCGGGCTTCCCCCGTGCCTTCGCCATCGCCGGCGGCCTCGAAGGGTGCCGGGCGGCGGGGCTGCCCGTGATCCGATCCCAATGAGCTCGCCGTTGGTCGCCGGAATCGAACAGAATGGGGGCGAGCCATGAGAAGACTTCTCGCCATTTTCGCCATCCTCGCCGCCTCCGCCCTCCTCCTGCTCTCCTGCGGGAGGCACGCGCGGCCGCCGCGCAACGTCATCGTCATCCTGGTCGACACCCTGCGGGCCGACCACCTGGGGACCTACGGCTACGCCCGGCCCACCAGCCCCAACGTCGACGCCTTCGCCGCCGAGACCGTGAAGTTCGAGGACGCCCGCAGCCAGGCCTCCTGCACCTTCCCCTCGGCGAACTCGATCCTCACCTCGCGCTGGCCCGCCGCCTTCCTGGGCCAGCCCGATCAGGCGCTGGGCATCCCCGAGGGCATCCCGTCGCTCGCCGAAATCCTCCACACCCACGGCTTCCGCACGGTCGCCGTCTCGGCCAGCGCCGTGGTGCGCAACACTCCCAGCCGCTTCAATCCCACGGCCGGTTATGGCCGGGGCTTCGACGTCTTCCAGGAGGACTGCGTCTGGAAGTCCGCCGCCTGCGTCAACCGCCAGGCCGCGCCGTACCTCGTCAAGGCCGGGAAAGACGACAAGCCGCTGTTCCTCTACCTCCACTACATTGATCCCCACGGGCCCTACCAGCCGCCGAAGGGCTGGCCCTACAAGTTCGCCAAGGACCGGCCGGAGAAGCGCTGGGTGCGCATCGGCGATCCCAACCCGATCGGCAACTGGCTCTACAAGGGGAAGGAGAACCCCGGCTTCACGCCGGCGGATCTGCGGCACCTCCAGGACCTCTACGACGACGAGATCGCCTTCTTCGATGGCCAATTCGCCGAGCTGCTGGCGTCGCTGCGCTCCTCCGGCCTGCTGGAGGACTCGATCGTCGTCTTCGCGTCCGACCACGGCGAGGAGTTCCTCGAGCACGGCCACCTCAAGCACTGCCGGACGGTGTTCGACAACTCGATCAAGGTGCCGCTCCTGATGAGGATCCCCGGCGTCGACGCGCGCACCGTCTCGCTGCCCGTCCAGAACCTCGACATCGTCCCCACGATCCTGGACTACCTGGGCCTCGGCACGGGCGGCGACGTTTTCGACGGGCGAAGCCTGCGGCCGATCCTAGAGAAGGACCCCAAGGGGGGCGCCGGCGAGATGCAGTACGCCCTGCAGGGGAGCTTCCGCAGCGCCTCCGACGGGCGCTACAAGCTCATCCAGGACCTCGCCGCCGGCAGCTTCACCCTCTATGACCTGGCGGCCGATCCCGGCGAGAAGGCGGACGTCCTGCGCCGCGAGCGCCGGGCCTACTTCCGCCTGCGCGACTCCCTGACCGGCTGGGTCACCAAGGCCGAGGGAGCCGGCACGGGCGGCGAGAGCCTCCGCAAGGCGAAGGAGGCTGAGGATCGGCTGCGCTCGCTGGGGTATATCGAGTAGGACCGGGGGGAATTAAGATTGACGGCACGCGGTTTTCATGGGAGTATGACGACTCGCTTCCGAGAGGAGGCGACGAAAACACTGGCGCGGGGTGGAGCAGTCTGGTAGCTCGTTGGGCTCATAACCCAAAGGTCACAGGTTCAAATCCTGTCCCCGCAACCAATTTCGATTTTCCCGCCGTCAAGGCGTTCCAAAGGTAGGTAGGCGAAAGCCTCCTGCCTTTTTTGCTTTTGGGGGTGGCGAGGGCCAGGGCTCACGGCCGCACCAGCCGCGCGCACGCCGCCTCGATCCGGCGGGCGACCTCGTCCCAGTCGTAGCCCGACGCCCGCTCGACGGCGTTGGCGCGCAGGCGGGCCCATTCCGTCTCGTCGGTCATCAGCCGTTCCAGGGCGGCGGCCAGGGTGGCGGGCTCGGGCAGGGTGCAGAGCCCCTCGACGCCGTGGCGCACCAGCTCGGGGACGGCGCTCTCGGGCGACTCGCAGTAGACGACGGGCAGGCCGGCCGCCATGGCCTCCAGGGGAAAGAGGCCGAACCCCTCGCGCTCCGAGGGCTGGACGGCGATGCGCGCCCGGCCCAGGTTCTCCCAGACCTCCTCGCTGGTCTCGACGTGCCCCCGGAAGTCCACCCGGGACGAGATCCCCAGCTCCCCGGCCAGCCTGACCAGCGTTTCCAGATGGGGGCCGGCGCCGAAGACGGTCAGCAGCACGCCCGGGTGGCGGGGAGCGAGGAGGGCCACGGCCCGCAGCAGGAGGTCGATCCGCTTCTCCCGCAGCAGGCGGCCGGCGTAGATCAGCGGCGGCCCCTCGCCGTGCCGCGCCTCGGCCACCCGGGAGGTTCGCCGCACTTCGGCGACGTGGATGCCGCAGGGCACCAGCTCGACGCCGCCGCGCAGCCGGTTGCGCGCGAGCCGCTCCTCGGTGAGCCGGCTGGTGGCCGTCACGGCCGTGCCCATCTGCCCCGTCAGCCACTCGATGGCCTTGTAGAACGGCGCCTTCCAGCGGCCGACGTATCCCTTCCAATAATCCCCCCAGTATTCGTACCAGGTGACGAGCAGGGGCTTGCCGGCCAGGGCGCACTTCAGGGCCAGGGGGAAGATGTGGATGTAGGGCATGTTCGCCGTCTCGACGACGTCGTACCCGCGCACGTCCACCCGCGGCACCGTGAAGGCGAAGCGGATCGCCTTGCGCGTGCTGCGCTGGCCCGCGGCGTTGTAGAGCGATCCCAGCTCGCCCAGCGACAGCACCCGGAGCCGGGGCGGATCGCCCGGCATCGGCTTGCAGAAGCCGGCGAGGGTCACCTCGTGCCCGCGGCTGCAGAGCGCCTCGGCCAGCTCGTGATTGCGGTGCTCGACGCCGCCGATGTGGTCGGGGTAGACGGTCTCGTAGAGGAGGAGGATCTTCAAGCTACGTCCACGGGCTATTTCCACGGAATCAACGCGGCGATCTCGGCCGAGCGGCGGTTGATCGTGGAGAGCAGCACGCCGCAGGCGAACGACAGGGCGGCGAGCAGGAACAGGGCCGCCGAGAGCACGGCGAGCGGCAGCCTCGGCACCAGTCCCGTGCGCACGAACTCGGCGATCACGACGCCTCCCCCGGCGAGCGACAGCACGAGGAAGAACAGGGCCAGCAGGCCGAAGCAGGTCATCGGCTTGTAGTCGCGGAAGAAGGTGAGGATGGCGAGCAGGATGCGGTAGCCGTCCCGGTAGGTGTGCAGCTTGCTCGGGTTCTCCTTCGGGCGGGCGCGGTAGCGCACCGGCACCTCGGCCACGGGAAAGCGCTGGGCCACGGCCTGGAGCGACAGCTCGGCCTCGACCTCGAACCCCTGGGCGATCAGCGGCGTCGCCTCCAGGAACCGCCGGGTGATCACCCGGTAGCCGGAGAACAGGTCGCGGGTGCGCACGCCGAAGAGCACTCGCACCAGGAAGATGAACAGCCAGTTGCCGAACGAGTGGCCGGCCCGGAAGGCGCCCTCCTCGTAGTCGGTGAGCCGGGTGCCGATCACCATGTCCGCGCCATCCTCGGCGGCGGCGAGGAGCTTGAGGGAGTCCTCGGCGGGGTAGGTGTCGTCGCCGTCCACCATCACCAGGTACTCCGCGCCGTCGTTCCGGGCCTTGCGGAAGCCGGAGAGGAGGGCGAACCCCTTGCCGGGACGCGGCTCGCGGATCACCTCGGCGCCCGCCGCCCGGGCGATCTCCCCCGTGCGGTCCCGCGAGGCGTTGTCCACCACCAGGATCCGGGCCTTGGGCAGGACGGCGCGGAAGTCCGCCACCACCTTGCCGACGGTGAGCTCCTCGTTGTGGCAGGGGACGACCACGGCCACGCGGGAGGAATCGAGGGCGCCGGCGGGCGTCTGGAGGGGGTCGGTCATCAGCGTATCCGGTGAGGCGGAATCCTACTTCAAGCCGGGTTATCGACCAATCGCCCGGCCGTAGACGATCCACAGCACGGCGAGGCCCCAGAGCAGGATGTTGATGAGAAACGGCGCGTCCCGGAGGATGGCCTCGGTCGGGTTGCGCGCGCCGGGCTGCTGGTACATCAGGTAGAGGTAGCGAAAGATCCCGTAGAGGACCAGGGGGATGGTGTAGACGAGATCCTGGGTGTGATACTTCTGCACCGTCTCCGGAGCGACCGCGTAGAGGGCGTAGGACACCACCGACGAGGCGGTGACCACGTTGATCATCTGGTCGAGGAAGGCCGGGCTGTAGTGGTCGAGCACCGGCCGCTGCCCCGCGGCGGCCCCCGCCAGCAGCGTGATCTCGTGCCGGCGCTTGGAGAAGGCGAGGAACAGGGCGAGGAACGTGGTGCAGAGGAACAGCCAGCGCGACGCCTCGACGCCGGTCGCTACCGCGCCCGCCTCCACCCGGAGCACGAAGCCGAGGCTGATGGACATCACGTCCAGGATCACCATGTGCTTGAACCACAAGGTGTAGAGGACGTTGAGGAGCAGGTAGCCGCCGAGGATCTTGGCGAACGGCAGGCCCAGGTAGAAGGCGAGGCCGAGCGCCGCCCCGGCGAGCAGGACTACGGCGGCCACGGCGGCGGGCGCCCCGAGGGTGCCGGCCGCGAGCGGGCGCAGGCGCTTGAGGGGATGCCGGCGGTCCTCCTCCCGGTCGCGCAGGTCGTTGATCAGATAGACGGAGCTCGAAGCGCAGCAGAAGGCCGCCACGGCCAGCAGGGCCCGCACGGTGATCGCGGGGTCGTGGAGAAACCCGCTGAAGACCAGGGGCGCGAGGACGAAGACGTTCTTGGCCCACTGCGCGGGCCGAAGGGATTGAACGAGAGGCCGGATCACGGGCCTATTGTATGGGACAGGACGATGGGAGAGCCGACCGGGACGATGGAGACGTCCGAGATCTCTGAGAGCACGAGGACGGGCACCGGCTCGCGGCGGGGCCTCGTCCTCGTCGCGGCGGCGGCGCTGCTGCTCTGGCTCTGGGCCACCCTGCCCCTGGCCCTCGGCCAGCGCACCCTCTGCTTCCGCGACGTCTTCACGACCCACGTGCCGTTCAAGGCGTTCGGCGCGGCCGAGCTCGCCCAAGGGCGCATCCCCGCCTTCAATCCCACCTGGGCGCTGGGCCAGCCCTTCCGGGGCAATCCCAACGCGCTGCCGTTCTATCCCGGCAACGTCCTCTACGTCCTCCTGCCCTTCTGGAGCGCCTTCAACCTCCACTACGCCCTGCACTGGCTGCTCGCCGCGCTGTCCATGGCCGCTCTCGCCCGGGCCCTGGGCCAGGGCCCGGCGGGCGCCCTGGCCGCCGGGATCACCTACGCGGGCTCGGGGTGGATCCTCTCCTGCCTCTCGTTCTACAACCTGCTCGCCGTGTCGGCCTGGTGGCCGCTCGCGATGTGGGGCGTGGTGCGGGGCGGCCGGCGGGGCGTGGCGATCGGCGGCATCGCCTGCGGCCTGGCGCTGCTGGGCGGCGAGCCGGTGACGGCCGTCCTGGGGCTCGTCCCCATGCTGCTGGCCGCCTGCCAGCGGCACGGCATCCGGCGCGGGGTGGGGCTGGTGTTCGCGGCCGGCGCCACGGGCCTGCTGATCGCCCTGCCGCAATTGGTGGCGACCGCCCGCGTCCTGGGCTTCACCGTCCGGAGCGCTCTCGGCGCGGCCAACAGCGGCGTCTTCCGCTTCCACCTCGGCCCCGCGCGGCTCCTCGAGCTGATCGTCCCGCTCCCCTTCGGCACGCCCTGGAACCTGGCCATCAACGGCTACTGGTCCTGGGACGGCCAGCCGGACGTGCCCTATATCGTGACGCTCCACATCGGCATCGTCGGGCTCTGGCTCGCTCTGAAGGGAGCGCGCACGGCGCGCTCCTGGGCTCTCCTGGCCGTCGCCGGGCTGGCGCTGGCCTGGGCCGGCGGCTTTGGCGGCGACGCCTTCGCCACCCTGTCGCGAGGGCTCGTCCGCTATCCCGAGAAGCTGCTTTTCTGGTTCGCCCTGTCGGCCGCCCTGCTCGCCGGCTGGGGCCTGGAGCGGGTGCTCGCCTCGCCGCGGGCCTGGCGGGGAGCCGCGGCGGGAGCGGGGCTCGCGCTGGCGGGCGCGGCGGGAGTCTTCCTGGCCGGCCCGCGGCTGGCGGCCTGGCTGGCGGCCGGCCGCGTCGTGCCCGGCGTGGCCGCCGAAGCCGCCCGCAGCCGGATCGGGACGTGGATCGTCTCCCTGATGCTGGCGGCTCTTTTCCTCGGGATTGCCGCCGTCGCGGCCCGCCGAGGCAGCGCGCCAGGGCTCGCGGCGGCGCAGCTCCTCTCCCTGCTGACCCTCGGCGGGCTGGTGATGACGGCTCCCGTGTCCGCCTTCGCGCCCTCGGAGTGGACCCGCAGGCTCGGACCGGGGGCCGGGGTCGTCTCCGGGATCTCGCCCGATCCCACGGAGCCCACGTACCAGTCGCTCATCGGCGCCGCCGCCCTCGACCTCGCTCCCGCCCCGGGGATCCTCTACGGCCTGACGTACCCCATGGCCCCGGACCTCGACGGCCTCTACTCGCCGCTCTTCCTGCCGGTGCGCGACGCCAAGCTGCTGAACGGCGAGGCGTTGATCGCCTTATGGCAGGCGATGGGAGTGCGCGCGGTGGTCCTGAACCAGCGGGGCGAGTCCCCCCGGCTGCGGCTCGTTGATTTGCGGCAGGCACCCGGCAGCGCGCCGAGCCTGCTGTTCGCCGTCCGGGATCCCGCGCCGCCCGCCTGGTGGCCCCGCTCGGTCATGGCCGCGCCGACGCCGGTGGAAGCGGTCCAATTCCTGCGCTCCGCGCCCGACCTGATCGCCGACGCCGTGGCGGCGCGGCCCATCGCCCACCATCCCGGAGCCCGGGTGCGCCTGGTGCGCGAGACGCCGGACGAGATCGCGGTCGACGTCTCGGGACAGGGCGGCCTGCTGATCCTCCGGCGCGCCTATCAGCCGCTCTACGAGGCGACGATTGTCGGTAAGACGGGGAAGACCGGCAAGCCAGCCGCCACGCTGCCGGTGAACGTGGTCCTGCTGGGAGTCGAGGTGCCGGCGGGCGCTCACCGCGTGCGGATCGCGGTCGACTCCACGCCGGAGAAGCTGGCCGGCGGGATCGCCCTGCTGGCGTTTGTCGCGGCCCTGGCCCTGGCATGGCGGCGCTGAAAGTAGGATGGTCCCAATGTCAGTAATTGTCCCCATCGCAGAGCAGCGCCCGTCTCCCGGCCGCTGGCGGACCGCCCTGCTCTACGCCGGGCCGCTGCTGTTCCTGCTCTCGGTGGCCGTCCTGCCGCTCATCCGCGGCACGGAGACGCTCATCCTGCGCGACGTCCTCAACTCGCACTTCCCCATGAAGTGGTCGCAGGCCGAGGCGCTGCGGAGCGGCACCTTCCCGCTGATCGATCCCCACCGGGCCGGCGGGCAGCCGCTGGCGGGCAACCTCAACGCGGTGCCGTTCTATCCCGACAACGTCCTCTATCTGCTGGGCTCGACGTTCTGGGCCTTCAACGCCCATTTCTGGCTCCACCTGCTCCTGGCGCCGCTGGCCTTCTACTGGATGGGCCGGGCGTGGGGCCTCGGCCGCGAAGCCGCCTGGGCGGCGGCGGCCTGCTGGACGGCGTCCGGCTTCTTCCTCTCGCACCTGAACTTCTACAACTTGATCGCCGGCGCTGCCCTGGCACCCGCCCTGGTGGCGGCCTGCCTCGGCTTCGTCCGGCCGGAGGCCAGGCGCGGCCTGCTGGCGGCCGCCGTGGCCGTGCTCTGGGCGCTGCTGATCCTCGCCGGCGATCCGCAGACGGGCCTCCTGGCCTTCCTGATGGCCGCTGTAGCCTTGGGATTGTCCTGGAAGGAGCGGCCGGCGGGGACGGGCTGGCGCTCGCTCGCGCTCCTGATCGCGGCCTTCGCCGTCGGCACCCTGATCGCCGTGCCGCAGATCGTCGAGTTCCTGCGCGTGCTGCCGCTCTCCTTCCGCGGCCACGTGGGCTACAGCCCCAACACCGTGACCATCGCGAGCTGGGACCCGCGGCAGGCCGGGGAGTGGCTGCTCCCCTTCCTCTTCGGCCGGCCGGACCTGCTGCGCGGCGGCGCCTTCTGGGGCGCCCAGTTCTTCACCGGCGTGCCGCCGTACTACCTCTCCCTCTATCCCGGGCTCCTGGCGCTGGCGCTGATCGCCGCCTCCGGGCGGCCCCGCGGCCGGGCGGCGGGCTGGGCCTGGGGCGGCATCGCTTTCGGCGTCTTCTTTTCTCTCGGCCGGTTCAATCCGGTCGCCGAGTGGCTCTTCACGCTGCCCGGACAGAAGTCGCTCCGCTACCCGGTGAAGTTCTGGCTGCCGGTCGCCATCGGCGCCGCGCTCCTCTGCGGCCTCGGCTTCGAGCGGCTCCGCGCTTCCAGTCTGGCGGCCCATCAGGGAGACATCGCCCCGGACGGCGCCCGCCGGACCTTCCGCTGGGCGCTCTCGCTGCTCGCCCTGGCTTTCGCGGGGTTCTGGGTCTTCCTCAGCTTAGCGCCCGGGCCGGCCGAGGCGTGGCTCGACCTGTTCATTCCCCGGCCGGCCGCGTTCATCCACAACGAGCGCCTGCGCTGGGCCGGCCTGGCGCTCATCTCGCTCGCCATCCTCGCGGCGCTGGGCCTCGCCCTGCGGCTCTCGCGCCGCTCCTGGGCGCTCGGCGGCGCCCTCCTGATCGCGATCCACGTGGGCTCGCAGCTCTGGCTGCTGCGGCCCCTGTACACGATGGACGCCGTGAGGCCCTATCTCGTCCCGCCGCCGGCCCTGGCCCACGTGCCCGCGGACCTCCTGGTGGTGAACCCGGACTACAACTACCTCTTCGGCCCCTCGACCCTGCGCCAGGGCAACTTTCCCGAGCCTCACACCCGCTGGCTCGAGCGGCGCTCCTTCTACGAGCTCTACCCGTTCAGCGGTCCGGTCTGGGGCCTGCGCTACGACCTGAACACCTCGCCCGAGGGCCTGGACACCTACCTGACGCGCATGGCCCAGGTCCAAGTCACCCGCGCCAAGGACCCGGAGCGCCTGCGGATGCTCGCCGCCTGGGGTGTCGGCCGGCTCCTCGTCAACCATCCTCTCGCCCCCGGGACGCCGCACGTCCGGCTTCTCGCCACCATCCCGAGCTTCGGCGGCGAGCTGTACATCCACGAGGTGACGGACCGCGCGCCCGAGGCCTTCCTCGCCCGTCGGGTCTTCCACGAGGTCTACCTCCCCGCCGTCTACCAGCGCCTCATCTCACCGAAGTTCGATCCGCGGACCGATGCGGTCGTCATCGAGACCGGCAAGAAGCCCGAGATCGTCACCAGCAGTGGTGGCAGGGCCAGGATTCTCCGCCAGGGACGGGAGGAGATGGAGATCGAGACCGCCGCCGGCCCTCGGGGCTCCCTGCTGGTGGTCCAGCGGGCGAACCTCCTCTTCAAGGCCGCGATCGACGGCCGGCCGGCCCGGGTGCTCACCGCCAACGCCCACCGCATCGGGATCGAGGTGCCGGCTGGGACGCACCGGGTGAAGCTCTACCTGGACCGCGGCCCGTTGCACCGGTCGCTCCTGGGCGCTCTGGCGGGATTGCTGCTGCTGCCGGCGCTGGCCTGGTGGGGCCGGCGCCGCGGAACGAACGCTCCTGATAAGATCCCAACCCTGCCATGACCGACATCCCAAAGATCCCGAGACGCCAGATCCGGAAGGTCCTGATCGCCAACCGCGGCGAGATCGCGGTGCGTATCCTGCGCGGCCTGCGCGAGATGGGCATCCGCTCCGCCGTCATCTACTCCGAGCCCGACCGCCTGGGATTGCCCGTGCTGCTGGCCGACGAGGCCTATCCGATCGGCCCCGCGCCCTCCCGCGAGAGCTACCTGCGCGCCGAGGCCATCGTCCAGCTCGCGAAGGAGATCGGCGCCGACGCCATCCATCCGGGCTACGGCTTCCTCTCCGAGCGCGCGAGCTTCTCCCGCCTCTGCCGCGACGCCGGGATCATCTTCATCGGCCCGTCGCCCGAGGCGATCGACGCCATGGGCTCCAAGGTCGAGAGCCGCCGCCTCATGATGGCGGCCGGCGTGCCGGTGGTGCCGGGCGGCAAGGACCCGCTGCCCGACCTCGAATCCGCCGAGGCCGCCGCCGAGGCGATCGGCTACCCCGTGATGCTCAAGGCCGCGGCCGGCGGCGGCGGCAAGGGGATGCGCATGATCCCGTCCGCCGCCGAGATGGCGAGCTCCTACCGCGCCGCCCGCTCCGAGGCCGCCGCCAGCTTCGGCGACGACTCCGTCTACCTGGAGAAGTTCATCGTCGAGCCCCGTCACGTGGAGATCCAGGTCATGGGCGACCTCCACGGCAAGGTCGTCTCGCTCGGCGAGCGCGAGTGCTCCCTTCAGCGCCGTCACCAGAAAGTGGTGGAAGAAGCCCCGTCGTCCGTGGTGGGCCCCGAGCTGCGCCGCCGGATGGGCGAGGCCGCCGTCAAGGCCGCCGCCGCCGTGGGCTACAGCAACGCCGGCACCTGCGAGTTCCTCCTCGCCCGCGACGGCAGCTTCTACTTCCTTGAAATGAACACCCGACTCCAGGTGGAGCACCCCGTCACCGAGCTGGTGACCGGCATCGACCTCGTGCAGGCGCAGATCCGCGTCGCCGAGGGCGAGCCGCTGGGGCCGGAGTTCGACGGCGTCGAGCCGCGCGGCCACGCCATCGAGGTGCGCCTCTACGCCGAGGATCCCTTCCAGCGCTTCGCGCCGTCGCCCGGCACGATCGAGCTGCTCCGCTGGCCCGACGGCCCCGGCGTGCGGGTCGACAGCGGCGTCTACGAGGGCTCCGAGGTGTCGATCCACTACGACCCGATGCTGGCCAAGCTCATCGTCTGGGCCGCGGACCGCGAGCGGGCGCTCAACCGCCTGGAACGGGCCCTCGGCGAGCTGCGGGTGGAGGGCATCCGCACCACGGCCCCGCTCTTCCGCGCCCTGCTGGCCGATCCGGATTTCCGCTCGGGCAACCTGGACATCGGCATGCTCGACCGCAAGCTGGCCTCCGGCGAGCTTCAGCCGCCCACGGACGGCCCGGATGCGGACGATGACGACCTGCCGCTGATCGCCGCGGCGCTCGCCCACCACGAGCGGGCCCACCAGACCGCGGCCGGACCGGCGGCGGGCCAGGCTACTTCCTCCCGGCGCTCCCGCTGGGCGGACGCCGGCCGCCATGGATCGAGACGAGGTGGATCATGGAGCTGATCGTCCGTCACGGCGAGCGCGAGGAGCGGGTCAAGGTCCGCCGCAACGACGACGGCTACGAGGTCGTGATCGGCGAGCGCACCTATCACGTGGACGCCAGGGCCGCCCGACCGGGCCTCCACAGCCTGCGCATCGACGGCGCCCAGCACGAGGTGGCCGTCCGCCGGCAGGGCGAGGGTTCCTACTGGGTGAGCACCGCCCACGGCGCCGGTGCCGTCGAGGTTTCCGATCCCCTCGCCCATCTCGCCGCCCAGAGCCGCGGCGCCAAGGGAGCCCGCCGCCGCCAGACCGTCAAGGCCTACATGCCCGGCCGCGTCGTCACGCTCCTGGTCGAGGAAGGCAGCGAAGTCGTCGCCGGCCAGGGCATCCTCGTCCTCGAAGCCATGAAGATGGAGAACGAGATCCGCGCCGAGCACGACGGCACGGTGTCCAAGATCCACGTCCAGCCCGGCCAGGCGGTCGACATGGGCAACCCGCTGTTCGAGCTGGAGTGAGGGCGGTCCGTTCTACCTGGCCAGGTTCACGTTTGTGTTAACCTGACGGCATGCGTGGAGTCCGCTTCTACCGGACCAAGACCGGTCACTGCCCCGTTGAGGAGTTCCTCGACTCGCTCAACGGCAAGCAGGCCCAGAAAGTCGTCTGGGTTCTGCGGCTGATTGAAGAGCTGGAATCCGTACCGTCCCAGTACCTGAAGAAGCTTGTCGATACTGCGGGCCTATGGGAGGTTCGGGCGCAGCACGCCGGTGACACCTTCCGGCTCCTCGGCTTTTTCGACGGTACCCGGCTTTTGGTGCTCACCGGTGGGTTTGTGAAGAAGAGCGAGAAGACTCCGCGTCAGGAGATTGCACTAGCTGAAAATCGCCGACAGGATTACCTGAGCAGGAGAAGCGATCATGAGCGACCTGACTAAGTACGCGCGGGCTCGAGCAGCACGCGACCCGGAGTTCGCGGAGGGTTTGGAAGCGGGGTATGCGGATCTGAAGATTGGCACCTTGCTGAGGCAGGCCCGGGAGAAGGCCGGCTTGACGCAGGAAGAAGTGGCCCATCGCTTGGAGACGAAAAAATCGGCCATCAGCCGGATTGAAAACAGTGCAGGTAGCATTCGGCTCTCTACCCTGGAGCGCTACGCTCAAGCGATTGGGTGGCAGCTTTCCCTTGAGCTTCGGCCTCCCGCTTGAACCGATAACGGTCCTGAGGAAGTTCGCGTCATATAGCCCCACCCAAAGAAAAAGGGGGGCGTTTCCGCCCCCCTCGTCACTACCCGACCTGCCGACTCGTCTTAGAAGTCGTACCGCAGACCGAGCTGGAACGTGCGCGGCGTGCCGACGCCGTTCTCGATGCCGAAGCTCGCGAGCGGAGTCTGGCCGACGCCCCAGGTCTGGTTGGTCGCCAGGACGGTGCGGTTGGCGGCGTCCGTGCAGTTGTAGCACTCGGCGAACAGGTTCAGGTCGCCGGGGCCGATGTCGAAGCCCTTGCTGAGCCGCACGTCGAGGCTGTAGAAGTCCGGCTGGCGGAAGCTGTTGCGCTCGAAGTGCTGGCCGTTGACCGTCGGCCGGTCGGTGCCGCTGTTACCGTCGCCGTTGCCGCCGGTGGCCACCGAATCGGTGCCGGTCAACGCCGTGTACGGCTGGCCGGTGGAGTAGCGGAACGCGCCGGAGAGGCCGAGGCCCCACCACGGGCTCTGCCACAAGCCGTTGACCACGCCCTTCCACTCCTGATCGCGGTTGGAGAAGCCCCAGTTGCCATCGAGGTTGTTGAAGTCCTCGAGCTGGATGCCGGAGAAGTTGCGCTCGTTGGAGTCGTGATCCTTGTCCCGCGACCAGGTCACGGCACCGTAGTAGCTGAAGCTGCCGGCAAAGCGGCGGTTGAGCGTCGCGGTGACGGCGTAGTACTTGGACTCGGCGTCGGAGACGCCGGTGGTGATACGGCCGTAGTACGGGAACGGAACCTGGGTCGGGTTCGTGTTGTAGGCCGGCAGCCCGTTGGCGGCCAACGCGCCGGTGTACTGGCGGTTGATGTCCGTCAGGCGCTGGAGCTGATTGCCCTTGGCGTAGGTGAAGTCGATGCCGAACGAGGTCCGGGAGTAGATCTCGCGCTCGGCGCCCAGGGTCACGCGGTCCGTGTAGGCGTTGTCGAAGTCCGGGTCGATGGCGAAGACGCCGGGACGGGTCGGGGTCGGGATGCGGGTGAAGTCGATGCGCTCGACGCCGTTCGGATTGAAGTTGGCGCCCCAGCCGGGAGACAGCGGATCGGTCGGCCCGACGCCCGAGGACGCGCCGGTCGCGAAAATGTTGTACTGCGTGCCCCGCAGGCCGTTGGACGTGAAGAGCTGGGCGAAGAGGATGGCCGGAGTGCGGCTCCAGAAGCGGCCGGCCGAGAAGCGGACGGCGGTCTTCGGGTCCGGCGCCCAGGACAGGCCCACGCGCGGCGAGATCTGGTTGTCGGCGTCCGGGATCTTGGCGGTCAGGTTGAACGAGCCGTTCGCGTTCCGGTCGTTGGGGTTGAGGATCGGGTCGTTCGGGTTGTCGAGCTTCTCCCAGCGCACGCCCGCCGTGACGGTGAGGTTCGGACGGAGGAACCACTGGTCCTGGACGAAGAGAGCGGTCTCCTTCTGCCCGAAGTTGGCCCGGCCCGCCTGCTCGGAGGTCAAGCCGCCCAGGCCGCCGAACTGCCGGTACTCGTTCCAGCGGCCGGCCAGCAGGTCGGCCTCGTTGGCGAAGATGAACACGCCGCGCCAGTTGCCGCGGAAGACCTGGTCGATGGAGGTGTCGTTGTACTCGACGCCGCCCTTGAGCACGTGCGGGCCGGCCAGGTAGGTGACGGTGTCGCTGAAGCCCTTGCGCTCGGTGGTGGAGGTGATCGGCAGGAAGCTCACCTCGCCGAGGGTGACGCTGGGCGAGCGGACCTGGATCTCGGGCAGGTTGAGGCCCTTGTCCTCGCGGGGCGTGTCTTCCTTGATGAGGTTCAGGTTGAGGTCGTTGAGGAGGTTGGAGCCCCACTGGCCGGAGTACTGGCCGACATAGGACTTGCTGTCGAGGCCCTCGACGCCGTTCGTGGTGGACGCCCGGTTCTGGGCGCTCGACGTGCCGTTGATGCCCTCGTAATTGGTGAGGTTGACGCGCACCATGAGGCGGTTCGCGGGATTGAGCTGATAGTCGAGCCGGCCGAAGGTGACGTCGCCGTCCCGGGTATAGACATACTCGGGGGTCGTGGCCAGGGCGGGGTACTTGGTGAAGACCGCCGAGCTCAAGGTGCCCAGATCGATCGGCACCGTGACGCTCTGCTTCTGGTTGTCGTAGGAGAGGAAGTAGAAGAGCTTGTCCTTGACGATGGCGCCGCCCAGGGAGCCGCCGAACTGGTCCTTCTCCTGGTCCGCCGGCTCGGCGCCGTTGGGGCGCGAGGGCGTCGCCGCGAAGTCGGAGATCAGGCTCTGCGGCTGGTTGTAGTAGAAGGCCGAGCCGTGAAGATTGTTGGTGCCGCTCTTGGTGATGACGTTGACGAAGCCGCCGCCCGAACGGCCGAACTCAACCGAAGCGCCGTTGGTGATGACGGAGAACTCCTTGATCGACTCCTGCGAGATCGACAGCGGAGCGCGACCCTCAGCGCCGCCCACGGTGCCGCCGAAGAAGGCGTTGTTGAAGTCCACGCCGTCCACGGTGACGTTGGTGTTGATGCCGCGCTGGCCGGAGATCGAGAGGTTCTGGCGCTCGGAGTCGCGGCGGGTCTCGGGGGTCAGCAGCACCAGGTTCGTGAAGTCGCTGCCCGGCGTGGGCAGGTTCTCGAGCTGCTCGGTCTGGATGGTGGTTCCGACCTGGGTGTTGGTGACCTCGACGACGGGCAGGTCCTCGGCCGTGACGGTGATGGTGTCCGCGACCCTCCCGCTCTGCAAGGTGAAGTTCACCGACGGGGTCGAGCCCAGGAGCAGGCGGACGTTCGGGGCGGTCGCCGTGGCGAAGCCGTCCAGCTCGGCCGTGATGTTGTAGGTGCCGGTGGGCAGGTTGAGGATGCGGTAGAAGCCATTCTCCTCGGTCACGGTGACCTGGACGAGCCCGGTCTCCGTGTTGGTCGCCGTCACGGTCACGCCCGGCAGCGCCGCGCCGGAGGCGTCCTCGACGGTGCCGGAGATACGGCTGGTGGTCACATCGGTCTGGGCGAACGCGGAGCCGGCAAGTCCGAAGACGGCCAGCAGAGCCGCGAGGGCGCAGACCCACAATCCAGAGCGGTTGGCAGAGAAACGCACCATGAATGAAGCCCTCCTTGGAAGTGCGTAAAGTTTCGAGCGGATTCTACGCGGAGAGAGGAGACGTTTCGCGAGCCCTGTGCGCCCTTTTTGTGACAGGCCCATGGCGCTCGAATGCCGCCGACCTCATGCTAAGCTCCGCCCGCAGATGCGGTTTATCAATGGACCGCAGGATTATACCCTGGACCAGCCTCTCCGCGCTCCCGTCATTCTTTTCAGGAATCCCACATGAGCTTTGAAGCCCGGCCCCTGGTGAGCGTCATCATGGGGAGCAAGTCGGATTGGGAGACCCTCCGCCACGCGGACGAGATGCTCACCCGGTTCGGCGTTCCCCACGAGTGCCACGTCGTTTCCGCCCACCGCACTCCCGACTGGATGGCCGAATTCGCCAGGGGCGCCCAGGAGCGCGGCGTCGAGGTGATCGTCGCCGGCGCCGGGGGCGCCGCCCACCTGCCCGGCATGGTGGCGGCCCAGACGCTGCTCCCCGTCCTCGGCGTCCCCGTCCAGAGCCAGGCCCTGAACGGCCTCGACTCCCTGCTGTCGATCGTCCAGATGCCTTCCGGCGTGCCGGTCGGCACCCTCGCCATCGGCAAGGCGGGAGCCGCCAACGCCGCCCTGCTGGCAATCAGGATCCTGGCGACGACTCGGGCCGACCTGCGCGAGAAGCTGCGCGAGTTCGTGGAGGAGCAGACGCGCCGGGTCCGGGAAGAGACCCTGCCTTGAGCGGGTTCGATCCCATCCCGCCGGGCTCGACCGTCGGCGTCCTGGGCAGCGGCCAGCTCGGCCGCATGTTCGCCATCGCGGCCCGGCGCATGGGCTACCGCGTCCACACGCTCTCTCCCGACTACGACACTCCCACCGGCCAGGTGGCCGACCGCGAGATCCAGGCCGCCTACGACGACCTGGACGCCGTCCGCGGCTTCGCCCGCGGCGTGGACGTCGTCACCTTCGAGTTCGAGAACGTCTCGGCCGCCGCCGCCGAGGCCGCCGCCGAGCACGCGCCGGTGCGGCCGGCGGGCTCCGTCCTCCACACCACCCAGAACCGGCTGCGCGAGAAGGGCTTCCTCGCCGGCGCCGGCTTCCCCGTGGCCCCCTTCGCGGCGGTCCGCTCGCTGGACGACCTCACGGCCGGCCTCGCCGCGCTCGGCGCGCCGGCGGTGCTCAAGACGGCCGGCTGGGGCTACGACGGCAAGGGGCAGGTGAAGATCGCCGCCGCCGAGGAGGCCGCCGCGGCCTGGGAGGCCGTGGGCGGGCAGGAGTGCGTCCTCGAGGCGTTCGTGGACTTCGACCGCGAGGTCTCCGTCGTCGCCGCCCGGGGGCTGGACGGCTCCTTCGCCCACTTCGGAGTGATCGAGAACCGGCACAGCCGGCACATCCTGGACGTTTCCATCGCGCCGGCCGCTGTGCCGGCTTCGGTCGGGAAGGAGGCGATCGAGATCGCCCGCGGCATCCTGGACGGCCTGGGAGTCGTCGGCGTGCTGTGCGTCGAGATGTTCCTGACCCGCGACGGCCGGCTGCTGGTCAACGAGCTGGCGCCGCGGCCCCACAACTCCGGCCATCTCACCTTCGACGCCTGCGTCACCAGCCAGTTCGAGCAGCAGCTCCGGGCGATCACCGGCCTGGCCTTGGGGGCGACCGACCTCCTCCGTCCCGCCGCCATGGCGAACCTGCTCGGCGATCTCTGGAACGATGGCGAGCCCGACTGGGCCGCCGCCTGCCGTTTTCCCGAGGTCAAGCTCCATCTCTACGGGAAAGCCGCGGCGCGGCCCGGCAGGAAGATGGGCCACCTGACGGCCCTGGCGAGGACGCCGGAGGAGGCGTTGGCGAAGGTGTTGGCGGCGCGGGAGGCGCTGCGCCCTCTTTCGTAGAAACTGCCCGGCTTCAGCCTTCCGGCACCAGCCACTCGTCGTTGACGTTGTCGTAGACGATGCTGTCCACGAAACGGGCGATCTCGACGAGGACCGCCTCCACGTCGGGCTGGCTGGGATCGAGCCGGCTCTCACTGGCGAGCGGGATCACGCCCTTCTCGTCCGGCACGGGAAAGGGGATCTCGGCCTCCGTCACGTCCAGCCTCGCCGTGAATCCACGGAGGATTTCCTTCCAATCCTCGGGCAGCGCGTCCTCGGCGTCGTCGACCAGGGCCGCGATGTCGTCGGGGACGAGCTCCGGATCGTCCTCGATCTGGATCGACATGGGCACGGCCGTGGCCACGCGGACCTGCTCGACCGGCCCGTCGAACCCCTGCCACTCGGTCAGGGTGCATTCGACGGAGAGGACGGCGGCGAGATGCTCCATGAGCTCCTGGAGCGTGAAGTCCTGCTCTTCGGGGTCGTACGGAATGAGAGCGGCGGCGAACATGGGGGGATCTTCTCATGAGAAACTTCATCCAGGAGAAATCCATGACCTGGCTGATCTACGGTGCCAACGGCTACACGGGGGAGCTCGCCGCTCGCGAGGCCGTGTCCAGGGGGCTCTCCCCCATCCTGGCCGGGCGCAACGCCGAGGCGGTGGCGAAGCTGGCGCGGGAGCTGGGCCTCCAGAGCCGCGCGTTCTCGCTCGACGATGCCCAGGGGACGGCGGCGGAGCTTTACGGCGTCAAGGCCGTGCTCCACTGCGCCGGGCCGTTCGTCCACACCAGCCCGCCCATGGTGGCGGCCTGCCTCGCGACCGGCGCCCACTACCTGGACATCACGGGCGAGATCTCCGTCTTCGAGAACGTCCTCGCCAAGGGCGAGGCGGCGCGCAAGGCGGGCGTCGCCCTGATCCCCGGCGTCGGCTTCGACGTGGTGCCGAGCGACTGCCTGGCCGCCCGCGTCGCCGCCGCCCTGCCGGACGCCACGGATCTCGCCCTCGCCCTCCACGCCGAGGGCGGGAGCATCAGCCGGGGGACGATGAAGACGATGATCGAGAGCCTTCCCCATGCCGGAGCCATCCGCCGGGACGGCCGGATCGTGTCCGTGCCCGTGGCATGGGACGCCCGCGAGATCGACTTCGGCGGCCGGGCCGGCAGGCGCTGGGCCATGACCATCCCCTGGGGCGACGTCTCGACCGCGTACCATTCGACGGGCATCCCGAACATCCGGGTCTACTCGGGCACGCCGCCGAAGAGGATCCGGCAAATGAAGCGACTGGCGCCGTTCCTGCCCCTCGCCGGCTGGCCGCCCATCAAGAGGTTCGCCCAGCGCTGGGTGGAGCGCCGGGTGACCGGCCCCACCGCCGAGCAGCGGGAGACCGGGCGGATGTACCTCTGGGCCGAGGCCAGGAACGCCGCCGGCCGGTCCGCGTCCGCCACGCTGGAGACGCCCGAGGGCTACCGCCTGACGGCCGAGTCCTCCGTGGCCAGCGTCGAGCGGGTGCTGGCCGGCAAGGTCCAGCCCGGCGCCTGGACGCCGTCGCGCGCCTTCGGAGCGGACTTCGTGACGGAATTGCCGGGAGTGGTGGCGAGCGAGGTCCGGGTGGTGTAGGAGGACTGGTATCGGGAAGGCTGGTATTGGGGGACAATCTGGCGCGCATCTTGCCCGCTTCTCCAGGGGAGAAAGGAGGCGGGCGTGATCGACCTCTGGTACAAGGACGCGGTCATCTACTCTCTCGACGTCGACGCCTTCCAGGACTCGAACGGCGACGGCATCGGGGATTTCCGGGGGCTCACCCGGCGGCTGGATTACCTGGCGAGCCTCGGGGTGACCTGCCTGTGGCTCCTGCCTTTCTATCCCACGCCGGACCGCGACAACGGCTACGACGTCAAGGACTACTACGGGGTCGATCCCCGGCTCGGCACGCTCGGGGACTTCGTGGAGTTCATGCAGCAGGCCCGGGAACGGGGCATCCGCATCCTCGTCGACCTGGTCGTCAACCACACGTCCGATCAGCACCCCTGGTTCCAGTCCGCCCGCCAGGGCAAGGACTCGCCCTACCGCGACTGGTACGTGTGGTCCGACACCCTGCCCGCGGACGCTCACGAGGGTATGGTCTTCCCCGGCTATCAGGACGCCGTCTGGACCTGGGACGACGTGGCCGGGGCCTTCTACTTCCATCGCTTCTACGCCCACCAGCCGGACCTGAACATCTCGAACCCGGAGGTGCGGGAGGAGATCTGCCGCATCATGGGCTTCTGGCTGGAGCTTGGGGTCTCCGGTTTCCGGCTGGACGCCGCGCCCTTCCTGATCGAGATGAAGAAGGCCGGCGCGCCGGGCGAGGACCAGTACGCCTACCTGCGGGAGTTCCGCGACTTCCTCTCCTGGCGGCGCGGCGACGCCATCCTGCTCGCCGAGGCCAACGTCTCCCGCGACAAGGTCGCCCAGTACTTCGGCGACGGGGCGAAGATCCACATGCTGTTCAGCTTCCTGGTCAACCAGTTCTACTTCCTGGCGCTGGCGCGGCAGGAGGCGGCGCCGCTGATCCAGGGCCTGGGCCTGCCGCCGCCGACGCCCGAGACCGGCCAGTGGGCGAACTTCGTCCGGAACCACGACGAGCTGGACCTCGGCCGGCTGTCCGAGGAGGAGCGGCAGCTCGTCTTCGCGCGGTTCGCCCCGGAGCCCGGCATGCAGCTCTACGGGCGGGGCATCCGCCGGCGCCTGCCGCCGATGCTGGGCAACGACCGGAACCGGCTCGAGCTCGCCTACAGCCTGATGTTCAGCCTGCCGGGCACGCCGGTGCTGCGCTACGGCGAGGAGATCGCCATGGGCGACGACCTCTCCCAGCCCGAGCGGGAGAGCGTGCGCACGGCCATGCAGTGGGCCGACGAGCCCAACGGCGGCTTCTCGACGGCGGCGTCCGGGCCCCTCCTGCGGCCGGTGATCTCGGCAGGGGAGTATGGCTACGAGCGGGTCAACGTGGACGCCCAGCAGCGCGACTCGGGCTCGCTGCTCCACTGGATGCACCGGCTGATCCGGGTGCGCAGGCAGTGCCCGGAGATCGGCTGGGGGACCTGGGAGATCCTGGAGACCGGGAACCCGGCCGTCTTCGCGCTCCGCTACCGGTTCCGGAACGGCACGGTGATCACCGTCCACAACCTGGCCGGCAAGAGCGCCTCCGCGTGTCTGGAGTGCGGCGGAGACGCGGGCGATCCCTGGGTCGAGCTGCTGGGCGACCAGCCCCACTCCCTGGTGGACGGCAACCAGGAAATCGAGCTGGAGCCCTATGGATACCGGTGGTTCCGGGTGCGCGGAACGGAGCGGTTCGTGGGGTAGCTTCGATCCCCTAGCCCGTCAGCGCCGGATAATCCGCGCGGACCGTGATCGCGTCCAGCGTGATCGTGTTGAAAGGCGAGGCGACGCTCGGCGTCACGGTCACCGTGACCGTCTGGTCGGTCGTCGTATTCAGCGTCGAGTCGCCCACGTTCCACGCGGGAGTCGAGTCGGTGAAGGCGAAGCCGAGCTCTCCCCCGGTCCGCCGGATGCTGCCCGACGAGCCCGTCGAGAGGACGACGAGCTCCGCCGTGGCATACCAGGCATAGTCGACGGCCCCGTTGATCACGTTGACGTTGGCGGCGGTGAGCACCGACCCTCCGAGCTTGATCCGGACGTCGAAGTTGACCGTCGATCCGATCGTCTTGCTGAACTTGCCCGAGGCGCGGATCTTCAACACCGTTCCGGGAAGGAAGAGCGAGTTCGCCGGCACCGTGGCGGTCTGATTGAACGCCGTCTCGGTGGTCGTATTGCTGATCGCCGTGCTCGCCGTCTTCCGCACGAAGAGCAGCTCGGAGTCCCCGGCGCCCCGGAACCGGCCGTTGGGCCACCACATGTCGGAATCGGTGTCGTAAAAGAGCTCGAGCACGCTGCCCGTGATGGCACGCAGGGGGATTCCCACTTTTTCGCCGCCGCTCCCATCCAAGCCCATCCGCCAGCGGTCGGTCGGCCGGATACGGATCGACGACGACGTACGGTTGAAGGTGGTCGGCGGCCTCGTGATCGTGCTCACGCTGCCGGAGCCGCCGAGCGTGAACGTATCGGTCGGAGGCGTGAGGCTCGTCGCCGCCGTGGCGGCTCCCATGGGTTCGTGCTGGTAGCCCAGAGCGATGCCGGTGTCGGTGAAGCCGCGGACCAGGAGCGGCGGCAGGGTCGTGCTGTTGGCCCCGACGGGAGGCAACGGCTGGCTGTCGGCCGTGTAGTAGGGATAGAAGAGCAGGGCCGCGTTCAGGGTGCCGGTCCAGGTGCCGTTCAGCGCGACGCCGCCTCCGATCGGCGAGCCGAAGAATGCGACATTGGTGGGAAAGTCGGTATGTCCGCTTTGCGGGCTGACCTGAACCCCCACTCCGACACTGCCGGCGGCGCCCCAGATGCCGGTGAAGCAACCGGTAAACGTGAGGTGGTCGCAATATCCGAGATCGATGCCCGGAGCCGACGAGCCGTGATGGAACGTGCAACGATGGAATTCGAGCTGGTTCACATTCCCCGCGCCGTTGCCGATCTGGATTCCGCCGGCCGTCGCGTCCGCCGGCTCCACGGTGTAGACGTGGCGCCAGCTCTGCTGGTGCGGAGCGCCGCCGCCGCTGATGCCGCTGTACGAATTCGTGGCGTGTATCTTGATCGCGTAGGTGCCGGACCACTGGCGGAGGACCACGTTTTCGACCAGTTGATTGAAGGACCGCTGGGATTCGATCAGCGTGCCGGCGGTGCCGTTGCCGTCGAGCATCAGATCGCGGATCACTACGCCGGAGACCGGCCCGTTGATCTTGATCATCGTCCCTCCGGGCGCTCCCACCCACAGCAGCCGGGTCGGAGCGCTGGCGCGGCCGGCCCCCAGGTCCGTATCCGAGCTGCCGCTGCCGGCCCCTGCGAGGGTGATGCCGTTGCGCGAGCTCGGCGCGGTCGAGGTCGCGTCTCCGATCACGATCGTCTCGTCGATCTCATAAGTGTCCGGAGCGAGTTGGACCACGCCGCCGGATGCCAGCAGCGCGTCGATCTCATCCTGAATGCCGGCGAAGAGGGTCCGCGTGGACAGGGACAGGGCGAGGAACAGATACATTGCGATTCGGCGTTTCATGGGGCCTCCTGACGAATCGGTTAGCATCATAGATATTACAGCAAGTCTGCGAATTCGTCCTTCGAAGACGCGGGAGTGCCACGCGGTCTCCACGGACCGGCGTTCCGCCTTCGCGGAGCCCTCCTCCGTCTTCGGTCAGCCTTCCCCGACCGTTTTCCCCCGGGGGAAAACCGTCCGGCTCCGACTTTCGATGGGTTTCCCCAAGGGGAAGATCGTCCGGCACTGGGGGAAACCCGCCGGCCCTTGATTCTCGACGAGCTTCCCCGAGGGGAAACGGGTTCGGCTCGAGGGGAAACCCGTCCGCCCCTGGATCTCGATGAGTTTTCCCGAGGGGAAGCTCGTCCGGAACCGGGGGAAAGTGGCCGGGCTCGCGGGGCCAGCCCGTGATCTTTCGGGGAAATCCGGTTTCCCCTGGCCCCGGACCGTCCGGCTGTCGGGGAAAGTCGTCGGCCCGCGGGGGAAAATCGGCGCGGAAGCCTCCCCGGCCACCGGGAATCGCCGCCGGAGCGCAGAACGGAGCGGGCCGGCCGTTGGGGAGGCGCACCTTCTTATATAACGACGCTGATCGCCGCCCAGGCCAGCCCACCAAGCAGAGCGATGGGCATGAGGATCATGGCGGGTGGTACAGTATCGAGAGACCTTGAGAGGTGCTCATGCCTGAAGATCGCCCAGTCACCCTTGCCGATGGTCGCGTCATCCATTCGGACTCCGAGATCCTGGGGGGAACCCCCGTTTTCGTAGGCACCCGGGTCCCCGTGCAGACTCTGGTCGACTACCTCGAAGGCGGTTACAGCATTGACGAGTTTCTGGATAACTTCCCAAGCGTGCGCCGCGAGCAGGTCAACACGTTTCTGGAGCAAGCGACCCGGGCTCTGCTGGCGCACGTAGCGTGAGGCGCGTCCTCCTCGACGAAAATCTGCCACGGTTGCTCAAACGGGAGCTTTCCGATTACCAGGTGCGTACCGTCGCGGAGGTTGGTTGGGCGGGCATCAAGAACGGAAAGCTGCTGCGACTCGCCGAAGCCGAGTTCGATGTCTTCGTGACCGCGGACCAGAACCTTTCGTACCAACAGCCTCTCACCAATTTCGAACTGGCCATCGTGGTGCTGAGAGCGCGTACCACGAAGCTGGAAGATCTGCTCCCGCTGGTCGCCGGGATCCGGGAGGCTCTCGAAAGCGTGAAAGCCCGGCAGATCTGTTACGTCGGCGCCTCGTGATCCAGTAAGCAGGCGAGCCGTCCTGGACGGTGCCTCGCCCCCTCCCGGATCCCGCCCCTACAACCCGATCGTGAACGCCAGCGTCAGGAGCGTCTGCTGCTCCATGGTGTGGGCCTTGGCGGAGCCGGTGGCGGGGCTGCCGGAGGCGGAGCGCTTGATCGTGCGGATGGACCGGCGGAGCAGGCGCTCGATGCGCGGCTGGACGAAGAAGAGAGCGCCCATGTTGGCCGGCTCCTCCTGCACCCAGACGACGTCGCGGACGTTCGGGTGGCGCTCCATCTCGGCGGCCAGCTCCTTCTCCGGGAAGGGGTAGAGCTGGTCGAGGAAGACGACCGTCGACGAGGTCTCCTGGCGCTTGTCGCGCTCGCGCTTCAGCTCGTGGCCGATCTTGCCGGTGCAGAGGATCACCCGCTGGGCATCCTGCACGCCGGGCTCGGTCACGATCTTCAGGAAGCTGTCGCGGGCGAAATCCTCCAGGGTCGAGGAGGACTCCTTGCTGCGCAGCATGCTCTTGGGGGTCATCACGATCAGCGGCTTGCGCCAGGGGCTCAGGGCCTGCCGGCGCAGCATGTGGAAGTACTGCGCCGCCGTCGAGGGCTGGCAGACCTGGATGTTGTCCTCGCCGCAGAGCTGGAGATAGCGCTCGAGGCGGGCGCTCGAATGCTCCGGGCCTTGGCCCTCGTAGCCGTGGGGCAGCAGCATGACGACGCCCGAGAGCAGGCCCCATTTGTCCTCGCCGGCCGTGACGAACTGGTCGATGATGATCTGGGCGCCGTTGGCGAAGTCGCCGAACTGGGCCTCCCAGCAGACCAGCGCCTCCGGATAGTCGCGGGTCACCCCGTACTCGAAGCCGAGGACGGCCGCCTCGGAGAGCATCGAGTTGTAGACCTCGAAGCGCGCCTGGTCCGCCGACACGTGCTGGAGCGGCGTGTGCTCGCCGTTGTCCTCGACGTCGATCAGCACCGAGTGGCGCTGGTTGAAGGTGCCGCGCTGGCTGTCCTGGCCGGAGAGGCGGACGGGCGTGCCCGTCTTCACCAGCGAGGCGAAGGCGAGCGCCTCGGCCATGCCGTAGTCGACCGGCCGCTTGCCGGTGCCCATCTCCGCCCGCTGGGCGAGCAGGGCCTGGATCTTCTTGTGGACGTGGAAGCCCTCGGGAGCCGTGGTCAGCGGCCCCGTCAGCGCCGCGATCTCCTCCTGCGGCACGCCGGTTTTCACCTCGTACCCGGGCAGCCAGCAGCCGCCCTTGTAGCGGTCCCAGTAGGCGGGAAGGGTGCGCAGGGTGGGCTTCTTGTCCAGCGTCGCCGCCTCCTTGTGGGCGGCGTCGAGCTCGGCGCGGATGCCTTCTTCCCGCCGCTTGGCCTCCTCTTCGGGCAGGCCGATCGCCTTGGCGTAGAGCCGCCACAGCGGCGGATGGACCTGGACCTTCTTGTAGAGCAGCGGCTGGGTGATCGTCGGGTCGTCCACCTCGCTGTGGCCGTGCCGCCGGAAGCCGATCAGGTCCACCACCACGTCGCTCTTGAAGGCGTAGCGGTAGTCGACGGCCATCTGCGCCACCCGCGCCACGGCGTCGGGATCCTCGCCGTTGACGTGGAAGATGGGCACCGGCAGGCGCCGGGCCACGTCCGAGGCGAAGCGCGAGGAGTGGAGGGCCTTGGGCTCCGTGGTGAAGCCGATCAGGTTGTTGACGATCACCTGCACCGTGCCGCCCACGCTGTAGCCCGGCAGCTCCGCCATGTTCAGCGTCTCGGCGAGCACTCCCTGGCCGGCGAAGGCCGCGTCGCCGTGGAGGATGATGGAGAAGACCTTCTCGTGGGCCTCGTCGTCGCCCAGCCGGACCTGCTTGGCCCGCACGCGGCCCACCGCCACGGGATCGACGGCCTCCAGGTGGCTCGGGTTGGACACCAGGTGGATGTTGACCGTGTGGCCGTTCGCCGACTCGTGGTCGCCCGTGGCGCCCATGTGGTACTTGACGTCGCCGCCGCCCAGGATGCTGCGCGGATCGACGTCCTCGAAGCCGGCGAGGATCTCGGCCGCGGGCCGGCCGACGGTGTGGAGCATGACGTTGAGCCGGCCGCGGTGGCTCATGGCGAGCACCACCTGGCTCGCCCGGTGGACGGCCGCGGTCTCCAGCATCTGGTCGAGGCAGGGCAGCAGGGCCTCGACGCCTTCGATGGAGAAGCGCTTGGTGCCGAGATACCGGGACTGCAGGAACTGCTCGAAGGTCTCGGCCCGGGTCAGGAGCTCGAGGATGCGGTCCCGGTCGAATCCAGGCGCTTCGGTCTCCATCCGCTCCTGGATCCAGCGGCGGCGCTCGCCGTCCTGGATGTGCATGAACTCGACGCCGATGGTGCCGCAGTAGTACCGGCGGGCGTGCTCCTCGGTGACGGGATCGCAGTCTTCGAGCCCGGGATGCTTCTCGGGCTCGATCCGGTTCATCGGGTCGAGGTCCGCCAGCAGGAATCCCAGCCGGCGGTAAGCGTTCAAAGTCTTCTCGTCCAAGGCCGCGGGGCGCTCGGGCGTGACTGTCGGGGTGGGGTTGAGCGTGGTAGTCATAACAGACTGAGGATAACGCATCTGGCAAGGAGGGGCGGACGGGGCCTGCTATGATTATGTCTTCAGGCCATACCCGTAGGAGGAAAGACGATGGCATCGAAGGCTTACTTCAGGACCGCGACCGTGACCGTCATCCTGCTGCTGGCGTTCGCCCTGTCGGTCGCGGCCGGCACCTACCCGACGCTGGCCGACCAGTGGAACGCCGGTTTGCAGAAGGTCGACCAGTCGCTGCGGGAGAAGGACTGGAAAGCGGCCAGCAAAGAGGGCCGCAAGGTCGCCTACCGGATCGCCGAGACGGCCGGCTCGGGCGAGGGGGCGGCCTACAGCCTGGCGGTGGCCTCGGCCCTGCGGGCCATCGCGGCGGCGGGAATGGGCGACGCGGACGACGCGGCCTGGCATTGGGACGTGGCGCTCAACCTCTTTCCCGACGTCGCCAAGACCAAGGTCTCGGTCTACGGCCCCGCGGCCGAGGAGCTGAAGAAGCGCAAGCTGCGCGATCCCGGCTCGAACGTCGAGGATCAATTGGCGGCGGCCCAAGCCCACAGGCCTGGGCCCATCGCCCTGGACCCGAGGGACGAGAAAAACAAGGCCGTCACACCGCCTCGGATCGTCAAGCAGCCCCGCCCCGAGTATCCCAAGGCGCTCGCGCTCCAGGGCGCGACCGGCCTCCTCGTGGTCTCGACGATCATCTACGAGGATGGGCGGCCCCGCGATCCCGTCGTCCTGGATTTCAAGGGCGGCGGGCCGGCGATGAAGTACGTGGCGTTGGACAGCCTGAACGACTGGCGCTTCGAGCCGGCGACGCTCGACGGCAAGCCGGTGGCGGTGTTCTACGTGCTGTCGGTCAACTTCAAGGCGAAGGGCTAGTGGTTTGTAAGCACAGTTTTGATGGGTGAGTTCCTGGGAGCGCCGGCGTCCCGCCGGCCTACTTACTTATAGTTAGTCAAAGCCGGCGGGACGCCGGCGCTCCCAGGGGGCTCTCCCATCAACGTGTCAATTCTGCGTTGACAGACCACTAGCAATCTTCCGGAGAGCGGGGGCGGAGGGAAAAGGGGCGGCCACCCAGGGCCGCCCCTGCGAGAAACCGCCGGCGCTACGGGCAGGTCTGGAGGGCCCGGGTGTCCTGGATGGGGGCGAAGGCCCGGCCCCGCGGGTTCGTGTAGGTCTTGGTCGCGCCCGTCTTCGTGTCCATGACGGTGAGGTCCACGCGGACGTCGGTCAGGCCGCTCGCGAACACCCAGTAATGGCCGTTCCGCGCGCAGCCGTTCAGGACCTTGACGGTCACCTCCAGGTTGGTCGGATCGAAGAACGTGAAGTAGCCGCTGTCGCTCGTCAGGGCCACGCCCTGGGCGGTGCCGTTCTGGGTTTGGGTCGCCCAGGTGGCCGTGACCTTGAAGCGGCCGTTGTTCAGGCAGAGGTTCGGCCCACCCGCCACGCAGGCGGCGGTCGCCTCGAAGGCGCCGATGTCGCAGCGGATGCCGGTCAGGCGCGAAGCGCCGCGCTGGTCCGCCGCCTCGCAGGCCTGGCCGCCGGTGCCCGGGGTGGCCGGGTTGCCGGCGTTGAGGGCCGGGCTGCCGGCGAGGAGGGCCTGCGTCGGGGTCGGGCCGCCGTTCTCGGCGAGGGGGCCGACCCTGGGATCGAGCGGGCTGGCCGCCGTTCCCACCAGGTCGTTCCGCGCGGCCGAGGGGCCGTTGCAGCCGGTCGCGTTGCCGATCAGGTCGAAGCCGGTGCCGATGGAGCCGGAGCAGTCCGGCTCGGAAGAGGCGGTGTTGCCGGCGAGGATGGAGTTGAAGATCTCCGGCGCGAAGCCGATGAAGGCCGAGCTTTCGGCGAAGATGCCGCCGCCCTTGAGGCCCGCGGCGTTGCCCACGATGGTGGCGTTGTTCACGGTCGCCCGGGCGTCGGAGAACACGTAGAGGCCGCCGCCGAAATCGGCGACCGACCGGTTGCCGGAGATCGTGACGTTGGCGAGCGTCGCCCGCCCGCCGATGGCGATGCCGCCGCCGCCGCCCTGCGCCGTGTTGCCCGAGAGCGTGCTGTCGGTCAGAGTGAGCGAGGAGTTGTCGCCGTCGGTGAGGATGGCGCCGCCGAAGCCGGCGCCGGCGGTGCCGACGACGCTGGAATTGCCCGACAGGACGCTGCGGACGACGGTCAGGGTGCCGTTGTTGACGATGGCGCCGCCCGTTCCCGGCGCCCGGCCGTTGCGCAGGGTCACGTCGCGGATCTCGGCCGTGATGCCGCCCGGGATCTGGAAGATGCGGTCGATGCCGCCGCCGTCGACGATCGTGCGGCTGGCGCCGTCGCCGATCAGCGTCAGGCCGTCCTGGATGTTGAGGTCGCCGGCGGCGCCGAGGGTCTCGCTGCCGGCGATCGTCAGCGTGTACGTGCCGGCGTGGAGCAGGATGACGTCGTCGCCAGGGTGGGCGTTGGCCGCCAGGACGGCCTCGCGCAGGGAGCAGTCGGCGTTGCAGGTGCCGTCCGCCGTGTCGGCCGTCTTGGTGGGGATGTAGACCGCCGCGCCGGCGGCGGAGGCGGCCAGCGCCAGCAGGGTGGCGGCCGCGGTCAGGGTGCTTCGGACTTGGTGCGTCATGATCGTTGCTCCTTACGTGGTGAAAATTCAATCGATCTTCAAATGAATGCCGCGATTCCGAGCCTTACGGATCCCGGGCTCCCGCTCGGAAGGTTTTCGGACGCCGAGTCTCGAGCGCTCTCCTCGGTGCGTTTGTATGATTTTTACGGTCATCGAAGGAAGGGCGTCTAACACGAACGGCCCGGAGAGAATTCCCGGGCCGTTCAAATCGCGGATTATCGGTTGCAGAGTATCGATTGCGGGTCCTTGATCACTGCTTGCGTTCGAAGGCGCCGATGTCGCAGCGGCCGCCGCTCGGCCGCGGGCGCAGCCGCTGGTCCGTGCGCTCGCACGCTCCGGGTCCGGGCGGGTCGGGGTTGCCGGCGTTGATCGCCGGGCTGCCGACGAGCAGCGCCTGGGTCGGAGTCTGGCCGCCGTAGAAGCCCAGGGGCGCGAGCCGCGCGTCGAGAGGGCTCGCCGTGGTCCCCGTGCGGTCGAAAGTCGCGGCGCCGAAGCCCGGGCAGCCGGCCGCGTCCCCGACCAGGTTGTAGCCGCCGGAGATCGTGACTCCGAAGCAGTCGTCGTCCTGGGTGGCCGAGTTGCCGGCCAGGATGGTGTTGCCGAACCGGGGCGTGCCGAGGAACGTCGGGGTTTCCACGTACACGCCGCCGCCCCGCTGGCTCGCGGTGTTGCCGGCGATGGTGACGTTGTTGAAGAACGCCTGGGCCTCGGAGAAGAGGTAGACGCCGCCGCCGAAGTCCTGGACGGAACGGTTGCCGGAAATGGTGCTGTCGATCACCGAGATCTCGTTGCCGGCCGTGATGCCGCCCCCGCCGCCCTGGGCGGTGTTGTCCGCGATCGTGCTGTAGCGGACGGTCACGGAAGACTGGATGCCGTCCGCGAAGATCGCGCCGCCGAAGCCGAATCCCGTGGTCGAGTTGCCGCGCAGGACGCTGTAGCCCACGGTCACCCGGCCGTTGATGCTCTGGATGGCGCCGCCGCCGGAGTTTGTGCCGACCGCGGCGCCGTTGAGCACGGTGACGGAGAGCAGGTCGAGAGTGCCCCGGACGTCGAACACCCGGTCGATTCCGGCGCCGTCGATCGCCGTGAAGGCGGGGCCGGCGCCAACCACCAGCAGCCCATCGGTCGAATTGACGTCCAGGTCGCCGGTCGCTCCCAGATCCTCGTTCACTCCGCCGCGGGTCAGGGTGTAGACGCCCGGCAGGACGACGACCGTGTCGTGGCCGGGAGTCGCGTTGGCGGCGACGATGGCCTCGCGCAGCGAGCAGTCGGCGTTGCAGGCTCCGTCCAGCGTATCGGCGGTCTTGGAGGTGACGAAGATCTTGGCGTGAACGGCCGCGGGCAGGGCCATCAGGGCGAGCAGGGCGAGGGCGGTGGAACCGGTGCGGCGAAAGGCGGCATCCATGCATTTCCTCCTGGGGTCGGGCGGGCGTTGGAACCCGGTTGGGGTCCACGACTGCAAAGGATGTGCGCGATCGCCGAGGTAGCTGCACCAAGGGGAAAGCGCCGGAGGGGCCGCGCTTGCGTGCTTTAGAGAGGACGCCAGAGTCCACCAAATCGTACGCCTGCCGCCCGGTGCTAGACTGCCCGCCGGCCTGCCCCGGCAGTCCGATTTCCAATCCTGGAGCCTTGAAATGACGCGCCGATTCGCGAATCCGTTCTTCGTTTTCGTTCTTCTTCTATCGTTTCTCTCCATCGCGCCGGGTGTCGGGAGCGCACAGATCGCCCCTTCGCCCTCTCCCCTGGAGCCGGCGTCGACGGGCGGCGCCGCGACCGTCGACCGGGCCCTGGCCAAGCTCTCCATCCACAAGCGGCTGCTGGTCGTCGGCGCCCATCCGGACGACGAGGACACGTCCCTCATCGCCCTCGTGGCGCGCGGGCTGGGCGGCGAGGCCGCCTACCTCTCCCTGAGCCGGGGCGAGGGCGGGCAGAACCTGATCGGTCCGGAGCTGGGCGTCGGGCTGGGGCTCATCCGCAGCCGCGAGCTGCTGGCCGCCCGGTCGGTGGACGGCGGGCGGCAGTTCTTCACCCGCGCCTACGACTTCGGCTACACGCGCTCGCTCGACGAGACCCTGCGCCTCTGGCCGAAGGACGTGCTGGTGGAAGACGCCGTGCGGGTGATCCGGCGCTTCAAGCCGCAGGTGGTGGTCTCCGTCTTCCCCGGCGTGCCGCACCCCAATCACGGCCAGCACCAGGCCGCCGGCGTTACCGCCTACGCCGCCTTTCCCCTCGCCGGCGAGGCCGGCGCGCTGCCGCAGCTCGCGGCCGAGGGGCTCCTCCCCTGGACGCCCCAGGCCCTCTACCGCTCGACCCGGTTCGAGCCGGACGGCGCCAAGACGACCACCCTGGTCCTGCCCCTGAACGACATCGATCCGCTGGCGGGCAAGTCCATCTTCCAGCTCGCCATGGCCAGCCGCAGCATGCACCGCTCGCAGGACATGGGGCAGATCCAGCGCCTCGGCCCCCAGCAGTCGCAGGTGGGCTGGGTGGACGGAGCCGCCGGCAAGGAAGGCAAGGACCTGTTCGCGGGGATCGACACCCGCCTCTCCGCCATGGTGTCCACGGTGGCCGACGCGGGGCGGCGGAAGACGGCGGAGGATCGCCTGAACGCCGCCCAGGCCGCGGCCGAGCGGACCCGGGCGGCCCTCGCGCCGGCCCGCCTGGACGCCTCGGTACCGGGCCTGCTGGAAGTCCTCCGCAACCTGCGGGAAGCCCGCGCCGCCTTGACCCAGGAGGACGGCTCGGCGCGCGACCTGATCGACGAGAAGATCGACGTGGCCGAAGCGGGCCTCGCCGCCGCGGCGGGCATCGCCGTGGACGCCACCACGGCCCGCGAGGAGCTGATCGACGGCGAGACCTTCACCGTCCAGGCTGCTCTCTGGAACAACGGCTCGCGGGCGGCCTCCGGCGTCTCCGTGGCCGTTGCCTCCTCTCCGGAATGGAACGCCGAGCCGGTGGCCGGCGGCGAAGCCAAGGAGCTGGCGGCCGGGGGGCTCGGCACCTGGGAGATCAAGCCGGCGGTGCCGGCCTCGGCGCCCGCCACGATCCCCTATTTCCTGCGCAAGCCCCTGGCGGGAAGCCTCTACGAATGGTCGGCGGCGACGCCCGCCGAGCGCGGCGAGCCCTTCGGCCCGGCGCCTCTGACGGCGCGGTTCAGCTTCACGCTCGAGGGCGTGCCGGTCACCCTGGAGCGCGAGGTCGTCCACCTGCACCGCGACCAGGCGCTCGGCGAGGTGCGCCGGCCCCTGCGCGTGGTGCCGAAAGTGGAGGTCGCCACGGCCGACGAGCTGCTGGTCTGGCCCGTCCAGAGCCGGGAGCCGCGGCGCCTGCGCGTGACGCTCACCTCCCACGCCCCGGGACCGGTCTCCGGCCGGCTCGAGGCGACCGGCTGGCCGTCCGTGGCCGCGCGGCCGTTCACCCTGGAATCCGCGGGGGAGCCGGCCGACCTGGAGCTGACGCTGACCCCGCCCAAGGATCTCAAGCCGGGCCGCACCAACCTGGAGCTGGCGGCGGTGCTGGACGACGGCCAGCGCTTCAGCCTCGCCGTGCCGGAGCTGGACTATCCCCACATCCGGCCCACGCCCCGGCCGGCGCCCGCCCAGGTCGTCATCCAGACGGCCGACCTGAAGCTGCCGCCGCTCAAGCGGGTCGGCTACGTGCGCGGCGCCTCCGACCGCGTGCCCCAGTTCCTGCGCCAGGTCGGCGTGCCCATCGAGCTTCTCGGACCCGAGCAGCTCGAGAACGGCAGCCTCGGGGCCTTCGACGCCATCGTCGTCGGCAGCCGGGCCTACGAGACCGATCCGGCCCTGGGCCGGGCCAACCACCGCCTCCTGGACTACGTGAAGAACGGCGGGCTGATGATCGTCCAGTACCAGCAATATCCGTTCATCGAAGGCAAGTTCCCGCCCTTCCCGCTGGAGATCGCCCGGCCGCACGACCGCATCACGGACGAGACGGCGGCCGTGACCCTGCTCGATCCGGCCAGCCCGGTCTTCACCGTGCCCAACAAGATCGGTCCGGACGATTGGAACGGCTGGATCCAGGAGCGCGGGCTCTACTTCGCCCACACCTGGGACCCGGCCTACACGCCGCTGCTGTCGATGAAGGACCCGGACACGGAAGACCTCAAGGGCGGCCTGCTGGTGGCGAAGCTCGGCAAGGGGACGTACGTCTACACGGCCCTGGCCTTCTTCCGCGAGCTGCCGGCGGGGGTGCCGGGCGCGTACCGGCTGTTCGCGAATCTGCTGGCTTTGAAATGAAGAGAGGGGCCCGTAGGGGCGCCAGGGATTAGCGGGAGGACTCCTGGGAGCGCCGGCGTACCGCCGGCTTGACTAACTTAGTAAGTAGGCCGGCGGGACGCCAGCGCTCCCAGGGTACAGGCCGTCGTCGCTACGAGAGCCTTAATCGTAGGGATTGATCGGAGCGCACGCTCTGCAGTAGTACTCCTGGTAGCCGTTTATCTGGAATTGGCCGCCGCCCCTGGAATAGCAGGCGGTAGTGATGAAGAGCTCCCCGAGGCAGGGCGTTGAGCCGCAGCTCGCTCGGGCCGCGGCGGCGGTATAGGTGAGCAGGTTGTCGCGGGCGGCCGCGCAACTCGTGCCCAGGCCCCATTGAAGAGCGGTGAAGCGCTGTTCGTCCCAGGCACAGATGCAGACGGCTTCGGCGGTGCGCGGCGCGGCGAATCCGCCGGCCACGGCGAACCCGAGGATCAGCAAGGCTCCCGTGAGCAGGGTCATCCTCTTCAACATCGGTCAGGTTCCTTTCCGCGGTGCCGGCGCGTACCGGCTGTTCGCGAATTTGCTGGCGCTGAGAAGTGAGGAAAGGGGCCCGTAGGGGCACCCGCGCAGGGCGCCCCTACGGGTCGTTGTCGTCAGGAGAGCCGTCTAGTGTTCGATCGGAACACAGGCTCTGCAGGCGTAATCCCGGTAGCCGTCTTCCTGGTACATGCCGCCGCCGATGGAATGGCAGGCGGTCGTGATGTTGAGCGGCCCGAGGCAGGGCGACGCGCCGCCGCAGCCCGCCTGGGCGTCGACGGCGGTCCGGGCGAGCAGGTCGTTGTGGGCGGCCGTGCAGCTCGTGCCCTTGCCCCAGTTGGTGGGGGTGGAGTGCTCTTCCTCCCAAGCGCAGTAGCAGACGGCTTCGGCGGCGCGCGGGGTGGCAAAGCTGCCGGCCACGGCGAACCCGAGGATCAGCAAAGCACCTGTGAGCAGGGTCATCTTCTTCAACATCTGACAGGCTCCTTACCGCGGCGAATAGCGCCGCGAGAAAACCATCGAGGCCGTGGGTGGCCCTCGATGTGACTCCTGGAGACCCGGCCGGGTGCCAGCATCGAGACTGTAGAACGGGAGACAGGCGGCGCGCTTCCAGGAACTTGCTGACCGAAGGCGAGGGCGCCGCCGCAACCGGATCAATTCCGGATAAACTCCCCGGGCGCCCCTTCCCAGCCCCGAGGCGCCCCTCGACCATGAAAAAAATCCGACCGTTCCGCCGCGCCCTGCCGGCGCTCGTCCTGGCCGTCCTCGCCGTCTCCGCGGCCCGCTGCGGCGATGGCCGCAAGCCGCTGGTGATCTACTCGCCCCATGGGCGGGACCTCCTCACCCTGATGGAGAAGAGCTTCGAGGCGAAGCACCCGGACGTGGACGTCCGCTGGCTCGACATGGGCTCGCAGGAGGTCTACGACCGCGTCCGCTCCGAGGCCGCGAACCCGCAGTCCGACGTCTGGTACGGCGGGCCGCAGACGATCTTCACCCGCGGCGCCGCGGACAACCTGTTGACGCCCTACCGGCCGAGCTGGGCCGGCGCCATCCCCGAGACGAGCCGCGATCCCAAGGATCTCTACTTCGCGGTCTACCGCACCGCTCCCGTGCTGGTCTACAACAAGGCCGCCGTGAAGCCGGAGGAGGCTCCCGGCGACTGGGACGGCCTCCTCGATCCGCGCTGGAAAGGGAAGATCCTGATCCGCGATCCGCTGGCGAGCGGCACCATGCGCACCCTCTTCGGCATGATCCTGGCCCGCTCGATCCAGGAGACGGGGAACCCCGACCAGGGCTGGGATTGGCTGCGCCGCTTCGACGGCCAGACCAAGGAGTACGTCCAGAATCCCGCCCTGCTGATGGAGAAGCTCAACCGCCAGGAGGGGCTGATCACCGTCTGGGAGCTCACGGACATGCTGTGGCAGGCCAAGCGCGGCGCGCCCCTCGGCTACCGCTTCGCCGCCAGCGGCGCGCCGGTGATCGACGACTCCATCGGCCTGGTCAAGGGCGCCCGCCATCCGGAGGAGGCCAAGGCCTTCATCGAGTACGTGGGCAGCGTCGAGGCGCAGGAGCTGGCCGCCCGCGACGCCTTCCGCCTGCCGGCGCGCACCGATCTGCCTCCCGAGCGCCTGCCGCAATGGGCCCAGGACGTCCTGCGGGACATGAAGCCGGCCGACGTCGATTGGGACCTGATCGCGAAGAGCGGCCAGGAATGGATGGCCACCTGGGACCGCACCGTGCGCAGCCGCGGCGCGGCCGCGGCCAAGTAGGCCGCCATGCCCTTCCTGACCCTCGACCGGCTCGACAAGAGCTTCGGCGCCCAGGCCGTCCTGCGCGGCCTCTCGCTGGCCGTGGAGAAGGGGGAGATCCTCGCCCTTCTCGGCCCCTCCGGCAGCGGCAAGACCACGGCGCTGCGCCTGATCGCCGGTTTCGAGGCGCCGGACCGCGGCCGCATTCTCGTCGAGGACGAGGACCTGACGGCCCTGCCGCCCGAGCGCCGGAGCTTCGGCATGGTCTTCCAGCACTACGCCCTCTTCCCCCATCTCACCGTGGGCGAGAACGTCGCCTTCGGCCTGGCTTCCCGGGGCCGCGCCAGTAAAGACGACACGGCGCGCCGGGTCTCCGAGGCCCTGGCCCTGGTGGATCTGCCCGGCTACGAGGGGCGGCGCGTGGGCGAGATCTCGGGCGGCCAGCAGCAGCGCGTGGCCCTGGCCCGCGCCCTGGCCCCGGAGCCGCGGGTGCTGCTGCTCGACGAGCCGCTCTCCAACCTCGATCCGACGCTGCGCGAGCGCACGCGCCGGGAGCTTCGGCGGGCCATCCAGCGGGTGGGCATCACCACCGTGCTGGTGACTCACGAGCAGGAAGAGGCCTTTCATCTCGGCGACCGGGTGGCGGTGCTCCAGGACGGGGAGCTGCACCAGGTGGGAAGCCCGGAAGACCTCTACGAGCGGCCGGCCACCCGCTTCGTCGCCACCTTCGTGGGCCGGGCGAGCATCCTGCCCGGAGTCCTGGAAGGGGACGGCGCCGTCTGGGTGCCCGATCCGGCCCTTGGCGGCAACGGCGGCGAATCGGCCGGGCCGGTGCGCTGGTCCGCCGAGCGCGCGCCCGAGTTGGACGGGGCGGCGCCTGGCGAACCGGTGGACCTCGTCGTCCGCCCCGAATCGCTGGCCTTCACGGCCGCGAGCCCCGCCAAGCCGGCCCTCGCCGGCCGGGTCGTCGAGCGGCGCTACGCGGGCCACGTGACCTATTACCAGGTGGCCCTCGCCGCCGGCAGCGAGGTGGAGGTGCTGGCCTCCACGCGAGCGGCGGCCGTGGGCGACGCGGTGTGGGTGGTGCCCCAGCCGGGAGGCCCGGCGCCGCGGCTGTTCCGGCGGGCGGGGTGAATGGAAGGTGAGGATGTCTGCCCCGCCGTCCCGCCCGGGCATAAATGCCCGGGCTACCAAACCGCGCCGGGTAAACCCGGCGCCGAAAGGGTCCGTCTGAGTCGGCTTTAGCCGGCTCTTTTGGCTAGCCCGGGCATTTATGCCCGGGTGGGGTGACGGCCCTAGACATCGCCTCAGACATCGGCCCCCGGAGCATTAATTTACAGAACCTTGACACCCCCGCGCCGTAAACGAAAAACCTTGAGACGCGCATCCCTCCTCCCCGCCCTGGCCATCGCGGCCCTCCTTGCCTGGCTGGTGGGTTATCCCCTGCTGATGACCTTGATCGAGGCCCTCGGCGGACCGGCTTGGACGGGCGCGCACTTCGCCGAGTTCTTCCGCCGGCCCGACGAGTGGATGGCCCTCTGGCGGAGCCTCTGGACCTCCGCCGCCTCGGTCGTGCTGGCGGCGCTGGTGGGCGTGCCTCTGGCCTTCCTCTTCGAGCGCACGGAGTTTCCCGGCCGCCGCATCCTGGGCGCCATCGTGGCCCTGCCCGTCGCCCTGCCGCCGCTGGTGGGCGTGATCGCCTTCCTCTTCCTCTACGGCGAGAGCGGCTTCGTGTCGCGGGCCGTGCAGAGCGTCCTGGGTCTCGAGCAGCCGCCGTGGCGGCTGGTGGGGCCGGGCGCCATCCTGCTCGTCCACGCCTACTCGATGTACGTCTACTTCTACCTCTTCACCCGCGCGGGCCTGGCGCGGCTCGACGCCGCCCTGCTCGAAGCCGCGGCCTCGCTGGGCGCCAGCCGTGCGCGCACCCTGTTCAAGGTGACGCTGCCGCTGCTCCGGCCCGCCCTCGCCGGCGCCGCGCTCCTCACCTTCATGACGGCGCTCGCCTCCTTCTCGGCGCCCTACCTCTTCGGCGGCGGCTTCCGGGTGATGACGACGCAGATCGTCGCCTCGCGCCTCAACGGCGAGCTGGCCCTCTCCCAGGTGGAGACGGTGATGCTGGCGCTCCTCGCCCTCCTGGGGCTGGGAGCGATGCGGCGGGCCGACCGGGCGACCGCCGTCGGCACCGGAGTGCGGGGCATCGCGCCGGCCCGCCGTCGGATCGAGAGCCCCCTGGCCCGCGGACTGGCCGGCCTCTTCGGCTGGCTCCTCGCGGCCCTGCTGCTGCTGCCCCACGCCGTGCTTCTGCTGGTCTCGCTCGTCCCCGCCTTCACCTGGACGGCCGAGCCCTTTCCGCCGGTGCTCAACCTCGCCAACTGGACGTCCCTCTTCACCCAGGCGGAGCGCCTCCGCCCGGTCGTCAACTCGCTCTGGATGGCCGCCGCCGCCACCGCGACCGCGCTGGCCCTGGGCTTCGCCGCCGCCCGCCTCGCCGTCGTCCGCGGCGGCCGCGCGGGCGGCCTGCTCGAAGGCTTGATCGCGGTGCCCTGGGCCGTGCCCGGCACCGTCTTCGCCGTGGCCCTCGCCACCACCTTCAGCGCCCACCAGCCGTGGATCGGCCGCTTCGTGCTCATCGGCACGCCGTGGATCCTGCCGCTCGCCTACCTGGTGCGGAACCTGCCGCTGACGGGCCGCGCCGCCCTCGCCGGCCTGCGGCAGCTCGATCCCGCGCTGGAAGAGGCGGCGGCCTCGCTGGGCGCCGGCCGCTGGCGCCGCCTGGCGCGGGTCACCCTGCCGCTGCTGCGCCCGGCGCTCGCCGCCGGAGCGGGGCTCGCCTTCATCACCGCCCTTGGCGACTTCGTGGTCTCCATCGTGCTCTACACGTTCGAAACCCGCCCCATCTCGATCGAAATCCTCTCGAGCCTGCGCCTCCAGGACCTCGGGATGGGAGCGGCCTACGGCGTCCTTCTCATGACCGCGAGCGCCGCGGCCTTCCTGCTCTGGGGCCAGGGCGAGGCCCGCTGACGGCCTGCCGACGGAAGGCGCTCGGACGGAGACGCTCTGACGGAGAACTAATGCAGTCCGCCTCACTCAAGACGCTCGGAGTCCTCATGGCCACGGTCTTCGTGGACATGATCGGCTTCCTGATCGTGCAGCCCACCCTGCCGTTCTACGCCAAACACCTGGGCGCGCGGCCGCTGGTGGTCACCATGATCCTCTCCTCCTTCTTCTTCGCCCAGCTCCTGACGGCGCCGCTCTGGGGCCGCTTCTCCGACCGTTACGGCCGGCGTCCGGCGCTGCTCGTCGGCCTCATCTCCTCGGCCATCGCCTTCGCCCTCTTCGGCCTCGCCAACACCATCTTCCTGCTCTTCGTCTTCCGGCTGGTACAGGGCGCGGGGGGCGGCACCACGGGCGTCGTGCAGGCCTACGTCAGCGACGCCGTGGTGCCGGAAGAGCGGGCCAAGGCCCTGGGATGGATCACGGCCTCCACCAGCGCCGGCGTCATGATCGGCCCGCTGCTGGGCTCGCTCGCCGCCACCTGGTTCGGCCAGCAGGGCCCGGGCTTCCTGGCCGCTGGCCTGTGCGCCTTGAACGCCGTCTCGGCCTGGCTCTGGCTGCCCGAGTCCAAGCGGGCGGACGAGCCCGGCACGACCGTGCGCCGGACGCCGCTGCTCCAGTCCATCTTCAAGGTTCTGAAAGACCCGGGATCGCCGGTCAGCGCGCTGATCTGGATCTACACCATCGGCATGCTGGCCTTCATGGGCATGAACGGCATCCTGGCCCTCTACCTCGGCGCGGCGTTCGGCGTCACCGAGCGGACAATCGGCTGGCTCTACAGCTACATCGGCGGCATCGGCCTCGTGATGCGGGCCGTGCTGCTGGGGCCGGCGGTGCGCCGTTTCGGCGAGGTCGGAGTGACCCGTCTGGGCTCGTTGTCGCTGGTGCTGGGCCTCGCCATGCTGCCGGTCCCCGCGATGCTGGACCTCCCGCGAACGGTCCAACTCGGTCTCCTGGCCATCGCCGCCCTCTTCGTCCCGGTGGGCACGGCCCTCCTCTTCCCCGCCACCACGGCCCTCGTCTCCCGCCGCTCCATCCGTTCCGAGACCGGCCAGACCATGGGCGTCCAGCAGTCCTTCGGCTCCGTGGCCCGCCTCATCGGCCCCGTCTGCGCCGGCGCGATCTTCGAGACCGACATCCGCTACCCCTTCTGGGCCGCGGCGGCGATCATGCTGGGGACTAGTTTTCTGACCTCGAGGCTGCGGGAGGCGGAGCCGGAGAAGAAGCTCAGCGAGGTTTTCGAGTAGGGGCGGGGTTGCCCCTCCCTGAAGGGCGGCGAATCTTTACGCCTCTAGCTCTCCGGTCTTTTTCTCCGCGAGAAGGCGCTCCAGATTGCCTCGCGCGCGTTGCGTTTTGGGGTGATCCGGCCCCAAGCTCACCTCGACGATCTCCACTGCCCGCCGCATCAACGGTTCCGCTTCCAGTAGACGATGCGTGGCCTTGAGCATTTGAGCCAAGTTGTTGAGATCTCTGGCGACTTTAGGGTGTTGGGGTCCAAAGGAAGCCTCGTCGATTTGCAGGGCCCGCTGCATCAACGGTTCCGCTTCCGACATACGGTCTGTGTCGCAAAGCAACGTTGCCAAGTTGTTAAGGTCGATGGCGACTTTGGGGTGTTGAGGGCCGAAGGAGACCTCGTCGATCTGCAAGGCCCGCCGTATCAGCGGTTCCGCCTCCGATAAGCGATGTGTGGCCTGAAGTAACGATGCCAGGTTGCCGAGACGAATGGCGACTTTGGGGTGTTGGGCTCCGAAGGAGTACTCGTCGATCTGCAAAGCCCGTCGCATCAACGGTTCGGCCTCCGACATACGATTCGTGGCTTGAAGCAACGACGCCAGGGTGTTGAGATCTATGGCAACCCTGGGGTGTTGAGCTCCGAAGGAATCCTCGTCAATTTGTAAGGCCCGGCGCGTCAACGGTTCGGCCTCCGATAGACGATTCGTTTCTTGAAGCAACCAGGCAAGGTTGTTGAGGCGAATAGCTATGTTGGGATGTTGAGCTCCGAGGGAGGCCTCATCTATTTGTAAGGCCCGCCGCATCAACGGTTCGGCCTCCGATAGACGATTCGTAGCCTTAAGCAACGATGCCAGGTTGTTGAGGTGAATGGCGACCTTATGATGTTGTGTTCCGAAGGAGGCCTCGTCGATCTGCAAAGCCCGACGCATCAACGGTTCCGCCTCTGATAGACGATTCGTAGCCTTAAGCAACAAAGCCAGATTGTTCAGATCGGTGGCGATGCTGGGGTGTTTGGGTCCGAAGTAGAGCTCATCAATCTGTAATGCCCGCCACATCAATGGCTCCGCCTGAGCATAAAGGCTTTTCTCAAGAAGCAGGAGCGCCAGTTGACTCAGGAGGCGACCTGTAGGGTCCGGAATCCCGATAACATCTGCCTCCTCGACGATTCGCGCAGCATGCGGGCGGAGGAGATCCCAGACTGGCCAGGTGCGCACGTCGTCAGGGCCAAGGGGCGAGTAGTCGTTTACCAAGCGAAGAGAGCGCTCTATCCATTCTCGGTGGTGGTCCTCACGGATTCGAGCCCGAAGGACTTCCTGAACAACCCGATGAATGGTGAAGTTCCCACCAGACCGGGTCACCATCGAGTAGCCCGCCAGCTCTGCAAATGCCTCCCGAACAGTCAGCTCAACTGCTGGCCGCCTCGTCTCTTTCTGGAGGGCCTCGGTGGCCTCTTCGACAAGAGCCTCTCCTCCCTCGAACATCGCCTCTGGGATGGGCTCTGGCGCAAGAAAGGCGGCCAAACGGAGGAGGGCAGCGGCTTTTGGACTGAGCTGTTTGAAGGTCTTCTGCCATGTCACCGCCACGGAGGCGGGATACTCCATTACGGTCGCGTCATGCCACTCCAGAACCTTTTCGCGTTCCCGTTCCCAATCCTCTAGATATCTCGCAAAGGTGGTTTGGTGGTGGTCGATGAACGCCGCCGCCTGCTCCAAGGCCAAGGGGAGACCGTCCAGGATCTCTGCCAGACGGCCAGCCTGTTCGGCATCATCTTCGGCAGGCGTCCTTTCCCCCTGTGTGCGCTGAAGCAGGAATTGCGTCGCCTCTTCGCGAGTCAACTTGCCAATCGGCTGCTTCCGGACCGCCGGCGGCCACTCTCGGCGGCGCGAGGTGAGGAGGACGTGGCCGTTTCCGAGTTGAGGCAGGATTTCCCTGACGGCCCTCGCGGCCTCCTCCGTGTCGATGTTGTCCAGAATCAGGAGCCAGCGGGAGTGTTCCCGCAGCCAGACCAGAACGGCGTCGATGATCTTCGCCTCTGCCCCTGTCTCAAACTCCGGTAGTGCGAGGAGACCGGGACGAGCCAGGCTCGCCAGTTCCGACCGTAATATCTGGGGAGAGTCCGCCACTACGAAGAGGGCCGCGTCATATCGGTCGCCCGCCCGCCAGGCGTACTCCACGGCCAGCCGGGTCTTGCCGATTCCTCCTAAGCCATGGATGGCTTGCGTGATCGCCGTGGCCTGGGCCGAGCTCTGAAGGTTGGCGATGAGGCGCTGAAGCTCAGCGTCCCGCCCCTTGAGGAGATCCCAGAGGGGAAGGAAGGGGAGGTTGTGGAGACGAAGAGCGCTCGACCCTCCGTCCTTCTTCTCCCGATTCGGTTTCTTGCCGGTGATGCCCCATTCGAGGCGGTCTAATCCTTCCTCGGTGAGGGCTTGGCGCAGATCCACCCAGGTGAAGCCCTTCAGGAAGAGAGGGAGCTTCGGTTTTTCAGGCGCGCCGGGCACCAGAACCGGAATCACAGGAAGCCCTCGGCCCACGAACTCTGACAGGGAAGCTTCGTATTCAGGCTGCTCCCAGGGTCCAAGGCCGTTTTCACCGACCAGGACAGCAGCCGTTTTCGAGATCTGGATGGCCTGTTCCAAGGCAGGGATCCAGCGGCGCCCCGGAATCAACTCCCACTCGTCAAGCCATACCCGGAGCCCACGCTCCCGCAACGCCTCCGCGATCCGGCGGACGGCCAGCTTGTCCTTGCTGTTGTGGCTCAGAAAGACGTCGAAGGTCACGTCGGACAGGGGGCTCTCCTCAGAAAGTCCCTTCAGTTTATCAGCAGGTCCGAGGAGCGGCTGGAGCCGGTGTTGACAAGTTGTCTGTCAAGGCTTTTCACGCCCCTCTCCCCAGAGCTGACGCCGGCTCACGCCCTGGGCTAGAAGTCTACCGCCGTCCGGGCTCGCGGTTGGGAACCTCCGCAGAACGCGCTCATTCTCGACCATGTATCCCGATGGCAAAGCTTGTAGGACGACGCAGGTTGCGGGCCGCTCCCCGCCCGAGTGATTCTGGTGGGGGCTGGGATCAGGGAGTTTTCTTCTTGGCTTGCTGTACGTCCTGCAAGCGACTCATGTCGATGGTCACCCACACGTAATCCTTGGCCCGGCTCGCGGAGCTGAAGAACGACTCAAGCGACTTGCGGCCCGCGACACAGGGTGCGCACCAGGTCGCGTAGTACTCAACCAGCAGGTACTTGTGTTTCGGGAGCGACTCATAGGTGATCGCTTGCCCTGAGAGGCTAAGAAGACCCTTGAAGCTCTCCCGCACGTCGGTACCGTAGACGATGATCTTGCAATCCGGCGGCGGGCCGGAGCTGCCGGGTGGTGATGGCGTGTCCGATACACAACAGAAGCCTTCGCCCGCATGCCTCTTGAACTCCCGGAGCTCACTCGGCCAATGCTCTTGGGTGATGAGCGCGCCGCTTCTATCGTACAAGAAGGTCCTCGGCAGGCTGAACGACGTGATTCCAGCGAGCTGCTCGTCGCTATAAATCCCAGTGAAGAGCCGATTGTCGGGACTCACCTTTGGAGCGGCACACAAGAGATGAGGGCCAGCGGACAGGATGAGCAGTAGGGCAAGTCGCGCCAGAAGAGCAGCAAGAATCCTAAGCATGTTGTTCCTATTCATCGACTAGGCTTCCTCATTTTCAGTAATGCATTGAAGGACCGCTTCAGGTGCCGGGGTCACCGAACGCTGTAATGGCCGAACTGCTTGCCGAACGCTTCGAGAACTGGCTTGACGCGGCTACCCGAAGACCGCATGGTGCATGCACTACTGAACCTCCAAGCGACAATGGTTGCCGAATTCGTCGTTTCCCTCGATCTCGTCTGAGTCCGTCCACTCGCCTTCAAAATCAACCTCATGGCCGTTGTCGTATTCCAGCCTGCCGGTAACGTCTTTCGAACCTTTGTGCCCTTCTACAACTCCGGTGACGGAGTCTCCATCACAGTCTCCAGAGACACTGAAGCTTCTGATGCCAGCCGCGTACCGCTTCATCATTGCTTCCTTCAGAAGGCGCTGCGCCTCTAGTTCGGCAGTACTCATTTGGGCACACTTTGGCCCAACTCGCTTATAGCCTTCATCGCACTCAAAATCGTGCCCAAGAATATCGAGATGGGCGTGCTCCGGAACGAGGACTGTCTGACACCCGGGGCCATTACCCCGAAATCCGCGGTCGCACTCCCAATTATGACCGAGAATATCAAGGTGTGCATTTGGAGGAAGCATCACTGACTTGCAGCCGCCCTGCACCTCCTTAAATCCGCGATTGCATTCCCATCCATGGCCGAGAATGTCGAGATGAGCGTTTATCGGAACCGCAACCCGACCACATACTGGGCCGGCTTGTCGAAAGCCGCGGTCACACTCCCAATTATGGCCAAGTATATCGAGATGCGCGTTCGCTGGAATTTGAACTGTCTGACAGGAATTACCAACTTGGCGATAACCTCGGTCACATTCCCAACCGTTGTATGTTGCATGCGAATTCGGCGGCGCCGAACTAGCTGCCGTAGAGTAACTAGGGCAGAAGGCCAGCGCCAGACAGATAGTAAGCAGTGGAAGCGAGCTTCGCATAATCTAAGCGCCTATCGTTATAAACAGACCGGTAGTACCCAGAATAGTTTGAACAGTGTAGTTTCTGTGACGCCCAATGTGGATACGATCATCGATGGATGCTCAGCCGTCCGAGTGCAAGCGCCGGGTTGGGCGCTATTCTGCCTCCGGGTTGACTTCGGCTTTCATCCTCTTGAAAAATGCATCGAACTCTGTACGCAACAGGGAACGATGCTCGGCCATAGAAGCTTCGTACTCATGAACGTTTAGTTTAAAGCCAAGCTCTGATCTAGCTGCCAGTACCGCGACCATAAGGGCCTCCTGAAGCTGGAGGGTGGCCTCGAATGATCTTTGACCAAGCTCCAGTTGCAGGGCAAACAATCGATCCTGAGCTTGGTCGAGCAAGTTAAATTGTCCTTCGATTGCCTCGCTTATAGAGTGGTATTCTTCAAGAAATCCTCTGTGCTCAGCATCTGTTGCTATTGCTTCTTTTGCGGCTTCCGAAATATTCTCACGCTTTTTCTGTAGCTCGTCCAACTCTCGCCTCAATGCGTCGATGTCTATATTCTTTTTCAGGATTGCGAGTCGCCCCTCTTCAACGCTAATCGTACCTCGTGCGAAGCTTAGCTGGATACCGCTAAATGCTCTTAGCGTCTCGCTACCGCCAACGAGGTGTACTTTGTTGAGCACTCCAGTATTGTCCTTCAGCAGCTTGATTCGATCGCTCTCAGGGATATCCAAGCGAGCCGAATGGGCTAAATGTTCCTGGAGATTACCAGTAGCTGCTGCCGCCGCAAGGTATACATCCCTTCTCAGGCCCATCTCCCGCTCAGTTCGTCGCTCCTCCGAATCGTGAGACAGTTGGATACGTTGCCTCTCCTCATCATGAGCATGCTGGTCCTTGTGCACTGCAAGGTCGTGATTAAGCTGCTGCTTCTGGCGCTTACTATGCCCCCAGTTAGCGAGAAAAGCACCCGCAAGTGCTATGAAAGCCCCAACAACACCACTCCAGATCAGATCAGGCATGCTTAGTCCATCTCCAATTCCTATGGTTTAACAGTCCCAACGTTCTGCCGTTCAGTAGGGACCGTTCTCCCTAACATCCACCTTCGTCAACGCGTCATCGCTCCGTAGGCGTCTCCGGGGGCGGAGGTAACGCTCGCCTTCTCCACCCACTTCTGGACGTCACATCTGGCCGGCATCCTGGACGAGCAAGGTTCTGCCAACGGCTCCGGGGAGGCCGTGACGTGCAAGGCCCCCCCTACGACGCGCCCTTCCCCGACAGCACCGCCGGGATCGTCTTCAGCAGGATCTTGAAGTCGAGCATCGGGGTCCAGGAGTCGATGTACTCCAGGTCGAGCTGCATCCAGCGGTCGAAGTCGAGCTCGTTGCGGCCGCTTACTTGCCAGAGGCAGGTCAGGCCGGGCTTCATGGCCAGACGCCGGCGCTGCCAGCGCTGGTACTGGGCCACTTCCTCGGGGATCGGCGGACGCGGGCCGACGAGGCTCATGTCGCCGCGCAGGACGTTCCAGAACTGCGGCAGCTCGTCCAGGCTGAAGCGGCGCAGGAGCCGGCCGAGACGGGTCACCCGCGGATCGCTGCGCAGCTTGAAGACGGGACCCTTCATCTCGTTGAGGTGCAGCAGCTCGCGGCGGCGGTCCTCGGCGTCCTCCACCATCGTGCGGAACTTGTAGAGGGTGAAGAAGCGGCCGTTCAGGCCGCAGCGGGTCTGCCGGAAGAGCACCTTGCCGCCGTAGGTCAGCTTGATCAGCAGGGCGATCAGACCCGCGATGGGCAGGCCGATGAGAAGGAGGAGCGAGGCGATCGCCACGTCGAGCACCCGCTTGGACATGAGCTGGAGCTGGCTCGTCGGCGTGGTCGCGAAGGAGAGCAGGGGCATGCCGTCCAGGTCTTCGAGCTGCACCCGGGCCTGGGTGTGCGGGAAGAGGTCCATGGCGAAACGGGTGCGGATCCCCTGCTCCTGGAGGCTCAGGAAGAGGTCTTCCAGACGGTCCAGCTCGCGGCGGTGGACGGCGAAGATGACGTCGTCCACCACGTTGCTCTCGACGATCCGCGGGATGTCGGCCGTCTCGCCGAGGATCGGGTAGCGGCTGGGCCAGGGCTCCTCCGCCTTGTGGCCGTTGCGGATGAAGCCGAGGATGCGGTAGCCCCAGAAGCGGTGGCCGTGGATCGACTCCGCGATCTTGAGGGCCGCCGGGCTGGTGCCGACGATGAGCACCGTCCGGTAGTTGAAGCCGTGCAGCCGCACGTAGCGCGAGGTGAGCCGGATGACCAGCTTCTCGGTGATCAGGAACAGGCACGTGAAGGCGGCGAAGAGCAGCGCCCAGAAGCGGCTGATGCGGTCGTCGCCCAGGAGCCGCTCGTCCCACCGGCTGACGTAGAGGGCCAGGGTGAAGATGATGGCGCCGCTCAGGGAGACGCGGATGATGGCCCAGGCCTCGTCGACCAGCGGCACGGTGCGGTGCGAGCGGTAACGCCCCGAGCTCAGCAGCAGCGCCCCCCAGATGGCCAGCGCCAGCGGCAGCAGCGGCAGGTATTCGGTGAGGGCGTACAGCCGGCTGGGGAACGTCTCCGGGGCGATCCTCGGCAGTACGGTGTCGCGCAGGCCGTAGGAGCAGAGGAAGGCGGCGGAGACGAGCAGGAGGTCGAAGGTGAAAATCGCGACCGAGAGGATGCGAGCTCGTTCTTTCAGCATGGATTCTACTTAGAGATCACTGGCCGTCCATTCCAGTTTCGTATTCTAACGTGCAAAACACCTCCCGCGTCTATGCCTGCCGAACATATGCCGTTTCGGGCCGCCCGGCGAGCCGCTCGAAAAGGGCGGCGTAGAGGTCCGCCACCCGCTCCCAGGAGAACAGGAGGGCTGCCCGCCGGGCCGCCGCGCGGCCGCGGGCACGGGCGCGGCCGGGGTTCTGCCGCACCCAGTCCAGCCGCTCCGCCAGTCCCGCGGGCTCGCCGGCGCGGAACCAGAGCGCCGTGCCGCCCGCCACTTCCCGGTTCTCGGGCGTGTCGTTCACCAGGACGCAGTTGCCGTAGCCCATGGCCTCCACGAGGGCGGGGTGCGTGCCGCCCACCTCGGTGGCGTGGACGTAGGCCAGGGCGTGCGACAGGAGCTCGCGGTAGCCCTCGCCGTAGATCGGCCCGGGGAAGACGATGCGCGGGTCGGCGCCGCGGGTGAAGCTCGAGATGAACTCGCTCGCGTAGGGCGCGCCGCCCACCATCACCAGGGGCAGATCGCCGCCGGCCGACCGGTAGGCCTCGGCGACGCGGTGGGGATTGTTCTCCGGCTCGAACCGGCTGACGTAGAGGAAGTAGCGGCGGGAGGCGAGTCCGAGGCGCTCCAGGACGCCCGTCTCGGCCGGCGGGCGCGGATCGACGCCGTAGGCGATGGGCACCGAGTCGGCCCCGTAGCGCTCGGCGTAGTGGCGGCGGATGACCTCGGCGTCGGTCACCAGGGCGTCCGGCAGCACGCAGGCGAGCCGCTCGGAGAGGGCGTAGACGCCCCGCCCGAAGGCGCCCCACTTGGCGCGCCGCTTCTCGATGCCGTCGACGTTGAGCGCCACCGGCACGCCCGAGATCCGCAGGAGCGGCACGAACAGGGCATTGGCCGAGTTCACCACCAGCGCCGCGTCGTAGCCGGCCGCCGCGGCGTGCAGGCACGAGAGGAAAGTATGGACGGGCGTGTCGAGGTACTTGGTGCGGATCGTGGGGAGCACCACGAGATCGACCCCGCGCCACGACTTCAGGTCCCGGGGAGTCGAGTGCGACCGGCAGTAGACGGTGACCTTGAAGCCGCGGGCGAGAAGCCGCGTCGCGAGCTCTTCCATCAGCGTCTCGTAGCCGCCGTAGCGCCCGGGGATGCCGCGGCTGCCGATGAGGGCGACGGAAAGCGGAGACTTCATAAAGGTTCTCCCGAGACGAAGAACCAGCGGTCGACCTCCCGGGCGGGCACCCGCCGGCGGCCCTGGATCTCGCGGCGGCGCCGGGCCAGCTCGGCCCGGTGTTGCCAGAGCCAGCCGTAGGCGCTGAGCGACGAGTGTTCCCGCAGCAGGACGTAGCCAAGGGCCGCGAGGTCGCGGACCAGCGTGGGGAAGAAGGTGCGGACGAAGTTCGCGCCCGTCTGGTGGTAGATCCGCAGCAGGTAGCGGTTCTTGAGCGAGTGGCGGTTGACCATGGCCGGCATGGCGGAGCGCCGCTCGGGAAGGTTGAACCGGCGGTGCTCGGCCACGGCGGCGGGCTCGTAGAGCACCTCCCAGCCGCGCTCGCGCAGGCGGAAGCACAGCTCGGCGTCCTCGCGGAAGGAGTGGAAGCGGGGATCGAAGATCTCGCCGTCCACGGCGGCGTCGTCCAGCGCCTCGCGGCGGAAGAGCGAGGCGGCGCCCGTGGCGCCGAACACCTTCTCGGGCGCGCTCCACTGGCCGTGGTCCAACTCGCCGGAGCCGCGGTCGAGGTGGCGCCAGCTCGGAAGGAGGAACATGCCGCAGGCGTCCAGGTGCCGGAACGCACCGGTGCTCGTTGGCCGCACCAGCCGGCCCGTGACGGCCCCGACGCGCAGGTCCGGATGGGCGTGGGCGCGCTCCAGGAGGCGGGTGACGTAGCCGGGCGAGGGGCGGGCGTCGGCGTTCAGGGTCAGGACAAAGGGAGCCTGGATACGGGCCAGCGCCTCGTTCATCCCCCCGGCGAAGCCGAGGTTCTCGGCGAGGCCAACGGCCTGGAAGGGGATGCCCGCCGGGGCGTGCGCCCGTGCCGCCTCCAGGCTGCCGTCGGTGCTGGCGCAATCCACCACCACGATCTCGAGCGGCCGGTGCTCGAAGGCAGCGATGGATTCCATGCAGCCCGGTAAGTCGGGAGCGGAGTTGTGGGTCACGATGCAGACGGCGACCGCCGTGCCCTTCGTCGTCAAGGCGCCGTCCCCTCCGCCAGCCGCCGCGGCCGGGTCCAGCCCGAGAGGGCGCCCGCGAGCACGGCGAGGAGCCCGGAGAACGCCTCCCGCCGGGAAGCGGCCCGCCGGGGCCGGCGCAGCGGCAGCAGCACGAGCCGGAGAGCGGTGCCGAGGACCAATGCCACCCGCGCCGCCGCCGCCCAGGCCCGGCCATGGTGCTTGGCGAGGTAGCGGCCGAGGTTCCGGTAATAGATGTAGAGGAACGGGCCGTATCCCAGGCGCGGCACCGTGCTGCCGAGGCCGTGCCGGAACCGCGCCGCCGGCCAGTAGAGCAGGACGAGCCCGGCCCGCTGGAGGCGCTTTGCCAGGTCCACGTCCTCGAACCACGCGGGATGGAAGCCGGCGTCGAACCCGCCGACGGCCGCGAGCGCCTGCCGCCGCAAGGCCAGCGCCGCCGCCGCGGGCTGCTCGACCGGCGTCCCGGAATCCGGCTCGGCGCCGCCCGCGGCCTCGCCGAAGGGAAAGGCCTGGAGCAGCAATCCCCAAGGGGAAGGCAGGCGCCGGAGCTGCCAGGCGGACTGAGATTCGCCGTCCACGCCCACCAGCCGGGGCGCCAGGCCCGCAGCCTCGGGATGGGCCGCGAAGCCTTCCAGCAGCCGGTCGAGCGCTCCCGCTTCCGGCACCGCGTCCGGGTTCAGGATCAGCAGAATCTCGCCCCGCGCCGCCGCGATGCCGGCGTTCGCGCCGCCGGCGAACCCCAGGTTCCGCCCCTGGCGGAGCACGCGGACGCCGGCCGGCAGCGGCGCCGACGAGCCGTTGTCCACCACCAGCAGCTCGAAGCGGGGATCGCTGGGCCACGCCGCGGCCAGCTCGGCGAGGAGGTCCTCGTTGCGCCAGTGGATGACGACGCCTGTCAGGAGCGGCTCCGGCATGGCGTCAGGTTATCGGAAGCGGCGGATTTCGCCCAAGGCGACGAGGGGAGGCCGGCGATGGGCGAAGGCGGCCAAGTGCCGCGCCGCCCGGGGCCAGCCCGAGAGGATGCCCGCCGCCAGGGCGCCCTCGCCCCGGAGCACGGCCCGGACGAGGTCGATCGCGTCGCGCGCCATCATCCGGGTCAGTCGGGGCCAGAAGGCCTTTCCGAGCAGGCGGGCGGCGGCGAGGTACCGGTTGCCGTAGATCAGCCGCCACCGCTCGCGGCTCAGGGTCTGGCCCGTGGCCGATCCGGCGTGGCGGGCGCGGGCCGCCGGCACCAGGAGGGCCCGGTAGCCCGCGGCGCGCAGCCGGCCGGCGAGATCGACGTCCTCGTAATAGGAGCCCAAACGGGAATCGAACACCTCGCCCCCGGGAGCGGCGGCCCGCAACGCCGACCGGCGGAAGACGGCGGCCGTCGCGGAGACCCCGAAGACCTCGCGGACCGGCCCGGAGGCCGGTGCCATCCGTCCATGGCCGATCTGAACCGCCTGCCACCACCGGTTCCAGGCCAGGCCGCAGCCGTCCGCGAGGTCCGGCGCCGATAACTGGAGATTGACACCCTGGGCCGCCGCCGCCCCAGGGTCCGCCTCCAAGGCGCCGACGAGCCCCGCCAGCCAACCCGGCTCCACGACCGCGTCGTCGTTGACGGCGGCGATCCAATTCCCCGCCGCCGCGCCGATCCCCAGGTTCGTCCCCGCCGCGAAGCCGAGGTTGCGGCCCGGCCGGAGCACCCGGTCGGCCAATCCGGGAGGAATCTCGACGGCCGTCTCCCCCTGATCGACGAGGACGATCTCGATCCCCTTCCCGCCTTCGCGACGGAGGGCTTCGAGACAGGGGACGAGCAGAGGGGTGCGGCCGAGGGTGGGAACGACGGCGGAAACGGTCACGTGGTTTGATTGTATAGGGAGAGCTGTGTGTAGAGGCCACGTTGCACCGCGCCTATGGCGCGGGCCCTCACTCCCCCGGCCCCTCTCTCCCAGCCTCCCTCCCACCGGCCGGGAGAGAGGGGAGACTGCCCGGAGACGTTACCGTGCTCCCTCTTCTCCCGGCGGATCGGGGGGGAGGCTGGGGAGAAGAGGGCTGGGGTGATGAGGGCCGCGCCGAAGGCGCGGTGCCGGACCTCACCGCCACTCCATCTCCACCCGGTCCAGGATCGCCCCGTTCAATTCCCCCGGGGGCGCCGGCCCGCGGGCGGAGAGGACCAACGGCTGCCCGGCCTGCCAGTCGACGGGCCCCATCTCGACCTTCTCCCAGACCCGCTCCCGCTTCGGCGTCCAGGAGGCGAGCAGCCGGTCGCCCTGCTTCACGTCGAGGGTGAAGGGGACCGGCTGGTTGCGGATGAGCTCCGCGTCGAGCGTAATCTTCACCCGCCGTCCTCCCGGCACCACGGGCACCTTGAGCTGCTCGGTGACCCGCAGCACCCAGCCGCCGGGGTAGCGCGGCCGTTCGAGCACCCAGAGGTCCGGGCTCGGATGCCCGCCGCTCTTCCACACCTGCGGGTCCTCCAGCTCGACGATCCGGGTGGGCAGGCGGCCGGCCGCCGAGAGCAGCAAGGCGCCCGAGCCGAGCAGCAGGGCGATGCCCGCCAAGGCCGCTCCGGGGATTTCCCGCCGGAGCGCCGGTCGTCTTCCCGGCAGAAACCAGAGGAGCGGCACGGCCACGAACGACAGCAGGGGCCACGCCCAGGTGGCCGTGCGGGTGCGGATGGAGCTTGGAAAGAAGCGCGAGAGGTCCAGGCCCAGCCGCCCGCTCAGGGCGTCGAGGGCGTACGTCCGGCCGTCCGCGAAGTTGTACGTCCAGCCCGGCACCGCCACCCAGACGAGCGTCAGCACGAGCGTCAGCGCGCCCAGCCCCGCCAGGAGCGCCCAGGCTCCCGGCCTCTCGCGGCGGACGAGCAGCGGCACCAGGGCGATGGCGAGCATCGGTAAGGCGATCAGGGCGTAGCGGAAGGGCGGCGACCAGCCGCCATACCACTCGATCCGCGGGGCCACGATCACCAGGTAGGGCACGCTCAGCGCCACCAGGTGAAAGAGGAGCCGGCTGCGCCGGGCAAGGAGCAGCAGGACGGCCGGCACCAGCAGGAGCCAGACCGGCGCGCAGCCGAAGAGCCCGAACCCGGCGTCGTAGAACAGGCCGAAGCCGCCCTTGAGATAGGAGGCCAGGCTGTGGCGGTGGGGATCGACCTCCTCCCACGTGTGGATCTTCAGCGGATTCGAGTAGACGAGCTGGTTGTAGAGGAGCATGCCCGCCGCCACCGCTCCCAGCAGCCCGGCCAGGATGATCAGCGGCCGGCGCGGGCGCCCGGCGTGCCACCAGCCCAGGGCGAGCAGCGGGCCGGCGATCAGGATGAAGCGGATCTTCACCAGCGGCAGCATCAGCACGGGCACGCCGAGCCCCAGCCACTCCTTGGCGCCCCACTCCTTCTGCCCGTCCAGGCTCAGGATGCGGTCGAGCGCCACCGCCGCGAGCAGCGCCGCCGGCACCTCCACCCAGACCTGGTACGAGTAGAGCAGCAGCGGCGGGGAGAAGGCGGCCAGCGCCCAGGCGGCCAGCGCCTCGCCGGGATGCTCGGGCACGTAGTGGCGGGCGAGACGCAGCGTCATCCAGGCGAGCAGCGCCGTGAAGCAGGCCATGGTCGCCAGGGCGCCCATCTTGCCGCCCAGGCGGTAGGCGGGCACGAGCGCCATGGGCAGCATCTCGTTGTGCCGGGAGTACCGCTCGCCCTCGGGCCCCACCGGATCGCCGGGCTGCGGCTCGATGGGCCGGTCCATGAAGTGCCGCCAATCCTTCCCGGCGTAGTTGTTCGTGAGGTCGGCGTCGAGATCGTAGGCCAGGCTGTGGGTGACCAGCAGGTAGTACGGCTCGTCGCCGTCCGGCTGCCGGTGCTCGGCCGACCAGGGCAGGATCGCGAGATAGACGGCGAACGGCAGGAAGAAGAAGAGCGCGGACGGCCGCTTGGAGAGCCGCTGTCCCAGGAGCGGCCGGAAGGCCAATCCCTGGCGCGCCACCCGGCAGCCCAGGAGGACCAGGAAGGCCGCGGCGAGCACCTCCTCGCTGCGCGCCAGGTTCAGATGGGGCCGGGCGAAGGCGAGAAGCACCAGGACGCCGAGGGCGCCCAGCTCTCCGGCCGTCCCCTGGACGGACAGCTCCCTGCCGCCGAGCCGCGCCGTCCAGCGCTGGATCTCGCGCAGGCCGGCGAGGATCGGAGGCAGCAGGACGAGCGTGGACCGGAAGGGATCGTCCGGCGCGATCGGCAGTTGCCATTTGAGGAGAGCCATGGCCGCGAGGGAAACGGCCAGAATCGCCGCCGTGCCCAGGATCCCCTGCCGGCTGTCCGTCGCCCTACGGTTCGTCTCCCTGTCCTCGGTCACCTCCGGACCTCCAACTGGTACAGAGCGAGCGCGAGGTCGGGAGGCGCGCCGGCGGCCCGCTCGATCCGGAGGCGGACGAAACGGTCCGGGCTGGCGAGCTGCCAGCGGGAGCGGTAGCGCTGGGCGAAGAAATCGCCCGCCACCCAGGAGATCCAGGCCGGTGGCGCCACCGCGCCCGTCCGGGCCACGTCCGCCCGCCGCGCCGCCCACTCCCCGGTGTGCTCGCCGGCCTTCAGGGTCCAGCCGACCGTCCGGCCCGCGAGGTTGCGCAGTTTCACGACCGCGACCGGAGTGCCCGGGGCGAGGCCGGCGCCGTTCGCCAGGTTGGACTCCACGACGACGCTGCGCACCGATTGTTCCCGCAGCGCCCCCTCCCACACCGGATGCCTCGCGTCCAGCACGACCGGCATCTCCGGCGCCAGCATCTCCGTGCCGGGATCCGGAGCGCCCAGCAGCAGGGCGAGCGCCACGCAGGCCGCGGCCAGGCCCGCCAGCCGCAAGCGTCCCGCGGACTCGCCCCAGCCATGGCTCATCCAGGCGCCAAGCCCGGCAATCCCCAGGAACGGAACGGCGACACAGAAGGCCAGCCGCGGACCGGGCTGCCCCAGAAGGGCAAGCGCCGCGGCGAGCGGCTCCTCGCGCAACCACGGATAGGAGGCCATCAAGGCCGTGCCCACCAGGACGGCGCCCGTCCACACCCGCTGCGGCACGCTCACCGCCTCGTTGCGCCGCACGGAAAGAGCCGCCAGCGCCAGCGGCGCCGCCAGGGCGGAGAGGTCCGGGACTTGCGGCACCGTCGCGGCCAGCAGGCCGGCCGTCAGGACGTTCCAGAACCGTCCCCGCTCGGGAACGAGGGCTCCCGGAACGAGCAGGGGAAGCCAGGCGAGTTGGAGGACGATGCCGATCCAGACCCCATGGAAGGACCCGAAGAATCCTTCCAGGATCGCCACGGGGACGGCGAGCGCCAGCGCGATCCTCGGCCGCCACAGGGCGAGCCCGCAGACCGCCGCCGCCAGTCCCGGCCCGGGCTCCCAGGCGATGGGCGCCAGGAGGACTATCCAAGCCGCCGCCTTCGCGGGCCGGCCCAGATCCTCCCGGTCCAGGAGATCGCCCGCCGCCAGGGCGATCAGCGCCAGGGTCGAGGCGACGTTGAAGCCGGGAGCCAGGACGACCGCCGTGGCGCCGGCGAGCAGCGCGAAGGGCAGCCCATGGCGGCGCGACAGCATCGCGACGGCCACGGCGCCCGCGACCGGCAGCGCGATCAGCGCCACCAGCGTGCGCAGGCTCGAAATGGGATCGAAGAGCAGCTCGTCCCGCAGCAGCGCCTGAACGCCGAGAGCCAGGGGAATGAGGACCGAGGCAGCTTCCGCCCCCATCCCCATCAGCCGCCGGCCCGCCGCGACCGCCAGCGTCGCGACCAGCACCAGCACCACCGCCGTCCCCCGGCCCGGCCCCGCGGGCAGGGCCCAGACGGCGGCCGTCGCGAGCACGCTCCCCAATCCCAACTCGAACGCCGGCCAGACCGCCAGGAAGGCCACGGGGATCAGCACCGCCGCCGCGAGCACGGCCAGGTAGGCGCTCTCGGCGGCGCCGGACGGATCGATCTCCCGCCCGGCGAACGCGGCCATGGCCGCAAGGGCGGCCAGCGGCACCAGGAGCCGGAGGATCTCGCTCCGGGGCGAGGAGATGGCGGAATGTTCGTTCACACGAAATCTTGGACTCGAATCCTGCATGGAGGACGCCCCGATGGGGAACAGCCCCCGGATGTTATCGCCGACTTGCTACGAATTCCTACGGACGAGGGGGGTGGAGCGTTTTGGCGCGGGCGCGATACACTCCCCCGTCATGCTTTCCCGAGACCTCCTCCGCGACGATCCCGACAAGGTCCGCCAGGGCCTGGTCAACCGCAACATGGACCCCGCGCCCCTCGACGCCTGGCAGCGCCTGGACGCCGAGCGCCGCGCCAGCCTCGTCGAGGTCGAGGAGCTCAAGCGCCAGCGCAACGAGGCGAGCCGCGCCATCGGCCAGGTCAAGCAGCGGGGCGGCGACGCCTCCGAGGAGATGGCCGCCGTGGGCCGCCTCAAGACGCGCATCGAGGAGTTGGAGGCCCGCCTGCTGGCCGCCGAGCCGGAGCTGGCGGGCATCGAGCAGACGCTCCCCAACCTGCCGCACGAGAGCGTCCCCGTCGGCCGCGACGAGGCCGACAACCGCTGCGAGCGCACGGTGGGGACGCCCCGGGAATTCACCTTCGCGCCCAAGGCCCATTGGGACCTCGGGCCGGAGCTGGGCATCCTCGACTTCGAGCGCGGCGCCAAGATCACCGGCGCCCGCTTCACCGTCGAATTCGGCGCCGGCGCTCTGCTCGAGCGGTCCCTGATCAACCTGATGCTCGACCTCCATACCCGCACCCACGGCTACACCGAGGTCCTGCCGCCGTTCATCGTCAACGCCGACTCGATGTTCGGCACCGGGCAGCTCCCCAAGTTCAAGGACGACCTGTTCAAGCTCGAGGGCCATCCCTACTACCTGATCCCCACCGCCGAGGTGCCGGTCACCAACGTGCACCGCGACGAGATCCTGGACGAGTCCCGCCTGCCGGTGCGCTACACGGCCTACACCCCCTGCTTCCGCAGCGAGGCGGGCTCCTACGGCAAGGACGTGCGCGGGCTCATCCGCCAGCACCAGTTCAACAAGGTCGAGCTGGTGCAGCTCGCGGCGCCCGAGACGAGCTACGAGGCGCTGGAAGAGCTGACCGGCCACGCCGAGCGGATCCTGCAGGTTTTGGAGCTGCCGTACCGGGTGATGTGCCTGTCGACGGGCGACATGGGTTTCGGCTCCGCCAAGACCTACGACATCGAGGTCTGGCTGCCGGGCCAGCAGGCCTACCGGGAGATCTCTTCCTGCAGCAACTTCGAGGACTTCCAGGCCCGGCGGGCGAACCTGCGCTACCGTCCCGCCGGGGGCGGCAAGCCCCGCCTGCTCCACACCCTGAACGGCTCCGGCCTCGCCGTCGGCCGCACGCTGGTCGCCATCCTGGAGAACTACCAGCAGGAGGACGGCTCCGTGACGATCCCGGAGGCCCTGCTCAAGTACACCGGGGGGTTGGAGCGGATTATTTCGCCAGAATAATGGCGCCGAAGTAAGCTGTTGACAGTCCCCAGGAGGGGTGGCTGAGCGGTCTAAAGCAGCGGTCTTGAAAACCGCCGGTCGTTCACGCGGCCCGTGGGTTCGAATCCCACCCCCTCCGCCATTCGGTTCAAAGGTTTACAACAGCTTCTCGACGCCTATTTCTCCTCAGCTTCAGGCTACGTTACCGGCTCGAATCTACGCCCCAGTGACACAGGAGGGGCACTAGCCCCCGAGCGCTTCCGGGGACTGATCCTCTCGTCTTCAGGCGTAGCGGTCGAACCAGAGGTACTGCTGCCGGGGATGTACCCGATCTTCTCCAGGAAGAGAATGACGGTGCTGTCCAGCAAGGCGTACCCGCGATCCTAACGTGGACACCCTCATCACCTCCGGGTGGAACTGCAGGATTCGCCGAACTAGCACGGGAGTTTGCTCCTGTGGGAACCGAGGATCTTCTCATGTCTACTCTAAGACCGTGGTCGACAGCGCGGCGTCGGGGGGGGTTCGATTCCCATGCGCTTCCGCCATTCGGTTCGACAACTTAAGACAACTTAAGACAACGTCTCGACGCTGACTTCGCTTCAGCTTCAGACTACCTCGCTGCCTCGAATCTGTGTCCTCAGTGACACGGCAGGATACATGGAAGACCACGGGAGGCGCCAGCCCCTGGCGCTACTGGGAGTTGTGTTTGGGTGACTCAGAATCGCCTCCTAGATCTTGTGGAGCCGTATAGTTTTGCAGATAATCGGCTTGAGGATCAGCTCATAGGTTACTATGTACTCATGTGCCTGGAGAGTACATATCTATAAAATCTTTGCGCATAACTTGTCTTAGAGGAGACTCATGGCGGCCATAGAGGATCAAGAGCCTAAGGTACATGTCGTAGAAGCCGCTGAAAATCCTGTCGCGGATCTAATTTTTGTGCACGGCTTGGGCGGTGATGCAGTGGGCACGTGGAGGTTGGATGGTAATCCATCGTGGGGCGAATGGTTGCGATCAGATTTTCCTCGGGTAGCGATTTGGTCGCTCTATTATCCGGCGAGTCCGACCGACTGGAGGGGGCATACCATGCCCTTGCCAGATCGAGCGGTAAATGTATTGAGCCTTCTCTCTGCGAATGGTCTTGGCACGCGCCCTTTAATCTTTATAGCGCATTCCTTAGGCGGCCTACTCGTCAAACAGATGCTGCGAGCAGCTTCGGACCAAAAGCTGGAGATCTGTCAAAATGTTATCGGCATAGCGTTTCTTTCGACGCCTCATTCCGGTTCACTTGTTGCGAGCCTAATTGGTCTTTTTAAACTTTTGGCGCAGCCCTCTGAGAGCCTTAGAGAACTAGAGGCTCATGCCCCAGCATTGAGGGACTTGAATCAATGGTTTCGCGATCATCATCAGGGTGTGCAAATCTCTGTCCTTTACGAGACAAGGGATACTCATGGGGTTCGTGTCGTAGATCCTACTTCTGCCGACCCTGGAATTACAGGTATTCGGCCTATACCCGTTGATCATGATCATTTTTCTATCTGTAAGCCTCGATCAAAAGATGGGAACGTTTACTCAATAATTCGGAAGTTTTTGCACTCGACGCTAGCGACAAAAGGAATATCGTTAAGCCCCTTGAGCCTATCGCCTGTACCTCTTCCCAAGTTTTCAAGAAAAAATTTAGATTTAGCCGAACCTGGCCGAACGAGACATGCGCCAGTGGGCGCCAAGATAAAAATATCTGTTCTTATAATTCTAACGCTTCTCCTGCTTGCTGTTTTTTTTATATCCCGCGATATGAAAAACAAGAAATTACCTCGAGGCCTCCCAGAAGCCCGGAAGTTTGAAGAGGTCCAGAAGCCTGAAGAGGAACGGGGCCCGAAGAGAGACGAAAAATCATTAATGAGGCTTCTAAATACGGGGAAGGTGAGCGTACACATATCTTCTTTAGCGGGCTGATTGCCCTTGTGCCAAGGGCCACTCAAGAGGGAGCCAACCATATTACAGCTCTTATGTTGGATGCTCAGTCCCCACGGGGGCCTCAAGACTGTTTTTCTCCATATCATCCTTCGTTGATGTTGGAGACCTCTCCGGCAGAGTGCCTCCAAGCCGGATGCAATATTGAGGCTCGGCATTGCAGATGCTCGCTCAACAGACAGGAAGTCTCGATCGGCCCTGATGTAGAACCTCCTATGCAAGTTCTTAGAAGAGAGCCACCGAGTATCTTGCCCACTCAGGCAATGGCTGGAGATTTCTCTTACATTTTTAACTTGTCTCGGCCTCCACTGAAGCAAGTTATAGATCCTGAGTATCTCGGCTCCTCACCTCCACAGATCCTCGCGGCTAGGATGACGGTCCCTTTTGAATCAATCACAGCCTGTGGATTGAGCCATTCGAAAGAGGCACCTGCTCGGACATTGCCAATGGATTTCAGAAAACTCGATCTCCCCGCGAGAGAAGATGACGTGCGTCAAGCTGTTGCCGAAGAAGCTGTGGTGTCCTTTAGACCAGCATACCCGGTTGTCACTGTAACTATTAGCGGCTTTGATGGAGGTAATCCTCGGCACCTGACTGTTCGGCGTGGGTCAATTATGCTTCTGAACGTGCGGGATCCTTTATTAGAGGATGACCCTTGCGCGAATGGAGTCAGTCGAGATTTCTCGCTTTTTTACGAGCTGTCTTTGAATCCGCTTCCTTGGCGAGATCGACCGATTCCTCATCTTAGACAGGATTTGGGCAATGGGAAAAATTTAGAGGCCTCTGAGTGTTCTAAGTTCAACACGTTTTGGCGGTACAGTTATCCTGTTACTCCTCTAGTGGCGTTTAATCCTTAATCTGGTCAGAGTTCTGGTTACTGGCCAAGATCAGTCGGAAGTGGCAAGGATTGTTCAGATCTATTGCGGATGTACATTGCTTGCGCTTCCCCTTCGGCCTGGGCTCGCGAAGCAGCTTCTGCTTACAGTCGTCGATCAGCCGGAGGGAGATATCGGAGAGGTAGTAAGGACCCGAGCTTTCCTTCCACCAGCGGAGATGCCGGGCGTAGTCCCTTGCGCCGGCCGGAAGGTCCGGAAGGACGTGCTTGGTGTAGCGGTCAATGAGGTCTGCCAGAGTCCGTTTCGACGCCTCCTGGATGATCAAGTGCCGTCCGGTCTGGGCGCCGGTTTCGTGCTGCTTGGCCCACCGGATGGCGTCTGCCTTCCGGTCGAAGGTCTGGGATTGCCTGGGGTGCCCTTTCAGGCGTATATAAGCCGTGTAGCGGACTCTGCCGTCTTCGGTGAGATGCTTGTAGATGGTGGCCACGTGCTCTTTCCGGGGATTCTTCGGTAGGCTGTAGGCAGGCAGTGACACGGGAGTGACACAAGAGCCTAGTGGTCTGTCAACGCAGAATTGGCACGTTGATGAGTGAGCCCCTCTGGGAGCGCCGGCGTCCCGCCGGCATACTAATTTGAGTTAGTTGCCGGCGGGACGCCGGCGCTCCCAGGAT
>Ga0070669_100000062_pt1 | contig 107705 bp, 106 predicted proteins | sample KBSS53metaG_FD_64680 | JGI IMG/M metagenome (GOLD analysis project Ga0070669, IMG submission 64680) | Switchgrass rhizosphere microbial communities from Kellogg Biological Station, Michigan, USA - KBS S5-3 metaG | ecosystem: Host-associated > Plants > Roots > Rhizosphere > Soil ...
GGCTTGAGCTCGGCCACCGACAGCCGGCCCAGGCGGATCAGTTCCATATCCTGCAGGTCGGGCCGCGCCTTGATCTCGGCGAGGGTGACCGGGCTGGCCAGCTTGCGCACCGGCTTTACCTTCACGCAGGCCCACTTGCCCTCGGGATCAGTCGGATCAGTCAGCCCGGACTGACTGATCTCGATGATCCCGACGATCTCCTTGCCGATGTTGGAATGATAGAAGAACGCCTGGTCCCCCACCTGCATGGCCCGCATGTTGTTGGCCGCGCGGTGGTTGCGCACGCCGTCCCAGGTGCCTTCGCCTTCCGCGACGAGATCGTCCCACGAATAAGCGTCAGGCTCGGACTTCATCAGCCACAGGCGCCCGGAAGGCACAGAATTCTCAGGCTTGGTCATGTCGGCTCCCGCAAGTCCCCGCTATAGCCGGGTCAAATAGCCAACCATGGTGCGGACGCAAGACAGGCATGACGCTCTCGACCCTTCCGGTAATCTCGCTCAGCGCCGGTGCCGATGAACTGCCCGGCCAGCTGGGCGCCTCGTTCCGCGAGTTCGGCTTCGCCATGGTCAGCGACCACGGGATCGATGCCGGGCTGATCGATGCGGCGTGGCAGCTGACCGCCGAGTTCTTTGCCCTGCCCGAGGCCGAAAAGCGCAAGCACTTCCGCGCAGAGCTGTTCGGCGCGCGCGGCTATACCCCGTTCGGGCGCGAGACCGCCAAGGGGGCGCGGCATTCCGATCTCAAGGAATTCTGGCATGTCGGCCGCGACTTGCCGGCGGACCACCCGCTCACAAGCGCCTCGATGCCGCCCAACGTGTGGCCGGCACGGCCCGAGGGCTTCCGGGAAACTTTCCAGGCGCTCTATGCCGAGTTCGACCGGGTCGGTGCCCGATTGCTCTCCCACATCGCAGTTCATCTCGGCCTTGCCGCGGACTGGTTCGAGGGTGCCGTGGCCGAGGGCAACTCGGTCCTGCGACTGCTGCATTACCCACCCCTGCCCGGCGATCCCGGCGGCGCCATCCGCGCCGGCGCGCACGAGGACATCAACCTCATTACCCTGCTGCTCGGTGCCGAGGAGGCCGGGCTCGAACTGCTGGCCAGGGACGGCCGGCGGCTTCCCGTTAACCCGCCGCCGGGCGCGCTCGTCATCAACATCGGCGACATGCTGCAGCGCCTGACCAACCACGTCCTGCCATCGACCACTCACCGCGTCCGCAATCCCGAGGCCGGGAGGGCCGGGTTCAGCCGCTATTCGATGCCGTTCTTCGTCCATTTGCGCAGCGACTTTCGTTTTTTCACGCTGCCGCAATGCGTTACCGCAGCCAATCCGGACCGCTATCCGGATTCCATCACTGCTGACGATTATCTCCAGGAACGGCTGCGGGAGATCGGCCTCAAGGACTGACCACGGCGCAAGGTCGGCTGATTTGCTTGAGGAATTGCGGGCGTTTACCGAAATTCAATCCTGTTCGGCCAGTTACATTCCCGGGCAATAAACGGGGGAACCCTCTTGGGTCGCAAGTTGGACAGGGTTGTGCCTGAGGGGCAGCAACCTGCCGGTGTCGGAACGCCCGGCACGGATGATGACAGTGTGAACCGCGCCGGGCGCGACGTGATGGCGCTCGGCATCGGCATGGCGGCGATCATCATGTTCGTTGGCACCGGCGGGAACATCATGCCGCAGGTCGTCCGCTCGCTGGCGGGTGTCGGCCTGCCGCCGGACCGCTTGCTGTCCAACGCGCTGATCCTCAACATCGCCCTGATCATCTTCGGCCTGCGCCGCTACCGCGACCTCACCGACGAGGTCCGCGAACGCCGCCGTGCCGAAAACAAGGCCCGCGAACTGGCGGAAACCGATCCCCTCACCGGCCTGCTCAACCGCCGGTCGATCGCGCCGGCCACCGATGATCTGCTGGCCCAGTGCGCCGAAACCGGCGAACACGTCGCCTTCGTCATGATCGACATCGACAACTTCAAGCTGATCAATGACGCCCGCGGCCACAGCACGGGCGATGCGATCCTGCAGGTCTGCGCCCAGCGCATCCAGGCCCTGCTGCCCGACCGTGGACTGGCCGCGCGCCTCGGCGGTGACGAATTCGCCTGCGTGGTGCCGTTCCATCCCCTGCGCATCGAGCGGATCGACGACTTCGCCGCCCAGATCACCAGCGATGTCGCGCGCCCGGTAGACCTCGACGGCGTGAACATCGAGGTGACCGTGTCGGTGGGCATTTCCCGGTCCGACGTCGGCAGCGACCTTTCCCGGCCGGTCAACGCGCAGGAACTGCTGCACATGGCGGACGTCGCGATGTACCAGGCCAAGCGTGCGGGCAAGAACCGCCATTTCTGGTTCGAGCGCCCGATGGAACACGAATTGCGGTTCCGCAGCGAGCTGGAACAGGCCATGCGCGCCGGCATCCCGGCGGGCGAGTTCGTCCCCTACTACGAGCAGCAGATCGATCTCGTCAGCGGCAAGATCGTCGGCTTCGAGATGCTGGCGCGGTGGCAGTCGCCGGTGTTCGGGCTGGTCGGCCCGGAAGTGTTCATCCCGGTGGCTGAGGAAATCGGCATCATCGCGGAAATGTCGGAGGGCCTGATCCGCCAGGCCCTGGCGGACGCCCGCGACTGGAGCCCCGACATCCGGCTGGCGGTCAACATCTCGCCGATCCAGCTGCGCGATCCATGGTTTGCCCAGAAGATCCTCAAGCTGCTGGTGGAAGCAAACTTCCCGCCAAGCCGGCTGGAGATCGAGATCACCGAATCGGCGTTGCACGAGAACGTTGGCCTGGTTCGCACGCTGATCACCAGCCTCAAGAACCAGGGCGTTTCGGTCAGCCTTGACGATTTCGGCTCGGGCTACTCCTCGCTTGCCCAACTGCGCAGCCTGCCGTTCGACCGGCTCAAGATCGACCGCTCCTTCGTCACCGCCATGCCTGACAGCCGCGACAGCGCGACCATCGTCCAGGCGATCACTTCACTCGGCACGGGCCTTGGCCTGCCGATCACGGCCGAAGGCGTCGAAAACGCGGAAGTGGTCTCCGAATTGCAGCGGCTCGGCCAGTTCATGGCCCAGGGCTACCTCTATGGTCGGCCCGAGCCCGCGGAAAAGACGCGCGAGAGGCTGGCCGGACTGGGCATGCTCAACACGGCCGATGGCCTCGCGCCGGTTCCGGCCGACGACAAGCTCTCGGACGTGGCGTGAAGCGCTTGCCGCCCGCAGCAATCTTCGTTCCACCAGTTTCCGCCTTTCCTACTCGTCATGCTGAGTGTGTGAGCGGGGAGCAGCCCGCCTGACGCCGCACTTGCCGCGCTGCGGCGCAGCGCCTAGATCGCCGCCATGGCTGGCTCCTCTACTCGCGTGCCGTTCATCAAGATGCACGGCCTCGGCAACGATTTCGTCGTGCTCGACGCGCGGACCGGGGGCGTGCCTCCCGTCGACACACGGCTGGCGGCAGCCCTGGCCGATCGTCACCGGGGGATCGGCTGCGATCAGCTGATCCTGATCGAACCCTCCGCCACGGCCGACCTGCGCATGCGGATCTTCAACGCCGACGGCAGCGAGGTGGAAGCCTGCGGCAATGCCACGCGCGCCGTCGGACTGCTCCATGGCAAGCCGGCCCGGATCGAGACCCTGGCCGGCGTGCTGGAAGCGCGGCCCGACGGCGCGGGGATCGCGGTGGACATGGGCCGGCCAAGGTTTGGCTGGGACGAGATCCCGCTCGCCTGGGCGATGGACACGCTGCACCTCCCGGTCGGCTGGGAAGACCTTGCCGATCCGGTTGCGGTCAACGTGGGCAACCCCCATGTCATCTTCTTCGTGGCCGATTGCGCCGCGGTTGACCTCGCCCGGCTCGGCCCGCTGATCGAGACCGACCCGCTGTTTCCCGAGCGCGTCAACGTCAATGTCGCCACGATCGAAAGCCGCACGGCGATCCGCCTCAGGGTATGGGAACGCGGCGCCGGGCTGACGCTGGCCTGCGGCACGGGCGCCTGTGCCACGGCAATCGGGGCGATGCGGCGCGGATTGGTGGAGCGCACAGTCACGGTCACCCTCCCCGGCGGAGCGCTGACGATCACCTGGACGGACGAAGACCGCATCCTGATGAGCGGCCCGGCGACCGAGGCCTTCCGCGGCAGCTTCGATCCGGCCGCTTACGGGCTCTGAGCGTGGCCGTCGAAGTCGTTTCCCTCGGCTGCCGGATGAACCTGTCCGAAAGCGAGCGGCTGCGGACCTTGCTGGCCGGGGCGGACGACCTTGTCGTAGTCAATTCCTGCGCCGTCACCGGCGAGGCCGTGCGCCAGACCCGGCAGGCCATCCGCCGCGCGCGCCGGGACCGGCCGACGGCGCGCCTGCTCGTGACCGGCTGCGCGGCCGAGGTGGAGCGAGCGGCGCTGGGGGCCATGCCCGAGGTCGATGGGCTGGTGGAAAACGCGACCAAGCTCGATCCGCGGGCGTGGAACGCCCCGGCCAGTGCCGTTGTCGCTCCGCGCAGCCATACCCGCGCCTATGTCGCCGTGCAGAACGGGTGCGACCATGCCTGCACCTTCTGCGTCATTCCGCAAGGTCGCGGGCCCAGCCGCTCGCTGCCGGTCAGCGCCGTGCTGCGCGAGGTTGAGCGCCACCTCGACGAGGGCTCGCGCGAGGTTGTGCTCACCGGCGTGGACCTTACCTCCTGGGGGCATGACCTGCCGGATGCGCCCCGCTTGGGCGAACTGGTGGCAGCGATCCTCGCGGCTTTCCCTGCCCTGCCCCGGCTGCGGCTTTCGTCGGTCGACGGGGTGGAGATCGATCCGCTGCTGCTGGAACTGATCGCGGGCGAGGCTCGGGTCATGCCCCATGTGCACCTCTCGTTGCAGCACGGGCATGACCTTGTGCTCAAGCGGATGAAGCGGCGGCACTGCCGGGCCGATGCCGTGGCGCTGGTCGAGCACCTGCGGGCCGCGCGGCCTGACCTCGCGATCGGCGCGGACCTCATCGCCGGATTCCCCACCGAAGACGAGGCCATGCACGCTGCCAATCGCTCGGTGGTGCGCGAGCTCGGCGTGGTTCACGGCCATGTCTTCCCCTATTCCGCCCGCGGCGGCACGCCGGCCGCGCGCATGCCGCAGGTCGATGCGGCGACGATCCGGCGCCGCGCCGCCGAACTCAGGGCCGATGTTGCGGCCGAGCGCGCGGATTGGTTGCAATCCCTGATAGGCCAGCCCTTCGCAGTGCTTGCCGAACGCGACGGGACCGGCCATGCGCCAAACTTCGCCCGGGTGCGGCTTGCGCCCGGTATTCCTGCCGGAGAGATCGTGACCGTCGTCCCCACCCATATCGCGGAAGGCCTGCTGGCATGAGCGAGGAGACCAGCTGGTCGGACCGCCTGTTCGGCGGGTTCCGCCGCACCTCGGAGCGCCTTGGCGAGAACCTCGCCGGGATCGTCTCGGCCACGCGGCTGAGCGATGCCCAGCTCGACGAACTCGAGGATGCGCTGATCCTCTCCGACCTCGGCCCACGCGCCGCCGCCCGCATCCGCGAGCGGCTGGCCACCGAGCGGTTCGAGCGCGGGGCCGACGAGCAGGCCATCAAGGAAGCCGTCGCCGCCGAAATCGCGGCAATCCTGCGGCCGGTGGCAAAGCCTCTCGACATCGTCGCCTTCCCCCGCCCACAGGTGATCCTGGTGATCGGCGTCAACGGCTCGGGCAAGACGACGACCATCGCCAAGCTCGGGCACCTGTTCCAGGAGCAGGACTATTCGGTGATGTTCGCCGCGGGCGACACTTTCCGCGCCGCCGCGATCGGCCAGCTCGGCATCTGGGCCGAGCGGATCGGGGTGCCGATCGTCAAGGGGCCGGAGGGTGGCGATCCGTCCGCCGTGGTGTTCGATGCCGTGAAGCGTGCGACCGACGAGGGCATTGATGCCCTGATCGTCGACACCGCCGGCCGCCTCCACAACCGGCGCGAGCTGATGGACGAGCTGGCCAAGGTCCGCCGCGTGCTCGGCCGCCTCAACCCGGAAGCGCCGCATGACGTGGTGCTGGTCCTCGATGCAACCAACGGGCAGAATGCGCTCCAGCAGATCGAGATATTCAAGGAAGTCGCGGGGGTGACGGGCCTCATCATGACCAAGCTTGACGGCACGGCGCGCGGCGGCGTCCTGGTTGCCGCTGCCGAGCAATACGGCCTGCCGATCCATGCGATCGGCGTGGGCGAAAAGATGGACGACCTGCGCCCGTTCGACCCGGACCTCGTGGCGCGCGTGATCGCGGGGGTGGCGTGATGGCTGAACCGGCGAACACCCCCGCCAGGAAGAGCACCTGGCTGAACCTGCTGGTCGACTATGGGCCCATCCTGCTGTTCTTCCTCGTCTACCGCCACTTCGCGCCCAAGGGCGGGCAGGCCTCGTTCGGCGAGGTGACGGCCGTGATCTACGGCACCGTCGCCTTCATGGTCGGCGCCGTGGCCGCGCTGGGCTTCAGCCTGTGGAAGTTCCGCCGGGTCTCGCCAATGCTGTGGCTGTCGACCGCGCTGATCGTGGTCTTCGGCGGGCTGACCGTGCTGCTCCATGACCAGTTCTACATCCAGATCAAGCCGACCGCGATCTACCTCATGTTCGGCCTGGCCCTGATCGGCGGCTGGCTCAAGGGCCGCGCCCTGCTCAAGATCCTGCTCGAAGCCGCGTTCGAGGGGCTGGACGACGAGGGATGGATGATCCTCTCGCGCAACTGGGGGTTCTTCTTCCTGGTCCTCGCCGCGCTCAACGAAGGGCTGCGGCACTATCTCAGCTTCGCCGGCTGGCTTCAGGCCAAGCTGTGGCTGTTCCTGCCGCTCTCGTTCCTGTTCACCTTCGTGCACATGCCGATGCTGCTGCGCCACGGCCTCGCCCAGAGCGCGGAGGACGAGGTCGTCAGCCACCCTCCGCACGAGTGACAAGCCTTTGGGAGTAAGCGGCTGATCGCTGGATACCGGCGGTTCAGCGCGCGAAAGCGGGTGACAAGCTGCGATCAACGCGCAATAAGCTCCCCCATGCCTTCGCGCGGCGGAGGTTTGGAAATGCTAACAAACGAAGGCAATTAGGGGGAACGCAATGGCCAAGTTCTTTGGAAACCTGCACCTCGTCCTGATCGTCGGGCTGGTGCTCGCGATCGTGGTAATGGTCAAATTCGCAGGCTCGGCTCCGGTCGACGCCAATTCGGTGCTGCGCTGGCTGCACGTGTTCTTTGGCGTGCTGTGGATCGGCCTGCTCTATTACCTGAACTTCGTCCAGGTGCCGACCATGCCGAAGGTCCCGGCCGAACTGAAGAAGGGCGTGACCGGCTACATCGCTCCGAACGTGTTCTTCTTCTTCCGCTACGGCGCGCTGTTCACCGTCCTCACCGGCCTCGGCATTGCCTTCGTCGACGGCTACGGCCATCAGGCGCTGACCTTCTCGGGCGAAGGCAATGTGAACCTGATCGGCCTCGGCATGTGGCTCGCGCTGATCATGGCCTTCAACGTGTGGTTCATCATCTGGCCGGCCCAGAAGAAGATCCTCGGCATCGTTGAGGCAACTGATGAAGCCAAGGCCAAGGCTGCCCCGCTCGCCCTCGCCGCCAGCCGCACCAACCTGCTGCTGTCGCTGCCGATGCTCTACTGCATGGTTAGCGCCAACCTCGGCTAACCACCGCCGGTTCTGACCGACACAAGAAAGGGGCGGCGCCGCAAGGCTCCGCCCCTTTCCCGTTTGCGACCCTTGGAAGGGTTAGTTGTTCTCGCCCGCAAGCATGCCGCGACCCGGCACGCATTCTTGCGAACGACCTTCCGCGCCGCCGCGCGAAACTCTATGGGCCGGCCTTGGCTGAGACCGAATGCACGCACTCCGGCAGGTCTGCCGCCGCGGTGCCGCACCCCGGAACATCGCCGCAGCCCTCGCCTCCGCTGCAGTTCTCGATCAGATAGCCGACAAGGGAACCGACCGTGGCGTAGTTGGGCGCATAGCGGATGGAGCGCCCATGCCGCGTTTGCGTCGCCAATCCCGCGCCAACGAGCTGCGCAAGGTGAAAACTGACCGAGGAGGGCGCAATGCCCAGCCGGCTGACAATCTCGCCAGCGGCCAGCCCGTCGCGTCCAGCCTGAACCAGCATGCGGAAAGCGGCAAGCCGGTGTTCCTGGGCCAGAGCTGAGAGAATGCGGACAGCTGGCTCGCTCTCCATGCGACCTCCATTTCGATAATTCGAGAACTACCGAAATATGGTCCGCCAGCAAGCAGCGAGCCCTGCGGGTCGGCTACTTATCCCCAGCAGCCGGACAGGTGAAGTGGGCAGACAGGCCGGCGACCGGGAGAGCACCGGCGCGCCCTTGCGTAAGTCAGATCTCGACCTGGCTGCCGAGTTCAACCACGCGATTGGTCGGCAGGCGGAAGAACTCCATGGCGCTGGCGGCATTGCGCAGCATCCACGCGAACAGCTTCTCGCGCCAGATCGCCATGCCCGGCTTGGACGATGGGATCAGCGTTTGCCGAGAGAGGAAGAAGCTTGTCTTCATCATCTCGAAGGGTTCGCCGCACATGGCCACGCCGGACAGCGCACTGGGCACGTCGGTTTCCTCGAGGAAGCCGAAGCGAAGGGTCACCTTGAAGAAGCCCTCGCCATATTGCTTGACCGAACTGCGTTCGGCCGGATCGACATAAGGCACGTCCTGGATCGATATGGTCAGGACCACCACGCGTTCGTGCAGCACCTTGTTGTGCTTGATGTTGTGCAGCAGGGCCGAGGGCACGCCCTTGTCGCTCGAGGCCATGAACACGGCCGTGCCGGGGACGCGCGCGGCGCTGGAATGGGCGCTCTTGGCGAAAACGTCGAACGGAATCGTGCCTTCGGCCATCGACTGGCGCATCAGCGCGCGCCCCTTGGACCATGTGGTCAGCAGGGTAAAGATGGTCATGCCCATCAGGAGCGGCACCCAGCCCCCATCGGGGATCTTGGTGAAGTTGGCCGCGAGGTAGGCGGCATCGAGGCTGAAGAACAGCGCCAGCAGCGGGATCGACTGCCACCACTTCCAGTTCCACAGGTTGAACAGGACGACGGCGAGCAGCACGTTGTCGATCGCCATCGCGCCGGTCACGGCGATGCCGTAGGCCGCGGTCAGGTTCGACGAGTGCTGGAACATGAGTACCAGCAGGATCACGGCAATCATCAGCGCCCAGTTGATCACCGGGATGAAGATCTGCCCGGCGTTGAGGCTGGTGTACTTGATCGTCATACGCGGGATGAAGCCGAGCTGGATCGCCTGCTGGGTAACCGAGAAGGCCCCGGTGATCACGGCCTGCGAGGCAATCACCGCCGCGGCGCTGGCAATGACCAGCAGCGGCCACTGGAACCACTCGGGCGCAAGCAGGTAGAACGGGCTTTCCAGCGCCGGCGCACCGACGCGGACCAGCAGCGAGGCCTGGCCCAGGTAATTGAGAACCAGCGCCGGCAGGACGAAGACCAGCCACGAAACGCGGATTGGCGAGCGCCCGAAGTGGCCCATGTCGGCATAGAGCGCTTCCGCGCCGGTCACCGCCAGCACGGCCGAGCCCATCGCGAGGAACCCGCGGAACGGATCGGCGGCGAACAGCAGGACGGCGTGGTGCGGGCTCAGCGCCTCGATCACCTGCGGGTGCTGCGCCACCGACAGGGCGCCCAGCACCGCAATGACGAGGAAATAGAGCAGCATGATCGGGCCGAAGAAGGTGGCGACCTTGGCCGTGCCGCGGCTCTGGATCAGGAACAGGCCGACGAGGATCGTCACAACCATGGGCACGACCGCACCGGCGAGACCGGGTTCATAAACCGCCAGACCCTCGATCGACGACATCACCGAGATCGCGGGGGTGATCATCGAATCGCCGTAGAACAGCGAGGTGGCGAAGACCCCGAGCAGGACGATGCCGGCCGACCAGCGCTTGCCCGAGATGTTCTGGTTGATCAGCGCCAGCAAGGCGAGGCTGCCGCCTTCCCCCTTGTTGTCGGCCCGCATGATCACTGTGACGTATTTCAGAGTCACGATGATCATCATCGACCAGAACATCAGGCTGACGATGCCATAGAGATGGAGTGCATCGAGCGGGAGCTTGTGGTGCCCGGCGAAGGTATCGCGCATGGCGTAGAGCGGGCTGGTGCCGATGTCGCCGAAGACGACGCCAATAGCGCCGACGGCAAGGCCGAGCAGCGAGCCATGGGAATGGCCATGGCCGACGACTGGCGCCGCCGCTTCTGGCGACGGTGCGGGATGCTGTGCAGTTTCACTCATCGCAAACGACCAGCCCGGTGCCCCCGAGTCGCCGCGTTTGCGGCAAGGTGCCGCGCCTTAGCAACGCCCTGTCGCCCCCGCAACCACACGCCTGCAGCGCCCGGGACGGCCCTTGCGGATCATTGCGGCGGCATGCCGGGAGGCGCGGTCACCGCTTGCCGGGCCACGAAGGCATCGAGTTCCGCCAGCCGCTTCTCCAGATCGCCACGCCATGGTGCATCCTTCGGGCTGCGCGCGAGCAGGTCGGCCCAGATCGCCCGCCCTTCGCCCAGCCGGCCGGACTGGATCAGGGCCATGCCGAGGAAGAAGGCCGGACCGGGACTGCCCGGAGCAGCGCGGGCGGCCTGGCCATAGGCGTAAATCGCCGCCGGGGAGATCGTTCCGTCTGCATGGGCGACCAGCGCATTGCCCATGGCCAGCCAGGCCGGCGCATTCGCCCGATCCTCCTCGACCGCGCCGCGCAGGACTTCGGCAGCATCGGCATACTGGCCATGGCGCGCCAGGGCATCGGCGATGATGACGTGCTTGTCGCCGGCAACGTCGCTTGCCGCGAGCTTCTCGCGTTCCGCAATGGCCGCGGCCGGGTTGCCACTGACCCTCTCGGCCGAAGCCTTGGGCGCGCCCGGCTGTCCGGGCGATCCCTGGAAGGCATAGCCGGCGACGCCCAGCAGGACTGCCGCCCCGATCACTTCCCAACCCGAGCGGGGCACACGGAACAGGAAGGCAATGGCGCCGAACACCACGACGGCCAGGCCGATGACGAAAACCCAGGTCATTCCGCGCCCTTCCCTGCGGGCTTGTCGCCGATGAACCGCTTGCGCAGCAGGACCGCCGCCAGCAGCAGGATGAACAGCGGCGCGGCAAACAGCGGCCAGGTGAGCCGGGTTACGCGCGGAGTATAGGTGATATAATCGCCATAGCGCTGGATCAGCCACTGGCGGATCGCCTCGGGCTGCTCACCGGCGGCAATGCGCTCGCGGATCTGGCTGCGCATGTCGCCGGCCATGGACGCATCGGAATCGGCGATCGACTGGCTCTGGCAGGTGAGGCAGCGGATCGTTTCCATCAGGGCCTGGGCCTTGGCCTCCTGCGCGGGGTCGTCGAGCTGGCGATAGGCGTAGGGCGCGGGCGGCATGGTGTCGTCAGCGCGCAGCGGCGCGAGGCCGAGGGCGGCGATGGCCATGGTCAGGATCAGCAGCAGGCGGGTCATTGGCCCGCCTCCCTGAGCTTGCCGAGCAGCATCGGCACGTCATCCGGGCGGATGTCGCCGATGTGCTGGTAACGGATCGTGCCCTTGCCATCGATCACGAAGGTTTCCGGCACCCCGGACGACCCGATCGCCAGCTGGACCTTGCCGAGGTTGTCCGCCCCGATCCGGGCATAGGGATTGCCGTTTCGGGCGAGGAATGCCGCAAGGTCATCCTTGTGATCGCGGATCGCCACGCCGTTGATCTCGGCCCCCGCCTCAGCCAGCTGCGCCAGCTGCGGCGCCTCGGCGGCGCAGGGGATGCACCACGAGGCGAAGACGTTGAGCAGCCGGGGCTTCCCGGCAAAATCCTGCGTGGCGAGGCCCGGCTTGCCATCGGCGGCGGGCGGCAGATCGAACTGCGGGAGCGGCTGGCCGATGAAGCGGCTGGGCACCGTATCGTCCTTGGGGTGCACCAGCCCCCAGACGGCGAGGGCGATGACCACCCCAAACAGGGCCAGCGGCAACCAGCGGACCCACCGCGCGCCCGAGGATTGAACCTCGCTCATCGGCCCTGCCTCTCCCGCCGATAGGCGATCTTGTCGCGCGCGATCAGCCGGCGCAGGTCCGACAGGACGCGCCCGAGCAGGGCCAGCGCGCCGCCGAGTCCGATCAGCAGGCCGCCGATCCAGATCATCGGCACGAACGGCTTCCACCACAGCCTCAGCTGCCACCGGCCATCTTCTGCCTCTTCGCCGAGCACGGTGTAGAGCTGGCCGTTCCAGCGGGTGAGCAGCGCACTCTCGGCCGTGTTCTGGACCGGAGCCCAGAAGGTGCGCGCCTGGGGATGGGTTTCGATCGGGGCAGCGCCGTCGTAACTGGCCTGCAGCGTCGCTTCGAGCGCGGTCCAGTTGGGCCCGGCGACTGGCTCGATATTGGCGAGGCGAATCTGCCAGGGGCCGACCGGCGTGGTGTCGCCGACGCGCACTGCAACAAGGCGTTCGGTGGTAAAGGCGCTGTCACAGGCCATGCCGAACAGGGCGACGGCAATTCCGAAATGGGCGACGACCATGCCCCACAGCGGCAGTTTGACTTGCCGCAGCCGGCGGCCGCGCAGGGGCAGCAGGCTGGCAATGGCGATGGCCGGCGCCAGCGCGAGGCCGATCACCGGCAGGACCTTGCCCGGCGCCATGACCAGCGCCGCGCCCAGGCAGGCCAGCGCGACCGCGCCCGGAACCACCAGCATCAGCCGCACCCGCCTGAAGCTATCGCGCCGCCAGCGCAGCAGCGGGCCGACCGCCAGGACCAGCAACATCGGCACGACGAAGATCGCGCTCATCGGATTGAAATAGGGCGGCCCGACGGAGACCTTCTCATCGAAGGCCTCGGTCACCAGCGGGTAGAGCGTGCCCATCAGGACAATGCCGAGGACCCCGCTCAGCATCACGTTGTTGAACACCAGCGCCGATTCCCGGCTCGTGACGGCAAAGCGCTCTCCTTCCGTCACCGTTGCCGCACGCACTGCGAACAGGGTCAGCGCGCCGCCGATGTAGATCGCCAGCAAGGCAAGAATGAAGGTGCCACGCTTGGGATCGACCGCGAAGGCGTGAACGCTGGTGAGGATGCCCGAGCGGACGAGGAAAGTGCCGACCATCGACATCGAGAAGGCGACCACGCCGAGCATGACCGTCCACGCGCGCAGGGCATTGCGGGCGGCGAGGACCCCGGCGGAATGCAGCAGCGCGGTCGCCGCCAGCCACGGCATCAGCGAAGCGTTCTCGACCGGGTCCCAGAACCACCAGCCGCCCCAGCCCAGTTCGTAATAGGCCCAGTAGGAGCCCGCGGTGATGCCCACAGTGAGGAAGATCCACGCGCCCAAGACCCACGGCCGCATGGCCCGTGCGAACGCCGGACTGACCTCCCGCGTGACCAGCGCACCGATGGCGAAGGAGAAGGCGATCGAGAGGCCGACATAGCCGAGATAGAGCGTGGGCGGATGGAAGGCGAGGCCCGGGTCCTGCAGCAGGGGGTTAAGCCCCTGCCCTTCCGCCGGAACGGGGTTCAACCGCTGGAACGGATTGGAAGCGAAGAGCAGGAAGGCATAGAAGCCGAGGCTGACGAAGGCCTGCCCGGCCAGGGTAGCCAGCATGGTCGGCTCAGGCAGCCGCCGCTCGACCAGGGCGACGAAGCCGCCGGCCAGACCCATCACGGTCACCCACAGCAGCATCGAGCCTTCGTGGTTTCCCCAGGTCCCGGCGATCTTGTACAGCAAGGGCTTGGCGGAATGGGAATTCAGCGCCACCAGCCTGACCGACAGATCGGTCTGCGCGAAAACCGCAATGAGGGCGAGGAAGGCGATCAGCGCCAGCGCGCCCTGAACGATGGCTGCGGGCCGGACCAGCGGGGCCAGCGCCTCGCCCCTGGGGGTGAGCGCAAGGGCGCCGGCCACCAGTTGCAGGAAAGCCAGCGCCGCGGCGAACCACAGGGCGGCAAGGCCGAATTCGGCGGTCACCGGGTTTCCTTCACCGTCTGGCGAGCCTGGGCCGCGGTCATGTCCTTCATCTCGCGCGGCACGTACTTTTCATCGTGCTTGGCAAGAAGATTGTCCGCGACGAAAGTCCCGGCGGGATCAAGCTGGCCCTCGGCGACAACGCCGGAACCTTCCTTGAACAGATCGGGCACGATGCCCTTGAACGTGACGGGCACCCGGTTCTTGCCATCACCAACGATGAAATGGATCGTCACCCCATCGGGCGCGGTCTTGATCGAGCCGGTCTCGACCATGCCGCCAAGGCGAATGGCGCGGCCGGCCTCCGGCGGGCTGGCGGCGATATCGGCGGGCAGGTAGAAGTAGCTCGCCTGGTTGCGCAGGGCCCAGGCGGCAAGCAGGCCCGCGGCGACCAGCGCGGCCAGCGCGATCAGCACGAGAACCAGCCGCTGGTGCTTGGCCTTGATCGCGCTCATCACCCGCGCGCTCCCCCGTCACGACTGTCGGCTCGGCGGCGCTCGGCCCGGCGCATGGCGAGCCAGCTGTGGGCGAGCAGCAGCACGGTCCCGCCAAGGCCGACCGCATAGGCGGCGGCGACGAAGTGCCATTGGTTAAGGGCTTCGTGGTGCATGAACAGGTTCCTAGGCCGCCATGGCCTTGCGGCGGAGGCGGGCCTCGGCCTGTTGGTCCGCCAGCAGGGCCCGCATGCGCATCAGCACGACCGCTCCGAACAGGCAGCTGAAGCCGATGGTGGAGACCAACAGCGGCACCAGGAATTCGGGCGCCATGGCCGACTTGCCCCCAAGGGAATTGAAACCGATGGAGGGCGGCTGGTGCAGGCTGTTCCACCACAGGACCGAGTAGTGGATGATCGGAATGTTGACCGCGCCGACCAGCCCGAAGATCGCCGGGATGCGCGAGGCCCCTGCCCCGTCCCGCTGCGCCGCGTCGGCCAGGGCCAGATAGGCCAAATAAAGGAACAGCAGGACCAGCATCGAGGTGAGCCGCCCGTCCCAGACCCACCATGTCCCCCAGGCAGGGCGACCCCAGATCGAGCCGGTGACAAGACAGATGGCCGCAAATGCCGCGCCGGGAACGGCGATGGCCCTCGCGGCAATGCCCGCCAGCGGATGGCGCCAGACCAGTTCGGACAGGCTGGCGACCGCCAAGGCCGTCCATCCGCCCATGCCGAGCCATGCGGTGGGAACATGGAGATAGACGATACGGACGGTTTCACCCTGCAGGGCATCGGCTGGCGCAACGAAGACGCCCCAGCCCATCGCCCCGCCGGCGAGGACGAGGCCGCAGACGAGGAACAGCGGGGTCAGCCACCGGGCCAGGCGGAGAAATCGGGCGGGATTGGCGAAGCCGTGCATTGTGCCTTGGCGGGGGTCAGCAGAACGATCCTGCCGCACCCTTTGGCAGGGTGCGCAGCGCCCGGCAAGCGGACTCTTGGGGCGTTGCGGAAGCGGCCACCCGGGCCATCCGTATTTATCCGAAAAGGTAGCGAAAATGGGGCGATCGATGGGGTTCGAACCCACGACCTCCGGTACCACAAACCGGCGCTCTAACCAACTGAGCTACGATCGCCATACTGGCCGGGCGGTTGCCTGTGGCAGGGCCCGGACAGGGGCTGCGCCTTTGCACAAGGCGCGGCCGAAATCAAAGCAAATTCGTGTTCGGCGGACACCCATGCGCCCGCCGCCACACCCGCGCTTACTTCTTGAGCGTGAGCCCACCGAAGCGCTTGTTGAACTGAGCGACGCGGCCGCCCTGATCGAGCTGGCGGGTGCCGCCGGTCCACGCCGGATGCGAGGTCGGATCGATGTCGAGGGCCAGCGTGTCGCCTTCCTTGCCCCAAGTGGAGCGGGTTTCGAACACGGTACCGTCGGTCATCTGGACCTTGATCATGTGATAGTCGGGGTGGAGATCGGCCTTCATGGGTTTGGTCTTTCCTACATGGCCGGTTCCGACCGGCCTGAAACTGGAAGCGGCGCCATTAGCGGGGTGTGCCACGATTGGCAAGGTCAGGAATGCCCACCCCGCTGCGACTAGCCTCGCCTCCGGCTCGGACAAGTCTCACGGCCCTCCCGCCTGCGGGAGGGGCCGGGCGGGCAAGCGGCCAATCACCGGCCGCCCTACCCTCAGCTATCCGCAATCATCGCGGTAAAGCTCACCTCGGTGGCGATCTTGTCGCCCAGCATCGCCTTGCCGGCAAACTTGCAGACGCGGCTGCGCTTCTGGGCGAAGGTCACGTGCAGGTCGAGGAGGACGCCCGGTTCCACGGGGGTGCGGAACTTAGCCTCCTCGATCGCCATGAAATAGACGAGCTTGCCAGAACCGGACAGGCCGAGGCTTTCCACCGCGAGGATGCCCGCGGCCTGGGCCAAGGCTTCGATCTGCAGCACGCCCGGCATGATCGGGCGACCGGGGAAGTGGCCCTGGAAGAAGTCCTCGTTGAAGCTGACAGCCTTGACCGCGTGGATCGACTCGTCAGGAACGAGCGCCTCCACCCGGTCGACCAGCAGCATCGGGTAGCGGTGCGGCAGGGCCGCAAGGATACCCTTGATATCAAGGGACCTTGCGGCCTGCGTCGACGCTTCGCTGTCGCTCATGGCCCTGCCCTGCGGCTTAGCGGCCCGACGGCTGCGTGCCGGCAGCCGGAGCGGCCGGCGCAGGAGCGACGGTGTTCAGGCTGGGGAGCGCGGCGTTCAGCGCGGCGAGCAGGTCGGCCGTCACGTCGAGCGAGGGGTCGTAGGCCAGGGTCGAGCTCATCTCGACCAGCATGTTGGCGCCGCGACGGGTCATCACCCCGGTGTACAGCGAGTTGAGCTTCTCGAGCAACTGCTGGCGGATATAGGCTTGGTTGCGCTGGATCTGGTTCTGCTGGGTCTGGATTTCCTGCGCGGCGCTTTGCTGGCTGCGCTGGAAGTTGCCGATGCGGGTCTTCAGAGCAGCGTCCGGCTCCTTGCCGGCGAGCGCGTTGACGGCGCCTTCCAGATAGGTCTGCTCGGGCTTCAGGGTGTTCTGCAACTGCGTGGCGCGGGCCTGAAGGGTCGACATCTGCTGCTGGAGGGCGGCACCGGCGGTCTTGCAGGCGTTGCATTCCTGGGTGATGCGATCGAGATCCGCGACGGCGACCTTGGCCGGAGCAACGGCCTGAGCCGAGGCCGGAGCGGCGGCGGCGAGAGACAGTACCGCGCCGAGGGCGGCGGAAATCAGGAGCTTGGTCATCAGAACTGGGTTCCCACGTTGAAGGTGAAGGTCTTGGGGTCGTCGCCGGGCTGCTTCATCAGGGCCTTGGCGAAGTCGAGGCGGAACGGGCCGAACGGCGAGTTCCAGTTGAAGCCGATCCCGACCGAAAGGCGGGGGTGCACCGAATCGCCGAGGTAGAATTCGCGCGATTGGAGCGTTGCAGTGCATCCCGAATATCGGGTCGGCACGACCGGCACCGGAGCCGGAGAACCAACGGGGACCGATGCCAGCGACGAAGTTGTAGTCCCTGTCGTATTCGAAGGAAGCGGCGTACATGTCTGGGTGTAGACATCGGTAAGCTGCGGCTGGCGAATACCCCAGACCGCGCCGACATCGGCGAAGAGCGAGGGGCGAATACCCATTTCACGCGCACCGGAACCCAGGGGGATTTCAAGCTCGGCCCTGCCCTGGTAGTAGTACTTGCCGCCAAGGGCGTCGTCCTGCCAGGTATTGCGGTCGGTGCTGAAGCCGGTGAACGCCCCGGTGGTATCGAACAGAGCGGGCTTGCGCAGGATGCGCGGGCCGACGCCGCGGATATCGAAGCCGCGGATATCGGGCTCACCCAAATAGAAGCGATCCGTCAGGTAAACGTCTTCGATGCGGTTGCCGCTGGTGTCATAGCGCTTCTGGAGAGCCTTGATCGCCCCGGCCTCGGCCGAGACCGAGAACACGAAGCCCTTGCCAAGCGGCCAGTACTTCGCGGCATTTCCGCGGACGCGCACATATTTCACCGAGCCGCCCAGGCCGGCGAAATCGGCACTCACCGAGGCCGAGTTACCGCGGGTCGGCCGGGCGCGGTTGTCGAGCGTGTCGTAGATCAGCGACATGCCGAGCATCGAGCTGGTGCGCTTGCCGATGGCGTCGCACAGGTAGCGCCCGGCGAGCGCGGGATTGCAGACACCGTTGGTATAGTAGGTCGTCTGGTCGAGCGTCACGTTATCGAGGTTCAGCGTGTAGCGTCCGACCGCGCTGAGGTATTCGGTCAGCGGCACACCGAGGCGGAGCTGGAAGCCGGTGGTAGCCTGCTTGTAGAGATCGTTGCGGTTGGTCTGCAGGTAGTTGAACGAGTTGTAGTCACGCCGGTAGATGTTGCCGCCGAACGAAACGTTGCGATCGAACACGTAGGGCTCGGTGAAGCTCAGTTCGACGCTCTTCGAATAACGCGAATAGGAGCCGCTGATGCCCACCGTCTGCCCGCGGCCGCGGAAGTTGCGCTGCTGGACCGAGGCCTGGAAGATGAAGCTTTCGATCGACGAGAAACCAGCCGACAGCTGAAGCTCGCCGGTCGGCTTTTCCTCGACATTGGCCTCCAGCACGATGCGGTCCGGGGCCGAGCCGGGCTTCTGCTCAACCTCGAACTTCTCCTGGAAATAGCCGAGCGACTTGATGCGGTTGGTCGACCGCTTGACTTGGATGGAGTTGAAGGCATCGCCCTCGGCCAGACGGAACTCGCGGCGGATCACCTTGTCCTGGGTCAGCGTATTGCCGTTGACGTCAATCCGCTCGACGTAGACGCGCGGCGCCTCCGCGATCTGGAAGGTGATCCCCATGGTGAGATCATCCTTGTTGCGGTCATAAGCCGGCCGCACGTCGGCGAAGGCATAGCCGAAGGTGCCCGCCGTCTGGTTCAGCTTGTCGATCGTGTCTTCGACCAGCTTGGCGTTGTACCAGTCACCCTTGTGCATCGGCAGCTGCTTGGCGAGCTGCTCGCCATCGAAATCGCGCAGCTGGCTTTCAACCTTCACGTCGCCAAACTTGTAGCGCTTACCTTCCTCGACCACGTAGGTGATGATGAAGTCGTGCTTGTCGGGGGTAAGCTCGGCCACGGCCGAGACGACGCGGAAATCGGCATAGCCCTTGGTCAGGTAGAACTGGCGCAGCTTCTGCTGGTCGTAGGCCAGGCGATCCGGATCGTAGCTGGTGCGCGACGACATGAAGCGGAAGCTGCGCGCCTGCTTGGTGACCATCTGGCTGCGCAGTTCGCCCGCGGAGAACACGTGGTTGCCGATCAGGTTGATCTGGCGGACCTTCGACTTGGGCCCTTCGGTGATCTCGAACACGATGTCGACGCGGTTCTGTTCGAGCTGGACCATCTTCGGCTCGACCGTGGCGGCGAACCGGCCCTGACGCTTGTAGAGCTCGATGATGCGGGCAACGTCCGCGCGGACCTTGGAGCGGGTGAAAATCTGGCGCGGGGCGAGCTTGATCTCGGGATTGATCTTGTCATCCTTGAGGCGCTTGTTGCCCTCGAAGATGATGCGGTTGATGACCGGGTTTTCCTTGACCTGAATGGTAACCACGCCGCCTTCCTGGCGGACCTGGACATCGGCGAACAGTTCGGTCGCGTAGAGGTCCTTCAGGGCCTGATCGGCCGCGGCCTCGGAATAGGCCTGGCCCGGACGCAGGCGGATGTACGACAGGACCGTATCTGGCTCGAGGCGCTGGCTGCCGACAACATCGATGCGCTGGATGATCGTGGGCGCAGGTGCCGGCGCCTCGGCAGCGGGCGCCGCTGCGGGCACAGCCGGGGCGGCAGCAGCGGCTTCCTGGGCCAGCACGGCGGCAGGCGCGAGGAAGGTCGTACCGAGCAGCGACAAGACCAGCGCCGAGGACCGGCGAAGCGCCGCGTTGTTGACCATGTTCCGTCCCTTCATCGACGCGTAATCCCGATCCCTGGCACTCAGGCGACATTGCCCATTCCGGGCAGTCGCTGCCCTCTGCCCGATGCGGCGAGGCCAATCAAGCAATCTGTCCGGGGTGGGTATTAAGGTTTGGCAAGAATTCCGGCAGTTTTACCCGGTTTTCGTGTTCAGCTTCCGCTTACCGGCAGCAAGGCGGCAAGATCGTTCAAGGTCACGAACAGCATCAGTGCCAGGACAAAGGCGAGCCCCGTGCGATAGGCCCAGTCCTGGCTGCGGGCATCGAGCGGGCGGCGGCGGATCGCCTCGGCCGCGTAGAGCGCGAGGTGCCCGCCGTCGAGCGCAGGGATTGGCAGGAGGTTGATGAACGCGAGGTTTATCGAGATGAAAGCTGCAAACGAGGCGAAGGACAGCCAACCCAGGCTGAGCTGTTCGCCTGAATACTTGGCCGTCTTGATCGGGCCGCCCAGTTCGGACAGCGAGCGCTGCCCGGTGACGATCTGGCGGATGCCGACGCCGAGCATGCGCACGATGCCCCAGGTCTGATCACTGGCAAGTGAGACTGCCTCGACCGGGCCCACCGGCTCGATATGCGCGCGCCCGGGGGATATGCCGAGGCGGCCGATGCGCGAAACGTTGCCGAATTCGTCCTGGAGGACCTTGTCCTCCAGCTTGACCGGGATCGTCTGCTCGCGGCCATCGCGCGCAACTGTTACCTTGATGGTCATCCCCGGATATGGGACCACGAGCCCGACGATATCGGGAAACTGGTCAACCCCGTGACCGTTCACCGCGACAATCCTGTCCCCCACCCGCATGCCGGCATCGCGGGCGGCGGACTTTTCCGCAAACGTGGCGATAACCGGCGGGGCGACGACCCTGCCAAAGGCCAGGTTGAAAGCAGAGAAGATCAGGATCGCGAAGAGCAAGTTGGTGAGCGGACCGGCAGCGACGATCAGCGCGCGCTGCCACAGCGGCTTGGCGTTGAAGGTCTGCGCGCGCTCCTCAGGGGTCAGATGGGCGAACTTGGCGTCCGTCGGCCGCGAGGTCGGGTCCATGTCACCGGAAAACTGGACATAACCGCCCAGCGGAATGGCCGAGACCTTCCAGCGGGTGCCCCGCCGGTCAGTGTGACCGAACAGCTCCTTGCCGAAGCCGACCGAGAAGGCATCGGCCTTCACCCCGCACCAGCGGGCGACAAGGTAGTGCCCCAGCTCATGGATGACCACCAGCGGCCCGAGCAGGAGCACGAAGCCGACCAGCATCATCAGGATTGACGGGGAATGCATGACGTCAGGCCGGCTCCATCAGCGCCCGGGTGCGAGCGCGGGCCTCCGCATCGAGCGCGATGACCTCGTCGAGCGAGGCCGGCGCGCGCGGGGCGAAGCGCCCCAGGGTTTCCTCTACTTGTGCGGCGATCCGGGTGAACGCCAGCTTACCGGAGAGAAACGCGGCAACAGCCACTTCGTTCGCGGCATTGAGAACGGCCGGCACCCCGCCCCCGGCAGCGGCAGCCTCGCGGGCCAGGCGCGTGGCGGGGAAGCGCTGTTCATCCGGCGCGCGAAAGGTCAGCTCGCCGATGGCGGCAAGGTCGAGCGGGGCACACGGCGTGTCCATCCGCGCGGGCCAGGCCAGCGCCGAGGCGATGGGGACGCGCATGTCCGATGGGCCGAGCTGGGCCAGCGTGGAGCCGTCGCGGTATTCAACCATGGAATGGACGATGGACTGGGGGTGGACGATGATCCTGAGGCGCTCCGTACCGACGGGGAAAAGGTGATAAGCCTCGATATATTCGAGCCCCTTGTTCATCATCGTGGCGGAATCGACGCTGATCTTGGCGCCCATCGACCAGTTGGGATGCTTGACCGCCTCGGCCGGGGTGGCATGGGCCAGACGCTCTGCCGGCCAGTCCCGGAACGGGCCGCCACTCGCCGTCAGCGTGATCCAGCGGACGTGGGCGAGATCGTTGCCGGCGAGGCACTGGAAGATCGCGTTGTGCTCGGAATCGACCGGCAGCAGCGTCGCGCCAGAATGGGCGACAGCGGCGGTCATCACCTCGCCGGCGGAGACCAGCGCTTCCTTGTTGGCAAGGGCAACGGTGTTTCCTTGCGCGATCGCGGCCATGGTAGGTGCAAGGCCGGCGCAGCCGACGATGGCAGCGACGGTGATGTCGGCCGGGCGCGCGGCAGCCTCGACGAGGGCCGCCTCCCCCGCAGCGGCGGCGATCTCCGTCCCGGCCAGGGCCTCGCGCAGTGCAGGCAGGCAGGCCTCGTCGGCCACGACCGCCAGTTCGGCCGAAAATTCCCGGGCAAGCTGCGCCAGTTCGGCGGCATTGCTGTTGGCCGAGAGCGCAACGACGCGCCACTGATCACTATTGCGGCGGATCAGGTCGAGCGTGGAAGCGCCGATGGAACCAGTCGCGCCGAGAATGGAGATGGTGCGCATGGGTTCACGCCGGGCTGGGCAGGAGAGACTCGCCGCGAGCGAGCGTGAGGAGCACGGTGCCGAGCATCAGGAGACCGATGGTAAAGCAGACTGCCAGCAACCCGTCCACCCGGTCGAACAGGCCGCCGTGACCGGGGATCAGGCGGGAGCTGTCCTTCACCCCCGCGCGGCGCTTGAGCCAGGATTCGAAGAAATCGCCGGCTTGGGCGATGATCGCGAGAGGAATGCCGAACAGCAGCACGCCGTATTCCGCAGGCGAGAAGCCGAACCCGCGGGACACCCCGATGGCGACGAACAGCGCCAACGCCGCCCCGGCCATCCCGCCGGCAAGACCGGACCAGGTCTTCGAGGGGCTGATCCGGGGCGCAATCTTGGGACCGCCGAACGTGCGGCCGCTGAAATAGGCTCCAACATCGACGCCGATCACGGCGCCGGCGACGGTCAGGACCGGGCCCATGCCATAGAAGGGGCTGCGCAGGAGCAGCAGGGTAAAGCCGGCGAGGCCGACATAAACAAGGCCAAACGTGAGCCACGCCAACCGCATGGCAGCGCGCCGCTCAAAGGCGATGACCAGGCGGGCAAACTCCCACAGAACGCCGGCGGAAATTGCGAGGACCAGCAGGTTCCATGTCCACCCGCCGAGCCACAGCGCCGTGCCGGTCACTGCCAGCATCACCACCGCCGAAGCGGTGCGGACGGGCAGGTCGGACTTCCGGGCGGGAGCGTCGGTCATGAAAAATCCTCCGCACTCGTGGGGAGGTGGCAGACCGAAGGGCTGACGGAGGGGGCCGTCCTGCGATGCGAGACGCCTGCCTGAACGCCCGCTCCACCGCCGTCCCGGCGGTCCCCCTCCCCGCAAACCGGGAGGATTTGCTCGTTACCGCCCACCATAACGCCGCTCCCTCAGCGCGAATTCGTCCAGCGCGGCCTTGAGATCGTTCGCGCCGAAATCCGGCCAGAGCGTATCGACGAACAGCATCTCGGCATAGGCCGCCTGCCACAGCAAGAAGTTCGACAGCCGCACCTCGCCCGATGTGCGGATCAGCAGGTCGAGCGGCGGCAGGTCGGCCGTGTCGAGATGGGCGGCGATCGTTTCCGGGGTAATCTCCCCTTCCTGCGCGGCTGCCCGCGCCGCCCGGGCAATCTCGTCCATCGAGCCATAGTTGAGCGCGACCGCCAGAGTCGTGCGCGTATTGCCGGCGGTACGGGCCAGCGCGCCTTCGATCAGTTCGACAAGATCGGGCGCGAAGGCCTTGTAATCGCCAATGATCTTGAGCCGAACCCCGGCCGCGGCGAACTCGTCGAGATCGGCCAGGATGAACTTCTTCATCAGCCCCATAAGGGCCGATACCTCGTCCTCCGGACGGGTCCAGTTTTCGGTCGAGAAGGCATAGAGGGTCAGCGCCTCCAGCCCGAGGTCGCGCGCCGCGCGAACTGTGCGACGCACGGCCTCGACCCCGCGCTGGTGGCCCAGCGCACGTGGCAGGTGGCGCTTCTTCGCCCAGCGCCCGTTGCCGTCCATGATGATGGCGACGTGGCGGGGAATAGCAGGAGACCTGGACATCCCTCTATCCCCGTTCGCCTCGAGCAAAGTCGAGAGGCCGCGCGCCCGTGTCTCGACTGCGCTCGACACGAACGGACATGGGGAATGCAGGCAGCATCACTTGCCGAGGATTTCCTTTTCCTTGGCCCCCGCCACTTCGTCCGCCGCCTTGATCATATCATCGGTCAGCTTCTGCAATTCGGTTTCCGACCGCTTGCGCTCGTCCTCGGAGATTTCCTTCTTATTCTCGTCGGTCTTGAGCGCATCCATCCCGTCGCGGCGGACGTTGCGGATCGCGATGCGGGCATTTTCCGCATATTTCCCGGCGATCTTCGCCAGTTCCTTGCGGCGCTCCTCGGTCAGGTCCGGGATCGGCAGGCGCAGGACATTGCCGTCGTTGATGGGGTTGAGGCCCAGCCCGGCGGAACGGATCGCCTTCTCGACGGGGCCGATGTTCGACTTGTCCCACACCTGGACCGAGAGCAGCCGCGGCTCCGGCGCGGACAGGGTCGCTACCTGCGTGATCGGCATGTGCGAGCCATAGACCTCGACGGTGATCGGCTCGAGCAGCGCCGTGTTGGCGCGGCCGGTGCGCAGGCCGGACAGGTCGTGCCGCAGGGATTCGACCGCGCCGTTCATCCGGCGCTCGAGATCCGCCTTGTCGTACTTTGCCATGGTCAGGCTCCTTGCTTGACGATCGTCTGCCGCCCCTCGCCCGCCAGGACCTTGGCAAGGTTCCCCTGTTCGCGGATCGAGAAGACGACGATCGGAATGTTGTTGTCACGGCACAGGGCCACGGCCGAGGCGTCCATCACCTTCAGGTTATCCGCCAGGACCGTATCGTAATCCACTGTGTCGTAACGCTTGGCCCCGGGATTCAGCTTGGGATCGCTATCATAGACGCCATCGACGCTGGTGCCCTTGAGCAGAGCGTCGCAGCCCATTTCGGCAGCCCGCAGCGCCGCCCCGGAATCGGTGGTGAAATAGGGTGCCCCCACGCCGGCGGCGAAGATCACCACGCGGCCCTTCTCGAGATGCCGCTCGGCCCGGCGGCGGATCACCGGCTCGCACACCTGGTCCATCTGCACGGCGGACTGGACGCGGGTTTCAACCCCAAGGTTTTCCAGCGCATTCTGCATGGCCAGCGCGTTCATCACAGTCGCCAGCATGCCCATGTAATCGGCCTGGGCACGGTCCATCCCCTTGGCCGCGCCGGCCATGCCGCGGAAGATGTTGCCGCCGCCGATGACGAGGCAGATCTCGAGCCCGGTTTCCTTCGCCGCCTTCACCTCGCGCGCCATTTCCGCAACGAAATCAGGGTCGATCCCGAAGGGCTGGTTGCCCATCAGTACTTCGCCCGAAAGCTTGAGGAGGATGCGCTTGTAGGTGGGCTGGCTCATGGGGCGAATGCGCTCATCCGAATGGGTAAGATAGACCGGGAGCGGCCTTAGACTGCCCCCTGCCCTCTGCCAAGGGCCAGAGACGCGACGGGGCGCGGATCCCTTGTGGACCCGCGCCCCGCATGTCGATTTGCAACGGCCCTGCAACGGGGCCGCAAGCGCCTTACTTGAGGCCCGCAGCCGCAGCCACTTCGGCCGCGAAGTCGGTCTCTTCCTTCTCGATGCCTTCGCCGAGCTGGAAGCGGACATAGTCCTTCAGCACGATCTTGGCGCCGGCGTCCTTGCCTGCCTGATCGACGACCTGGCTGATCGGGGTCTTGTTGTCCATGACGAAGACCTGGCTGAGCAGGGCGTTCTCCTTGGCGAACTTCGCCACGGCGCCGTCGGCGCGCTTGGCGAGGATGTCGGCCGGGATTTCCTTCCCGGACTTGGCGGCTTCCTCGGTGGCCTTCTCGAGGGCAATTTTGCGCTCGCGCTCAAGCGTAGCGGGATCGAGATCGTCAACCGAGAGAGCCTGCGGGAAGGCCGCGGCGATGTGCATGGCGATCTGCTTGCCGAGGGCTTCCAGCTTTTCGGCAGCGGCTTCGGATTCGAGCGCCACCAGCACGCCGATCTTGCCGAGGTTCGGCGCGGCGGCATTGTGCATGTAGGGAACGACCACGCCCTGGCTGACCGAAACGGTCTTCATGCGGCGAACCTGCTGGTTCTCACCGATGGTGGCGACGTTGTTGGTCAGCGTGTCGGCCACAGTTCCGCCGCCCGGATAGGCCGAGGCCTTGAGAGCTTCGATATCGTCCGACGAGGCGCCGAGGGCGACTTCGGTCGTCTTGCGGACGAAGTCCTGGAACTGGTCGTTCTTGGCGACGAAGTCGGTTTCCGAGTTCACTTCCACGGCCACGCCGCGAGTGCCGGAGACGGCGACGCCGACCAGGCCTTCAGCGGCCGTGCGGCTGGACTTCTTGGCGACGGCGGCGAGGCCCTTGGCGCGCAGCGCGTCGACTGCGGCTTCGAAATCGCCATTGCTCTCGTCGAGCGCCTTCTTGCAATCCATCATGCCGGCGCCGGTGCGCTCGCGCAGGTTCTTCACGTCAGCGGCGGTATAGGCCATCGCTTGGGTTCCTTGTTCTGAAATGGAACGGCGCCGGACCCAAAGGCCCGGCGCGCTTCAATTTGATGACAGGCGGCCACCGACTTCCCGGCAAGCCGCCTGCGGGAATCAGCCCTCGAGAGCTTCTTCGACCGGATTGTCCAGCGCGCCGACATCGACGCCCGAATCGACCACGCCCTCGCGGCGGCCCTTGGTGGCGGCGGCGGCGACGGTTTCGCAGTAGAGCCGGATGGCACGGCTGGCGTCGTCGTTCGCCGGGATCGGGAAGGCGATCCCATCGGGCGAGACGTTCGAATCGAGGATCGCGACGACCGGGATGCCGAGGACGTTGGCTTCCTTGATCGCCAGCTCTTCCTTGTTGGCGTCGATCACGAACATCACGTCGGGAATGCCGCCCATGTCGCGGATGCCGCCAAGCGACAGCTCGAGCTTGTCACGCTCACGCGTGAGCTGGAGGACTTCCTTCTTGGTGAGGCCGGCGGTGTCGCCCGCCAGCTGCTCTTCCAGCGCCTTCATGCGCTTGATCGAGCCCGAGATGGTCTTCCAGTTGGTCAGCATGCCGCCGAGCCAGCGGTGGTTGACGAAGTGCTGGCCGCACTGGCGGGCCGCCTCGGCGATCGGCTGCTGGGCCTGGCGCTTGGTGCCGACGAACAGCACCTTGCCGCCGGCGCGAACCGTGGCGTCGACGAATTCGAGGGCGCGGGCGAACAGCGGCACGGTCTGCGACAGGTCGAGGATGTGGACCCCGTTGCGGGCGCCGAAGATGTACGGCTTCATCCGCGGGTTCCAGCGGTGGGTCTGGTGGCCGAAGTGGGCACCGGCTTCGATGAGCTGATTCATGGTGACGACAGGAGCCGCCATAGGACTTTCCTTTCCGGTTGGGCCTCCGGGAAGCTGGAACCTTGCGGGGAACCCCCGAAGGGGCGTGAGATCCGCTGAGGCACCGGGATGAGTGCTTCCCGTGTGGATTTGCCCGCGGCGAGAAGGCGCGCAGGCTGCACGCCGCCTCCGCGGACGCGCGGCCCTTACCGCCCCTGCGGCTGAAATTCCAGCGCTATTTGGGAGATCACTCCAAAATAGAACAAAACCGGAATTTACTGCTTGACTGACGGAACACAGATGGAACATATGGTGATCATAAGCCGAAGCGGGAACGCTCGAGTTGCCGCCCGGTTAAGGAAGCAAGTGGCTCGCCTGCCAAGGCCGGCCGGAAAAGGACGCTTGAGTGATGATCGCAACGCTCGCCAGCTTCGCCTTGCCCTGCCTGTTCATCGGCAGCGCCGTTTTCGCGCTGGCCACCCTTGCACTGACCTGGCGGGCCTATGGCCGCGAACTCGGCGCGCTGCGCGCCCAGCTGGCCGCTTGCCCCGATCTGCGCGAATACCAGGGCCGGGTAGCCACCACCCGGGTACACGAATTCACCTCGGGCCTTCGCCGCAGCGCGATCAGGGCGCGGGCGGGCTCGGCTCCGGCGCGGCGGTCGTCTGGACGGCGCGCTGTCGCCTGACCCTGGCATAGCGCCAGACGCCATAGGGAATCAGCAGCAGGTAGGCCGCATCGATCGCCACCAGCGTCAGCCATGGCTCGGTAAGCAGGGCGGCGCAGACCAGCGCGATCGCGGCAATCAGTTCGAGACGGACCGAGCGGCGCGGGCGCAGCGAGGTCCATGACAGGGTCGGCAGGCTGGAGATCAGCAGGAAGGCGATCAGCACCAGCCAGCCGCTGACGAACAGCGGATCGCGAAACTCTTCGCGCCCGGTCGCCAGCCACAGGAACAGCGGCAGGAAGGCCAGCCCGGCGCCCGCGGGGGCCGGAACCCCCGTGAGGAAACCCGCGGACTTGTGCGGCTGATCAACCATGTCGATCCGGGCATTGAACCGGGCGAGCCGGAGAACGCAGCAGATGGCGAAGGCCAGCGCCGCGAACCAACCGAGGCGCGGCAGGTCCTGCAAGGACCAGAGAAACAGGATCAGCGCCGGGGCGACGCCAAAGGAGATCGCATCGGACAGGCTGTCCAGCTCGGCGCCGAAGCGTGACTGGGCCTTGAGGAGGCGGGCGATGCGTCCGTCGATCCCGTCGAGCACACCGGCGAGGAGCACGGCAAGCACTGCCTTCTGCCAATCATCCAGCGGCAGGCCGCTTGTCATTGCGGCGGGATCTGCTGGCTGGCCGGAAGCAGCCGTGATGGCGAAGCGGATACCGGTGAGGCCGAAGCACAGCGCCGAGGCGGTGATGGCATTGGGAATCAGCGCGCGCAGGGTCAGCCCCCCGGGCAGGCGGACCGCGCCGGGCCGCTCGGCCGTGGCCATGCGCGCGCGCGACGGCGGGCGCGAAGGCGGAACGTAGCCCGGCCGGTCGTCGCTCACTGGCAAACGCCTTCGATCAGCGGGTCCTGGCCGATTTCGGCAAGAATGGTTTCCCCGGCGACGACCTTCTGGCCCATCAGAACCTTCGGCTCGGTCCCGGCCGGCAGGTAGACGTCGACCCGGCTGCCGAAGCGGATCAGGCCAACGCGCTGACCGGCGGCGAGGATATCGCCCGGCTTGACGAACGGCACGATCCGGCGGGCGACGAGGCCGGCGATCTGGGTGAAGCCGATCATGGTTCCGTCGCTGCGTTCGACCAGCAGGTGCTGCCGCTCGTTCTCCTCGCTCGCCTTGTCGAGATCGGCGTTGAGGAAGCGGCCGGGGATGTAGACCACGCGGCGCACGGTCCCGCCGATCGGCGCGCGGTTGATGTGCACGTCGAACACGCTCATGAAGATCGAGACGCGGGTGACCGGGCCGGCGCGAAGCGACGGCGTTCCGGCGCCGTCATCGAGCACCAGTTCGCGGGGCGGCTCGACCTTCTGGATCAGGGTGACGAGGCCGTCCGCCGGCGAGACCACGAACTTGTCGCCCTGCGGCGTAACGCGTTCGGGATCGCGGAAGAAGGCGAGCACCCCCAATGTAAGAAAGCCCAACGGCCAGGCCACGGTTTCCCACGCCAGGAAGGCGAAGACCAGCGAGGCCGCCGCGACGATGAGGCCGAACTTGCGACCTTCGGGATGAATGCTGGGCCAGCGCCAGGCGGGAGTCCCGCGGCCGCGGTTATCGACGATTTCTCCGGACATGGCGTTCATCTAGGGGGAGTCGGCCAAGGCGGCAAGGCGCATGGCTCTCCGGGTCGTCCGCTCCTTGCCATTGCCGCCCAACGGCCCATCGTTGTCCGGATACCTGGCCCCCGCCAGAGGGTTATCGCCAAGAGCGAATTGCCATGCCGCCGGTTTGCCTTTCATAGTACCGGCGATGAGCGGCTCCGTGACCGCACACAGATTTCGGGAGAGTGCCATGGAGCAGGTGCGGTTCGTGGGCGCAGGGGTTACGCTTGCCGCGGATGTAGCCGGCCCCGCGGACGGACGGCCGCTGCTGTTTCTCCATGGCGGCGGGCAGACGCGCCAGAGCTGGGGCCGCGCACTGCACCAGGCGGCCCGGCGCGGTTACCGTGCCTACTCGCTGGACCTGCGCGGCCACGGCGATTCCGACTGGTCGCCCGATGGCACCTACGACATCGACTGCTTCGCTGATGACACCCGCGCCGTGGTCCGCGCCCTGGCCCGGCCGCCGGTGCTGGTCGGCGCGTCGCTTGGCGGACTGGCGAGCCTGATCGTCGCTTCCACTCCCCCGCCGCCTGTGGCCGGTCTGGTGCTGGTCGACATTGCAGTAAGGATGGAGCCCGAGGGCACGCGCGAGATCGGCTCGTTCATGACCGCCGCGCCCGATGGATTTGCCTCGATCGATGAGGCGGCCGACGCGGTCTCCGCCTACTTGCCGCACCGCCCCCGGCCGAAGGACGTCAGCGGACTGATGCGCAACCTTCGGCAGCGGGCCGACGGTCGCTGGGTGTGGCACTGGGACCCGGCCTTCATCACCGCCAAGCCAGGCCAGAAAGGCCTCGGCTCCGGCAATGCCGACTATCTCGCCGCTGCCGCGCGGCGGCTGGCCGTGCCCACCCTGCTGGTGCGGGGTGGGCGCAGCCGTGTGGTGAGCAAGGAAGGCGCGGCGGAGTTCCTCGAATTAGTCCCCCACGCCCGACTCGTCGACGTGGCCGAAGCCGACCACATGGTGGCCGGCGATGCCAACGACCGGTTCAATGAGGCCGTGTTCGGCTTCCTGGATGGACTGCCGGCCCAGGTAGGCTGAGGCCGACCCCCGTCATCCCGGCGCTGGTGCGGCCTTGTCGGCGAAGGCGCGGTGCTCCGCCGTGGCGCTGACAGCCAAATTCGCCTAGCAGGCTGTGGATCATGCGGTGAGGGGCATTCGCAAGCAATGGTATGGGCTGCAGTTCTGGGGGCAGACAGTCCGATCGGGCTGACCATCATCCGCGAACTGGGGGAGCGTGGCGTCGAGGTACTGGCGGTCGGCCGGTCGGCCGACGCGATCGGGCGATACTCGCGCTTCACGACCCGCTTCATCGCGACCGATCGCCCGGTGGCGGAGTTCTTGCCGCCGCTGGTCCGCGAAAACCGGATCTCTGCCGTGCTGGCCTTTTCCGAAGGCCACCTGCTTCAACTGGCGGGCCTCAAGGACCAGTTGAGCAACTGCCGCGTCCTCACGCCCGACGCAGGCCAGCTTGCGACGGTGCTCGACAAGGAGCGCACGCTGGCCATCGCCGCCCGCCTGGGCATTCGCGTTCCGGTGAGCTGGGCCCCGTGCAAGGGTGAGGACTTCGCGCGGCGTGCCGCAGAGCTTGACTATCCGGTTGCGGTGAAATGGGCAGACCCGAACGGCGTGGCGCAGCGCCTCAGGGAAAGTGGCCTGCCGCTCGAAAAGGTCGAATATGCCGGCTCGGCTGACGAGCTGACCGCCATTCTGCGCCGCTACGATCCGATCCAGACCTGGCCACTGGTGCAGAGCTGGTGTCCCGGCCAGGGTCTTGGGCAGATGATGCACATGCACACAGGCGAGGCCACCTTGCGGTTCCAGCACCGGCGAGTGCGCGAATGGCCCCGTTCCGGAGGGATATCCAGCATGTGCGAGGGGGTAAGCCTCGATCTACACCGGGAGCAGTTTGCCCTTTCGGAGAAGTTGCTCCGTGAGATCGGCTGGGAGGGCCCGGCCATGGTTGAGTATCGCTACGACGCCGCCACGAACACCTACTGGCTCATGGAGGTGAACGGACGTTTCTGGGGGAGCCTGCCGCTGGCGCACCATTGCGGGGCTGATTTCGCCTGGGAAACCTGGCGGTGCGCGATGGACCTGCCCCGCACCGAGCCGCGCCTGCGCACGCGCCGTGCGCGCTACATGGCGCCCGACCTGAAGCATCTGGTCGCCGTGATGGCGGACCGAACGATGCCCCTGGCGGACCGCCTGGCATTCGCCGCCAGATACCTTGCCGAATTCGCCGACCCCCGAATGCGCTATTACGTCTGGTCGTGGCGCGATCCGCTACCGTTCCTGGGCAGCGTGGTCTCCGCGGTCAGGAATGTCTGGCACTGCTGAAGGCGCGGCACAGCCCCGCCACGGAACGCTCGATCCGCGCAAGGCACACGCGGGTATAGGCATCGCTGAGCCGATAGGGGTCATGGAGGTGGGGAACGGGGCGTTCGGCATAGGTGCCGAGCAGCCCTCTCGGCAAGTCGGCAAGGCGTGGCTGGGCAGCAATGCGGCGCAAGTGGCGAACTTCCATTGCCAGCAGATAGTCGCCCGGTTGTGGCAAGAAATCTTCGGCCGCGGTCGTGCGGTGGCTGTGCAGATCGAGCCCCCACTCCCGTGCCATCTCGGTAATCGGGGGATGCGCCGGCTTGTTACTTGTGGTGGACAGCCCGAACGAGGCAGCGTTGAAGCCCGCCTGCCGGGCAGCCGCTTCGGCAAAGGCGCTTCGGCAGATGTTGCCGTGGCAGACGAAGACCAGGCGCTTCACCTGTGAAGGCACCGGATGCCGCGTGGCGGCAATGCCTCCGATAACTTCGGCATAGGACAGGCCGAGACGGACCGCGCCGCGCAAGGTGCCGAAGTGCTCGTCGATCAGCCGCATTTCAGCGCCGCCCATAGAGGAGGTTGGCGACGGCCTGCTCCATCACCCGCAATCCCGTGCGCATGGCACTATGCGGCAGCACCGGTTGCATGCCGTGTGCACCGGACGCGCGCGGCGGATCTTGCGCATAGGTCGCGGTCGAAATTCCCTCCATGGCAGCAATTCCGGCACACAACCGCTCGAACCGGCGGACCAGTATCCGGTTGATGCGGCGGCGGTCGCGACTGAGCAGCTCGAAACTGTGCGACACCATCGAGAAGCTGTCGATCCCGGCCGAACCGGCGTGGCCGATCGCGGCCAGCATCTCGCGGCTGGTAACGGCGGTCAGCTGTGCGTGTCGCAAGCCCCCTCCCCGCGCGGCGATCGCGCCGACGGGCACCTCGGTGACCCCGCAATGGCTGACCGGTTGCCGGTCGTCCGGGCCGAGGGAAATGGCGCAGTCCGAGCCGCTGACGGCAGGAACGTGACTTGTATCATAGGCAAGACCGAGCGCCGCCAGAGCCCTCAGGGTGTCGTCATTGGCGCCATAGTTGCCCGCGCGAAACGCAATAGGCGGCGCTGCGCCGGCGGCGACCAGGGTAGCCCGGGCATGGTCGATCAGGAGGCACTGGTCGTCGAACGGGAAGTCCTTGATGTTCCGTCCGGTCCGCCGGCCGAGCGGATTGGCCGGGCCCGCCAGGGCCAACCATTCGGTGTGCAGGTGCAACTGAACGTCGTGCCCGCGGGCGAGAATCGGCTCGACGATATCGCCGATCGCCCCGGTCCCCCACAACAGTGCCGGCATGGGGTCCACGAAAAACACGGCCTTGAGGCCAAAGCGGTCAAACGTATCGAGCTGGTATCGGACACCGACTTCGCCCTCAGGCGTAGCGCAGGCGATCGATCGCCGGAAATTTTCCGCACGGCAGTCACCGCCCTGGCGAGCAACCATGCCGGCAGAATACTCTGTGTCGATCGTGATGTAGACCTGGGTCACGCGTCCGTCCGGGAGAGGGCTGCGATCAGCCGGTCCATGGCCGACACTTAGGCTGCAGAGGTTCAGAAGCGGTAAAAGCCTCAATCGGACCAGTTGAGCTGGGATACCGTACCCCATCGGGGCGGCGACATTCGCCGGCCGAGCGCCATCAGGATCACCGATCGGTACACCAGGTCGAAACTGATCGATTGGTGGGCGCCGAACCGGCGTTGCCAGAAGACGCTGGGTGGTGGACAGGGCTAGATTCGAACTAGCGTACGCTTGCGCGGGCAGATTTACAGTCTGCTGCCTTTAACCACTCGGCCACCTGTCCACACCAGCATGCCGGTGGCGGTTACCCGCCGTTGTGTGGCCCCCGAGGGGACCGTCCGGCCGAGAGGCGGCCCCAATGGCGAAGCGAGGCTTGCCTGTCAATGGGGGGTCGGCCATGAGCGCCACAAGATTTCTCGGGAACGAAGGATTACCACTGACATGGCAAAGCGCCGGGGCGGCCAGCATGAGCGGGGACAGCAGCGTGACGCGGACGACGATGCAGGCGAGGCGCGGCCCAGCCGTGCGCTGCGCGGACGGGCTGGGCGGATGAAGGGCGGGCGTGGCTCGGGCCGGGGCTCGGCCGGGTCCGTGCGGCTGTGGGGACGCCATGCCGTGGAAGCGGCGCTGATGAATCCCGAACGCAAGCACCGCAAGCTGTGGGCGACCCGCGAGGGCGTGGCCGCGCTCGATGGCGAACTTCCGGCCGATTTCCCGGTGGAATGGGCCGACGTGGCCGACCTTGCCCGGATGGTGGCGCGCGATGCGCCGCACCAGGGTCTGGTGCTGGACTGCGAGCCCCTGCCCGACCTGTTTCTCGACGAGGTACTGACCGGCGATCCGGCGCGGCCGCTGGTGGTGCTCGACCAGGTGACCGATCCGCACAACGTCGGCGCGATCCTGCGCTCGGCCGCCGCATTCAACGCCTGCGCGGTGGTCACCCAGGACCGCCATGCCCCGCCCGAATCGGGCACCCTGGCCAAGAGCGCCTCGGGCGCTCTGGAAGTCGTGCCGTGGGTGCGGGTGGTGAACCTCGCCCGGGCGCTCGATGAAGTGGCCGAGGCCGGCTACTGGCGCATCGGCCTCGACGGCGACGGTGACCTGACCCTGGGCGAAGCCCTGCCCGCCGGGCCGGTCTGCCTCGTGCTGGGCGCCGAGGGCGAAGGGATGCGCCACAACATCGTCCAGCACTGCGATGCCCTGGCGCGGCTGCCGATTGCTTCGGCGATCGAGAGCCTGAATGTGAGCAACGCCGCAGCCATTGCGTTGTATGCTGTGGCGACTCGGCCGGACGGGGATTGACCGGCCACTGCCAAACGGGGGGCTGAAATGATCGTTGCGAACCGCATGCGGCTGGCTGGGGCGGCCCTGCTCGCCGGAATGGCGCTGGCGCTTTCGGCCTGCCTGCTGCTGCCGGGCAAGTTCACCTCCAGCCTCGACCTGCGCAAGGACGGGCGCTTCACCTATACCTACACCGGCGAAATCCGGATGCTGGCGCTGAGCAAGCTTGCCCAATCCGGCAGCAAGCGCGCCTTCACGCCTGACGCGTGCACCGACGACGATTCGAAGGAGCGGCCCTGCACCAAGGCGGAGCTAGCCGAGCAGCGGCGCGCCTGGGATGAAAGCCAGCGCGCCGAGGCGGACAAGAAAAAGAAGGATGCCGAAGCCGCCAAGGCCATGTTTGGCGGGATCGACCAGTCCAGCCCGCAGGCGGCCGAGGAACTGGCAGTGCGGCTGCGGCGACAGGTCGGCTGGAAAAGCGTGGTCTACAAGGGCGACGGGCTCTACCTGGTGGACTTCGCCCTGTCGGGGCGGCTCGACCACGACTTCGCTTTCCCCACGATCGAGCGGTTTCCGATGGCCAATGCCTTCGTCCAGCTCTCGCGCCGGGCGGACGGAACGGTGCGGGTCGATGCGCCAGGCTTTGGTCCGTCGAGCGGGACCAATCCCTTCACCGCCATGATGGGCATGGGCATGGGCGGGGGAGGCCTGAGCGACGCCGGCGACAACAAGGACAGCGCCCCGCCCTCCCCGGCGGAAGGCACGTTCACTCTCACGACCGACGGGCACGTGCTGGCCAACAACACTGACGAAGGGCCGCAGCCCGAAGCAGCCGGACAGAAGCTCAGCTGGACGGTGAACGTCCGCAGCGCTGGCGCTCCGACCGCGCTGATCCGGCTGGGAAATTGAGGGCGGGGCACTCGCCCCCGCCCGCCCACTTCCATCATCCTGAACTTGGTTCAGTGTCCATGGACTGAGCGAGCTGTCGGCCCACACGGCGCGCAAATCGCAGCGTAACGCTGACGGATACCTTGATGCAAAAACACCGCGCACTCTTGCGAGGCGCGGCGTTTTTGCCGGCGGGCCCGAAGGATTCAGGCCCGCTCGTCGGATTGCTGCTTAGTTGCAGGAATCCTTCAGGCCCTTGCCGGCCTTGAACTTCGGCTGGGCCGAAGCCTTGATCGCCATCGGCTCGCCCGTACGGGGGTTACGACCGGTCGACGCCTTGCGGCGGGCGACAGAGAAAGTGCCGAAGCCGACGAGGCGCACTTCGTCGCCCTTCTTCAGCGCGCCGGTGATGGCTTCGAACACGCCTTCGACGGCTTTCGTGGCATCGCCGCGGGTAAGGCCGCTGGAATCGGCAACCGCGCTGATCAGATCGTTCTTGTTCATTCGGGAACCCCCTACCTCGTGTGGAACCGGTGAGAAATTGAATCGCCTCGGCGGCGCGGAATTGAGCGAGTTTTGCGGAACCTGTCAAAGCGAAATACCGCGGCGAACTGCCATTTATCCCCTGTTCGGAGGCTAAAATCGGCCAATCGAGGTAGTCGGACCCTAGTTGCCGCCTCTTTTGCCGCGATGCACCCGAAAAATCACGGTTTTCGCTGCATTGCGAAGGCGAATCACAAGGGATTGCGCGGGATGCGAGCCTGCATCGCCCGCAACCGTTTTCACCTGTTACCCGCAACTGGAGGTCGGTCGGCCGGGACATTGCGGCCGATAGGCATTCGCACTGCCCAGTGGCAGTCGTCTCGACGATTGATGAACGGGACACGCATGGCAGCAATCTGCCAGTGAACGGGGCGGTGCGCGCGCGGACCGCTGCCACGGGCGTGAACACCCCCCGCTCCCGCTGCGCTGGGCAGCGGGAGCGCAAGGCGCGGCCGGTCAGTGGGCGGTGGCGCCTTGTCCGGTTACCGCAGCTGGCTGGGTCGCCAATTCTTCCTGTTCGCTCCAGTCGATCGGTTCAACCGGGGCGGTAAGCGCCCGGGCCAGCACCTCATCGACGTGCGAGACTGGGACGATCTCCAGACCCTCGCGGATGTTCGCCGGGATTTCGACGAGGTCCTTGCGGTTTTCCTCGGGGATGAGGACCGTCTTGATCCCGCCGCGCAGGGCCGCGAGCAGCTTTTCCTTGAGCCCGCCAATGGCGAGCACGCGGCCGCGCAGGGTGACCTCGCCCGTCATCGCGATGTCGGAGCGGACCGGTATTCCGGTGAGCGTGGAGACCATGGCGGTGACCATGCCGATCCCCGCCGAGGGGCCGTCTTTCGGAACGGCGCCTTCGGGCAGGTGGATGTGCAGGTCCTTGCGCTGGAACAGCGAGGGCTTGATCCCGTAGGCCGGGGCCCGCGCCTTCACGAAGGAGAAGGCCATCTGCACGCTCTCGCTCATCACCTCGCCGAGCTTGCCGGTGGTCTTCACCGCGCCCTTGCCGGGGACGGTGACGCTTTCGATCGTGAGCAGTTCGCCGCCCACTTCCGTCCACGCCAGGCCGGTGACCGCGCCCACCTGGTGCTCGGTATCCGAGACGCCGTGCTTGAACTTGCGCACGCCGGCGAAGTCACCCAGGTTTTCCGGGGTGATGACGACGGCCTTGTCCTTGCCTTCAAGGATACGGCGCAGGCTCTTGCGCGCCAGCCGGGCGATCTCGCGCTCGAGCGTGCGGACGCCGGCTTCGCGGGTGTAGTAGCGGATCAGGTCGCGCAAGGCTTCGTGGGTGAGCGTGAACTCGCCCTTCTTGAGGCCATGGGCTTCCACCTGCTTTTCGACCAGGTGCCGCTCGGCAATCTCGACCTTTTCGTCCTCGGTATAACCTTCGAGCCGGATGATCTCCATGCGGTCAAGCAGTGGCTGGGGCAGGTTGAGGCTGTTCGCTGTGCAGACGAACATGACGTCCGAGAGGTCGTAGTCCACCTCGAGGTAGTGATCCTGGAACCTGGCGTTCTGTTCGGGATCGAGCACCTCGAGCAGTGCCGAGGCGGGATCGCCGCGGAAATCCTGGCCGAGCTTGTCGATCTCATCGAGCAGGAATAGCGGATTGCTGGTGCCAGCCTTGCGCAGGTTGGAGATCACCTTGCCCGGAAGCGAACCGATATAGGTGCGCCGGTGGCCGCGGATCTCGGCCTCGTCGCGCACGCCGCCCAGCGACTGGCGAATGAATTCGCGCCCCGTGGCCTTGGCGATCGACTTGCCGAGCGAAGTCTTGCCCACGCCCGGAGGGCCGACGAGGCAAAGGATCGGCCCCTTGAGCTTGTTGGTCCGCGCCTGCACCGCGAGGTATTCGACGATGCGGTCCTTCACCTTGTCCAAAGCATAGTGATCGGCGTCGAGCACTTCCTGGGCGCGGCCGATGTCCTTCTTGAGCTTGGAACGCTTGCCCCAGGGCAGGCCGAGCAGGACATCGAGATAGTTGCGCACGACCGTCGCTTCCGCGCTCATCGGCTGCATGGTCTTGAGCTTCTTGAGCTCAGCCACGGCCTTGGTGCGGGCTTCCTTGGAGAGCTTGAGCTTCTCGATCTTCTCGGCGAGTTCGGCAACTTCGTTGGCCTCCTCACCATCGCCGCCGAGTTCGGACTGGATCGCCTTGAGCTGCTCGTTCAGGTAGTATTCGCGCTGGGTCTTTTCCATCTGGCGCTTGACGCGGCCGCGGATGCGCCGTTCGACCTGGAGGACGCCAAGTTCGCCTTCCATGAAGGAATAGGCCATCTCGAGCCGGCGTAGCGGATCGTTTTCGGTGAGCAGGGCCTGCTTGTCAGCCACCTTGGCGCCGAGCTGCGCCGCGACCGCATCGGCGAGGCGCGAGGCATCGTCAATCTCGCCCAGCTGATCGCCGGCTTCGGCCGAGAGCTTCTTGTTGAGCTTGGCATATTCGCCGAACTGATCGACGACCGAGCGCATCATCGCCGAAACTTCGCTGCCCGAAGATACGACCGGGGCAATCGGCTCAACCTTCGCGGTGAGCATGGTCTTGCCTTCGTCGATCGAGACCAGGCGGGCGCGCTGCGTGCCTTCGACCAGCACGCGCACCGTGCCATCGGGCAGCTTCAGCAGCTGAAGGACCGAGGCGACGACGCCGGTGTCGTAGAGATCATCGGCGGAGGGATCGTCGCAACCCGGATCGAGCTGGGCGAGAAGGAAGATGTCCTTGCTGCCGGATCCCGCTTCGCCTTCCGCCGCGGCCGATGAGCCGGAGGCGGCCATCGCCGCTTCGAGCGCGGCCACCGACTTTTCCCGCCCGACGAAGAGCGGAACGACCATTCCGGGGAACACGACAATATCGCGCAGGGGAAGCAGGGGGAGAGTAAGCTGTTCCATGTCCGTCCATTCTGCGGCCCCGTGCGGCCTTAGCCGACGCGGGGCCTTAGCAGGATCAAGATTGACCCGATTTGAAGCCAGATATGGGGAGGACCCCTGAGTGGTGCAATGGCGGGGCCGGCGGGACTTGTGGATGATCGCCCACCGGGCGTCACCGAGAGAGCCTTAGTAGCAAGAGTTTCGCGCTGAGGCGCAGAGAACGGACGGGCGTAGCCCTCTCGAAATCGCCAGGCCGCCAAACCCGCGTGCGAGGGAAAGCGGCTGCGCCGCTATCTCCTTGCGCCTCTGCGCGACACTCGTTCCCCGATCAGCCGAAGCCGGGCAGGTTGAACCCCGGCGGCAGGCCGAGGCCCTGCTGCATCTTGGCCATTTCCTCGCCGGTGACCTTGTCGGCCCGGGCCCGGGCGTCATTAAAGGCGGCGGCGACCAGGTCTTCGAGGATGCCTTTTTCCGAGGGCTGCAGCAGGCTTTCATCAATGGCGACGCCGATGACACGGCCCTTCGCCGAGCAGCGGATCTTCACCAGCCCGCCGCCGGCAAGCCCTTCAACCTCGATCTGGTCAAGCTTGCCCTGGGCCTGGTTCATCTGCTGCTGGATGGTCTCGGCGGCCTTCTGGGCGGCCTGGATCATCTCTTCCATCGACTTCATGCTCTTCGGCTCCAGTTGCGCTCGCCCGGACCTCCACGGCTGGGCGAAGCGGCTTCCTCTTCGATCAGTTCGGCGCCGGGAAATGCCGCGAAGGCAGCTTCCACCAATGGCGAGCGGCGCAGGCTTTCCCGCGCCTGGCTTTCGGCGGCAAGGCGCGCTTCCTCAAGGCTCGGTGCGGCCTCGCCATCGGTGACGCATTCCACTTGCCAGCTCAGGCCCGTAGCATTGTCGAGCCCCTTGCGGATATCGGCATTGGCCAGCGGGGCAAGGCCCGGGGCAAGCTGATAACGCAGCAGTCCCGGCGCCAGGCTGACGACGCGAACGCCAAGGCGCAGCGACGCCCCGAGCATGGGCGAGCCATGCTCCACCTGTTCCACGAGCGCCGCCCAGTCGGTCGCCGAAACCGGAGCGGCGGCAGCAGTCGGGGTAGCGGCAGGCGCGCCCTCGCCCGCCGGGATCGGGGCGGTGAAGGCAGCCGGATTGGCGGCAAGGTTCTCCAGCTTGCGCACGAGCTGGCCCGGATCCGGCAAGTCGGCAGCATGGAGCACGCGCAGCAGCGCCATCTGCGCCGCAACCAGCGGATCGGGGGCGCTGCGGACTTCCTCAAAGCCCTTGAGCAGCAACTGCCACAGGCGGTGAAGCTGCGCGGCGGAAAGCTTGCCCGACCATTCATCGATGGCCGCGCGCTCTTCCGGCGAAATCGCCCGCGCATTGGCCCGGCTGACCTGGGCCACGGTGATACGGTGAACCAGCGCCATCTGCGATCGGAGCAGCGCGAGCGGTTCAACCCCGAGGGCGAACTGGGCCTCGACCAGATCGAGCACGGCGGGCGCATCGCCACCGAGCAGGTCAGCCAGCAGCTTGCGCTGGACCGACTTGTCGGCAAGGCCAAGCATGTCCTGCACCTGGGCGGGAGTAACCCGCCCTTCCCCGCCGAGATCGGCATGGGCAATGGCCTGGTCGAGGATTGAAAGCCCGTCGCGCACCGAGCCTTCGGCGGCCTCGGCGATCATGGAGAGGGCCTCGGGATCGGCTTCCACGCCTTCCTCGGCGCAGATCCGGGCGAAATGCTCGGCGAGCAGCCCGGTGGTAATGCGGCGCAGGTCGAACCGCTGGCAGCGGGAGAGGACCGTTACCGGGAGCTTGTCCACCTCGGTTGTCGCGAAGAGGAACTTCACGTGGGCCGGTGGTTCCTCCAGCGTCTTGAGCAGCGCGTTGAAAGCGTTGCGCGAGAGCATGTGGACTTCGTCGATTATATAGATCTTGTAACGCGCGGAGACGGCAGCATAGCGCACCGCCTCGATGATCTCCCGCACGTCGTCGACGCCGGTGTGGCTGGCCGCGTCCATCTCGATCACGTCGATATGGCGGCCCTCGGCGATGGCGGTGCACGGTTCGCACCGGCCGCAAGGATCGATCGTCGGCCCGCCCTGCCCGTCAGGCCCGACGCAGTTCAGGGCCTTGGCGATGAGCCGCGCGGTGGAGGTCTTGCCGACCCCGCGCACGCCGGTCATCAGGAATGCGTGAGCGAGCCGGTCCCGCCGGATGGCGTTGGCCAGCGTCTGCACCATCGCATCCTGGCCGATCAGGGCCGAGAAGGTCTGCGGACGATACTTGCGGGCAAGGACGCGGTATGGCTGCGCGGCGGCCGGGACGGGCGTCGGAGCCGCCGCTGCTGCGGCGGGAGGCGGCGCGGGCGGGGTAACGGGAACAGGCGCGGGCGTCGGCGCCGGATCGCCGAACATCGACGACTGTCCCGCGGCCTCAAGCTCGGCGGCTGAGGCGCGGTCTTCCTCGCCGGTATCCCACGGCGGATCGTTGTCCGTCGGATCATCGCCGAACATGTCGGTGGAATCGCTCATCGCTGCCCTAGTTAGGCGCGCAGCCCCGGATTGTCGATTGGAGCGCCACAACCATGCGGGGATTTAAAAGGAGCCGGCCGACCCGCCGCAACCCGTTGTGGCTGCTTCCTTCCGGACCTGACCAGGTTGGCGGACGCAAGCGTCCGACCGACTCCCGGGCGGGCATATGGCGGCGGGTGGGCGGTTTGTCCAGTAGGACCGCCAAACCTGTAATCCGGCTTACCCCAGCGGCCGCCGCGCCCGCAGGGCCTGGGCCAGCGTCCCCTCGTCGAGGTAATCCAGCTCGCCGCCGACCGGGAGGCCATGCGCCAGCTGCGTCAACCGCACCGGAAACTGCTCGAGCCGTTCGGCCAGGTAATGCGCCGTCGTTTGCCCCTCCAGCGTCGCATTCATTGCCAACACCACCTCGTCGATGCCGCCCTCAGCGACCCGGGCGAGCAGGCGGTCGATCGTCAGATCCTCCGGCCGCACCCCTTCCAGCGCCGAAAGCCGCCCACCCAGCACATGGTACCGGCCGGTAAACAGGTGAGCCCGGTCCAGCGCCCACAGGTCGGCCACGTCCTCCACCACGCACAGCGAGCGCGGATCGCGGCGCGGATCGGCGCAGATGCTGCAAGGGCTGGTCGTATCGACATTGCCGCAGCGCTCGCACTCCACCAGTGCCTCCTGCACCTTAGCCAGCGCCTCCAGCAGGGCCGGCAAGGCGCTCTCCCGCCGCTTGATCAGCCACAGCACCGCGCGGCGAGCCGAGCGTGGCCCCAGCCCGGGCAGGCGGGCGAGTGCGCCGGCCAGTGTCTCGATCTCTTGCGATGCCATGGCGCGACAGATAGGGCCGGACGCAGGATAATTGAACCGAAAAGCCCCTCTCCCTTGAGGGGGAGGCTGGGTGGGGGTGCTGGGCGGTGCATTCGGGTGCCTTTCCCCTCCCCCAGCCCTCCCCTCCGGGAGGGGGGCAAGACAGATGGAAGCTGACTGGTGCGCGTGATCTTCATGGGAACGCCGGACTTTGCCGTGCCGACGCTGGTAGCGCTGGTCGAGGCCGGGCACGAGGTCGCCTGCGTCTATACCCAGCCTCCTCGGCCGGGCGGCCGGCGCGGCAAGGAGCTGACCCCCTCGCCCGTGCAGCGCGAGGCGGAAAGGCGGGGAATCGCGGTGCGTTATCCAGTCAGCCTCCGGAGCGTGGAAGCGCAGGAACAATTCGCCGCGCTGAACGCCGATATTGCCGTCGTCGCCGCCTATGGGCTGATCCTGCCCCAGGCCGTGCTGGACGCGCCGAGGCACGGCTGTCTTAACGTCCACGGCTCGCTCCTGCCCCGCTGGCGAGGGGCGGCGCCAGTGCAGCGCGCGATCCTCGCCGGCGATACCGAAACCGGAGTCGGCATTATGCGGATGGAACGGGGCCTCGACACCGGCCCGGTCCTGCTCGAAGGGCGCACGCCCATCGACAGCAAGACCGCCGGCGAACTGACCGACGAGCTGGCGCGGATGGGTGCCGGCCTGATGGTGCGGGTGCTGGCCGATCTCGCAACCTTCCCGGAAGTTCCGCAGCCTGAAGCAGGCGTCACCTACGCCCACAAGATCGACAAGGCCGAAGCCCGGATCGACTGGACCCGCAGCGCGGTCGAGATCGAGCGGCAGGTGCGCGCCTTCAACCCGGCGCCCGGAGCGTTCTTTGAACTTGATGGGGAGCGATGCAAGGTACTCGCGGCTGAGGTCGCGGCGGGGTCGGGGCGGCCGGGCACCGTGCTTGACGACGCCTTGACCGTAGCCTGCGGCGACGGCGCGCTCCGGCTGGCGCGCCTCCAGCGGGCGGGCCGCCCGACCATGGACGCGGCAGACCTGCTGCGCGGCTGGGCCATCCCCCCCGCAACGGTACTGGCGTGAGAGAGGACAGCCGATGACAACGATCCACGCCACCCCGGCCCAGCGCGCGGCTCTCCGGGCCGCCGATGACGGCCGGCCCATAGCCATCGTCAACCTGCTCAAGTTCCACGGCAAGGCGCTCTACCCCGAGGGCTCCGCCGAAGCTGCGGAGGGGCTGAGCGGGCGCGAGGCCTATCTCCGTTACGTGGCGGGCTGGGTCGCCCTGATCGCTGAATTCGGGGGCGAGCAGGTCTTCTGGAGCGACACGGTAGGTTACATGATCGGTGAAGGCGATTGGGACGCCGTCTGGATCAACCGCTTCGCCAGCTATGCTCACGTTGAAGCGGCCGCCAACGATCCACGCTATGCCGAACTGAAGCGCCACCGCGAAGCAGGACTCGCCTTTCAGGATGCGTTGGTCACCAGGCCGGAGCAGGCCGACACCTGATGACCCGCTTCGCCCTCACCCTCGAATTCGACGGCGGCCCCTACATGGGCCTGCAGCGCCAGGCCCACGGGCCGAGCGTGCAGCAGGCGGTGGAGGAAGCGGTGTATTCCGTCACCGGCGAGACCGTGGTCCTCCATGCTGCCGGGCGGACCGATGCCGGGGTCCATGCCCGGGCGATGCGGGTCCATGTCGACGTGGCGAAGGACATCGGCGCCTTCCGGCTGATGGAAGCCCTCAACGCCCGGCTGCGGCTGGCGGGCGAGGCCATCGCGGTGCTCGATGCCGAGGAGAAGCCGGAGGATTGGCATGCGCGGTTTTCCTGCATCGGGCGGCGCTATGTCTACCGCATCATCAGCCGCCGCGCGCCGCTGACGCTGGACGCGGGCAAGGCCTGGAATGTCAAGCAGCCGCTGGACGAGGTGGCCATGCACGAGGCCGCACAGGCGCTGATCGGCAGGCATGATTTCACCACCTTCCGTTCCACCCAGTGCCAGGCCGACAGCCCGCTGAAGACGCTCGACCGGCTGGCCGTGCGCCGCGAGGGCAGCGAAGTACTGATCGAGGCGGCGGCACGCTCGTTCCTCCACCACCAGGTCCGCTCGATGGTCGGCTGCCTGGCGCTGGTCGGCATGGGCCACTGGCCCGTCGCGCGCATGGCTGAGGCGCTGGCAGCGCGCGATCGCACGGCGCTGGGCCACAATGCCCCGCCGGAAGGGCTCTATTTCATGGGCGCCGACTACCCGGCGTAAGGCGCGAGCACCGCGTCGAACGTCGTAGCGACGCGCCGCGCCCCGGCCGTGAGCGTGCGCGACGAACGGCGGACCAGCCCGACGCGGGCCTCCCGTACCGGCAGGACATCACCCCGCAGGCGGACGATGCCGCCCGCCGACAGTTCGGGTTCGACGGCGATGCTCATCCCGATCATCACCGCATCGCTTACCAGGATTGCCTGCTTGAGCGCCGGGGAAACCTCGCAGGTGACGGTCTGCATGGCCATGAGATCGGCCAGGTCGGTGCCAAGCGCGGTAGATGCCAGCGGATAGGATGCAAGATCGGCGGGGGTGACCTCGGCCATGCCGGCCAGGGGATGGCCGGCGCGCACATAGAACCCGGCGGGCACGGTGCGCAGCGGCTCGACCGTCAGATCGGGATGGGCCCGCGCCCGCTGCGCGTCGGCAATGAAGAAATCGATCGCCTCGCTCAGGAGCATTTCTTCCATCACGTGGACCGGCTCGATCTCCACGCGAATATCGAGCCGTGCCCCGCCGCCCAGGATCGCCGCCAGCACCGGGCCGAGCGCCGGGGTCAGCATGGGCCCCAGCCCAAAGGCCACCTTGCCCGATTCTCCCCGCGCCAGCAGCGTCGCCTCGCTGCGCAGGCTGGCCTCCTGGCGCAGCAGGGTGCGGGCGTGATCCAGCACCCGCAGGCCATCGGTCGTGGGCCTGGCACCAGTCCCCGTACGATCGAACAACCGCAGGCCGAGCGAGGTTTCCAGCGCCTGGACCGACCGCGTGAGCGCCGGCTGCGACAGATTGAGCCGCCGCGCCGCACGCGCGAATGTGCCTTCTTCGGCAAGGGTAACAGCATGTCGAAGCTTACGCAGATCCATGAGGCTGCGATACCACCGCCGCATCGATCACGACAGGGCCTTGCCCGGAGCGCATGGTTAAAGGGCGCTGCCGGGCGACGGGCTAAACCCCTGTTCAGCCAACCGCCGCGCCGCAAGGCGCGCGATCAACCCCGCCCGACGACGCTTTCCGGCAGGTCCGTCCCGAACACGCGCTGGTAGTATTCGGCCACCAGCATCCGCTCGGTCTCGTCGCACTTGTTGAGGAACGAGAGGCGGAAGGCGAAGCCCGGGTCCTTGAATATCTGCGCGTTCTGCGCCCAGGTGATCACGGTGCGCGGGCTCATCACGGTCGATATATCACCGGTCATGAAGCCCTGGCGGGTCAGATCGGCAACCCGGACCATGTCGGCCGCCAGCTTCTCCGTCAGCTCGGGCACCTTCTTGCGGACGATCTCCGACTCCACCGCATGCGGCAGATAGTTGAGGCCGACGACGAGGTTCCAGCGGTCCATCTGGCCCTGGTTGATCGCCTGGGTGCCGTGATAGAGCCCCGAGGTATCGCCAAGGCCCACGGTGTTGGCCGTGGCGAAGAGGCGGAACCACTTGTTGGGGCGGATCACGCGGTTCTGGTCGAGCAAGGTCAGCTTGCCCTCGGTTTCCAGAACGCGCTGGATCACGAACATCACGTCGGGTCGGCCCGCGTCATATTCGTCGAACACCAGCGCGACCGGGCGCTGGAGCGCCCAAGGCAGCAGGCCTTCGCGGAATTCGGTGACCTGCAGGCCGTCGCGCAGGACGATGGCGTCGCGGCCGATAAGGTCGATGCGGCTGATGTGGGCATCGAGGTTGATGCGGATGCAGGGCCAATTGAGCCGGGCGGCGACCTGCTCGATGTGGGTCGACTTGCCGGTGCCGTGATAGCCCTGGACCATCACGCGGCGGTTGTAGGCAAAGCCCGCCAGGATCGCGAGGGTCGTGTCCGGATCGAACACGTAGCTCTCGTCGCGATCAGGCACGCGTTCGTCCGCCACGGAGAAGGCCGGCACCGTCATGTCAACATCGATGCCGAACACCTCGCGCACGCTCACCTCGGTGTCGGGGGCGGCGAGGATCGTGTTGTCGCGCGTGTCGGGCTGGATCTGGGGAATGTCGCTCATGCCCAGTGCGACTAGCGGCGCGCGGCCACGGCTGCAATATCCAACCTGCTCATCGCGCCCGCACTTTCGGGAGGCAACAGGGTGATGCACGGCGGCGCCCGTCAATGGGGCGGGCCCAGCTTTCCCGGCAGGTGGAAGCAATCGATGAACCGCAAGGCAGCGGCGCGGCTGCCTTCGAGCACCAGTCCCGCATCGGCAAGCTCGTCCAGCGGCACCTTACCGTAGACCGCGGCCGCAATGGGCATGGCGCTGGGTGCGCAGAGAGTGAACACGGGCTCCTCCGCCTCGCCCCGACCTATCTCCAACCGCCCGCCGGCAATGCCCACGCGGAACGGCTCCCCCCCGATCCGCAGGGTAGCGGTCAGGTCCATGCCGTGAGCCCGACCGGCATCGAACATGGTGCGAAAGCTGAGGCCGAGCGAGGCGGCGGAGAGCGGCAGGGTGGGATCGTGGGCCGGGGAGCGCGCCGCCCAGCGCCCCAGCGCCATGATCGCCTCGTCGGCGGCAAGGCCCAGTTCGGTCAGTTCATACAACTGCGCCGAAGCCGGAGGCGGGAGCCTGACGCGGGCAACGATGCCTGCCTGCTCAAGCGCTTCGAGCCGCTCAGTCAGCACCTTGGCGCTTAATCCGGGCAGACTGGCGCGGATATCGGAAAAACGCCTTCCACCGAACATCAGTTCGCGCACGATAAGCAGCGCCCAACGTTCGCCGATCAGCTCCATCGCGAACGCCGTGCCGCAGGCATCGTCGTACCATTTGCCGTGACGGCCACGGCTGGAAGACTTGTTGGAGCGGCCCATGGTTTCTTTTTGTAACTCCATAGTTGCTAAGAGTAACTCAACGGCGCATCGTGTGGCAACATCGATTCGCATTGTGGGAGAAGGCCGATGGCCCGGATGATCTTCGTCAACTTGCCGGTGGCTGACCTTCCCCGCGCCAAGGCGTTCTACGCCGCACTCGGATTCGTGAACGAGCCGCGCTTCACTGACGAAACGGCTGCGGCCATGCAGTGGAGCGAGACAATCGTGGTGATGCTGCTCACCCATGCCAAATGGGCAACGTTTACCGACCGTCCAATCCCTTCCCCGTCTGCAAGCGAAGTCATGCTGTGCATCTCGTGCGAGAGCCGCGAGGACGTGGATTGGATGACCGAAGCCGCCGCGGCGCATCATGGCACAGCCGATGCAAACCCGGCGCAGGACCATGGCTTCATGTATTCGCGCAGCTTCACTGACCCCGACGGGCACCTGTGGGAACCGATGTGGATGGATGCCGCAGTCGCCAACGGCGAAGCACACGTCTCCGAGGCACACGCCGCGAACTGAGCGACAAGCAATCGGCGGGAGGGATTAGGAGACCACGGATGAGCTATGTAGATGGTTTCGTGATCGCTGTGCCCACGGCCAACCGAGAGGCTTTCATCGCCCACGCCAGGCAGTTCGACCGCCTGCTGGTGAAGGAAGGTGCGCTGCGCGTTGTGGAATGCTGGGGCACCGATGTGAGCCGCGGCAAGCGGACCGATTTCTTCGGTGCCGTTCAGGCTGAAGATGACGAGACCATCTGCTTCAGCTGGGTCGAATGGCCCGACAAGGCAACCCGCGATTCGTGCCACGCCCGCATGCAGGAGCTCATGGCCAGCGGCGACTTTGCTGCCCAGCTCGAGGGAGAAATGCTGGAAATGCCCTTCGACGGCGCGCGCATGATCTTCGGCGGGTTCGAGCCGGTTATAGACATGGGAGAACAGCAGTGAGCAACCCGCCAGGCAGCTTCATCTGGTACGAACTGATGACTTCCGACGCCGCCGGGGCCGCCGCGTTCTATGGCGCTGTGGTGGGATGGGAGTTCCACCCGCCCCAGGCCGGCGCGCCGATCGAATACTGGCATATCGGCCGCAGCGACGGCGGCAGCGCGGGCGGCATGTTGCAGCTGACCGCGGACATGCTGACCGGAGGCGCCCACTCCGGCTGGCTGCCCTATCTCAACGTGCCTGATGTGGACGAGGCCGTCGCCGCGATCCGCGATGATGGCGGGGCAACGATCATGCCCAAGACGACCATCGATGTCGGCGCCTTCGCGCTGGTAACCGATCCCCAGGGCGCACCGATCTACGTGATGACTCCCGTGCCGCCAGCTGACAATCCCCATGCCACCAGCGACGTCTTCTCTCCCAGCGAGCCCCAGCACGTGCGCTGGAACGAGCTTTCGACCAGCGACGTGGACGCCGCCAAGGCATTCTATTCCGCGCATTTCGGCTTCGAATTCAACAATTCGATGCCGATGGGCGAAATGGGTGACTATTGCTTTATCGATCACCACGGCCAGGTTCTCGGCGCCGTCATGCGCCAGCGCGATCCGGCGGGGCGGCCGCAGTGGCTGCCCTATTTCGGAGTCCCGTCCGCCCTTGCCGCCGAGACCGCAATCCGTGCGAACGGCGGCACGGTAATCGCCGGGCCGCATGAAGTCCCGGGCGGTGACTGGGTGGTGATGGGGATCGATCCGCAAGGCGCGGCCTTCGGGGTGGTTGGGCCACGGGGGGCATGAGAATGGCAGAATACACCTTCTTCACCAATCCGATGAGCCGAGGGCAGATTGCCCGCTGGGCGCTGCACGAGGCCGGGGCCGACTATGCGCAGGTGCTGGTCGAACTGGGACACAAGCCCCCTGCCTTGGTGGCCGCCAATCCGATGGGCAAAGTACCGACCCTCGTCCACCATGCGCTGGATGGCGAGCGGATCGTAACCGAGGCCGCGGCGATCTGCGCCTACCTGGCCGAGGAACACCCGGGCGCCGAACTCACCCCCCAGGATGCCGAGCGGGCCGACTACTTTCGCTGGCTGTTCTTTGCCGCCGGCCCGCTGGAGCAGGCGGTCACGGCGCGCTCGCTCGGCTTCGCACCGACCGATCCGCGCCAGCAGGGCATGGCCGGCTTCGGCACCTACGAGCGCACGATCGACACATTCGAGAGCCTGTTCGCCGACGGCCGGGCATGGGTCTGCGGGGAGCGGTTCACCATGGCCGACGTCTATGTCGGCAGCCATGTCGACTGGGGCCTGAACTTCGGCTCGCTTCCACCGCGCGTGGCCTTCGTCGCCTATGCCGAGCGGGTCCAGCAGCGCCCCGCCTACAAGGCGGCAAAGGCAGTGGACAACGCGCTGATCGCGGAGATGAAGAAATGAGCGATCCCCACAAGGTCCGCGTCTGCCTGTGGTACGAAGGCGCGGCGCGCGAGGCGGCTGAGTTCTACGCCGCGACCTTTCCCGACAGCCGCGTCGAAACCGTGCAGCAGGCCCCGTCGGACTACCCCGACGGCCACCAGGGGGACGAGCTGGTGGTGCTGTTCACCGTTCTCGGCATCCCCTGCTTCGGGCTTAACGGCGGGCCGCAGTTCAAGCATTCCGAGGCCTTTTCCTTCCAGGTCTATACCGACAGCCAGGAGGAGACCGACCGCTACTGGAACGCCATCGTTGGCAACGGCGGACAGGAAAGCGCCTGCGGCTGGTGCAAGGACAAGTGGGGCATCTCCTGGCAGATCACCCCGCGCGTGCTGACCGATGCATTGGGCGATCCCGACCGGGAGGCCTCGAAACGGGTATTCGAGGCAATGATGACCATGCGCAAGATCGATATCGCGGCGATCGAAGCAGCGCGGAATGGCAGCGGTCGCGCAGCCGCAGGCGAAGCGGAGCAACAAAAGTGAACCCCGTGCTCGCGCTCTACGGCCATCCATTCTCAAGCTACACTTGGAAGGCCCAGATCGCGTTCCATGCGGCGGGTTTGAATTACGAGTTCCGCGAGGTCGGACCCGATCAGCCCGCCAACGGCGAATTTCTAGTCAGCCATGCCGGGCCGTGGGGCAAGTTTCCGGTGCTGGTCGATGGCGAGCAGGTGCTGTTCGAAGCCACTGTCATCATCGAACACCTGGCCATCCACCATGCGCCGCAGGCCGGACTGCTGCCGCGCGATCCCGTTGCCGCCCTGCCGCTGCGCATGCTCGACCGGGTGTTCGACAATTACGTGATGTCGCCGATGCAGGCCGTGGTCGACGAATACCTGCGCAATGCCGAAGCGCCGGACCTCGACCGCTGCGGCGAGGCGCGCGGGCGGCTGGAGCGGTCCTTTGGCTGGCTGGAGAACTGGTTGGCCGGGTGGAACTGCGATGGCCCGACCACGCTGGTCGAATGCGCCGCGGCTCCGGCGCTGTTCTATGCCCAGTGGGTCCACCCCATCGGCGCGGCGTTTCCGCTGCTGCGGGCCTGGCGCGCGCAGCTCAACCGCCGGCCGGAAGTGGCGCGCTGCATCGAGGCGGCCCGCCCGTTTCGCGGCTATTTTCCCTTGGGCACACCACAAGAGGACTGAGCAATGGCCGAGCTCAACCACACCATCGTCTGGGTCCGCGACCAGAAGGCCGCCGCCCGGTTTTTCGCCGGAGTGCTGAGCCTGCCTGAGCCGACCATGTTCTCGCATTTCGACGTGGTCCAGATGGGCAACGGCGTCTCGCTCGACTTTGCCGACAAGGACGGCGAGATCAGCCCGCAGCACTATGCTTTCCTCGTTTCCGATGCCGAGTTCGACGCCGGCTTCGCCTGGGTAAAGGAACGCGGGCTGCCCTATTGGGCCGATCCGGCGCGCAGCCACCTCGGCGAGATCAACCACCACTGGGGCGGGCGCGGCGTCTATTTCGAGGGGCCGGACGGCCATTTCCTCGAACTGATCACCAAGCCCTATGGCAAGATCGAGGACCTGTAAGCGCCATGCACGAACTGATGATCAGCCGCCACATTGCCGCCACGCCAGACGCGGTCTGGGATGTCATGGTCAACCGCACCGGCGAGTGGTGGTGCCCCGTGCCCTGGCGCGCCGAGGTCACGCATTGGGACCGGCGACCGGGCGGTCGCTGCGACATGGTGATGTATGGACCGGATGGCGAAGTCATGCCGCAGGAAGGTGTTTTCCTCGCCTGGGACGAAGGCCGCCGCTTTGCCTCGACCGACGCGGTAAAGGGCGATCTCGAGCCCGTCGGCCCGTTCATGATCGGCATCTGGGAAGTCGAGCCCGACGGCGAAGGATCGCGCTACACCGCCCGTGCCCGCCACTGGAGCAAGGATACCATGCGCCAGCACGAGGAGATGGGCTTCCAGCAGGGCTGGTCCGCCTGCGCCGACCAACTCGCCGCCATTTGCGAGCGCGAGGCGGGCAGCCAGGGAATTAGGGCCGGCAGGACCTAGGCGAACAGCGCCGAAGCCTTCAGCAGGTTATAGGCCTCCACCACCGCCTGCAGCTTCGCCTCCATCGACCGGTCGCCGCCGTTGCGATCGGGATGATAGCGGCGGACCAGCTGCGAATAGCGGGCGCGCAGGGCCTTGCGGTCGGCATCATGGCCAAGGCCCAGCGTCTCGAAGGCGCGGCGCTCCTCGGGCGCGAGGCGCGGCGCATCGGGGCGCACGGCATCCCGGAAGGTGCGCGCCCGCAGGTTGATCGCATCGAGAGGATCCTTGAAATCCGCCCAGCGCGGCGCCTGGTCCACGCCCGCGGTGGGCCGGAACGCCCGGCTCTCCCCGTCCCAGCCCGCGGCCGGGTGCTGGGCGGCGATGATCTCATCGGCGCTCATCCCGGCAAACCAGTCATAGCCGGCGTTGAATTCGCGCACATGGTCGAGGCAGAACCAGCGATAGTCGCCCGGCCCGTCAAACCCGGGTGGACGGTGGCCGGGCGCGCGGAATTCGCCGTCCTGCCGGCACCCCGGCCGCTCGCAGCCGCGCCGCTGGCCGCTCGGCCCCCCGCTGACGCGGCCATGGAACCTGTCGTGTCTCACAGCGTGGCAAATGGGGAAGAATCGGCTAGATTGAAACCCATGTCAGGACCACTTGCCCGAGAAATCGAACGACTGCTCAAGGAGCAGTTTGCCCCCACCCACCTCGCCGTCATCAACGACAGCGCCAGCCATCGCGGTCACACCGGCGACGATGGCACCGGCGAAAGTCATTTCACCGTGGAAATCGAGAGTGGGCTGTTTGCCGGCGTCGGTCGACTCCAGCGCCAGCGAATGGTCAACAGTGCGCTGGGCGACATTCCCGGCGGGCGAGTCCACGCCTTGGCGATCAAGGCCCGCGCGCCGGGAGAATAGATTGCCGGTTCAAGAGCTTGAAGGAGAAGATCGATGTTGCACCACGCAACGGAAGCGGCTCTCAGCCCGGCCGAGCGGCGGGCGCATTACTTCGTTCCCGATGAGGCCTTCAAGCGTTCCATCACCGCCGTCCCGGCCGCGATCTTCCGCGCCGAACGCGCGCGGGCATTCGCGCCCGATTGCCCCACCGGCTTCATCGAGTGCTACCAGTCGGAGGCACTCGGCTATGCTTGGCCGGCGACGACCCCGGCCATGCTGGCACGCTATGTGGTAGTGCGCGCCGGCGATCGGCTGGATCATCGCCTCCAGGCCAGCGGGCTGATCTACTACGTCCTGCGCGGCGCGGGCACGGTAACCTGCGCGGGCGAGGAGATCGCCTGGGGCATGGGCGACGGCTTCTGCCTGCCGGGTAACGCCGATGTCACCCTGGCCTCGCCCGAAGGGGCGATCCTCATGCTATTCAGCGACGAGCCGCTGCTTCACCTGCTGCGGGCCACCGGGGCCGAGGGCGCGACCGGCACGATCCGGCCCACCCTGTTTCCGGTGCATGTGATCGACCGGCTGATCGGCGATATCCACGACCAGACCGGCGAGCAGATCACGGCCGGCAAGTCGGTCACCTATGTCACCGACGAACTGGCCGGCCAGCAGACCACCACGCCCACACTGATCGGCGCGATCAACTCGCTCGAGCCCGGCGGCGACCAGCGCCCGCACAAGCACAGCTCGGCCGCGCTGACCCTGCCGGTGTGGAGCGAAGGGCTGCATTCCACGCTCAACGGGGAAGTGATCCCGTGGGAGCCGGACACGCTGTTCGTCACCCCGGCCAATGCCGTCCATTCGCACCACAATCGCGGGCCGGGGATGATGCGCTCGTTCGTGGTTCAGGACACGGCCCTTCACTCGGGCCTGCGCTCCATCACCTTCGCCTGGGGCGACTGATGGGACGGGCGGCGACCCAGCGGCCCGCCCTTCCCCGCCCCGATCAGTACAGAGTGGCCAGATGGTCGCGCGAGAAGGCCGTGGGCTTCTCGCCGCTGCGCAGCTTGTTCACGTAATCGGGATCTCCGATCAGTGAACGGCCGATGGCGATCAGGTCAAACTCGCCTGAGTTGAACCGCTCCATCAGCAGCGGCACGTTGTCGGCCACCAGCTCCGTGCCAACCTTCATGAAGGTTTCGGTCGTGGTCGATCCAAGGCCGACCGAACCCACCGCCATGACCGGCTTGCCGGTGAGCTTGCGCGCCCATCCTGCCAGATTGAGGTCCGATCCCTCGAACGCGGGCTGCCAGAAGCGACGGATCGAAGCATCGAACACGTCCACCCCGGCGTCGGCCAGAGGCCCGAGCATGGCTTCGAGATCCTGCGGCGTTTCGGCTGTTCGCGCGTCGTAGTTGCTCGACTTGTGCTGCGAGAACCGGAAGAACAGCGGCATGCCGTCGCGCATCTCGGCCCGGACAGTCTTGATCACCTCAACCGCGAAGGCCGTGCGCTGACCCTGGCTGCCGCCCCAGCGGTCGGTCCGCTGATTGCTGTGGCCCCAGAGGAACCCGTCGACCATGTAGCCGTGCGCCCCGTGGACATCGATCGCATCAAAGCCGACGCTGACGGCGTTGCGCGCCGAACGGCCGAAAGCAGCAATGACGTCGGCAATCTCGGAATCGGTCATCGGCCGGGTCGGGCGCCGGGCCTGCTCGATATATTCGTGCGTATAGCTGGTCGGCCCGGGGGTGCCGATGGTTCCCGAAGGCCGCATCGAATTGCCGAGGACCTCCGGGTCCGCGCCGCCGTAGAGCATGCCCTGGTGGAACAGCTGGTTGGCGATGATCCCGCCGGCCGAGTGCACCTCGTCGACCACCTTGCGCCACATCGCTAGAGCCGCGTCGCCGTCCATGCGCGGGGTATTGCCGCGGTCAACCGAGACCGGGTGATCGACCCCGGTGGCCTCGGTAATGATCATGCCCACGCCGCCCTCGATCCGGCGGCGGTAATAGGCCGGCGAGGCAGCGTCGAGCACGTGATCGGTGCAGAAGTTCCGGCCCATTGGCGCCATGACGGTGCGATTGGGAATGGTTACATCGCGGACCGTCAGCGGCTGGAACAAGGGCTCGGTAATGTCTGCGGTCATATGATCGCAATCCTTTCATCTGGCACGTGCGCTTGGGCGCATTGGTGCCACCATTTCCCCATCAGCGGCCCACGAAATTCGGCTTGCGCTTCTCCACCGCCGCGCAGACCGCTTCGTACTGGTCCTCCGTCTGCTGGACGACGGCCTGCATGCCCGCGGCGATCTCCAGGGCGGAGCCCAGATCTAGGCGGGCGGATTCGCGCAGCAGTCGGGTATTGAGCCTGATCGAATGGGCCGGATGGCAAGTGATCTTCGCGGCCAGCGCACGGGCCTCGTCGAGCAGGCTCTCGTGCGGCACGGCCTTCATGACCAGCCCGATCTCGACGGCGCGATGAGCGTCGAATGTCTCGCCGGTCAGGGTCAGCTCCGCCGCGCGCTGCGGGCCCACCGCGCGGTTGAGGAACCAGGCGCCGCCGGCCGCCGAAGTCAGGCCAAGCTTGATGAAGCTTTCAGCGAACTTCGCCTTCTCCGAGGCGATCCGCAGGGTGCACATCGTGGCGAAATCCATGCCCGCGCCCATGGCCGCGCCGTTGACCGCAGCGATGATCGGCACCTCCAGATCATAGAGCGCCTTGGCGACGGTCTGCACACCGGTAAGATAAACCCGGCGGATTTCCGCGGCGTTGCCGGCGAAGTGATTCGCCTTGGCGTACATGTCCTTGAGGTTGCCGCCGGCACAGAACACGTCGCCCGCCGCCGTCAGGATCGCGCACTTGATCGACATATCGGCATTGATCGCGGCGCAGGCGGCGACGATCTGGCGGGTAAGAGCTGCGCTCAGCCCGTTGCGGGTCGGCTGGTCATCCAGGGTCAGGATCGCAAGCGGGCCTTCCCGTTCGACCCTGACGACAGTGCGCTCTTCCACGGTGGATTCGGTCATGACTTGGTACTTCCTTCGGGTGAATCGGGCTGTCCCACCTGTTCGCGACTGCGCAGCTGGAGGATCGGGCCGGGAAATTGATCGGGGGTTGCGATGACTGCGCAGACATGGCGTCCGACGTCCTCGTCGGTCACCCATTCAGGCCGCGCCTGTTCGCGCTTGCTGACCCCGTTGACCATCGAGATGATCATCAGTTCGCGCAGCCCCGCCCCGCACTGGCGTTCCCGGGCGAAGCCGCGGTACATCATGCGCAGGCCGGCCTGAGCCACCGATACCGCAGCGTTGGTTGGAATGATGAAGTCGGCGGTTCCTCCACCAATGCCGACGAGCAGACCATGATCGGGCAGCAGCCGGCGCAGGACCTTGACGGCATTGAAATGGGTCACGATGTTGGCGGACAGGAGATCGGCGAAATCCCGATCGCTCCAGGCCTCGAGCGGCGCGAGCCGCGTCGGCGCGTTGACCGAGACGACCACGGCGTCGATCGGTCCGGCCGCAGCCGAAGCAGCATCCCACAGGGCCGCCGTGCTAGCCTCACTATCGAGACTGCCCTCAACCAGTATCAGGCCATCGCGCGGCGGGAATGCCTCGGCAAGGCGGCCCCGGCTGCGGCCCGCTGCAACGGCAACCCAGCCCTTCGCGAGCACGGCGCCGACGATGCCGCGGCCGACATCCCCCGTCGCCCCGATCACGAGAACCTTGCGCTGCTCCATCGTGTTTCTCCGCATGATCTGCCATCAGCGGATAGCGCCCCACCTGCTCCAGGGAAACTGCCGCGCGCGTCGATCAAGGATGTGCGCTGGGGGAAGCTGAGGTAGTCTGGCTAAAGCGCGTGGCGCTCGAGAAAGCCGATCAGGGCATCGGCGAAGACATCGTTCTCGTCCCCCACGATCATATGATGGGCGCCAGGGATGATCTCCACTTCCAGCTGCGGAATTTCCGCCTTGAGGGCGGCAATGCCGTTACCATCGACCACTTCGCTCAGCTCGCACCAGGCAAGCAGGACCGGAACCTTGACGTTGCCGGCGATGGATTGGAGCCACTCCGTCCCTGCCCCGAGGCCGATCTGGTGTCGCGGATCACGGTATCCGGCATCCCAGTGCCAGTGCCAGCGGCCCTCCGCATCCTGGCGCATGTTGCGGCGCAGGCGCTCGCCATCGCCCGGGGCGAAGGGCTGCCCTCGCCCCTCCGCAATCTGGCGCGCCGCCTCGTCGAGTGTTTCGAACCCGTCCGCCCGCATCTGGTTCGACTTGGCCACGTTAGCGATGCCGCCGGGGTTGGAGCGCGGCACGGCATCGACCAGCACGAGCGCGGCACAGACTTCCGCGCCATAGGTCCCCGCGGTTGCCAGGCTGATCTTCCCGCCCAGCGAATTGCCGGCCAGCACCAGCGGCCGCCCGACCTGCCGCGCCACGGCGGCGAGATCGGCGATCTGCCGGGGATAGGAATAGTCTCCGTCGGGCGCGCGGTCGCTCTCGCCATGGCCGCGAAAGTCGAGCGTGATCGCCCGGTAACCGCGATCAGACAGGCGCAGCGCCACGCGCCGCCACGAATGACGGGTCTGGCCCATGCCGCCGATCAACAGCACGGGCGCCCCCTCCTCCGGCCCGAACAGGTCCGCGGCGAGCCGCAGCCCGCCGTCACCGGAGAACCAGTGCGTCATTCGCCGGTAAAGGTCGGCTTGCGCTTTTCGAGGATAGCGTTGATCGCCTCGGCATGGTCGTCGCTGATGTTCGACAGGCCCTCATAGGCCATGCCGACATCCATCATGCCCTGTGCCAGCTGGCGCAGCGGCATGTTGATCGCGGTCTTCGTGCCGTAGATCGCGTTGCTCGCCGAGGCGGCAAGCTTGGCCGCCCAGCGCTCTGCGATCTCCGTCATTTCCTCGAACGTGGGAGCGGATTCGGCGATCAGGCCCAGCTCGCAAGCTTCCTTGCCGAGGATCGGCTCGCCCAGCAGGAGGAACTTGCGCGCCTTGGCATAGCCCATCTGCTGCGGCCAGATCAGCGAGCCGCCATCACCCGCGACCAGGCCGATGTTCACATGCGGATCGGCAATCTTGCAATCGTCGGTCGCGACGACGAGATCGCACAGCAGCGGCAGGGTGGCGCCCAGGCCCATGGCCGCGCCGTGCAGCTTGGCGATGGTCGGCTTGGGGCAATCGAGCACGGTGTTGACCAAGCGGCGCGAGCCCCACAGGTTGTTGAAGAAGATCCGCGGATCATCGACCTTGCGCTTCATCTGCGCGAAGTCCCCGCCGCCGCAGAACACCTTGCCTTCGCCGGCAAGAACGACAGCGCGGACGCGGTGATCGTAACTCGCGGCCTGGAAAGCGTCGGAAATCTGCTCATTCACCGGATCGATGATGATGTTGCGCTTTTCCGGGTTGTTCAGCGTGATGCGCAGGATCGCGCCGTCGAGTTCAACCTTGACCAGGTCGAAGCGGCTGTAGTCAGTGGCCATGAGATAACCTCCCTCAGGATCAGTCGGATGGGTGTTGGCGAGCGCTGCGGTCAGGCCCGTTCGAAAATAGCGGCAATGCCCTGCCCGCCGCCGATGCACATGGTTTCAAGCGCGTAGCGGCCCTGCCGGCGCTGCAGTTCGTTAAGCATCGTGGCGAGGATGCGGCCGCCGGTGGCCCCGATCGGATGGCCCAGCGAGATGCCCGAACCATTCGGATTGAGCTTGTCGGGATCGTTCCACCCCCAGCCCTTGAGCACGCCCAGCACCTGGGCAGCGAAGGCTTCGTTGAGTTCGACCACGTCCATGTCATTCAGGGTCAGGCCGGTGCGCTTCATCAGCTTCTCGACTGCCGGGACAGGACCGATGCCCATGCGCGAGGGCTCGCAGCCGGCAACCGCCCAGTTTACGAACCAGGCCATCGGATCGAGCTTGAGCTCATCCAGCTTGTCTGCCGCAACAACGAGGCAAGCCGAGGCCGCATCGTTCTGCTGGCTGGAATTACCCGCCGTGGTCACCCCGCCGGCATGAACCGGACGCAGCCTGGCCAGCGCCTCGATCGAGCTGTCGCCGCGAATGCCTTCGTCGCGGGCGAAAACCAGAGGGTCGCCCTTCTTCTGCGGCACGGGCACGGGAACCATCTCGTTGTCGAACTTGCCGTCGGCCCAGGCCGCGGCGGCGCGCTTCTGGCTGCGCACGGCATATTCGTCACATTCCTCGCGGGTAACGCCATAGTCGGCAGCAACGTTGTCGGCCGTTTCCATCATCGACTGGATCACGCCGAAACGCCATTCCGGCTGCGAGCGCACACGGCCGCGCTCAAGCCGGTCGTACAGGGTAATGCTGCCCGCGCGCGAACCCCAGCGCGACTTGGTCGAATAGAACTCGGTGTTGCTCATCGATTCCGCGCCGCCGGCGATGACCACGTCGGCCGCGCCCGTCTGGACCATCATCGCCGCCGTGCTGATCGCCATCAGGCCCGAGCCGCAGCGCCGTTCCATCTCCATGCCCGCCACGGTGATCGGCATGCCCGCGTTGAGCGCGCACCACCGGCCCAGGGCCGGTGCCTCGCCGCTGCCGTAGGCATGACCGAAGATCACGTCGTCGATCCTCTCGGGATCGATCCCGCTGCGTTCGACCAGGGCCTTGATGATGATCGTGCCGAGGTCTTCCATCTTGAGCGGGGTGAGCGTTCCGCCAAAGGCGCCGACCGCGGTGCGCAGCGGGGATACGATGGCTACTTTTCTCAACGGACTTACTCCTGAAAAACGGTTGGCAAACTGCAGGCTCAACCGAAGGTGGCGCGCAGGCGGCGCCAGTCCTCGGCCAGGCCGTCGCGGAATTCGGGTGCGGCAATGGCGATCATGGCTTCGGCCCGGGCATCGATGCCCTTTTCGCGCAGATCGGCAACGCCGTATTCAGTGGCCACAGTATCGACGTCAGACCGGGCAACCCCGGTCGTCGGCCGGTCAAGCCGGGCGACCACCCGCGAAACGGAGCCGCGACGGGCAGTGGCCGGCAGGGCAATGATCGAGCGCCCGCCGTCCGAAGCCATGGCCCCGCGCATGAAATCCGGCCCGCCACCGACCCCGCTGGAGAGTGCCGTGCCCTGCCATTCGACGTTGACCTGACCGAACAGATCGACCTCCAGCGCGGAATTCACGCTGTGCAGCGTGGGCACCTGCGCCAGCGCCGGAAGCCCATGAGTCTCCGGCACCGTGGCAAAGCGGACCAGCTCGGTGCGGGCAAGCCGCTCGTAGAAGGCAGCCGTACCATAGGCGATGCCCGCCACGTGGCCACCCTCGGGGGCGAGCGCGCCAGCGTCGAGCAGGTCGAGCAGCCAGTCATTGGCCATGCCCGAATAGAGCCGCAGCCCCCGGTGGTCGATCAGGTGGCGCCACAGAGCCCCCGGCGCACCGCCGATGCCGGTCTGCAACGCCGCGCCATCGGGAATGAGCGCGGCCACGCGGGCGGCGAGGGCATCGGCCTCGTGGGCGACAGCACCCGGCGCGGGCGCCTCGACCACCGGACCGTCGAGCGTGATCACCAGATCGGCGGCGGCGTGGGGCAGCGACAGCGCGCCCGGCAAGGCCGGCAATTGCGGATTGACCAGCAGGACCTTGAACGCCGCCCGCTCCCACGCCAGCGGAGTGAAGTCGCTGGCGAGGCCGAGCGAACAGCGGCCCGCGGCATCGGGCGGGCAAACCTGGGCGAGGGCGACGTCGCAGGTGGCGGCAGCGATCTGACGGGCAGCACCCCAGTAGGTGCGCGGGACCAGGTCGACGCGGCCCGACGCAAAGCTGTCACGCAGGGCGCCCGGCAGCATGAAGGTCGTGACGGTATTGCCCGGGGCGAGGCCGGCATAGTCCAGCGCCTCGTTCATGCCGGGCACCAGCGCCGTCAGGAAGCGCACACCGTCGGCGCGGCCCGGATCGGCGCGCAGGGCCTCGGCCAATGCAAGCGATTCCCCGGTGGTCCCGGGCAGGAACACCGTCCGCCCGGGCCGCAGTTCGCGCCACAGTGCCTCAAGTCCTGCCGTCATCGCCGATCCCCGGCCCCGCCGGTCACCCGTCCGCTCACCCGGCCCAGCCCTTGCCGGCCGCGGCCTTCTCGACCAGCAGCGGCGCGGGCTGCCAGATCGCCGGGTAGCGCTCGGCATAGCCCTTGAACTGGTCAAGCACCTTGTCCAGCCCCTGCTGCTCGGCCCAGAACATCGGCCCGCCGCGATAGCGCGGGAAGCCGTAGCCGTTGACATAGGCGACATCGATATCGGACGCGCGCTGGGCGAAGCCCTCGCCCAGGATTTTCGCGCCTTCGTTCACCATGGCGCCGACGATGCGGGGAACGATCTCCTCATCGGCTACCGCGCGGCGAGTGAAGCCCTTCTCCGCAGAGATCGCGGCCAGCATTTCCTCCACGTCGGGGCGCGGCGTGCCGTTGCGGCCCTCATAGGCGTAGTAGCCCGAGCCAGTCTTCTGGCCGAACTGCCCGGCCTCGCACAGACGGTCGGCCAGCGGGTTGTAGTCGGGCGCGGTCATGTCAAGCAGGCCGAGGCCCGCCTTGGCCTTGCGCACCCGCCACGAAACGTCGAGCCCGGCCATGTCGCGCATCAGGTAGATGCCCATGGGGAAGCCGAAGTCCTTGAGAACCGTGTCGATCTGCCAGGGCGTCGCGCCCTCCATCAACAGGAGATCGGCCTCGGTGCCATAGCGGTGCAGGATGCGGTTGCCGATGAAGCCGAAGCAATTGCCAGCGAGGACCGAGACCTTGCCGATCTGCTTGGCGAAAGCCATCGCGGTGACGATTGTCTCGTTCGAGGCAAGATCGCCGCGCACCACTTCAAGCAGCTTCATCACGTTGGCCGGCGAGAAGAAGTGCAGGCCGATCACGTCCTGCGGCCGCTTGGTGCAGCGCGCGATCTCGTCGATGTCGAGCGCCGAGGTATTCGACGCCAGCACCGCGCCCGGCTTGCAGATGGCGTCGAGCTTTCCGAACACCTCGTGCTTGATGCTCATTTCCTCGAACACGGCCTCGATCACGAGGTCCACATCGGCGAAAGCGGCATAGTCAAGAACCGGCTCGATCTTCGCGAGGGCCGCATCGACCTTGGCCTGGGTGGTCGATCCGCGCGCCACCGAGGTGGCGTAGTTCTTGCGCACACGGTCAAGCCCGGCTTCCAGCCCGGCCTCAGTGGAATCGAGCAGCTTCACCGGCAGGCCGGCGTTGACGCAGGCCATGGCGATGCCGCCGCCCATTGTGCCCGCGCCGATGATGCCGACCGAGCGGATCGGCTTGGGCTTGACGCCCTCGGCCCCGTCAACCTTGGCGGCGGTGCGTTCGGCGAAGAACAGGTGAATCTGCGCAGGGCGGCTCGGCGCATCGAGGCAGACCTTGAAGGCGTCACGCTCGAACTGGAGCCCCTCCTGCGGGCCAAGCCTGGTCGCAGCCTCGACGCAGTTCACGATCTGGAACGGAGCGACCATGCCCTTCCACTTGCCCGCATTCTTTTTGCGCAGGTCGTCGAACAGCTGGGGATCGATGCCGCTGATCTTGTCGGTCCGGTTCATTACCACCGGCAGCGGGCCGCCTTCGGCCGCCTTGGCGCGTGCAAGCGCGATGGCCCCGGCAACGAGATCGCCCTCGATCACCGCGTCGATCAGACCAAGCTCCTGCGCCTTCGCTGCGGGCACGTGCTTGCCGGTGAGCATCAAGTCCAGTGCCACCGCGGGCCCGACTAGGCGCGACGCCCGCTGGGTGCCGCCGCCACCGGGCAACAGCCCGAGATTGACCTCCGGCAGGCCGACGCGGGCGGTGGGCGCAGCAACCCGGTAATGCGTCGCCAGCGCCAGCTCGAAACCGCCGCCCAGTGCGGTGCCGTCAATCGCCGAGACAACCGGCTTGGTGGCCTTGTCCAGCAGGGCGAAAATATCGGCCAGCTGCGGGTCGAGCTTAGGCTTGCCGAACTCGCGGATATCCGCCCCCGCCGGGAAGGTCTTCACCGCGCCAACCACCACGGCGACCACCGCCGGATCGGCAAAGGCCTGGTTCAGCCCATCCCAGAGACCTTGGCGAACCGGGTGGCCGATGGCGTTGACGGGCGGATAGTCGATGGTGAGCAGCGCCACGCCATCGCGCATTTCGTAGAGAACCGCATTATCCGTCGCCGTCGTCACTTGCCCGTCTCCGCTAGCAGGGGCGCAGATGCGCCCACCAACACCGGTTCGCCTTAGCGGGCGATGCCCGAAAGGCTAACCGTGATTGCGAGTCATCATGCATGTGGCAAGCACGAAAACGGGCGCCCGGACCGACCGGGCGCCCGCAAATCCGGTCCTTGCCGGCGCGCTATTGCTCAGGCCGCGTCGGAGCGGCGGACCATTTCGGGCCAGAAGGCATCGGCCCCGCCGCCCACCACGGTGCGACCGAGCGCGAGGGTCCAGTAGCTCTCCCCGCCGAATTCCGAGCGCCACGACCACAGGCGCCGGGTAATCGGATGCAGGCCATATTCATGGGTGAAGCCGATGGCGCCATGGGCCTGGTGGGCAATGGCGGTGCATTGGCCGGCCGCGATATTGGCGCGGGCTTTGGCGGCCGCCACTTCAAAGGCAGCATCGCCCCGATCGAGCGCGCGGCCGACTTCAACCGCCGCGCAGTTGGTCGCCGCCGCCTCGCCGGCGAACACGGCGAGAACCTGCTGGACCGCCTGGAACTTGCCCAGCGGCTTGCCGAACTGCTTGCGGTCGTTGACGTAGCCCACGGCCATGGCCAGCGCCGCATCGAGCGCCCCGGCCATCTGCATGGCCCGCGCGGCCGCGGCGATGGCAAAAAGGTCACGCGGGCAAGTAGCGGCCTCGGCGCCCTCGAAATGGATCACGTCCCGCGGTTCGCTTGCCGCGTTCAGGCCCTCGTCGATCCGCGCACCTGCCGTGGCCAGCACCATGGTGCCCCCATCGGGAGCAGGCGCGGCAACCCAGTCGGCATCACGGCCCCAGGCGGCGCCCCGGATGAGCCCGGTGAAGCGCCCGCCTTCGAGCTTGCCGGCGCTGCTTTCCGCAATGGTGCCGAGCCCTTCGGCGGCGAAACCCGCATCAGCCGCCAGCCGGGCGGCGATCACCGCTTCGACCAGCGGGAGCGCCAGAGCATGGTATCCGGCCAGGCGGAAGACGATGGCCGCATCGGCCCAGGAACCGCCGAAGCCGCCTGCCTCCTCGGGCAGAAGCAGGCCGGCGAAGCCCATCTCCTCGATCCGGCCCCAGTCGGCGGCAAAGGTAGCGGAATGGCCGAGTTCGGCGAAGAGGCCGCCGGCCATGTCGGCCAGCATGGTTTGCTGTTCGTTCATTGCGCGACTCCTTACCGCAGGCCCAGGCCGCGGGCGACGATGCCCCGCAGGATTTCGCGGGTACCACCCCGCAGCGAGAAACTGGGCGCCAGCTGAAGCAGCTTCGCGGTCAGCTGGGCCACCGGCTGGTCCGAGCCGAGATCGAGTTCGAGCGCGGCCTGAACCAGTGTGGGAATGGCCTGCTCGAGGCTGTTGCCCAAGTCCTTGACGATGGTCGCCTCGAGCGACGGGTCCTCGCCCAGCGACATGCGTCCGGCTACGGCCAGAGACATCTGCCGCAGGGTCCAGATCTCGCTGGCAAGCCGCCCGACGAGGCGCAGCAGCGACTGGTCCTCGGTGCCGGCCACGTGGCGGATCAGCTCGGTCACCAGCACGTGACTGGAGAGGTAGCGCTCGGGCCCCGAGCGTTCGAGCGAAAGCTCGGCCGTGGCCTGGGCCCAGCCCTGCCCTTCGGTTCCGACGAGGGCATCGGCGGGCAGGCGCACGTCGTCGAAGAAGACCTCGTTGAAATCGTGCTCGCCGGTGAGATTGATGATCGGGCGGATCGTGATCCCGGGCGTGTCGAGCGGGATCAGGAACTGGCTGAGACCAGCATTGCGCTCGGAGCCTTCTTCCGAGCGGAACAGGCCGATCATGATGTGCGAGATGTGGGCATTGGTCGTCCAGATCTTCTGGCCCGACAACACCCACTCGTCGCCCACCTTGCGGGCCGAGGAACGGACCGAGGCAAGGTCCGAACCCGCGCCCGGTTCGGACAGGCCGATGCAGCCATAGACTTCGCCCGCGGCAATGCCGGGAACCCAGCGGCGGCGCTGGCTCTCGTTGCCGAAGCGTACGAGCAGCGCGGCCGTCTGCCGGTCGGCGATCCAGTGGGCGCCCACCGGGGCCCCGGCGGACAGCAGTTCTTCCAGCACCACGTAGCGCTCGAGCGCGCTGCGTTCGTGCCCGCCATATTCCTTGGGCAGGGTCATGCCGATCAGGCCGGCGGCGCCGAGGCGGCGGCTGAAGGCAATATCATTGGTCTGCCAGCAGTTGGGCTGGAGCGTGATCCGCCCCGCGTCGAGCTCGGCCGCGATCAGCGAACGCACTTGCTGCCGGAGAGCCGTGGCCCCGGGCGGCATGTCGAATGGCTTGATGGTGAACGTCTGCACTCTTGTCGTGTCCTCGGTGCCTGTTTCAATTCAACGGCGATCAGTGCCGCCTCTAAGCAACTGCGCCAAACAGGTCTCCAGCGCAATCACACCTGCGATGCCGGCCTCATGTCAGGCGGCGTCCGGCCGATGGCGCGAACCATCAGGAACTGGCCGGCCGCAGCCAGCAGCAAAACCGGAATGAGCGCAAGCAGCCCGAAAGACAGTGCCTGATCGCCGTGGGCAGGCTTGAACGCATCGCTGATGGCGCCGACGTACAGCGGGCCCAGGCCATTGCCAACCAGGTTGTTGGCCAACAGGTAGATCGAGCCGAACACCGTCGCCTGCACCCTGGGGGCATAGGCCTGAACAAGGGCCACCGCTGGCGCCAGGAACGTCCCGGCGGAGAGCACCGCCGGCATCCACAGGATCAGCGAGAGCTGCCAGGTCGGCGCGTAGATCGCGGCGAAAATGAACGGGATGGCGACAAGCAGGCCGATCCCTGGAACATAGGCGAAGGCCTTGGGCGAATTGGTCGCCAGCCGCCCGGCCAGGAACCCGCCGAACCACATGCCGAAGCCAAAGAACACGGAAAACGTGATCGAATAGTATTCGCTGATCTGGATCAGCGTCATGCCCTTCACCCGCATCAGGAAGGCCGGCAGCCACGCGATCAGCGAATGGGTCAAACAGGCCGTCAGCCCGGCGAAAATGAAGCACAGCCGGAGCACCGGGTGCGACAGAAAGTCGCGGAACGACGTCCAGATCGGCGGGGCCCGCTGCGGGACGACCGGTGCCTCGTCGGCGAGGCTCGCCGCATCGGCGTCATCGGCATGGGGCGCAGGGGCGGCACCGTCCGATCCGCGCCGGGCCGGTTCGCGCACGAGCAGGAACAGCGCGGCGGCAAACAGCAATCCGGGCAGGCTGACCGCGACAAGGGCGGCACGCCACCCGTAACGGGCCGCGACCCAGCCTGCGAGAGCGGCCCCGATGAAGGTCCCGAACGAGGAGCCGACATGATAGATGCCATAGGCCTGGCCGCGCCGGTCCGGCGCGAACTTGTCGGCAATCAGGGAATAGGCCGGCGCCGTGCCGCCCGATTCCCCGATGGCCACGCCGGTGCGGGTCCCCGCCAGCTGGATGAAGTTCGCGGAAAACGCGCCCAGCATCGAAAACAGCGACCAGGTGACGCAGGCCACGGCAATGGTCAGGACCCGACCGACGCGATCGGCCAGCCAGCCCACGGGTACGCCGAACACCGTGTAGAAGAGGGCGAAGGCGAGTCCGGTCAGCAGGCCAAGCTGGGTGTCGCTGAGCCTGAGATCGGCGCGAATCGGCTCTGCCAGCAGGGCGACGACGTGTCGATCCATCGCGTGGCACATGTAGATCCCGAACAGGATGCCCAGCACCGGATAGGGCCGCTGAAACCAGGCGCGCAGGCCGCCCTCGGACTTAGGCATCAAACTTCCCCCCTTCCGGCGCGTCGCGGCGGCGCGTCAGATAGTGCGCATAATTGCGGAACGCAAAAGGTTCAGGCGCGCGCCGCCATCCGTTCGCGCAGGATCGCCGCCGAAAGCGGGTCGCTGGCCTGGAGCGGGACGCCCGAAGCGCTGCGCGGCACCTGGCCGAAACGGCTGGCCACGCGGTCAAGCAGGATCTGCGACAGCTCCCCCTCTCGCTGGCGCATGATCTCGCTGATCCCGCCGATGCCCATGACCATCAGCGGCTGCCCCGAAAGGCGCGGCAGCGGCACGGCCATGATCCCGCCGCCCCGCGTGACGATATCGTAGGTGAAGGCATAGCCGCGCTCGCGCACCTGCTCGATATCGGAAAGCAGATCGCGCAGCTTGACCAGCGGCTGCCCCTCGGGCGCCTCGGCGTTCATGCGCATGACGATGCGGGTGATCTCGGCATCCGTCATGGTTGAAAGGATCGCATAGCCCGCGCCCGATGCGGCGAGCGGCCGGACCGTGCCGAGGGTCAGGTGGAGCCGGGCCGGGCTGGTTGCCTGGATCACGTGGATATATTGCGCGTAGAGCCCGTTGCGGGTCGCCAGCACAACCGTGTCGCCGGTCAGCTCATTGAGCTCCTTCATCAGCGAGATGAGCGTGCCCTCGGCAAAGAATGGCGAATTGAGCCACGAGCCGAGCAGGGCCACGCGGGTAGAAGTGATATAGGTGCGAGCCTGGGCATCATAGGTGAGATAGCCAGTGGCAACGAGGCTGCGCAGCAGGGCCGAGGTGCTCGACTGAGGATAGGACAGCGCCACAGCCACTTCCATCACTGTCGCCGGGCGCTGGAAATCGTCAAAGAACTCAAGGATCTCCAGCACGCGACCGGCGGACTTGACCAGTTTGGTCTCAGTCGGGATCTTGGCGGCAATCCGGCCGCGGGAAGAATCGGATTTGCGACGTTTCATGGCATCACATCCTCTCTGCCGACCCAGTTCGCCATCGCCACAGCGATGAATTCGAATCGGTCGATCACATTCTCGATGTAAGTGCGCCTAGGCCCAACCAATGAGGGCCTCAACTGTTTTGCCCCTGAGCACGTATAAATCCCGAAAATGAGCGGAATTGCACACGCTATATCACATATATGCGCCAGATTGCCCGAAATCACAGGCAGCGCGCAACAGAAGCGTGATGGATAGAGCGATCGACATTGCACCGGCCGCAACCCTCCTCATAGGCATCGGCCATTCTCCGACAGCTCCTCCAGAGGAACCCAGATGATCGTTCGCACAGGGCACGGCCCGACGGGAGCCCGGCCATGACCGCCGCCCGACTCCACCTGGAACTGCCCGTCCTCACCCCGGAAGCCGAAGAGCTGCGCCGGGACGTCCGCGCCTTCATCGCCGAGGAGCGGGACAGCGGCCGCTTGCCGCCCCCGCGCCGCATCGGCCTGGGATTCGACAAGGAAATGACCCGCCGCCTCGCTGCCAAGGGCTGGATCGGCCTTACCTGGCCCAAGCAATATGGTGGTCAGGAACGCTCCGCGCTCGAACGCTATGTGCTCAACGAAGAGTTGCTGGCTGCCGCCGTGCCGGTAGGCGCGCACTGGGTGGCCGATCGCCAGTCGGGCCCGGTCCTGCTCAAGTTCGGCACCGAAGCCCAGCGCCAGTTCTACCTCCCCCGGATCGCCGCGGGCGAGCTGACCTTCTCGATCGGCATGAGCGAACCGGAATCCGGCTCCGACCTCGCCTCGCTCAAGACCAAGGCGGAGAAGGTCGACGGCGGCTGGAAGATCAACGGCCGCAAGATCTGGACGACCAACGCCCACCACGCCCAGTACATCATCGCGCTGTGCCGGACCTCGGTGGTCGAGGGTTCGCGTCACGATGGCCTGAGCCAGCTGATCGTGCCGATGGACAGCCCGGGCGTGTCGATCAGCCCGATCGTATCCATGGCGCTCGAGCATGATTTCAACGAAGTCCTGTTCGAGGACGTGTTCGTTTCCGACGATGCCCTGATCGGCAAGGAAGGCAATGGCTGGAACCAGGTCTCGGCCGAACTGGCCTATGAGCGCTCCGGCCCCGAGCGGTGGCTCTCAAGCTTCCGCCTGATCAGCGAGCTCGTCGACGTGCTCGGCCCCGATGCCCGCCCCTCCACGCTCGAGGATCTCGGCCGGCTGATCGGCCAGCTGCTCTCCCTGCGCCAGCTGTCGATGTCCGTCGCCTCGATGCTCCAGCAGGGCAAGTCGCCCAACATGGAGGCCTCGATCGTCAAGGACCTCGGCACCAAGTTCGAGCAGGAAGCCGTCCGCGTCGTGCGCGACATCGTCAATGCCGAGGATCTCATTTCCAATGGCCGGGCCGAGCGCCTCCAGGCCCTGCTGATCCACGCCCAGCAATATGCGCCCGGCTTCACCATCCGTGGCGGCACCAACGAAATCCTGCGCGGCATCATCGCCCGCGGGATCGGCCTGAGGTAAGGCGATGAGCGAACAGATGAACGAGAACCGCGCCTTCTTCCGCGACACCGTGGAGCGCATTCTGGCCGATACACTGGACAAGTCGCACATCGATGCCGCCGAGAACGGCGAGCTGCCCGACGCGCTGTATGGCGCGCTCGTGGAGAACGGCATTACCCTGATGCTGGTGCCCGAGGACCAGGGCGGGATCGGCGCCAGCCTCGGCGATGCCGCAGTCATCCTGCGCGCCGCGGGCGAAGCGGCCGCCCCTGGCCCGCTGCTCGAAACCATGCTCGGCCAGGCCCTGCTCGCCAGCGCGGGGCTTGAGCCCGCCGACGGCCTGGTAACCCTCGCCTTTGTCGACGGCCTCGCCGTTCCAGATGTGGGCGCCACCAGCTGGGCCAACGCCGCCGTGCATGACGTTCCATGGGCCGGAAAGGTCGGCAAGGTGCTGGTTGTCGCCCGCGCCGCCGGCAACGCCGCCCGCCTCGTCGTCAGCGACGCCGCCGCATGGACCGTGGCGACACGCCCCGACGCCGCCGGCGAACCGCGCGACTCCGTTTCCGGTGCTGCCGTCCCGGTAATGGTGGCCGAGATTGGCGACTACGATCACTGGCTGCGCTCGGCCGCGATCCTGCGCGGCGCCCAGATTCTCGGCGCAATTGACTGGTCGTTCCGCCGCAGCGTCGAATATGCCGGCGAACGCAAGCAGTTCGGGCGCGAAATCGGCAAGTTCCAGGCGATCCAGCAGATGCTGGCTGAACTGGCTGGCCACGTCCTCGCCGCCAGCGGGATCGTCGAGGCCGCGGCCGAGGGAGCTACCCCCGCGCTGGTCGCGGGGGCGCGCTCGCGCCTTGGCGATGCCGGCGATGCCGCGATCACGATCTGCCACCAGGTCCACGGCGCCATGGGCTTCAGCCTCGAATATGCCCTGAACTCGCGGACCCGGCGGATCATGGCCTGGCGCAATGACTTCGGCAGCGTGCCCTACTGGCGGCGCACCCTGGCCGGCGGCTTCGCCGGGCTGTCGCGCGAAGGCTTCTGGCCCGCCGTGGCCGACGCCGGCCTGCAGCAGGTCGCCTGACGTGAGCGCCCCGGCCGACTGGACGCCCGAGCGCCTGGCCGACCGCGGCCAGATCACCGAAGTGCTCTACCGCTACTGCCGCGCCATCGACCGCATCCAGGCCGGCCACCTGATCGGCCCGGTGTTCCATGAGGACGCGCTGATCGACAAGACCGGCACCCCCGATCCCGTGGCCGTCTGGGCCGCCGTGGTCGCCCAGCGCCACCCCGGCGTTCCGGCGGCCTCGCACATGGTCACTAACGTGCTGATCGAGTTCCTCGGGCCGGACAGCGCCTTCGTGGAGTCATGGTGCCTCGCCGTCGAGCGCCATCCGCCCACGGCAGACGAGCCGCGCACCATGGACCGGGTCTACCGCGTCCGCTACGCCGACCGCTTCGAGCGCCGCGCCGATGGCCTCTGGCGCATCGCCTCGCGCACCTTCCTGACCGACCACGTAATGGCCATCCCGCTCGACAGCGCGCCCGACCCGCTCGGCGCCAGCCGGCTGACGACCCGGCGCGATGCCGATGATCCGGCCATGCGGATGCGCCGCGAACTGGGGCTGCCGCCCGTCTGACTCAGCCCTCCGGCGGCGCCCAGCGCACCCACACCCCGTGGGCATGGGCCTCGCCCAACAACACCGGCTCGGCCCCGCCCGGCCAATAGCGCAACCGCAACTCGTGACGGAACGTCTCGCGGTTGGTCTCCAGCGCCAGCCAAGCCAGCGGGCGCTCGGCCGTGGCGCGGCCTCCCGCTGCAGCCATCGCCGTCTCGATCCGCGCGCGGCCCGCTGGCGGCAGGTACTGCCAGACGATCGAATGATAAAGCACCCGCGTCGCCCCGGCTGGCTGCGGCTCGGCCAGCACGGCTTCCACCCAGTCCACCGCGTCGGCCCGGGCAATGCGCGGCGGCCGTGCGCGGGCCAGCTGCTCGATAGCATCGAGGCGGCGGAGCCGCTCGGTCATGTCGGCCCAGATATAGGCCTTGAGCCGCAGGACCTCGGCATGGTCGGCAAGGTCGATCGGCGCCTGGTCGCAGCCCTCTATTCCAACGATCTCGATCGGCCCCTCGGGCGGAGGCCGCCCCTGCCAGTCCGGGCGGATCAGCACCGGCGAACCGGCCGGGCCCACCTGCACCCCGCCCAGATCGTAGGCAAAGCGCTCGATCATCGTGTTGGCCCCGGCGCTGGCTCCGATCTCCTTGAGCTCGAAGCGCGGCCCAAGCCGCTGCGCCAGCCACAGCAACCCGGCCACCAGCGCGCCCGAGCGCCCGGCCTCGTTGGTCTGCGGCGGTCCGTCGAACCAGCCGAGCAGCGCCGCGTCGTGATCGCGCACGACCTCGGCAATGATCGCATCGACCTCGGCCTGGTCCGTGACTTCGCCAGAATAGATCGGCGCCAGCCTTGGCTCGCACACGGTCAGGTGCAGCCAGTGCAGACCGCCCGCCAACCGCAGGGGCATCGCGGCTTCCAGCACTTTGCCCGGCCACGCGGCCATCCGCCGGCCCACCGCCGTCTCCCCCGACAGCAAGGGCAGCATGGCCTGGCAGATCCGCCCCGTCAGCGGCGAACCGTTGCGGCGGCTGTGCTCGGCCTGCCAGGCGAGGCCCTCGGCCGGATCGGTGGTTTCCAGCGAGATGCGTCGTTCAGCCATTTCCTTGCCCTTCCGCCGATCTGCCCCTAGAGGCGCGGCCATGCTTGCCGAGAAGAAGCCCCTGACGTTCGCGGTCCCCAAGGGCCGCATCCTCGACGAGGCGCTCCCGCTGATGGAACGCGCCGGTGTGGTGCCCGATGCGGAGTTCCACGACAAGAAGTCGCGCGCGCTGTCCTTCGCCTGCGAGAACAGCGACATGCGGATCATCCGCGTGCGCGCCTTCGACGTGGCGACCTTCGTGGCCCACGGCGCGGCCCAGGTCGGCATCGTCGGCTCCGACGTGGTCGAGGAATTCGCCTATGCGGACCTTTACGCTCCCGTCGATCTCGATATCGGCCACTGCCGCCTGTCCGTCGCCGAACCGGCCGGGGAAGCGACGCGCAACGGTGCTGCGAGCCACCTGCGCGTGGCCAGCAAGTATCCTAACCTTACCCGCAAGCACTTCGAGAAGATGGGCGTGCAGGCTGAGGTGGTGAAACTCAACGGCGCGATGGAACTCGCCCCGGGCCTGGGCCTCGCCAGCCGGATCGTCGACCTCGTGTCCACCGGCAAGACCCTCAAGGACAATGGCCTGGTCGAGACCAGCATCATCCTCCCCGTCTCCGCCCGCCTGATCGTCAACCGCGCGGCGCTGAAGACGGATGAGCGCGTCGGCGCACTGGTGGAGCGGTTCCGGGCTGCCGTCGCCTCGCTGAAGGCGGCCTGATGCTGCGGCTGAGCACCCGCGATTCCGGCTTCGAAAAGGCTTTCCGCCGCCTCGTGCGCGATCGGCGCGAGAGCGAGGCCGATGTCGCGCGCGATGTCGAGCTGATCCTCGCCGACGTCCGCAACCGCGGCGATGCGGCCCTCGCGGAGCTCACCGCCAAATTCGACCGCCACCAGCTGGTGAGCGACGATGACTGGCGCATCGCGCCCGAGGCCTGCGCCGCGGCCTATGAGTCACTGGACAGCGAACTGCGCACCGCGCTCGATCTCGCTGCCGAGCGCATCAGCGCCTACCACGCCGCGCAGAAGCCGGAAAACCGGGACTATACTGACGCCACCGGAGTTCGCCTCGGTGCGGTCTGGCGGGCGGTGGATGCGGCCGGGCTCTACGTCCCCGGCGGGCGCGCGGCCTATCCTTCCTCGCTGCTGATGAATGCCCTGCCGGCCAAGGTCGCCGGGGTCGAGCGGCTGGTCGTGGTGACGCCGACGCCCGGCGGGGCGGCTAACCCGCTGGTTCTCGCCGCCGCCCACATCGCCGGCGTCGACGAGGTCTGGCGCGTCGGCGGGGCCCATGCGGTCGGCGCCCTGGCCTATGGCACCGAGCGGATCAGGCCGGTCGACGTGATCACCGGCCCGGGCAATGCCTGGGTCGCCGAGGCCAAGCGCCAGCTCTACGGCGTCGTCGGCATCGACATGGTCGCGGGCCCCAGCGAAATCCTCGTCATCGCCGACGCGAAGAACAACCCCGAATGGATCGCCGCCGACCTGCTCAGCCAGGCCGAGCACGACCCGGCGGCCCAGGCCATCCTCATCACCGACGATCCGGTCTTCGCCGACATGGTCGCCGATCAGGTCGGCGTGACCCTTTCGCTCCTGCGCACGGCCAAGGTGGCCAGCGAGAGCTGGAACACGCACGGCGTGATCATCGAGGTCGGCAGCCTTGACGAGGCCCCGGCCCTGGCCAACGCCCTCGCCGCCGAACACGTGGAGATCGCCACGGACGAGCCGGAGGCCCTGTTCCGGGCGATCCGCCACGCCGGCTCGGTCTTTCTCGGCCGCCACACGCCCGAGGCCATCGGCGACTATCTGGCCGGGCCGAACCACGTGCTGCCCACGGGCCGCCGCGCGCGGTTCGCCTCCGGTCTCTCGGTGCTCGATTTCATGAAGCGCACCAGCTTCATCCAGATGAGCGAAGGCGCCATGGGCGCGATCGGGCCCGCCGCCGTGGCGCTGGCCGAAGCGGAAGGCCTGCCGGCGCATGCGCGGTCGGTGGCGGTGAGGTTGGGTCAATGAAGTCCGGTTCGAAAGCACGCGCCGCCGCACGGCTGGCCGCCGTCCAGGCGCTCTATCAGTACGAGATGGAAGAAACGCGCCTGCCCCAGCTGCTCGACGAATTCCACATGCACCGCCTTGGCGCCGAGATCGAGGATGACCAGTACGCCCAGGCCGACGTGCGCTTCTTCGACGACCTGGTGAAGGGCACCATTGCCCGCCGCGACGAGATCGACGGCCTACTCGCCGAAAAGCTCGCCACCGGCTGGAAGATCGAGCGGCTTGACCGCACCATGCTCCAGATCCTGCGCGCCGGCGCCTACGAACTGATGGCGCGGGCGGATGTGCCCACCGGCACCGCGATCAGCGAATACCTCGATGTGGCCCACGCCTTCTTCGACGATCGCGAGGCGAAGTTCGTGAACGGGGTGCTGGACGCCGTGGCCAAGGCTGTGCGGTGACATGAAGGTCCTCCCCGTTTTCGCCGCAGGCGCAAAGGGGGAGGTGGCAGGCGCCGTCAGGCGTCTGGCGGAGGGGTTGCAGCCGCTCCACCAACCGCTGCGCGGGCGGTCCCCCTCCCCCCTTGTGCCTTCGGCAAGAGCGGGGAGGATCTGGTGACCACCGAACTTGCCTTCATCACCGCCCTGCGCGGCCTCGCCACCCATCCGGCCGCGCGCAATCTCGACGACGATTGCGCCGTGCTGGAGATCGGCGGCGAGGCGCTGGTATTGACGCATGACGTCATGGCCGCAGGCGTCCATTTCCTTCCCGAGGCCGATCCGGCGGACGTGGCGTGGAAGCTGGTCGCAACCAACATGTCCGATCTCGCCGCCAAGGGCGCCGAGCCGATCGGCGTGCTGCTGGGCTACCAGCTGGGCAAGAACGATACCCGGTTCCTGACGGGCCTCGGCGACGCCCTCACTCACTACGGCGCCGCCTTGCTTGGCGGCGACACCGTGGGCGGCAACGGTCCGCAAACCGTTGGGCTGACCGCCATCGGCCGGGCCACCACCCGCCCCGTGCCCTCCCGCGCCGGCGCCCGGCCCGGTGACCGGGTATGGCTGACGGGTGCCGTTGGCGGAGCGATGATCGGGCTCGAAGCCCTGCGCGCCGGAGCGGGCGACAGCACGGCTTACCGCCGCCCCCAGGCGCGCCTTGCCGAAGGGATCAGCCTCGCCCCGCGCGTCACCGCCATGATGGACGTGTCCGACGGGCTCCTGCTCGATGCCTGGCGGCTTGCCCGGGCAAGCGGGGTGAGCCTCGCCCTGAACACGGCCGCAGTCCCCCTGGCCTGCCCCGAATCGCGCCGCGACGAGGCTCTGCGCTGGGGGGATGACTACGAACTGCTGTTTACCTTCCCCGCTGCAACCGATCCCGGCGTGGGGGCAACCTGCATCGGCGAAGTGCAGGCCGGCCCCGCCGGAACCCTGCGCCTCGATGGCCGGCTGGTCGAAACCGGGGAAAATCTCGGTTTCGAGCATCATTGAGACATTGCTGCCGCATTAACGGTTGCGCCTGAGACAATTCCTCCATAGCCCTACCGCCCACGCGACCCGGCGAGAATAGCCGGGCGCTGTTGAGAGTTGGATCCACAACGGGAAGGGGCCTATCGTGAATCTAGTCACGATCGCTATTATCCTGGGGCTGTTGGCCGTCGTTTACGGCTTCATCACCAGCCGCCAGGTTCTCGGAGCCGATGCCGGTTCCGCACGCATGCAGGAAATTGCCGCCGCGATCCAGGAAGGCGCCCAAGCCTACCTGAAGCGGCAGTATACCACCATCGCCATCGTCGGCGTCGTGGTGGCCGCGATCATTCTGTTCACTCTCGGCGGCATCTCGGCCGCCGGTTTTGTAATTGGCGCCGTGCTCTCGGGCCTGGCCGGCTTTATCGGGATGAACGTCTCGGTGCGCGCCAACGTGCGCACGGCCGCCGCCGCCCAGAAGGGCCTGCAGGACGGCCTGACGCTCGCCTTCCGCGCCGGCGCGATCACCGGCATGCTGGTGGCCGGCCTGGCCCTGCTCGCCATCGCCGTGTTCTACTATTACCTGGTCGACATCCGCCACTACACTGTCGGCGGCGATGACCGCACGGTGGTCCAGGCGCTGACGGCCCTCGCCTTTGGCGCCTCGCTGATCTCGATCTTCGCGCGTCTCGGCGGCGGCATCTTCACCAAGGCCGCCGACGTCGGCGCCGACCTTGTCGGCAAGGTCGAAGCTGGCATTCCCGAGGACGATCCACGCAACCCGGCCGTGATCGCCGACAACGTGGGCGACAACGTGGGCGACTGCGCCGGCATGGCTGCCGACCTGTTCGAGACCTATGTGGTCACCGTCGGCGCCACCATGGTGTTGACCGCGCTGACCCTCAAGGGCGCCAGCAACCTGATGGACCTGATGGCCATGCCGCTGCTGATCGGCGGCGTTTGCATCATCACCTCGATCATCGGCACCTACTTTGTCCGCCTCGGCGGCGGCAAGAACATCATGGGCGCCATGTACAAGGGCTTCCTCGTCACCGCCGTGCTCTCGATCCCGGCGATCTGGTGGGCGATCTCCTATACGCTCAAGGGCGACATGGAGGCACCGATCGGAGCCGAGACTTATACCGGCCGCGTGCTGTTCTACTGCTCGCTGCTCGGCCTGGTCATCACCGGCCTGATCATCTGGATCACCGAGTACTACACCGGCACGAACTATCGCCCGGTGAAGTCCATCGCCAAGGCTTCGATCACCGGCCACGGGACCAACGTCATCCAGGGCCTCGCCATCTCGATGGAAGCGACCGCCCTGCCGACGCTGGTGATCGTCACCGGCATCATCGTCGCGTTCAAGCTCGCCGGGCTCATGGGCATTGCCTATGCCGCCACCGCGATGCTGGCCCTGGCCGGCATGGTCGTCGCGCTCGACGCCTATGGCCCGGTTACCGACAATGCCGGCGGCATTGCCGAAATGGCCGGGCTCGACGATTCGGTGCGTGAAAAGACGGACGCGCTCGACGCCGTGGGCAACACCACCAAGGCCGTCACCAAGGGCTATGCGATCGGTTCGGCCGGCCTCGCCGCGCTGGTGCTGTTCGCCGCCTACACCACCGACCTGCGCGAGTTCTTCAAGGACGTCACGGTCGATTTCAGCCTGGAGAACCCCTACGTCATCGTGGGCCTCCTGCTCGGCGCCCTGCTCCCGTACCTGTTCGGTTCGATGGGCATGACCGCCGTGGGCCGCGCCGCCGGCGACGTCGTGGTCGACGTGCGCGACCAGTTCGCCAACAACAAGGGCATCATGGAAGGCACTTCCAAGCCTGACTATGCCCGCACGGTTGATCTGGTCACCAAGGCGGCGATCAAGGAAATGATCGTGCCGTCGCTGCTGCCGGTGCTCGCGCCGATCGTGGTCTATTACGTGATCACCGCCGTGGCGGGCCAGGCCAACGGCTTCGCCGCGCTTGGCGCCCTGCTGCTCGGGGTGATCGTTGGCGGGCTCTTCGTCGCCCTCTCGATGACCTCGGGTGGCGGCGCATGGGACAATGCCAAGAAGTACATCGAAGACGGCCACCACGGCGGCAAGGGCTCGGAAGCCCACAAGGCTGCCGTCACCGGCGACACGGTGGGCGATCCCTACAAGGATACTGCCGGCCCGGCCGTCAACCCGATGATCAAGATCACCAACATCGTGGCCCTGCTGCTGCTCGCGGCGCTGGCGGCACACTGATGGCGTAACCGATCCTGAGCGGGGGCCAGGGCGGCAATCGTCCACCCCCGATCACACTGGCCCCGCTAGCGAGCAATCGCGGCGGGGCTTTTTCTTTGGCGATTGCCTCGTTTGCAAACACGACAGCTTTGGAAACCCTCCCCCGCTGCGACTAAGGCGCACCTGCGGTGCGCCAAGTCTCGCTCCCCTCCCTCAAGGGAGGGGGTGGGGGTGGGGGTGGGTTTACGACGCTTGCGTTTGCAAAGGACATAAGTCCCTTTTCTTTTGGGTGTTCAAGCGCCAGCCAAGGCCAGAAACGCCGCCGCCCCCATCGGCTTGCCCCGCAGGAACCCCTGCATCGTCGCACAGCCCTCCTCGGCCGCCGCGCGCTCCTGCGCCGTATCCTCGATCCCTTCGGCCACGACCTCCAGCTCCAGCGCCCGCGCCATGGCAACCAGCCCCCGCAGAACCGCCCTGTCGCGCCCCTCCTCACCAATCCCGTCCATCAGCGACCGGTCGAGCTTGAGGTAGTGCAGCGGCAGCAGCTTCAGGTACCGGAAGTTGCAGAACCCCGCCCCGAAGTCGTCCAGCGCCAGCCGGATGCCCGAACGTGCCAACCGCGCGAGGATTCGCGCTGCCGCCGTCACATCGGCGATCAGCGCCTCCTCGGTCACTTCCAGCGTCAGGCGCCCCGGCGGAAACCCGCTGGCGGCAACCTGGTCCAGCAAGCGCTCCGCCCAGTGCGGCGTGGCGATATCGCCAGAGGTCACGTTCAGCGAGAGCCGCAGCCCTCCCGGCCAGCGCGCCGCCTGGGATAGGGCGCTCGCGGCAATGGCGGCCGACAGCGGCAGGACGAGATCGGCCCGCTCGGCCAGGGCAAACAGGGCGGCTGCCCCGACGCGGCCCAGCCGCGGGTGATTCCACCGCGCCAGCGCCTCGGCCCCCGTCAGCGCGCCGTGCCCCGGCGCACCGGGCACGAGGGCGAACTGCGGCTGGAACAGCACCTCGATCTCGCCCCGCTCGAGGGCACCGGCCAGTTCGGCCTCCAGCGCCGGCCCGGCCAGCCCTGGACGCAGGCTCGTGCCGTCCGCCCACAGCAGGCGCCGCCCGCCGCGCTTCTCGAACATGCCCAGGGCCTGCATCAGCCGATCAAGCAGCGAATCGGCCCCCTCGCCCGGCAGGCCGCGCACCAGGGCGATGTGCGATCCGGCGCGGACGGCCGGGGCGAGGCCCGGCAGCGGCCTGGCAATGCGTTCGGCCAGGCCATGGGCCAGCAGTTCCCATCGTTCCCGGCTAAGCGGCTCGCCGGCGAGCAGGAGAAAGGTCGACCCGCCCGCGCGTGCGGCGAACCACGGCCCCTCGAATTCGGCGGCCGCGAAGTGCGCCAGCCGGGCCGCGACCTCGGCGAGGACGCCGTCGCCGGTCTTGGTGCCGTGGGCGAGATTGATCGCCGGCAGGCGCGGCAGCGAGAGCAGCAGGCCATGAGCCGGCACGTCCCCCGCCCAGCCGTCAAGCCGCGCCCTGGCCGCGGCGATGCCGGGCAGGCCAGTCAGGGCATCGCGCTCGTCCGCGCCGGGATTGGTCCGGGTCTGGTTCATCGCCGCCAGCATAGCGGCAGACCCCTTGCCAAAATCTCAAGCCCGTCAATTGCCAAACCACCCCGGCCTCCATATCACCGGCGCGAACGGCCATGCATCATGCGGGCCACAAGGATGGTGGGGCCATGAAGAAGGACCGCGGCAAGCTCGCCCTGCTGGTCTCCGACAGCCTGAAGGCACAGGCCGGCGCGGAAAGCATGCGCCAGGCGCACGATTGGGTGTCCTTCGCCGAGGCCGATGCCTGCGTCGTGCTGGGGGGTGACGGGTTCCTGCTCCACGTCCTCCACTCGATGATCGATCATGGCACGGTGAAGCCCTGCTACGGGATCAACCTTGGCACGGTCGGCTTCATGCTGAACCGCAATTCCGGCACCCGCCCGATCGCCGAACGCGTCGCCCGGGCGCGCGAGGTCGAAGTCTCGCCGCTGGCGATGGACGCGGTGGGGCGCGACGGTCAGCATCACCGGTTCTATGCCATCAACGAAGTCTCCCTGCTGCGCGAAACCCGCCAGACCGCCAAGCTCGAAGTGGCGGTCAACGGCAAGGTGCGCATGGCCGAACTCGCCGGCGACGGCGTGCTCGTCGCCACCCCGGCCGGATCGACCGCCTACAACCTCTCGGCCAACGGCCCGATCCTCCCGCTCGGCTGCCGGATGCTGGCGCTGACCCCGATCAGCCCGTTCCGCCCTCGCCGCTGGCGCGGCGCGATCCTGCCGGAAAGCGCCAAGGTCTCGTTCACCGTGCGTGAGCCCGACAAGCGCCCGGTCGCCGCCGTGGCCGACCAGAAGGAAGTCCGCGACGTCGCCGAAGTCCACATCACCACGGCGCGCGACCACCGGCTGACCCTGCTGTTCGATCCCGGAAAGACCCTGGAGGAGCGCATCTTCGCCGAGCAATTCCAAGCCTGATCACCCGAGGTTGGGGAAAGCAACGTTTTCCCTCCGGATAGGCTTGCAAAGCCAATCGGCGCTGGTATAGGCGCACCCCTGTCCCGGAGACGGGACTGCTCCCTGATAGCTCAGCGGTAGAGCTCTCGACTGTTAATCGAGCGGCCGTAGGTTCGAATCCTACTCAGGGAGCCATTTTCCTTCATCCCCAGCGACAGGCCCGGCGGGCCTCAGAAGACGGCCCCGCTCGCGCCGCCGTCAACCCGCAGCGTGGCACCAGTGATGTAGGACGCGCGCGCCGATGCGAGGAAGCAGGCGGCATCGGCCACCTCTTCGGGACGGCCCAGCCGGGCGAGCGGAATCTGCGCCTTCCACACTTCCGCGATCACCCGCTTTTCCTGTGCCAGACCGGTTTCGGTAAAGCCGTGAAGGCGGGCATTCTCGCTGATATTTTTCAGCGTGTTGGGCGTGGCGACGCCGCCGGCGACGATGGCATTCACGGTCACCCCGCAGTCCCCCAGCTCCGCCGCGAGTGTTGCCGTCATCGAATGGAGCGCCAGCTTGGCCGCCGCATATTCCGGGTGAAGCGGCATGCCCCTGATCGCGGCGCCGCTGCTGATGTTGATCACCCGGCCCCATCCCCGCGCGCGCATCGCCGGAACGATGGCACGGATCAGCTGGGCCACGTAGAAGGTCGAAAGCTGGAACTGCTGCTGCCAGGCATCGTCCGGACCTGTAAACCAGTGATTGATTGTCGGCGCAGCGCCGGCGCTGTTGACGAGAATGTCGATCGGGCCCAGCGCCAGCGCCTGCCGCGCCAGATCGTCGACCGCGGCCGGATCGGACAGGGACGCCAGCACGATGTGCGCGCTTCCGCCCGCTGCCACGATCCGGTCGCGAACGGCCTCGGCGCTTTTCGGATCCCGGCCGTGGATGATGACCTCGGCACCCTCCTTGGCGAGCACTTCGGCGATGGCCGCGCCGATCCCGCTGCTCGATCCGGCAACAAGCGCCCGCTTCCCTTCGATATCCAGCTTCATGCCGCTGTTCCTTGTTTCTTTGGCGTTAGGCGCCCAGCATCCGAAATCCGCCGTCCACGCTGATCAGCTGGCCGGTGATGAAATGGGAATCCGGCGATACCAGAAAGGCGAGTACCGGTGCGCAATCGCGCAGGGGGTTGCCGAACTTCCCGCCGATCGGGATCTTCTCCCTGAGCGCGGCCGCCATGCCTTCCTGCTCCGCCGGGCTCATGGTGGCAAAGGCCCGTTCGGTGAGCGGCGTCATCATGATCGGGGCAATGGCATTTACGGTAATGCCGTCAGGCCCCCAGGCCCGCGCCGCCGAGCGGGTCCAGGCATGAACCGCTCCCCTTGTCGCGGCATAGACTGCCGAACGGGGCGCGCCCTCGACCCCTTCGACCGAACCGAAGTTGACGATGCTGCCGCCCTTGCCCTGCATGTGGCGGTGGGCAGCCTGGTTGGTGAAGACTGTCGACTTGAAGTTCATCCCTACCAGGAAATCGATCTGCGCCTCGTCAGCATCTTCCGGTGTGCCTTCGCGCCAGGTCCCTGCCGGCTGGATCAACGCGTCGATCCCGCCCAGGTCCCGGGCGATCTCGTCGAACAGGGAATCTACCGCCGCTTTGTCCGACAGGTCGCCCTGGTACCAGCTCGCAAGGCCAGCAAGATGTTCGGCGGGCGGCGTGGAATTGAAGATCGCGGCGACCCTCGCCCCACGGCCATGAAGTTCCTGGACCGCTGCCGCACCGATCCCGCCTGCCGCACCGCAGACCACCACCCGTCGGCCCTCGAGCCGCGGATCGAGCACGGACTGCGGCAGCGCCGCCGTTTGATCTTGCATGAATTCTCCCAAGGATTTTCGTTGGCTGATCGCCCGCTTGTTTCACATCTTGCGCGGATCGACCACGGTCCGGACCGGGGCGCCCACATCGGACATGATGGCGATGGCATTGGCCACCCCGCTCAGGCCGATCCGCGCCCCGATCCACGGAGCAATGTCGACCGTGCCATCGGCAATTGCGCGCAACGCCATGTCGAGATCCTGCTGCTCCTCGCCGCCCGCGAAGATAATTTGCAGTCGCTTCAATTGGGCGCAGGGGACGAATACCGATTCCGGCTCGGTGCAGAACCCGCCCATCACGATCCGCGCTCCCGCCCCGACCGAACGTGTGATGAGGTCCAGAAGCCCCGGACGACCGGCGCATTCATACACCAGGCTGGCCCGGCGGTTGCCGAGGTCCGGCAATGGTCCGTAGGGCGAGAGGTCGCGCGGATCGATGGCAATGTCGGCCCCCATGGCGATTGCGACCTCGCGGCGCGCGGGATCGAAATCGGTGGCAACGATCGGAGCCGCGCCCAGCAGCTTGAGGCCGGCAATGACCGCCAGGCCGATGGCCCCGCAGCCCACCACGAGCGAAATGTCGTCCCTGGACGGATTGCCGCGGCGCGCATGCTCCAGGCCCACCGCCAGCGGCTCAGTCATCGCCGCCCGCTCATCGTCGAGGGCGGTAGGGACTTCCATCAGCAAAGTCTCGTCGAGCAGCATGTATTCGCCGAATCCGCCGGGGCAATCGTTGCTGTGCCCGACGATATCGACTCGTCCGTCGGCGCCGAACATCGCGGGAAGAGAAGTGACCCGCGTGCCTGTCTTGAGCGGCCGGCGGCTGCCGGGGCCGTAGTCGATCACCTCTCCGACAAACTCGTGACCTGGTACGATGATCCTGCCTAGATCCACGTGGCTGTATGGCCCGCCGAACTCGCGCGACTGCTCGATCAGCTTCGCCGCGGAATGCAGGAAGTGCTGGTCCGATGCACAAAAGCCGCAGCTGTGGGTGCGCACCAGGGCTTGCCCCTTGCCCGGGACCGGATCGGGCAGTTCCCCGACGTGAATTTGCCCGTCGAGCTGATAGGCCGCCTTCACGCGCCTGCCTTGGCCAGTTCCATTGCAGCACCGAGCACCGTGTATGACAGGTCCGACCGGTCGCGCGTCCCCCGCGTCGGGATTGGCGTGTCGGTGACCGGGCGGACATCGGCAAAATCATGCAGATACACACGCCGGTCGATCGCCCAGCGCCCGCCTCGAAATGACCAGCGGTCGAGATAGCGGCCGCGAGTGGTCACCTCCTGCATCTGCCCACCCTCGATGATCCGCAGGGCTGCGATTACATAGGTTTCGGAGGCCGCGCGGTCGCCATCCAGGTCGATGATCGTGGTCGTGATCTGGTGCGAATGATTGGCCATGCCGGCGTGCGTCGGGGTAACGAAATCGATGAAGCCGCGGCCCGACCCGGTGAAAATTCCCTCGCCGTAGTCTGCCTCGCCGTCCTCGTGCCAGATGGTGTAGCCAAGCTCGCGGTCCATCCGGTCCATCGCCCGGCAGTAAAGTCCCAGCACATTCCTGATGGCGTCGCGGTCATCGGCCGCGGTTCTGCTCAATTGGGGCATTCTCGGCCTCTCTCCTGGCTCTGTCGCTTCACGCGGCATTCGTCACATTTGATCTTGCGACATATTTTCGCAGGTCAGTGTGCCACCGGTCCGTTAAGCGGGCCAGCCATAGTTTGCGCGCCGCAGGTAAAACGTCGCCTCAATTGCCGCGCGCCTTGCCGGGGTATGACCAAAGCTTAACGTGACGAACGGCGGAATTGCGCCGATGTTGGCCCGATCATGACACGTTTGCAGCCTCTCCAGTCGGCACAGCGGACCCTGCGGTGAGCGGCGTGGCGATCAGCACCCGCGGCCTGGTAGCCCTGCTCGCAGCGGGCGGAATCGCGGGATCGGCCGTGGTCATGCTGCATGGTCCGCCGCACATTCACCCGCTCCGTGTCGCTCTCCCGGGCTTCACCGCCGAGGAGGCCTCCGGCCATCTCGTCATCACCAGCGTGCGCGACGGCAGCGGCGCGGCGGCGGCAGGCCTATCGCCAGGCGACGTAGTCGAGACCATCGACGGGCGCCGGATCGATCACTTGCAGGATGCCGCGCGCTTCCTCACCCGCCGCCCGCTCGGCCCCCTTCGGGTGGGGCTGGTACATGATGACCGGCACCACGATGTCATGCTAGACCGCACGGAACGTTAGGAGAGGGGCTGGAATTTTGGTGCAGCGGGTCCTTGTCGTCGAGGATGACGAACCGACAGCGAACTACATTGTCAAAGGCCTGACCGAGCAAGGCATGGTGGTCGACCGCGCGGCAAATGGCCGTGACGGCCTGTTCCTTGCCTCCGACGGCAGCTACGACGCCATCGTGCTGGATCGGATGCTGCCGCAGATGGACGGCATGGCGGTGCTCGGCGCCCTTCGCGCCGCCGACATTTCCACCCCGGTGCTGATCCTCTCCGCGCTCGGCTCCGCCGATGAACGGGTGGCCGGGCTGACCGCGGGCTCGGACGACTACCTGACCAAGCCGTTCGCCTTCGCCGAGCTGCTGGCTCGTCTCAAGATCCTGATGCGTCGGGGCGCTACCACGCCGGCCGTCGAAACCCGCCTTACCTGCGACGACCTCGAGATGGACCTGCTCTCGCGCAAGGTGAAGCGCGCGGGCAAACCGATCGACCTGCAGCCGCGCGAATTCCGCCTGCTCGAACACCTCCTGCGCCATGCCGACCAGGTGGTCACCCGGACCATGCTGCTCGAACACGTGTGGGACTATCACTTCGATCCCGGCACCAACGTCATCGACGTCCACATCAGCCGCCTGCGCCGCAAGATCGATGACGGCCATCCGCGCCCCCTGCTGCACACCGTGCGCGGCGCGGGCTATCGGCTCGGACCGGCGGCTTGACCAATCCGCTCAAGGCCCGGCTGTTCGCGGGGTTTGCCTCGGCGACTTCGCAGTTGGTGACGCTGATCTTCCTGCTGCAGCTGCTGCTCACCATTGTCCTGCTCGGCTATGTCCAGTGGGCCGCCGACCAGCAGCTGCACCGTGAACAGCGCGCCTACGTGGCCGAGCTGCGCGATACGCTGAGCGAAATCTACGTGCAGGACGGCCCGGCCCGCCTCGCCACCGCGATCGAGGCGCGGGTCGGCACGGGCGGGTGGACCGACGGCGCAGTCTTGCTGACAACTGCCAACGGCACGCCGATCGCCGGCAACCTGCGCGCCTGGCCCGGGGTAATCCCCGTCGGCATCGCCTGGCGCGAACTGGACCTCTACCGCGAAAACGGCACCCGGCCCGAGCGGATCGGCCTCGCCACCATGCGCCTGGCCGGCGGTGAGCGGCTGCTGACCGGGTGGGTCCTCGATGACGATGTCCGTCTGCGCCGCTCGGTCGAGGGGGCCATGCTCGCGGCCCTGTTCCTCGCCGTGCCCATCGCCCTCCTGTCGGCCATCGGCCTCGGCCGGGTCCTCGGCCGGCGCCTGCGCGCGATCAGCCGGACGACCATGGCCGTCGCCGGGGGAGACCTGACCCGCCGCGTCCCGCGCGACGGCAGCGGCGATGCCTTCGATGCGCTCGCCATGCAGGTCAACGCCATGCTCGAGCGGGTCGAAGGGCTGGTCAGCGAACTGCGGCTGGTGACCGACGGTCTGGCCCACGACCTGCGCTCCCCCCTCACCCGCGTCCAGTCCCGCCTCGAACAGGCCAGCGCGGCGGCGGGCGATCCGGCGGCCATCGCGGCCATTGCCGATGCCCAGGCCGAGCTTGGTGTGCTCCTGCGCATCCTCTCCACCGCGCTCCAGATCAGCCGCGCCGAGGCCGGGATCGGCACCGACCAGCTGGCCGAGGTCTCCGTCGCCGAATTCCTCGACGAGATCGCCGACCTCTACGCCCCCGTGGCCGAGGACAGCGGCTTCGCCCTGGAAGTCCGCGCCGCCCCCGGCCTCCACGTGTTGCTGCACCGCGAACTGACCGGTCAGGCCATTGCCAACCTCATCGAAAACGCGCTGCGCCACGCGGCGGGCGGCCACCGCATCGTCCTGGCCGGCGAACGGGTCAGCGCCGAGGGAGGCGCCGTGGCGCTGAGCGTCAGCGACGATGGCCCGGGCATTCCCGAGCCCCTGCGCGAGGATGCCCGGCGCCGCTTCGTGCGGCTCGATGCGGCGCGCAGCACGACCGGGTCGGGGCTGGGCCTCGCCTTGGTCGATGCCGTCGCGCGGCTCAATGGCGGCCGGCTGGAACTGTCCGATGCCCGCCCGGGCCTGCGCGCCACGCTGATCATCCCCGACCGCAAGGACTGACCGTCCTGATTGCTCCATTGTGGAAGCACTAATTTCACGGTCAGGGGACTGATTTAGCAGCGATTTCGCCGATCAGACCGGAAATACTACGGTCTTCCCCTGATTTTGCCGGGGCAAACCCGCCCGCATGCTTGCGCCATCACCGGCATGAGCCCTGGCTTCTGCGAGGGCGCTGGACCAGCGGAGTTACCCATGGCGACAAGCACCATCTACGGCACGATCAACGCTGACCTGCTGACCGGCACGGCGATGGATGACGCGATTTACGCCAAAGGCGGCGACGATACGGTCGATGGCGGCGATGGGAACGATTCCATCTTCGGCGGCGCCGGGCACGATTTCATCAACGGCTGGCTGGGCGACGATGCCCTGTTCGGAGCTGAAGGGAACGACACCCTGTGGGGCTATTCCGGGAATGACCTGCTTTCGGGCGGCGCGGGGAACGACCAGCTGTTCGGCGACGCCGGCAATGACGTGATCTACGGCGATGACGGGAACGACATCATGTCCGGCGGAACGGGTGACGATGCCCTGGCCGGCGGCGCCGGTGCAGATGTCATGGCCGGCGGCGAAGGCAACGATTTCCTCACCGGCGGCCAGGGCAAGGACGTCCTCACCGGCGGCGCCGGGGCTGACCGGTTCGTCTGGTATTCCCCCGACGAAGCCGTGGCGGGAGTCAGCAAGCGCGATGTCGTCTCCGATTTCGAGGTGGGGGTCGACAAGCTCGAACTCGCCGGATTTCACATCGCCCTGGAAGACATCCACTTCTACTCGATCGCGAGCGGCCGCAGCACGGTCCTTGCGATCGACTTGGATCACAATGGCACCAACGATTTCGAGATCCAGCTCAACAACGTGACCTTCGGCACCTTCAACACCAACGACATCGTCCTGTGAATTGCATGTCCCTGGCCGAACCTACTCCATCATCTTGAAGATTGCCCACGCCAGCGCGGTCCCGATCACGAACAACGTTCCGGAAAACAGGAACACCGTTCCGTCGATCGGTATGTGCTGGATGTTGAGCATTCCGCCAGAAGACCCGCGTGAGCCGACAAAGGTCGACACCAGCCACGACAGCAGCGCGCCAAACGGCACGCCCTTGATCAGCGAAAACATGGCCGTCCCAGTTGCATGCAGCCATGGTGGCAATCGCGCCCGCCCCCCAGAATCTTTTCGCTAGCAGTCATCCCCGCGTCCTTCTGAGCCCCGCCGCGAAGTCTGGCACGGCGCGGTCAAGGGCGCGTTGCCGAACTCGGCAAACGGGCGTGGTTTCCAGGCGGAAACCATAACGGCAGGAAGGGGGCCGGGGCGGCAAGGCCGCCCTCGCCCTACCGGATCAGGCCACGGCGCCGTGGCAGTGCTTGTACTTGGCGCCCGAGCCGCACGGGCACGGCGCATTGCGCGACAGGCCAAGGTCCGCATAGGGATCCTCGCCGCCGGCAGCGGCACCGGCAGCCGGCAGCGCCGCGCCCAGCCCGGCCATCATCGCCTCCACGCCCGGCGCCTGCCGGCCGCCGGCATCGTCGATCCCGGTCAGCGGGTCGATGTGGCCAGAGAGGAACGAGGGCAGCTCGGGCAGTTCGGCCGGCTGCTGGAAGCGGAACTCGGCGGTGGAGAGAATGCGGGTGACGTCCTCACGGATCGTCTCCAGCATCTTCTCGAACAGGCCGAAGGCTTCCTGCTTGTATTCGTTGAGCGGCGTCTTCTGCGCATAGGCGCGCAGGAACACCACCTGGCGCAGCGCGTCGAGCGTGGCGAGGTGCTCTTTCCAGTAGTGGTCAAGCCGCTCGAGCAGGATCGACTTCTCCAGCGTGCGCCACACTTCCGGCTGGATCGCATTGCGCTCGGCCATGTGCGCGTCGGCCAGTCCGGCGAGGCGCTCCTCGACCAGCTCCGGGTCGACCCCGTCCTCGGCCATCCATGCCTCGATCGGCACGTCGACCCCCAGCACTTCGGCCGCCCGGGTCTTGAGCCCTTCCACGTCCCACTGTTCGGGATAGGAACCCGGCGGGCAGGCATCGGCAACGATGGCGTTAACCGTGTCGTGGCGCATGTCGATCACCACCTCGTCCACCGTCTCGGCATCCATGATGTCGGCGCGCTGCTCGTAGATGACCTTGCGCTGGTCGTTCATCACGTCATCGTATTCGACGACCTGCTTGCGAACGTCGTAGTTGCGCGCCTCCACCTTCTTCTGCGCGGTTTCGATGGCTTTCGACAGCCACTTGGACCCGATCGCCTCGCCGTCCGCGAGGTTGGAGTTCATCATCCGCGAGAACAGCGTGTCCGGCCCGAAGATGCGCAGCAGGTCGTCCTCGAGGCAGAGATAGAACTTGCTCATTCCCGGATCGCCCTGGCGGCCCGAACGGCCGCGCAGCTGGTTGTCGATGCGGCGGCTCTCGTGACGCTCGGTGCCGATGACGCAGAGGCCGCCGGCGGCGAGGACGAGGGCCTTCTGCTCGGCCACTTCGTCCTTGATTTTCGCGATAGCGGCATCGCGTTCGGGGCCTTCCGGCATGTCCTTCAGTTCGTCCTCGATCCGGAACTCGACGTTGCCGCCGAGCTGGATGTCGGTGCCGCGGCCGGCCATGTTGGTGGCCACGGTGACCGCGCCCATGCTGCCGGCCTGGGCAACGATGTGGGCTTCCATCTCGTGGAAGCGGGCATTCAGCACCGCGTGCTTGACGCCTTCCTTGTTGAGGTATTCGCTCAGCAGTTCCGACTTCTCGATCGAGACCGTGCCGACCAGCACCGGCTGGCCGATGTCCTGCTTGGTGCGGATCAGGCGGGCGATGGCGGCAAACTTGTCGGCCGTGTTCTTGTAGAACTCGTCTTCCTCATCGATCCGCTGCACCGGTACGTTGGTGGGGATGGTCACCACGTTCATCTTGTAGATGTCGTAGAATTCCGGCGCCTCGGTGGCGGCCGTGCCGGTCATGCCCGAAAGCTTGGGATACATGCGGAAATAGTTCTGGAAGGTGATCGAAGCCATGGTCTGGTTCTCGGGCTCGATCTGCACGCCCTCCTTGGCCTCAACCGCCTGGTGCAGGCCGTTGGACCAGCGCCGCCCATCCATCATGCGCCCGGTGAACTCATCGATGATGATGATCTTTCCGTCCTTCACCACGTAGTCGATGTCACGCTTGAACATGACATTGGCCTTGAGCGCCTGGTCGAGGTGGTGGACGACCTGGGTGTTCTCCACGTCGTAAAGGTTCGAGCCTTCCAGCAACCCGGCCTCTTCCAGCTGGCGCTCAGCCCATTCCACGCCCTCTTCGGTGAGGGTTACGCTCTTGGACTTCTCGTCGGCCTCGTAGAGGTCATCCGGCAGACGCTTCACGACAGCGTCGACCGAGATGTAGAGGTCGCTCTTGTCGTCGGTCGGCCCGGAAATGATCAGGGGGGTGCGGGCCTCGTCGATCAGGATCGAGTCCACCTCGTCGACGATGGCGAAGTTGAACGGGCGCTGCACCATCTGGCTGCGCTCGTGCTTCATGTTGTCACGCAGGTAGTCGAAGCCCAGCTCGTTGTTGGTGGCATAGGTCACATCGGCCTCGTAAGCCGCGCGCCGCTCTGCCTCGTTGATGTTGGGGACAATGACGCCAACGGTGAGCCCGAGGAACCGGTGCAACTGGCCCATCCATTCGGCGTCGCGCTTGGCAAGGTAGTCGTTCACGGTCACGACGTGGACGCCCTTGCCCTCCAGCGCATTGAGGTAGGTTGCTGTAGTCGCCACGAGGGTCTTGCCCTCGCCCGTGCGCATTTCCGCGATCTCGCCGCGGTGAAGCACCATGCCGCCGATCATCTGCACGTCGAAATGACGCATCCCGAACACGCGCTTCGAGGCTTCGCGCACCGTGGCAAAAGCCTCGGGCAGGATATCGTCGAGCGAGGCCCCACCGGCGAGCAGCTCGCGGAACTTGGCCGTCTGGCCCTTCAGCTCGTCGTCCGAGAGGCCCTCGAGCACGGGCTCGTAGGCGTTGATCTGGGCAACGATCCTGTCGAGCTTCTTGACGTAGCGATCGTTGGAAGAGCCGAACACGGCCTTGGCAATGGCGCCGAGCATGGGGATATCCTGTCTGTGAGAATCGTGAGGCCGCCCGCGTGGCGCGGCGGCGCAAGGCATGCGGAAAAGCGCGGCGCGGCTTTGCGCGCCGCCGGCGCCCTATTCGCGGGCGCGGTCGATCCCGGTAAGGACGGGGACGCTGGCCGGAACGCGGTAGTCCGCAAGCGGCATGGCCTCCCGGCAGCCCTGGACGGCTGGCGTTTCCGGCCGGACACCAGCCAGCTCGGAAGCCGCCTGAGCGCCTTCCGCCTGCTGCGCCAGCATGACTTCGCCCACTGCGCTCGCCGCCCCGGCGCAAACGCGGGCCTGGGCCGGCGCGATCTGCGCGGCAAGGCCCAGCAGGGCAAGGAAGGCGACTAGGAGGCGCTTAGCCATGACCAGCCAGATAGGCGCGGGCGCCTGCCTCGTCCAGTACCCGCCGCAATTCGCCCGAATTATGCCCCGGCAAAGCGGAAAAGCCCACGGTCAAATGCCACCCGCTCGCCCCCGGCAATGACCTGGAACCGCGCGCCTTCGTCCTGGCGCCAGATACGGATGTCCAGTTGGTCGCCCGGGAACACCGGCTTGGAAAAGCGGCCCTCCATATGCCCGAACCGCGCAACGTCATCCTCGCACAAGGCCCGCAGCATGGACCGCCCGGCATAACCGAAGGTGGCCAGCCCAAACAGGATCGGCCGTTCGAACCCGTCGCGCCGCGCCCCTTCGATGGTCGAGCCATGAAGCGTGTGGTCGCCCATGTGGCGAAAGATCAGCGACTGGTTGAGGCCCACCGGAAAGCGCACCACCGCATCCGGCTCGCGCTCAGGCACAGTGACAGCCGCCTGCCCCGGCACAGGTCCCTTGATGCCGTAGCCACCCTTGCCCTGGACGAACACGCTCATCCGGCTCGAGCCGAGGTAGGTCCCGGTGGCAAGGTCGGTGAGGTGGGTGGATGTCACCACCAGCGCGCCCGACCCCTTGTCGTAGACCTGATCGAGCACGGTTACGGTCTCCACCGACCCCGCCGTCGGAAGCAGGGCCGCCAATGTCACCGCGTGCTCGCCATGAACCGCCCGGATCGCGCCGGGATCGCTCCCCCAGCCGAACAGTTCGGTCCAGCCGAACCCGCGCTGGAGCTGCGCGATGAAGGTGGGCAGGACCCGCAGCGGCGACCCGGGCGTGTTTTCCGTGGTGAACTGCAACTCGCGCTGATTGTCGTCGAGCCCGGCGCCAACGCCGAGCGCGTAGAGCATAACCCGGTTCTCGTCCCAACTGGTCGTGGCGCGAATCAACTCACGTCCGAAAAATTCCTCGAAAGTCCTCATCTTGCCTGTCTGTGGCCCGAGGCTGTCGTCGCGCAAGACCCGGCCCCTGCACCAAGCTTGATATCGTTCCCTTGATCCCGGTCAGTTGCCAAGCGCGCGCGCGGCGCTATGGCTCAGGTGAACGCGGCGGTCGGCGCTTTTCCGGCTGCCCGGGAGGGGCTATCGTGTGACTGAACCAACCGCCAGCGGCCCAGACGCCGTGACCGCCACCGCGCCTGCCACAAGCCATGGCGGCCGCCTCTCGCAGCTCGATGGCCTGCGCGGCCTCGCGGCGCTGGTGATCATGCTCTACCACACGGCCCTGGTCTTCCGCACCCACGGCCCCTTCGTGCGCGGCTACCTGTTGGTCGACCTGTTCTTTCTGCTCAGCGGCTTCGTCCTGGCGGTCTCCACCGAGAAGAAGCTCAACGCCGGCGTCGGCGCCCTGGAATTCACAGGCAAGCGCTTCGTGCGCCTCTGGCCGCTCGTGGCGGTCGGCGCGGGCGTCGCCGCCTTCCGGGGCCTGTTCGTCGACATTCCCCTGCTGACGCTGGCCCAGTCCCTTGTCCTCGACCTCGCCATGATCCCGGTCCTAGCCGGCGCCGGTCCGTTCTACCGCCTTAACGGACCGCAGTGGACCCTGTTCTGGGAACTCGTCGCCAACTTCGTCCACGCCCTCGCGCTGCGCCGGGTGCCGACCCGTTGGCTGTCGCTCCTCGCTGGCCTCATGGGCATCGCGCTGGTCTATACCGTCCGCCAGCACGGCGGTGACACCATGGGGGTCAGCGCCCTCACCGCGAAAACGTGGTGGATGCCGATCCCGCGCGTATTCTGGTCCTACGTGCTCGGTGTCTGGCTCGGCCGCATCCACAACGGCGGCCTGCGCGGCCCGGCCCTGCCCTGGCTCCTCGCCCTCGCCCTGCCGCTCGCCGGGATCATGGCCGTGCCCTACTTGCCGCTGAGCAATGTCGATGGCGACCTCGTCTTCGTCATCGCCTTCCTGCCGCTGGCCACCTGGCTGGTGGCGCAGACCACCATCCCCACCTGGCTTGCCCCCGCGCTCGACTGGCTCGGCGCCTTCTCGCTCCCGCTCTACTGCGTCCACCTCACCATCCTCGTCGGCGTCTCCGAACTGGCCGGACGAGGCAAGGGCGCCATGCTCCTCGCCATCGCCGCCTCCTGCGCGGTGGCTTTCGTGTTCCACCGGCTGGTGTCGTTCCGGGGCAAGCCGCTGGCGGTGAAGCCGGCGCAGGCGGGATAGTTAACCATTTGCCGCTATCGGCTGCGGCATGGCCGAGACAACCTCCAGCGCGCAATCCAGCGGCCGCCTGCCGCTGCTTGACGGGCTGCGCGGCCTCGCCGCCATCGGCGTGCTGCTCTACCATTGCGAGGTGACACTGGGCCCGCACGGCCTGTTCTCCCGCGCCTACCTGTTCGTCGACTTCTTCTTCCTGCTCAGCGGCTTCGTCCTCGCGCTCGCAGTCGAGCCGCGCCTCGCGGCCGGCTGGCCTAGTTCCGCGTTCCTGCGCGGCCGTGTCCGCCGGCTGTGGCCGACCATTGCCGCCGGCGTGGCGCTCGGCGCGCTGCTGCATGCCTGGCGGGGCGAGACCGACACCCTGCTCACCACGCTCGTCCTCGGATTGCTCGTGCTGCCGTGGACCCGCTCACCCGACCAGATCTTTCCGCTGAACGGCCCGCAATGGTCGCTCCTGCTCGAACTGATCGCCAATCTCGCTCACGCCATGGTGCTGCGCCGGCTAGGCGAGCGCGGATTGCTGGCCGTGGTCATGGTGGCCGGCGCGGCGCAGACCGCCGTCGTCTGGTATTTCGGCTCGAACACCTTGGGCCCGCTCGCCTTCAACTGGTGGTACGCCCTGCCGCGCGTGCTGTTTTCCTACAGCCTCGGCGTCCTCCTGTGCCGCCGCTGGCAGCGGCTGCCCCGCGGCCCCGGGCTAAGCTGGAGCACCGCACTGGTGCTCCCCGCCTTGGTTGTGGTCGTCCTCAGCGGGCTGCCCGTGGCGGTGTGGATCGGGGATTCGCTGTTCGTCCTGCTGATCATGCCGGTCCTGTTCTGGCTGGCCAGCCAGGCCGAGGTTCCCACAGCCGCCCAGCCCGCGCTTGAGCGGCTGGGGCGGCTCTCCTTCCCGCTCTACGCCGTCCACATGCCGATCCTCGAACATGCCGGCCGGGTGGCGGCAGGAGGCGGGCTTCCGGTGAAGCTGGCGGCCATCGCCACGGCCCTGATCGCCGCGCTCGCGCTCGACCGGCTGCTGCAGGCAGCCCCGCGCCGTCCCCGCCGAGGAGCCCCCGCGCTCGGTCCCGCTTGACCCCTGCGCCGGGCGCGCTAGGCCCTGCGCCATGTCCGACGCCGTCTCTCCCCTCGCCTCGCCGTTCCCTGCCCTGCCCCCGATCGCCGGGGTAACCCCGCACGTGGTCCGCGCCGGCTACAAGGACTGGGGCCGCTGCGACCTGACCTATGTCGAACTGGCCGAGGGCACCGCCGTCGCCGGCGTGTTCACCCGCAATGTCTGCTGTTCCTCCGAAGTGGAGCTTGGCCGGGAGGGCGTGAAGCAGGGCCGGGCACGGGCGCTGGTCGTCAATGCCGGCAATTCCAACGCCTTCACCGGCTACCGCGGCCGCGAAGCGGTCGAGCAGATTATGAACCAGGTCGCCGCCCATGTCGGCTGCGCTCGCGAAGAGGTCTTCGTCTCCTCGACCGGAGTGATCGGCGTGCCCCTGCCCAAGGACAAGGCCCGCGCCGGGGTGCAGGCAGCACTCACCGCCGCCCCCTGCAGCTGGGAAGAGGCCGCACGCACCATCGGGACAACCGACACCTTCCCCAAGGGCGCCCTGGCCACCGCCGCAGTGGATGACCGCAAAGTCACACTCGCCGCGATCATCAAGGGCTCCGGCATGATCGCCCCCGACATGGCGACCATGCTCGGCTATATCTTCACCGACTGCGCGATTGCCCCGGCCTACCTGCAGGACCTGCTCAGCGCCGCCAACCGCCGCACCTTCTCCTGCATCACGGTCGATAGCGACACGTCCACCAGCGATACCGTGCTCGCCTTCGCGACCGGCAAGGCCGGAAACGCCCCGATCACCGGGCCGGACTCCCCCGGCGCCGATGCCTTCGCCGCGGCCCTGGATGATGTCTGCCGACAACTCGCTCACCTCGTAGTCAAGGATGGCGAAGGCGCGCAAAAGTTCATCCAGATCGCGGTGAGCGGGGCGGTCACCGACGATTCCGCCCGCAAGGTCGGCATGGCCATCGCCAATTCCCCACTGGTGAAAACCGCCATCGCCGGCGAAGATGCCAACTGGGGCCGCGTGGTCATGGCCGTCGGCAAGGCCGGCGAACCGGCTGACCGCGACCGGCTCTCCATCGGCTTCGGCGGGACCTGGGCCGCGCGCGAGGGCCAGCCCCTGGCCGATTATGACGAAGCCCCCGTCGCCGCTCACCTCAAGGGCCGCGAGGTCACGATCGAGGTCGATCTCGGCCTCGGCGAGGGCCGCGCCACCGTCTGGACCTGCGATCTCACGCACGGCTACATCTCGATCAACGCCGACTACCGGAGCTGACGCGGATGGACACGCTGACGCGCGGCGTCGAAGCCGTGATGCGCGCCGCCGCCGAGCGCGCCATCGCCCCGCGCTTTCAGCAGCTCGCCGCCCACGAAATCAGTGAAAAGGCCGCCGACGATTTCGTCACCGTGGCCGACCGCGAGGCCGAGGAAATCCTCAGCGAAGGCCTCGCGCGCCTGCTGCCGGAAGCCAGCGTGGTCGGCGAGGAAGCGGTCCACTTCGACCCCACGGTGATGGACCGCCTCGGCGATCCGCTCTGCTGGATCATCGACCCGCTCGACGGCACCCACAACTTCGCCCACGGCAAGCCCCCGTTCGGCGTGCTGGTGGCCCTCGCCGAACACGGCGTGGCGACGGCAGGATGGATCCTCGACGTGCCGAGCGGCCGCTTCTGCCATGCCCTCGCCGGCAGGGGCGCCTTCGTGAACGGCGAAACCGTGCGCGCCCGCCCAACCGGAACCGAGCCGCCGGTGGCCGCCATATCGCTGATCTTCGCCAGTCCCGAAAAGCGCGAGTCCCTGAAAACCCGGATCGCCCCGCATTACACGGTCGTCGACATCCCTCGCTGCGCCGCCGAGCAGTACCCCCGGCTGGTCCTGGGCCAGAACGACGTGTCTATCTTCGAGCGCACCTATGCCTGGGACCATGCCGCCGGCGTGCTGTTCTGCAACGAAGCCGGCGGCAAGGCCGCCCGGCCCGACGGCTCGCCCTACCGGGTCGACCGGCATCTCGAGCCCGGCCTGCTCGGAGCAGCAAGCCCGGCGCTATGGGATGAACTGGCCGAGCGGATGGCGTCGCCCTGACCTGAACTGTCGCGCAAACCTGCAAGCGCAGGTCAGCGCACCCCTTCCAATCACAGCGACCCTTCGATCCACGACTTCAGCTGGCTCTTCGGCGCCGCACCCAGCTTCTGGGCAACCGGCTGGCCGTCCTTGAACAGGATCAGCAGCGGGATCGACTGGACGCCGAAGCGGCTCGCCGTCTCGGTGTTCTCCATGATGTCGACCTTGGCGATGGTCACCTGATCGGCCAGTTCCTCGGAGATTTCCTCGAGGCTCGGCCCGATCATCTTGCACGGCCCGCACCAGTCGGCCCAGAAATCGACGAGGACGGGCTTGCCCGACTGGAGGACTTCGGCATCGAAGCTGGCGTCGGTGACGGCCTTGGTGGACATTCGAGAATACTCCGTGAGTGAGGTGTTGCCCGGCAATCTAGGCACTCTGTGGCAGGGCGCAACACGGCAGTCCCGATAGCAATAATCGCCTCAGGCGAAGTCTGGCTTGTGCATGGCCAGCACGTCGGCCGGGATTTCGATCAGCCGCGGCTCATGGGTATAGAGCAGCGCCACCTCGGCCGTGCGCCCGGGAAAGGTCACTTCCAGCGCGGCGGCATAGGCCGCCATCTGCCGAAGGATCGCCACGGGCACGTCGCCCAGCCCGGCCGGCGGACGCCGTGCCGTCTTGAAGTCGACCAGCCGCAGCGTCTCGGGCGTAACCAGCAGCCGGTCGATCGTCCCGGCAATCACGCGCCCGCCGACGGTCGCCGCAATCGGCACCTCCGCCAGCGCCCCCGGGCCGAACAGATCCGCCCATTCGCCCACCGCCAAGACCTTCAACGCTGCCGCCGCCATCTCGGAGCGAGCCGGTTCCGGCAAGGCGGCGGCATTCCGGGCCAGCCACAGGTCCGCCGCCTCGGCACGGGCCGCGGGCGCCACTTCCGGCAACCGCTCAAGCAGCTTGTGAATCAGTGTTCCGCGCAGCGCCGCCAAGCCGTCGCCGGTCGGCGGATGCGGCGGGTCGGCGCTGTCGTCCTCGCCCAGCGATGAAGGCGCGAGCGGGCGCGGCGGCACCGGCTCCTCGCCCACGGGGGATGTCAGCCAACGGGGGCGGGCCGCTGGCAGGGGCAGCAACTGCGTTTCAGCGGCACGCGGCGGGGCCGGTGGCGGGACTTCGCCATGAACGGCAAGAGTACCCCACAAACCATTGGTCTCCCATGATTCCTCAGGCATGACCTCGGCAATCCGGGCATACCAGGAATCACCTGCCGGTGCGGTTTCCCTGGCGCCGAGGGAGCCGGTGACGAACAGCGCTTCCTCGGCCCGCGTCATCGCCACATACAGCAGCCGCCAGTGTTCTTCGCGCTCCGCCGCCTTGGCCTCGGCCTCGGCCTGGGCGATGCGCCCCAGCTTCTCCTCCTTGCGCAGCCCAGGCAGAGGCAGCACGCGCGGGGTGTGATAGAGGTGCGCCGCGCCATCGGGGCGCGGGTCGGCCAGTTCCAGCGCCACGCCCATGCCCCGGTCGGGATCGTCCGCCGCATCGGCGAGGATCACGATCGGCGCCTGCAAGCCCTTGGAACCATGGACCGTCATCACCCGCACCAGGTTGCCGGCGCTCTCCGCCTCGCGCTTCAGTTCACCGTCGCCGGCATCGAACCAGCGCAGGAACCCGGCGAGGCTCGGCACGTCGCCCGCGGCATAGGCGTGGGCGGCGTTGAGCAGTTCGTCGATCGGATCGTTGGCCTCGCGGCCCAGCCGGGCGACCAGCTTGCGCCGTCCCTGCCACGGGCCGACCAGCAGCCAGTGCAGCAGTGCCGCCGGAGGGGCATAGTCGGCTTGCCTGAGAAGTTGCACGAGCTGTTCGACCGTCGCCGTCACCAGCGGATCGCGCGATTGGCGCAAGTGGTCCCACAGCGCCACCCCCTTCTCGCGCCAGCCGTGTTCGAGCAACTGCTCCTGCGTCCACCCCAGCAGCGGCGAAACCAGCAGCCCGGCAAGTGTAAGATCATCAAGCGGTTGTAGGGCAAGCCTCAGGGCCGAGATGAGGTCCTGCACCGCCAGCGGCGCCCCCAGCCGCAATCGGTCGACGCCGGCCACCGGCACGCCCCGGGCATGCAGCCGCGCCACGATCAGCCCGGCCAGTTCCTTGCGCTTGCGCACCAGGATCATGATATCGCCTGCCTCGGCGCGGCGATGATGGCCCTTTACAAGGGGATATCCGGGATTCCTCGTATCCAGCCAGAAGGCGATCTGCCGCGCCAGCCGGTCCGCCAGCTGGCGGTCCGGGCGCGAGAGCCACGACTGTTCGCCCTCCTCCGGTTGGTCCTCGGCCAGCTCCTGCTCGTCGCGTCCCAGGCCCACCGGCTGCCACAGGGTCACCGTGCCGGGCCGCTCCTGGCCGACGTGGCTCTCGGGCAAGTCCTTGAGACCAAAGCGAGAATGACCAACATGGGCAATCGTGCGATCGACATAGTCGAGGATCGGCCTGGCCGTGCGGTAGGACCGTTCTAGGCCCAGTTCCTGCAAGGTCCGTGCATCGGGGCCGGAACGCAGCTGCAAGGCATTTGCCGCCGCCCCCGCCATCGACTGGCGCACCCGCTCGCGCGCCGCCTCGAAATTCTCCGGGCTGGTCCCCTGGAACCGGAAGATCGCCTGCTTGTAGTCGCCCACCACGAACAGCGTGCGCAGCGCTTCGGCGCCATGCTGCCCGGCGCCCGAAAAGAAGTCGCCGGTCAGCGCATCGATGATCTGCCACTGGGCGGCGTTGGTGTCCTGCGCCTCGTCTATCAGGATGTGATCGAAGCGGCGGTCCAGCTTGTAGCGGATCCACTCGGCAAGGTCCGAGCGGTTGAGCAGGTCTGCGGCCTGGCGGATCTGGTCGTCGAAATCGATCAGCCCCTCGCGCTGCTTGGCCTCGTCCCAGGCCAGCGAAAAGGCGCGGCCCAGATCGAGCGCCGGGGTCAGCCACGCCGCCAGCTCCAGCATGGCCTTGCGCTGGCGGACCGGATGGATGGAATCGAGCACGCGCTCGACATGGCCGGAATAGGAGGGGTCGATCTTGTCCTGTGATTTACTCGCCCGCTGCTCGCCCTCCTTGGTGAGGAACACGCCCGCCAGCGCCTCGATCGCCTCGCCCCGCGCCGCCGGATCGAGCGCCAGCCAGTCGCCGATCGCATTGGCGTTCTTCTGCCCGGTGGCGGCCGGCCAGTCCGCGTTGATCTCCATGCACCGGCGCAGGCTGCGCACGTCGAACGCGCTGTCCTCGCACAGCTCGGCAAGGCTCGCCCCTTCCGGCAGGCCCAGCAGGCGCTCCACCCGCGGCCGCAGCGGCGGCGCCCACGAGCCGGTCCCGAACCACGCCTCCCGGCAATCGGCGCAGCGCAGCAGGAAGCGCTCGACATCCTCCGGCCCCATCCGCAGCGACAATTTCGCCAGTGCATCGAGCCGCGCCGTACCGCCCCGCTCCTCAGCCTCCAGCAGCAGCGCGGAAAGCACCTCGCGGCTGAGCACGGCCCGGTCGCGGTCCTCCATCGCCCGGGTGCCCGGGGTGAGCCCAGCCTCCTCGGGAAACCCGGCCAGCAACCACTGCGAAAACGCGTGGATCGTGTTGATGCGCAGCCCGCCCCCCGGGCAGTCGAGCACGGCGGCGAACAGCATGCGTGCCCGGGCCCGGGTGGCGGGATTGGTCGGCGCGCCGATGTGGGCCAGCTGAATCGCCAGCTGATCGTCGGGCATGCGCACCCAGTCGGCCAGCACCTCGTTGACGCGGGTCGCCATTTCCGCCGCGCCCGCCTTGGTGAAGGTCAGGCACAGCAGCTGCGAGGGATGGACCTCGTCCTGCAAGAGCAGGCGCAGCACGCGGGCAGACAGCACCTGCGTCTTCCCCGTCCCCGCCGAGGCCGAGAGCCACACCGTCTGCCGTGGGTCGACTGCCTCGCGCTGGTTGTCCTGCAGGGGAAACAGCCGGCTCATGACTCATCCCCGGCCAAACCGTCCCCGGGCAGGTCAGCCGCCCGGGCCTGCCACTCATCCAGCCGCATCAGTTGGTCGTAGTCGGTATAGCCCGGCAGGTCCGGGTTGAGCCGCGCGGTGAACGGCTCATCCCCCTTGATCCACCGGTCAATCGCATCGGCCAGGAATTCCCCGGTCCGCTCAAGAAACTCGTCGCGCGGAATGCCCGCGGTGCGCCGCCCTTCCGGGATCGGCTCGCTGCATTCGCCAAATCCGGTCTCGCTCTTCCTGGAACGGTTGAGCGACCAGTATTCGAACCGGCTCGGCTCGCCCGACACGGTACGCCCCGCCGCGTCCTTGAAGGCACCCTCGCGCGCCATCAGCCCGATCAGGCCGAGCTGGAGCGCGAAGCCCTCCTCCACCCGCCGCGCGCTTGGCGGGGAGCCGGTCTTGTAGTCGACCACGGCCAGGGTCCCATCGGGCAGGCGGTCGATCCGGTCGGCCCGGCCGTGGATCTTCACGCCCCCGAAGGTGATATCCCCCCGCGCCTCGCTAAGCGCGACCGCCCGGCCCTCGCCCGCCAGCCGGGCGATTTCCAGCTCGACCCACTTGAGCGCCTCGACCAGCCGCGGCCACCACAGCCCGCGCACCAGCGGATGCGCGCTCATCTTCGCCAGCTCGGCCTCGGCAATGGGCAGCAGTTCGCCGCCTTCCTTATGCCAGCGCTCCAGAATCGCATGGACCGCCGTGCCCTTCCAAGCCGCAGTCGGCTCGGCATCGAGTGCGTCCCACTTGCGCAGGCGCAGCACGTCGCTGGCATAGAACTGGTAGGGATCGCCGCGCAGCCGGTCGAGCCCGGTAACGGCAATCGGCACGTCGCGCTGGGCGGCGGAAGGGCGCGGCTGCGGGCGCGGATAGGCTCCGGCGAAGACGGACGGCTCGTCCATCTCCCGCGCCAGCTTGACCACCTCGGTCTCGGCATGCTCGCCCGCCAGCTTCTCGCCCAGCATGGCCCGCACCCTGAGGACAAAGCGCGAGGGGATCGCCGGGCCCGCCTCGTCCCGCCGCGCGTGGCTGAGCACCACCTCGGGCGCGCCGAGCGCCGCGGCAAGGTCGTGCGCGGCAAGGCCGATGCGGAAATCGGCTCCCGGAACACCGAGTGCGCGCAGCACGGCCGGCGCCAGCAGGGCGTCGGGCGCGCTGGTCCCGGGCCAGGTGCCCTCAGTCAGGCCCCCGCAGATGACGAGATCGGCCCGGCTCATCCGCGCCTCGATCAGCCCGTAGATGGCCACGCGCGGATGCCCGCCCCACGGCGGGCGCACGGCCTCGCGCTCCATGGCATCGCGCAGGACCGTGGGCAGGTCCTCGGGCGTCAGGCTGGTTCCTGCATCGCGCGCCGCAGAGCGCAGGCCATCGACAAAACCGGCGAGTGTCCGCCCATCCGCCCCGCCCCAGATCGTTCCCGCCGTAAGCGCCTCGGCAGCGGCGGCCAGCCGGTCCAGCAGGTCCGCCAGCGGCGCTTCCGCGCTGCCCAGCAGCGGGCGCAGCAAGTCCTCGACCGCCTCCCACCACGCGGCAAGGCGCGGGTTCTTCGTGGCGACAACGGCAGCGCGGATATGGCCGAAGCCCGGCTCCGGCCGCGGCCCCCGCAGCGCCTGGTCCAGCCGGCGGGCATTGGTCAGCCAGTCCGCGCGCGAGCCCTCCCAGCCCGGGAGGCCTCCCGTGCCCGCCAAGGGATGGCTGAGCAGGGCCACCAGCTGCACCGGCGCCGCAGCCGTCGCGGCCACTTCCGCCAACTGCAGGAACAGCCGCCCCGCAACGGTGGCAGACAGCGGCTGCCCCGCCGTATCGTCCGCCGCGATGTTCCACCGGCCAAGGTGGGCGATCACCCGCGCCGCCAGCGCCCGGTCCGGCGTTACCAGCGCCACGCGGCGTTCCGGCACTTCCAGCGCCTCGCGGATCAGGATGGCAATGGCCTGGGCTTCCTCGCCCGGGTGCGCGCTTTCCATCAGGCGCACGCCCGCCAACCGCCGGTCGTCCGCCTTGAGCCGCACCCACCGCGCGCTCGCCTCGGGGGGCAGGAACAGGTTGGAAATGGCCCGGCTGCGTGCTGGCGGCGCCGGCGACAGGCCCGAACGGTGCCAAGGCTCGAACTCGCCGCGCGCCACGCCCATGCGGTTGAGCAGGAGCTTGAGGTGATACTGCGGATGGGTCACCGCATCGGTCCGCCCGATCGGCGGATCGCCGAGCTCGGCGGGCGCGCCCGCCGTGCCAAGCGAATCCCAGATCTCATCATCCAGCGCGAGATCCAGATCAGGCAGGATCACCGCCCCGCGCGGCGTTTCGGCCACAACCCGCAGCAGCCGGGCCAGCGCGGGCGAGGCGCTGGTAATCCCGGCGGCGACAACCGGATGGGCCGGCGGGCTCTCGCGCCAGGCCCTGGCGGCGGCCGCGAACAGCCGGTTGCGCCGCTCGGGCGCATCGATCTCGCCCCGCTCGGCCAGTTCGGCGACCCAGCGGGCGCGGGTGCGGGCAAACAGGCGGATCGAGCTCTGCCAGTGCGCCGCCTGTTCGCCGACCACGCCGATCACCCGCTCGGCCAGCAGATCTTCCGGCGCGATTCCTTCCACCAGCAGCCGGTCCATCGTCCGCGCGATCTCGAAGGCATGGCGCAGCAGCGCCGGGCCCGAAGGCGCCTTGTCGCCCTGCTCCTCGCGCAGGAACGCCGCCAGCCTCAGCCAGCGGCGCACCGGATCGGCAGCGGGGGCGATATCGAGCCCAGCCCCCAGCGGATCGAGCAGCGGCCCCAGCGTTTCATCGAGATCAAGATCGCCGACCACCGCCATGCGCGGCAACAATAAGCCTGCCTGACCGCCGCCCTGCTCCCCGGCATGACGGATGAAAGCCTCGGTCACGGTGCGCACCGCGCGGCGGCTGGGCAGCAGCAGCGTCAGCCGGGCAAGGCCCAATTGCCCGTCGCCATAGCGCGGCACCAGCCCCGCCACGAGCGCATCGGCAAACCCCCGGTGGGCGGCGATGGAATAGAGGCTGGGGCCTGGTCGCTCCGAAGGCCGTTCGCTCACGCCCGCTCAGCCCCGCGAGAGCAGGGATTCGGTCGGCCCGATGGCCTGCGGCGTGCCGACTTCGAACCATTCGCCGGTATGGACCCAGCCGAACAGCCGCCCCTCGGCCATCGCCCGGCTCCACAGCACGTTAGTCGAAAACGGCCCCTCCGGCGCATCGCGCAGCAGGCGATGGGAAACGAGCTGGATGCCGGTATAGATGAACGGCGCCACCCGCCCTGGGCGGCGCCGGCTGATCCGCCCCAGCGGATCGAGGTGAAAGTCGCCCAGCCCCTCATAACAGTGCGCGGCCGGGTGGCGCACCACCAGCAGCAGCGCATCCATCCGCGCCGCGTCCCAGGCCAGGCTCAGCTCGGTGAAGGCATCGCGCGGGCCGTCGAGCCAGATATTATCGGAGTTCAGGCAGAAGAACGGATCGGGCAAGTGCCCCTGCGCCTTGACCATGCCGCCGCCGGTTTCCAGCAACAACTCCCGCTCGTCCGAAACGGTGATGGCGAGCTCCGGATGACGCTGGCCATAGCCGGCGAGATGAGCCTCCAGGCTGTCCGCAAGGTAGTGCGCATTGACCACCGCCTTGCTCACCCCCGCCTTGCCCAGGGCATCGAGGCTCCACTCGATCAGCGGCTTGCCCCCTACCGGGATCAACGGCTTGGGCCGGGTGGTGCTGAGCGGCCGCATCCGCTTGCCCAGCCCGGCAGCCATGACCATCGCCGTATCGGAAGCGAGCCGGCTCATGGATTGAACGCGCCGCCACCCGCCTGCCGCAATGCCGCCGGCACATTGGCATCGAACCATGCCGCCACCGGCGCCAGCGCGGGGTGGGCCAGGTCGCGCTCCAGCAGGGCCCAGACGCGGGGGATCAGATCGAGGTAGCGCGGCTTCCCGTCGCGCTTCCAAAGGCGCACGAAGATGCCGACGATCTTGGCATTCCGCTGGGCGCCAAGCCGGGCATAGTCGGCCCGGAAGGTCTCGGGATCGGCCCGCCCCTTGAGGTAATGGGCGAGCATCGCCTCCTCCAGCTCGGGCGAGACGTCGCGGCGCGCATCCTGCAGCAGCGAGACAAGGTCATAGGCCGGATGGCCCACCAGCGCGTCCTGGAAGTCGAGCAGGCCCTGCTTGTGCAGCGCGCCGAGCAGCATGATGTTCTCGGCATGGTAGTCGCGCAGGACCACCACCCCCGGGCGCTGGCGGCCGAGCATGGGAGTGAGCACCTGGTCCCACGCCTCGGTCCAGCCCTTGCCGTCCACATACAGGTTCTGCGCCGGGCAGTACCAGTCGATGAACAGCTTGGCCTCGCGCTGGTATTCGCTCAGCGAATAGGCGGTGAACGGGCCCGGCGGGACGCGGTGGAGCGCCGTCAGCGTGTCGACCGCGGCGGTATAGACCTCCAGCTCATCCTGCGCCCAGTCGTCAAGATAGTCGCGCATGCGCACGTCGCCGAAATCTTCCAGCAGGACGAGGCCATGGTCTGCCTGCTCGTGCAGCACGTGCGGCGGGCGCAGGCCGGAATTCTCCAGCCAGCGGGCCGCGCGCAGGAACGGCGCCGGGTCCTCGTTGGGCGGCGGGGCATGCATGAGCATGGCCGTCCGCTCCCCCTGCTTCAGGCGGAAATAGCGGCGGAACGAGGCATCGCCGGGCAGCGGATCGATCTGCGCCCCGGCCCAGCCGGCCTCGCGCAGGAAGGGTTCAACCGCATCGGGAATATAACCACTCATGGTATCCGCCCTACCCAATCGCGCCCCGCGCTCGCAATGGCGATGCGGCCCTCGCCGGCACTTTCCAACAGGATTGAAAGGCAGCCCGGCTCATGAGCGAAACCGCCCGCCATTTCAGGCCATTCGGCGATCAATGCGGCATCGGCGCGATAGTCGTCGAGCCCGAGTTCCTCCGTTTCGGACGGGTCTTTCAGCCGATAAAAATCGGCATGGATCACCGGCAGCCGCACCCCCGGGGGGTCGTAGAGCTCGATGATCGAAAAGGTGGGCGACGGCACTTCGCCCTCATGCCCCAGCCCGGCCAGGATCGCCCGCGCCAGCGTGGTCTTGCCCGCGCCGAGCCCGCCCGAGAGCGCCACCACGTCGCCCGGCCGCAGCACTTCGGCAATCCGCGCGCCATAGGCCGCCATCGCGGCAAGATCGGGAAGCGGCCTTGTGCTCACGGCAACTGGATGATCGCGGCAGTGCCCTGCCCCGGCTCCGACAGCAGCTCGAACCGCCCGCCATGCGCCTCGATAATCCGCCGGGCGAGCGGCAGGCCCAGCCCGCGACGCCGGTCATGATTGCCGGTGGGCCCGGACTTGAGCCCCTCCAGCGCCCGGGCCAGCGTGGCGGAATCCATCCCCGGTCCGTTGTCGGAAACCACGATGCGCGGGCCCTCAGCGGTGGGCGCAAGGTCCACCAGAATACGCCCGCCGCGCGGCGTGGCGGCAATGGCATTGTCGATCAGGTGGCCGATGACGCGCCCCAACCGCCGCCGGTCGCCCTTGACCCGCCCCGCGCTCTTGTCGCCCCGCAGGTCAAGGGTCAGCCCACCCTCGCCCACCGCCTCGGCCCGCTCCTCGACGAGCTTCGTCACGAACGGCAGCAGCTCGATCTCCTCCTCGGCCAGCGGCAGCAAGCCGGCCTCGCTCTGCGACAGGTCCAGCACCGTCTCGATCTGCTCGCCCAGCGTATGAACCGAAGAGAGGATCGCGGCGACATAGTCCCGCCCGCTCTCGTTCAGCTCGCCGCCAACCCCGGCCTCCAGCAGCTCGGCAAAGCCGCCGATCGAGGTCAGCGGCGTGCGGAATTCGTAGCTCATGTTGGCGAGGAACCGGGTCTTCACCGCATCGGCCTCAAGCAGCGCCGCATTACGCTCGCGCAGCGCCGCCTCGGCCTTCTGGCTGTCGGTTATGTCGAGCACGGTCAGCAGGCCGTTGCCATCGGGCAGCGGTACCCCGGCAAATTCCAGCGTGCGCCCGTCGGCCAGGACCGCCCGGCCGCCCGTCTGCTTGCGGTCCAGCGTCGCCGCTCGCACCACGTCGCCGACGAGCCTGGCCTGGGCCGGCTTGAGCAGCCGCGAGGCAATCCGCTCCAGCAGCAGGTCGATCTTGGGATGAGTGTCGAGGAACTCGCCGTCGAGCCCCCAGTCCTGCGCGAAACGGCGGTTCCACAGCTGCATGTGGCCATCGGGCGCAAAGACGCCGAGGCTCTCGAACAGGCTGTCAAACGTGGCCGTGCGGGTGCGCAGCAGGGTGTCGCGATTGGCCGAAATGCGCAGTTCCTCGGTCCGGTCCTCGGCGATCAGCAGCAGGCCGCCATCCGGCATCGGCTGGGCGACGACGCGCAGGTGCGTGCCGTCGGGCAGCGGCCAGGCTTCCTCGTGAGCCACGCTGTCGCGGAACCAGGCCGCCTTTTCCCGCCGCCACACCGGAAAATCGCGCGCCTCGGGCACCCGTCCGGCATCGCGCGCCATGTCGAGCAGCCGCTCGAACGGCGGCGGATCAAGCATGACGGTCGGCTTGAGCGCGAAGATCCGCTGGAACGGCTGGTTGGCGAAGACCAGCCTGCGCGCCGCATCGAACTGGGCGACGCCGGCCGAAAGCTGGTCGAGCATCGCCCGCTGCGCGTCGCGGAAGGCGCGGAGCGATCGGGCCAGTTCCTCCATGTCCTCGATGTCCACCGCATAGCCGGCGATCCCCTCGGCCCCCAGCGGCAGGTCGGACAGGCGGAGGGTCCGGCGCTGGCCGTTGATCGTCGCCGGAACCATGCGCTCGATCGGCCGCTCCATCTGCGCGGCCTGAAGGGCAACCTGCGCGGCGCTGAGGCCATCGACGGCCTCGACCAGCTCCGTCTGCGCCTCGACCACCCCGGCCGCGCTCTCCCCCTGCACCGCTTCCACATAGGCCCGGTTGACCAGCCGCAGCCGGCCCTGCCGGTCGCGGAACCACATCGGCATGGGCGCTGCCTCGATCAGGCCGACCAGCGCGGTGAAATCGGCCCGGGCGCGCAGGGCATCGTCGCGCAGGCGGATCAGCTCGCCCTCGCTCTCCGAAAAGTCGAACACCCAGACCAGCGCGGCCCCGCCCGGCGAAATCTGCGGATCGGCCAGTTGCCCCCGCAGCGAGAGCGACCGCCGCGAGCCCGATGGCGTGACGACCATGCGAAAGGGCGCGCCCGTTTTCTGCGTGCGGCGGACGAGGTCGTTCAGCTCGCCCAGCTGGATCACGGGAATGCCGCCACCGCCATTGGCCCCGCCCTCATCCTCCTTCAGCTCGGAGAGATACTGCGGCACCCGCTCTAACCCCAGCCAGCGCGCCAGCCGCCCGCTCGCCTCGATCCGCCCGTCAGCACGGACCAGCAGCGGGATCGCCGGGCTCTCCTCCACCATCCGCGCCAGCCGCCGCGCATTGCGCAGCGCCGTCTCCGCCCGCTTCTCGCGCGCGCGGGCGGCCAGGACGAACCACGCCGCCACCAGCGCCCAGGCCGCCAGCAGCAGCCCGCCAAGCGCCAGAGCGGTGGGGGTAAAGGTCATGCCGCTTGGCTATGCGGCGGGGCGGGCGTTGGCAAGCCAGAGCGGAGCGAATTGGGGGGAAGATGCGTCCGCGCAACCCAACCCAATCAGCGTCATGCTGAACCCAGTTCAGCATGACGGCAGGTTAGCTGCCGCGGGCGCCCGGCTCAGGCGCCCGCAGTGCAAATCAATACCGGTAATGATCCGGCTTGAACGGCCCTTCCGTGCTCACCCCGATGTAGTCCGCCTGCTTCTGGCTCAGCTTGGTCAGCTTGACGCCGAGCTTTTCCAGATGCAGCGCCGCTACCTTCTCGTCGAGGTGCTTGGGCAGCACATAGACCTCGTTCTTGTACTGGGCGTTCTTGGTGAACAGCTCGATCTGGGCCAGTGTCTGGTTGGTGAAGGAGGCGCTCATCACGAAGCTGGGGTGGCCGGTGGCGCAGCCCAGGTTCACCAG
>Ga0070669_100000068_pt1 | contig 103282 bp, 88 predicted proteins | sample KBSS53metaG_FD_64680 | JGI IMG/M metagenome (GOLD analysis project Ga0070669, IMG submission 64680) | Switchgrass rhizosphere microbial communities from Kellogg Biological Station, Michigan, USA - KBS S5-3 metaG | ecosystem: Host-associated > Plants > Roots > Rhizosphere > Soil ...
GACTGGATCATCGACATGGGCCCCGAAGGCGGCGTGCGCGGCGGTGAAGTGGTCGCCGTGGGCACTCCGGAGCAAGTGGCCAAGACCAAGGCGAGCTTCACGGGGCACTACCTGGCGCCGTTGTTGAAGCGGTAACCCCCCAAGACCCTCCCCACAATGTGGGGAGGGGGACCACGCGAAGCGTGGTGGAGGGGCGGCTATGTGCAGAACGTCGCTAGCGCTCTGGGACGTTCTGCCTGCGATATGGACGTGGAGATAAGAAGCGGCTTATGTCTTCGTGCTCAACAATCGTAGGTAGAGAGCTATGCAGTCGCGGGCATGTTCGGCATATTTTTTCTGAAGGCTTGGCGAAGAGATAAGTATGCTGTCCCCGGAATTACTGTCCCGGGAAATCCTGTCATGGAAATGGCTAAGGGCGGCGGAAGAAACGCTCGAAAGGGAAATGGGGCAAGGCAAGATGCAGATAAAAAAGATCTATAAGGCTAGATATAAACGGGGTGATTTTAATAAAAATCCGGAATATACGCCATAAGAAAAATATTTACTGGATAAATTGGATGCTTTGTTTGAACATATTTGGCAAAATGTCAGGAAATTTAGTAAAAACTATATCATGAAAGATAGGAGGATGGCTCTTAATTGGCATACAATAAATTAATTTTTGGATATGATTGGTGGTCATATGCATATTTTTCTTTTTACAGTTGTATACGAATACGGTGGCGGAACCTATGTGTCGCAGGTTCGAGCGGCAGATCACAAACACGCGATGATCGAATGGGCGGAATTTTTACGAAGAGAACAGCCAATTGAGGGGGTGTCTGTTCAAATTGCGCAGGAAGTCATTGACGCATGGGCGGACACCGTGCCGATCACGGGGCTTGAAGGTGTGTGGTGTTGGAGTGGATCAGTTTCCCACTCACTCGCGCTGGTCAATCTCATCCTTTCGGCACAGCCGTAAGGCTGCAACCTCCGACTAAGCCCGGAATCCCAGAGAATTTCAGGGACAGTATAGCAATTAGCCCCGCCCTGCCTCACCGCCCCTCCATCACCCGCTGCGCGGGTGGTCCCCCTCCCCGGATCGGGGAGGAGCGTCAGCGTAGTTTGGCGATGCTCAGGCCGTCGGCCTTGGCGCGGTCCTTGACCGATTCCTCGGTGCGGGTGAGGGCCTTGGCGATGGATTTGAGGCCCATGCCTTTCTTGGCCAGGGTGTGGAGCTTCTGGAGTTCCGCTGGGGTCCAGGGCTGGCGATGACGTTCGAACTTTTCGGCCATGCCCTGGCGGTAGGCCAAGGCGGGCAGCCTGTCCAAGAAAAGCAGATCGGGAAGGGCCCGGACAAAACGAGGGCCGGCATTGCTGCCGGCCCTCACGAACGCCTGCGATCAGCCGATCCGGCGGGCGAAGCGGGTCACGGCCTAACGAAGCGCGGGCGAGGGCCGTTCAGGGCGTGAAAGCCCCTGGGCCGTTGGCGGCACCCGGCTGACCCGGTGGCGCCAAAGCACTCGTGCGCGTTCCGTCACCGCTCGCCCGGGGATGGGCGAGGCCGGAACCTGCCCCGCAACGCATGATGTACTGCATCGCGGGCGTGACCTTTTGCGCCGAAGCACCGCTCCCACGCGCGCCGATCATGAACGCACGGGACGGACCCCACCGGGGCAAAAGGACAGGCAAATGGCGAGGCACCCAGCATTCCTGGCCGCGTGTCCAGACACGGGCGGGGGCGGAATTGCTGCGCACAAAACCACTGCCGCATGCCCCCTCGCGGGCGCCGGATATCACGCTCACCATGCCGTGAAGGCACGAGCGAGATAAGCGGTGTTCCGTTTGGCAAAAGGCATGCTCTTCAGGAAAAGAGCTTTTCCAATCAGGAGCTTGCGCGTTCTGGTTGGCGGCACTTCATCCTGTCGATAGTGAAATGCTGCGCCTCTCTTGCGAGTCGCGCAAGAGGGAATTTTGCGGATGGTTTGACGGGTGGGATGGGTGGAGTTTTGCGGGCGTTGAGTGAGGTTTCCACCACCCCCCGACCCCCTCCTCTGAAGAGGAGGGGGAGAACAAAAAAAGCCCCCTCCTCTTTAGAGGAGGGGGTTGGGGGTGGTGCTGGGACCTTGAAGAGAGGCCCGAAAAATCAGCGCCCCTGTTGCGCCAGCAAGCGCAGGCGCAGCGCGTTGAGCTTGATGAAGCCGGCGGCGTCCTTCTGGTCATAGGCGCCGGCGTCATCCTCGAACGTCACGTGGCGTTCGGAATAGAGACTGTCGGGCGACTGGCGGCCGACGACCGAGGCGAGGCCCTTGTAGAGCTTGAGGCGCACGGTGCCGTTGACCTTGGCCTGGCTATGGTCGATCGCGGCCTGGAGCATTTCGCGCTCGGGCGAGAACCAGAAGCCGTTGTAGATCAACTCGGCATACTTGGGCATCAGCTCGTCCTTGAGGTGTGCCGCGCCGCGATCGAGCGTGATCGATTCGATGCCGCGATGGGCCACCGCATAGATCGTGCCGCCCGGCGTTTCGTACATGCCGCGGCTCTTCATGCCGACGAAGCGGTTTTCGACAAGGTCGAGGCGGCCGATGCCGTGCTTGCGGCCCAGCTCGTTGAGCGCGGTGAGCAGGGTGGCCGGGCTCATTGCCTCGCCATTGAGCGCCACGCCATCGCCCTTGGCAAAGTCGATGGTGATATATTCGGGCGTGTCGGGCGCGTCTTCCGGGTTGACCGTGCGCGAATAGACATAGTCGGGCACTTCCTGCCACGGGTCTTCCAGCACCTTGCCTTCGGACGAGGTGTGCAGCAGGTTGGCGTCGGTCGAGAACGGGCTTTCGCCGCGCTTGTCCTTGGGCACGGGGATCTGGTGCGCTTCGGCCCAGGCGATCAGGGCGGTGCGGCTGGCCAGGTCCCATTCGCGCCAGGGGGCGATCACCTTGATGCCCGGCTCCAGCGCATAGGCCGAAAGCTCGAACCGCACCTGGTCGTTGCCCTTGCCGGTGGCGCCGTGGGCCACGGCGTCGGCGCCGGTTTCGCGGGCGATCTCGATCAGCCGCTTGGAAATCAGCGGACGCGCGATCGAGGTGCCGAGCAGGTAATCGCCTTCATAACGGGCATTGGCGCGCATCATCGGGAAGACGAAATCGCGCACGAATTCCTCGCGCAGGTCGTCGATATAGATGTGCTCGGGCTTCACGCCCATCAGTTCGGCCTTGGCGCGGGCCGGTTCGAGTTCCTCGCCCTGGCCCAGGTCGGCCGTGAAGGTCACGACTTCGCAGCCATATTCCACCTGCAGCCACTTGAGAATGACGGAGGTATCAAGCCCGCCCGAATAGGCCAGGACGACACGCTTGATCTCGGACATGGGCGGGCAACTCCTCAACTGAAAGACGCGAGAACCAGAAGACGGGGCGCGCCTAACAGGGAGGGGGGCATATCGCAAGGCGCGCGGGAGAGTTTCGGCCCCCGCGCGGGCAGCAGGCTTAATTCAGGCCATCAATTCATGTACCAGCCGTGGCTGGCCACCAGCGACTGGCCGGTGAGGGCATTGGTCGGGAACGCGGCAAAGAACAGCGCCACTTCGGCAATGTCGTCCACCGTGGTGAATTCGCCATCGACCGTCTGGCCGAGCATGACCTTCTTGATCACCTCGTCCTCGCTGATGCCCAGTTCCTTGGCCTGCTCGGGGATCTGCTTGTCCACCAGGGGCGTGCGGACAAAGCCGGGGCAGATCAGGTTGGTGCGCACGCCCTTCTTGCCGCCTTCCTTGGCGATGGTCCGCGCCAGGCCTTCGAGCCCATGCTTGGCCGTGACATAGGCGCTTTTCAGCGGGGAGGCTTCCTTGGAATGGACCGAGCCCATGAACAGGATTGTGCCGGCGCCCTTGGCATACATGTGCGGCAGCACCGCCTTGCTGGTAAGGAACGCGCCATCGAGGTGGATCGCCAGCATCTTTTTCCAGTCGGCAAAGGCGAAGTTCTCGACCGGGTTGACGATCTGGATGCCGGCATTCGACACGAGAATGTCTACCCCGCCCCAGGCTTGCGCCACTTTGGCCACGCCCGCATTGACCTGGTCTTCGCTGGTCACGTCCATTTCCACGGCCATGGCGGCACCGGGATGCTCGGCATTGATGCCATCGGCGGCAGCTTGGGCCGCTTCCAGCTTGAGATCGGCAATCGCCACGCGGCCGCCGGCCTGGGCATAGCGCTTGGCAATGGCAAGGCCGATGCCGCTGGCTGCGCCGGTCACGATGGCGATCTTGTTGTCGAGGGTCATCTTTTCAAACTCCGATGTCTGGTCGGTCCCCAGAACGTGTTGCGGCCTGCCATTCAGGCCAGATCGAGCGTCACGATGCCGCGCTCGGGGCGCTTGCGGTGTTTCCAGCGCGGGCTGGCAAACGAGCGCTGCACATCGCGGCGGCCGTTTTCCCAATGGCCGGTCACCGTCATGCGCGAGAATTCGTAATCCTTGCTTTGGCTTTCGTAATCCTCGCCGCGGTTGATCAGGTGCAGGATCGTCACCGGCCCGTCCTGGGCGTGCGCGGTGAGCGTGCAGAGATCCTCGTCATGGGCGAATTCGGGCGGCAGGCGCTCGGCCAGGCGCGCAGCGGCCGCTTCGAGCGCCTCGATCCGCTTCTGCATGTCGGTGTTGAGGCGGGTGCGGCTGGAAAAGCGGATGTCCTTCTCGCGCTGGGCGCTTTCGCCCAGGCTGCGCGGCATCATGCCGTGCGCGGAAAACAGGTCTACCTGGAACACCAGCACCGGATCGCGCGCCGCCTGGGCGCGGGTGCTGTCGTGCCGGTCTGCCTCGCGGGCGCGCTCGTCGAGCACGAATTGCAGCGGGGTGTTGGACACGATGCCGCCGTCCCAATAAGGCTCGCCATCGATCATCACCGGGGGGAAGCCGGGCGGCAGGGCGCCGCTGGCCATGATATGATCAGGCTCGATCAGGCGGTCGCGGTTGTCGAAATAGGCGAAGTTGCCGTTGAGCACGTTGACCGCGCCCACGCTGAAACGCACTTTCCCGCTGTTGAGCAGATCGAAATCGACCAGTTCCAGCAAGGTCTGGCGCAGCGGGCTGGTGTCATAGACGCTGATCGACTCGGGCGATCCGGGCAGGGCCAGCCACGGCGGCGTCAGGCGCGGGATGAAAAAGCCGGGAATGCCCGTCAGCGCCACGCTGGCGGCGGCCCATTCGTTGAACAGGCGGCGGCCCCAGCCATCGGCAAACGGAGACTTGAAGGGGATGCGCGAGGAGGCCTGTTCCCAGAACGCGCGCAAGTTTCGCACCCGGCGCTCGGGCGGATTGCCGGCGATGAGCGCGGCGTTGACAGCGCCGATCGAGATACCCGCCACCCAATCGGGGCTATAGCCTTCGGCCGCCAGCGCCTCGAACACGCCGGCCTGGTAGGCACCCAGCGCGCCCCCGCCCTGAAGCACCAGGACGCATCGCTCGCGAGTCGCTTCGGCCATGATCGGTTCCTTCCGGCGTTGCCGTCTTTGTGCAGTGCGGCACAGTCTGCGGGGCCAACGTGAAACTGGCAAGACGGGTTCCACTCCATTGCTGCCGATTGTTGGCCGGGCGATTGCAGATTCCGCATGCTCTGCCGCTTTCCATGGCGGCAATCCCGCCCTACATGAGGGCGATCATGGCAAGACCAACTCCCCAGGCCTTCGACAAGAAGAAGATCGTCGCCGAAAACCGCCGCGCGCGGTTCGAGTATTTCGTGGAAGACGTTTATGAGGCCGGTATCGCGCTGACCGGCACCGAGGTGAAGTCGCTCCGCTTTGGTCAGGGTTCGATCGCCGAATCCTATGCCGAGGTGAAGAACGGCGAGGTGTGGCTGGTCAATTCCAACGTGCCCGAATTCAGCCATGGCAACCGCTATAACCACGAGCCCAAGCGCCTGCGCAAGCTGCTGTTGAAAGAGCGGGAAATCGCCAAGTTCCACGGCGCTGTGGAGCGCAAGGGCATGACGCTGGTGCCGCTGTCGATCTATTTCAATGGGCGCGGGCGGGCCAAGGTGGAACTGGCACTGGCCAAGGGCAAGAACGCCGCCGACAAGCGCGCCATGGTGAAGGACCGGGACTGGCAACGCGACAAGGCCCGGATCATGCGCGAACACGGCTGAATTCCGCCCGCCTGCTTCATCGCTTGGCAAGCTGGAGAGGCGCATCATCTGCCGGCCGCCACCATTTACCAGGGAATCGCCGTTTCGATGCGCCACAGGATTGCCAGAATGGTTCGCTCCTCGATGCCCACGCGCGAACAGATGGAACGCAATCGCATCACCGGCCCCCTGGCTGCGCGCGCGGAATTATGGCGGTTCACGCGTCGCTCTGTGCCGCGCGGCGTGGCCATCGGGTTGCTGGTGGGCATCTTTGCCATGATCCCGGGCGTGCAGATTGCCGGCGCGGCGGCGATGTGCCTGCCGTTTCGCGGCAATATCCCGATCGCTGCGGGGATGACGTTCCTGTCCAATCCGGCGACAACGCCGCTGTTCATTGCCGCTTCGCTCGCGCTAGGCAACTGGTTCGGATTTCATGCCGATGTCGCCACGTTCACCGGCCTGTTCGAGCGCGGCGCCAGCCTGGCCGAATGGACTGGCTGGCTGCTTTCGGATGCAGCGCCGGCACTGGTGTTCGGGCTGTTCGTGATTTCGGTGGTGGCGGCCGCGCTCGGCTATGTCATCGCGGCATTTGCGTGGCGTTGGTGGACGGGGCACAAGTGGCGTGCGCGCGTGGCAATCCGCGCCGGGCAGTGAGTGGGACTGACCGCCGAAAATGGCATGGCGGCAAGTGTCGCCGATGGGGTGAAGGGAAATAGTGTGCCGGCCGTAGCGGGCGACATCGATCGGGACGACGCATCGGCGGGCGCGGCAGGCAAGGCAGGCCGGGCCGGACGGCGCGACGCGATCGTGGTCGCATGCGCGGCTTTGCTCGGAAGCGCGCTGCTGTGGCTCGTCGCCAGCGATGCCGTGCTCGCCGCTGCCTATCTGATCGGGCTTGGCGTCATGGTCCTGGCGGCGCGGTTCGTGGTGCCATGGCTGCCCCGTGCGGTTGAGCCCACCTTCGCCGCGCCGGATTGGTCGGTCACGTTTGCCGCGATCGACCGCCCGGACGAAGGCGTGGCGATCATCGATCGCGCCGGGCGCCTGGTCTGCGCCAACAGCAGCTTTGCCCAATGGTTTGGCCATGCCGCACCGCCGCGTCTGCCGCTGGCCTCGGGCCAAGCGGAACTGCTGGACACTGCGGTTCGCGCTGCCTGGCGGGAAGGGCGTGCTCAGCTTTCCAGCGTGGCCGGCGAGCGCGGCGCCTGGAGCGTGGATCTTCTCCGTGCCGGACGCGGGGAAGATCATCTGGTCTGTCGCTTTGTTTCCCTGGCGCAGGCAGACCTGGCGGCAGACATGGCCGGCCATGTGGGCGGCAAGCTGGGCCGCGCGCTGGCCCGCGAAGGCATCCAGGCCGCCGTGGTCATGCCGGACGGGCGGATGCGGGCGGCCAACCCCGCCTTTGCCGCGCGCGCGGCAGGCGAGGGTGGGCAGGTTGCCGGCAGCGATTTCGTCTCGTGGTTCCGCGCCGATGACAGTGAGCGCATCTTCTATGCCCGCGAGGGCGCGCGCGGCACGCCGGTACGCTTCATCCATGTGCCGATCGTCGATCCCGATGGCGTCGCCCTTTCCGATCCGTCGCGGGTGCCCTCGCTGTTCCTGATTATCGACAACGAAGGGGCGCTCGGCGATGTGCGCGCCGGCCTGCCGCAGATCGAGGCGCTGCTCTCGCGCTTGCCGCTGGGCCTTGCGATGACAGATCGTGACGGGCGCTTCCTCTTTGCCAACCGCGCGTTCCTGCGCGCCGCCGGGCATGACGAGGCAGTGCCGCCGCCCTATCCGTCCGACCTTGTGATCCGCGAGGACAAGGGTGCGCTGGCCGATGCGGTGCGCCGCTACACGCAAGGCGCGCCAACGGCCGGCGACGTGGCGGTGCGGCTGCGCGCCTCTCCGGAAGAGCCGGTTTCGCTCAGCCTTGCCGGTGTGCGCGGCATGGGTGAAGGCGCCGTGCTGCTCAGCCTCAAGGATTCCAGCGAGGAGGCTCGCCTCAAGCGCGAGATTGCCCAGGCCACCAAGATGCAGGCGGTTGGCCAGTTGGCCGGCGGCGTGGCGCACGATTTCAACAACGTACTGACCGCGATCATCGGCTATTGCGACCTGATCCTGATGCGCCACACGCCCGGCGACAGCGATTACGACGATATCCAGCAGATCAAGGCCAATTCCAACCGCGCGGCGTCGCTCACCCGGCAATTGCTGGCTTTCTCGCGGCAGCAGACGCTGCGCCCCGAAGTGCTGCAATTGCCCGACGTGGTGGCCGAGGTTTCGACCCTGTTGAAGCGCCTGCTGGGTGAGAAGATCCAGTTGGAGGTCACGCATGACCGCGATCTGGGCCTCGTGCGCGCCGACCCGGTGCAGCTGGAGCAGGTCCTGCTCAACCTGGCGGTGAATGCACGCGATGCAATGACGGCCAATGGCACCGATACCAAGGCCGGCGGCACCTTGCGCATCGCCACGCGGCGGGTGAGCGCGGCCGATGTGCGCGCGATGAAAAGCGATATCCTGCCCCTGGCAGACTATACCGCGCTGGTAGTGGAAGACACCGGCCACGGCATCAAGCCATCGCAGATCGGCAAGATCTTCGAGCCGTTCTTCACCACCAAGGAAAAGGGCAAGGGCACGGGCCTCGGCCTTTCCACCGTCTATGGCATCGTCAAGCAGTCGGGCGGCTTCATCTTTGCCGACAGCGAAGTGGGCAAGGGCACGCGCTTTACCATCTACCTGCCGGTGCATGTGCCCGATCCGGCCGATGTCACCGAAGCGGCGAAGCCCAAGGCCGAAGCGCGGCGGACGCAGTGGACCGGCGGCGGGCGCGTGCTGCTGGTGGAGGACGAGGACACCGTGCGCGCCGTGGCCGAACGTGCCTTGGTACGCCAGGGCTATGAAGTGACCACGGCTGCCGATGGCGAGGACGGGTTGGACGCCCTGGCGCGCATCGTGGCGGCGGGCAACGATATCGACCTGGTGGTGTCGGACGTGGTCATGCCCTCGATGGATGGCCCGGCCATGGTGCGCGAAATCCGCCGGGTGAAACCCGATTTGCCGGTGCTGTTCATGTCGGGCTACGCCGAGGAGCAATTGCGCCGCGAGATCGACATCGCCAACATGCATTTCCTGGCCAAGCCCTTTTCGGTGGCGCAGATCGTGGCAGCGGTGGAGCAGGTGCTGCGCGGCGGCTGATCGTGGGCATTCGGCATCTGCCGCGAGTCGCCGATCATGCCAAGGTGGAAGCATTTCTTTGCCGCTGCGCCGGCTCGGTGCCGCGCCTCTCGGGGGCGATCGCTGCTTGCAATGGCGCTGCCAAATCGCCATGATTCCAATACGCGGCAGGGATTGTCGCCGGTCTGGAGATAAATTTGTGTTCCACTCTTGTTCTATTGGAACAGAGTGAGTACATCTTTCTGCGTGTTGACGGTTCGTGTCAGCCATCTCTAGGCAAGGGGAAGCAGCCATGGCGGCGCAGCTCAAGCTCATTCAGGAAGGCAAAGAAAAGGACATGGATCGTCAGAAGGCGCTCGACGCCGCACTGGCCCAGATCGACCGCGCATTCGGCAAGGGCTCGGTGATGAAGCTGGGTTCGAAAGAGACGATGCAGGTGGAGGCTGTTTCCACTGGATCGCTCGGGCTGGATATCGCGCTGGGCATCGGTGGCCTGCCGCGCGGCCGCATCATCGAAATCTATGGCCCGGAAAGCTCGGGCAAGACCACCCTGGCGCTGCACGCCATTGCCGAAGCGCAAAAGGGCGGTGGCACCGCGGCCTTTGTCGACGCAGAACACGCGCTCGACCCGGTCTATGCCAAGAAGCTGGGCGTCAACATCGACGAACTGATCGTCTCGCAGCCCGATACGGGCGAGCAGGCGCTGGAAATCGTCGACACGCTGGTCCGTTCCAACGCGATCGACATCCTCGTGGTCGACTCGGTCGCCGCACTGGTGCCCCGCGCCGAAATCGAAGGCGAAATGGGTGACAGCCACGTGGGCCTCCAGGCCCGCTTGATGAGCCAGGCGCTGCGCAAGCTGACCGGTTCGATCAGCCGCTCGCGTTGCATGGTCGTGTTCATCAACCAGGTGCGCATGAAAATCGGTGTGATGTACGGCAACCCGGAAACCACCACCGGCGGCAACGCGCTGAAGTTCTACGCCTCGGTCCGTCTCGATATCCGCCGTACCGGCCAGATCAAGGATCGCGACGAAATCACCGGCAACACCACCCGGGTCAAGGTCGTCAAGAACAAGGTCGCCCCGCCGTTCAAGCAGGTGGAGTTCGACATCATGTATGGCGAAGGCATTTCCAAGATCGGGGAAATCCTCGATCTGGGGGTCAAGGCCGGCCTCGTTGAAAAGTCGGGCGCCTGGTTCAGCTATGACTCGGTGCGCATCGGCCAGGGTCGTGAAAACGCCAAGAATTTCCTGCGCGAAAACGGTGAACTGCGCGATCGCCTGGAAGCGGCCATCCGCGCCCGGACCGAGCAAGTGGCAGAAGGCCTGATGGCTGGCCCGGACGCCGACGACGACGCCTGATTTTTTCGTCTGATTTTTGGGATGCGAAGGTGGCGATAACGCCGCTTTCGCTTCCTGTTTTTGGCACGCTGTTCCTCGCGGAGCAGCGTGCTGTTGTTTAAGGCGGTATTTTGCAAAGACATTTGTATTAAACGGCCTGAAATACTCCATATTGGTAGCAATACTCGCCGATTGCCTCGTTGACGCTGCAATGTTTTGTCGCACAAAACCCGCAGGGACGGAGGGAATTATGCGTAAAATTATTGCTTGCACTGCACTTGTTGTTTCCGCAGCCGGGCTGAGCGGTTGTGCCACCGTGGTCAAGGGCACCAGCCAGGACCTCGCCTTTTCCACGCTGCCCGAAGGTTCGACGGTCACCGTCACCGGCGGAAACACGTGCATCTCCCCTTGCAAGATCAAGCTCAAGCGCCGCAACCCGGTTCGCGTGGATATCGCCCACGCTGGATACAAGCCGGCCTATGTCCTGGTGAAAAGCAAGTGGGGCGGCGCAACGGCCGGCAACATCCTGCTCGGCGGCGTCATCGGCGGCGTGGTTGACGGCGCCAACGGTGCCAGCAACTTCCTGTCTCCCAACCCGGTCAAGGTGAAGCTCGCGCCCGAAGGCTCTGCACAAGACACCCTCTTGATCGACAAGAAGGGCAAGGAAGCGCAGCTGGCTGCCTACAACGACAGCGTTCGCGTCGACGTCTCCAAGGTCCTTGGCGCCCAGGCGGCCGGCATCGAGCCGGCCGCAGCCCCTGCTGTCGCGCCCACGCCCGCCAGCGCCCCTGTTGTAACGGCTGCTGCGGCAACGCCTGCCCATTGACGAAAGCCGGCTTCAGCCGGGGCAAGCGCGCCGGCTGAAGCCTGCCCATCGGGGGTGGCAGGTTGTGTAAACCTGGCCTACACCGCACATCATGACCCAAGCATCGGATTGGCAGGGCGGCGTTGGTCGCGCCTGGGCAGAAGAATGGCAGCGCACGGATCGTGCGTTTTCCGGGCTCACGCCAATCCTGCTGGCGGCCATCGCCGCCATGCCCGGCGATCGCATTCTGGACATCGGCTGCGGTGCGGGCGAACTTTCGCTCGCAGTGGCGCAAGCCAGGCCCGGCGCGCAGGTGTGCGGCATCGATGTGTCCGAAGACCTCATCGCCGCCGCCCGTGGCCGCAGCGCGGCTTGTGCCAATGTGCGCTTCGACGTGGCAGATGCCGGCCGGTGGAGCGATCCGACATTCCTCGCTGACCTGCTGGTTTCGCGGCACGGCGTGATGTTCTTTGCCGATCCGCCAGCTGCATTCCGCCATTTGGCGGCCGCCGCAGCACCGGGTGCACGGCTGGTCTTCTCATGCTTTCGCGCGCAGGCAGAGAATACGTGGGCGAGCGCGATGGCCGGGCTTGTGCCAGCGCCTGCCAGTCCGCCCGATCCGCATGCCCCCGGCCCTTTTGCTTTCGCCGATCCCGGTCACGTTCGTGCCGTGCTGATGGGCTGGACCGACCTTGCGTTCACCCCGCACGATTTCCGCTATCTTGTTGGCCAGGGCGCGGATGCACAAGAGCAAGCCGTGGCGCTGTTTCACCGGATCGGCCCTGCCGCTGCAGCCTTGCGCCAGGCCAGTTCAGCCGATCGCCCCGCCATCGAGGCCGGGCTGCGCCAGGTGGTTGCCGACCATCACCGCGATGGGGAAGTATCGTTCGATGCAGCGGCCTGGATCGTTACCGCCACGAAAGCGTAAATGCGATCACCGTGAGCGATGAATCCTGCTTGTTCCGCGGCCACGCCTCGCCTAATCGGCGGGCATGACTTCGACGAACGAAATCCGCCGGTCCTTCCTGGAATACTTCGGCTCCCAAGGCCACGAAGTGGTGCCGTCCGCGCCGCTCGTTCCTTATAACGACCCGACGCTGATGTTCACCAACGCGGGCATGGTCCCGTTCAAGAACGTCTTCACCGGCCTGGAAACGCGCGCCATTCCGCGCGCCACGTCCTCGCAGAAGTGCGTGCGCGCCGGCGGCAAGCACAACGATCTGGACAACGTGGGCTATACCGCGCGGCACCATACGTTCTTTGAAATGCTGGGCAATTTCTCGTTCGGCGATTACTTCAAGGAACAAGCGATCACCAATGCCTGGACCCTGCTGACCAAGGTTTGGGGCATCCCCGCCGAAAAGCTGCTGGTGACGGTCTATCACACCGACGAAGACGCCGCCGCGCTGTGGCGCAAGATCGCCGGCCTGCCCGACGACAAGATCATCCGCATCGCCACCAAGGACAATTTCTGGGCGATGGGCGATGATGGCCCGTGCGGCCCATGCTCGGAAATCTTCTACGATCACGGTGCGCACATCCCCGGTGGCCCTCCCGGCAGCCCCGACGAAGATGGCGATCGCTTCATCGAGATCTGGAATCTCGTGTTCATGCAGTTCGAGCAGGCCGCTGGCGAGATTGTCGGCGAACTGCCCAAGCCCTCGATCGATACCGGCATGGGGCTGGAGCGCATTGCCGCCGTGCTTCAGGGCGAGCATGACAACTACGACACCGACACGTTCCGCGCGCTGATCGCCGCATCGGAAAGCCTCACCGGCGTCAAGGCCGCCGGCGAGAACACCGCCAGCCACCGGGTGATCGCCGATCACTTGCGCTCATCGAGCTTCCTGCTGGCCGATGGCGTGCTGCCGTCCAACGAAGGGCGCGGTTATGTGCTGCGCCGGATCATGCGCCGCGCCATGCGCCACGCGCACCTGCTTGGCGCCAAGGACCCCTTGATGCACCGCCTGGTGGGCGCTCTGGTTACCGAAATGGGCCAGGCCTATCCCGAACTCGGCCGTGCGCAGCCCTTGATCGAGGAAGTGCTGCAGCGGGAGGAAACCCGTTTCCGCCAGACGCTGTCCAACGGCTTGCGCCTGCTGGACGAAGCATCGGCCGGCTTGGGCGAGGGCGACAAGCTGCCGGGCGAAACCGCGTTCCGTCTCTATGACACGTTCGGCTTCCCCTACGACCTGACCGAAGATGCGCTGCGCGCCCGTGGCGTGAGCGTGGATCGCGCCGGGTTCGATGCGGCCATGGCCCAGCAAAAGGCCGCCGCGCGCGCCGCCTGGAAGGGTTCGGGCGAAGCAGCATCGAGCGAAGTGTGGTTCGACATTGCCGAGCGCGAAGGCGCGACCGAGTTTACCGGTTACACGGCCACCAGCGGCGAAGGCGTGGTGGTGGCGATCGTCAAGGATGGCGCCGAAGTCACCGAGGCCAAAGCGGGCGACACTGTGACAGTGCTGACCAACCAGACGCCGTTCTATGGCGAAAGCGGTGGCCAGATGGGCGATACCGGCACGATCGCCGGGGCCGATGGCCTCAAGATCACGGTCACCGATACTGCCAAGCCGCTCGGCCGCCTGCATGCGCACCAGGCGGTGGTCGATGCCGGCACGGTTCGCGTGGGCGATGCCGTGCAATTGGTGGTGGACGTGGTGCGCCGCGATGCCACCCGCGCCAACCATTCGGCCACGCACCTGCTGCACCAGGCCCTGCGCAATCGCCTGGGCGGGCACGTCACGCAAAAGGGTTCGCTGGTTGCGCCCGATCGCCTGCGCTTCGATTTTTCGCATCCCAGCGCGCTCAGCGCCGAGGACATCGCGGCGGTAGAGGCGGAAGTGAACGCGGAAATCCGCGCCAACGAAGAGGTTTCCACCCGTCTGATGACGCCGGACGACGCCATCGCGGCCGGCGCCATGGCGCTGTTCGGCGAAAAGTATGGCGATGAAGTGCGCGTGCTGTCGATGGGCCGCACCACGGACAAGTCCTATTCGGTCGAACTGTGTGGCGGCACCCATGTGCGCGCGCTGGGCGACATCGGCATTTTCCGCATCGTTGCGGAAAGCGCCGTCTCTTCGGGCGTGCGCCGGATCGAGGCGCTGACCGGCGAAGGCGCGCGGCAGTGGCTGATCGGCCGCGAGGATTCGCTCAAGCGCACCGCCAGCTTGCTCCGCACCACGCCCGAGGACGTGGAAGCCCGCGTGGCCGCGCTGCTCGACGAGCGCCGCAAGCTGGAGCGCGAACTGGCCGAAGCAAAGAAGGCCCTGGCGCTGGGCGGCGGCGGAGCCAAGGCCGAAGCGGCCGACGAAGACGTGGGCGGTATCAAGTTCTCGGGGCAGGTGCTCGAAGGGCTCGATCCCAAGGACCTGCGCGGGCTGCTGGACCAGGCCAAGCAGCGCCTGGGTTCGGGCGTGGCAGTGATCGTGGCGGTCAACGATGGCCGCGCCTCGATCGCGGCGGCAGTGACCGAGGATCTCGTCGGGAAAGTCAGCGCCGTCGATCTGGTCCGCGCGGGCGTGGAAGCGCTGGGCGGCAAGGGCGGTGGTGGCCGGCCCGACATGGCGCAGGGCGGCGGCCCCGATGGCAGCAAGGCAGCTGACGCGCTTGCTGCGGTCAAGGCCGTGCTGGCGCGCTGATCGTTGGCTTGAAATGCAAAAAAGGGGCCGGGACGCGCGATCTTCCCGGCCTTAATTGCTTGGGTTTCCGCCGTTCCGTGCAGGGTCAGACCATGTCCTGCGGGCGAACCAGGCGGTCAAACGTCGCTTCGTCCACCAGGCCCAGTGCCAGCCCGGCCTCGCGCAGAGTAAGGCCGGCGGCGTGGGCATGCTTGGCGATCTTGGCGGCGTTGTCATAGCCGATCTCGGGCGCGAGCGCGGTGACCAGCATCAGCGAGCGATCGACGAGTTCGGCAATGCGGCGCGTGTTGGGCTCGATCCCCTCGACGCAACGTTCGGCGAAGCTCTCCATGCCCACGGCCAGCAGGTGAACCGAGCGCAGCACCGCCGCGCCGATCATCGGCTTGAACACGTTGAGTTCGAGATGGCCCTGCATGCCGCCCAGCGTCACGGCCTGGTGATTGCCGATCACTTGCGCGGCCACCATGGTGAGCATCTCGCACTGCGTGGGATTGACTTTGCCGGGCATGATCGAACTGCCGGGTTCATTGGCCGGCAGGTCCAGTTCGCCCAGGCCGGAGCGGGGTCCTGATCCCAGAAGGCGGATATCGTTGGCGATCTTGGTGAGCGCCACGGCGAGCGTTGCCAGCGTTGCTGAAAACTGCACCAGCGCGTCGTTGCTGGCGAGGGCCTCGAACCGGTTGGGCGCGGGGACGAAGGCATGGCCGGTCAGTTCTGCCAATTGCGCCGCCATGGCCTCGCCAAAGCCTTGGGGTGCGTTGAGGCCCGTCCCGACCGCTGTGCCGCCCTGGGCGAGCCGCAAGAGATGTTCTTCGGCATGGCGCAGGCGCTGATCGGCATCGCGCAATTGCTGGACATAGCCGGAAAATTCCTGGCCGAGCGTGAGCGGCGTTGCATCCTGCAGATGGGTGCGGCCGATCTTGACGATCCCGGCCCATTCGCGCGCGGCGGTGTCGAGCGCGCCGCTCAAAAGGTCGAGCGCGGGCAAGAGATCGCGGTTGAGCGCGATCACGGCCGCCACGTGCAGCGCGGTGGGAAAGCTGTCGTTGGACGATTGCCCGCGGTTGACGTGGTCGTTGGGATGGACCGGGCTCTTGCCACCGCGCGTGCCTGACAGGCCTTCGTTGGCGCGGCCCGCGATGACTTCGTTGACGTTCATGTTGGTCTGGGTGCCGCTGCCGGTCTGCCAGATCACCAGCGGGAACTGGTCGTCATGATGGCCGGCCACCACTTCGGCGGCGGCCTTTTCGATGGCATCGGCCAGACGCGGATCGAGCCCGTGGGCGCGGTTCACGCGGGCGGCGGCCTGCTTGACCAGGGCAAGCGCGTGAACAATGCCGATGGGCATCCGCTCTCCCGCGCCGAACGGAAAGTTCTCGATCGAGCGCTGCGTTTGGGCGCCCCAATAGGCCGTCGCGGGAACGGCGATCGTGCCGATGCTGTCGCTTTCGATGCGCGTAGTCATGCCGGGGTCCTTTCGCAACGCCAAGGCGGCGTGGACCCCGGCGGTGTCAGAGTGGGTGGTGCTTGGTGGCGGCTTCGCTGCGGCGCTGGAGAAAGCGCGCTTCCACGTGCGGTCCGGCCTGTTCGGCAAGGATCGACAACGCGGCGTGCAGCCCGCGTTCGGCCAGCCGGTCTACCGCCACTTCGGGCGGGATGCCCAGTTCGCGAGCCATGTCGCGGATCGCGCGCGCCATCTCGATGAATTCCAGTTCGCTCTCGCGCGCTGCCCGCCATTCGGTCGAAGGCGAAAAATTGTGCTGCATGTCCATGCCGGTGCTCCTGCCGTTGTTGCCGCTCATGGGCTAGCATTGGCAGGGCATTGGCGGATTTAAGGCGTGGCATAGGCATAATGCGGAGGGGCTTAACCCAGCCGCACCGGCGCGGGGTCGCCGTGCCGGTCGATAAGCGCGGACCGTGCCCGTGCTCGCGCCCGCAGGAACCGGGCCTGCGTGGCGGCTTCGCTGCGTCCCGAGTTGTGCGCCAGCATGGTTAGCGCGCCAGCAAGACCTTCCTCCACCAAGCAATCCAGCAGCGCGACGGGATGCAGGGCGTCTTGCGCGGCCAGATCCTTGAGCGCGTGGACGGTCTCGGCAAACACGAACGCGGTGAGGCGCGCGGGTTCGTATTCTTCCTTGCGCAGCAGCGCGTTTCGCAGGTCAAACGCCATGGGGGCCGCTCCTCTTGCGCCGACATGATAGCATGACAGATGGCGCCGGCCTTGACCCACGGCAAGGTATGCCAAGGCAATTCGGGATCGGGAGACGGCTTTTGGCGGCGGCATGGGCGCATTTCCCGTCAGCAAAATCTTGAGACATTGCCGGTAGGACAAGCGCCCATGGCGGATATTCTTGTCGTGGCGGCGCTGGCCAGCTGGCTGTTCTTCGTGTTTTGCGTGTGGCAGGCGTTGCGCCTGTTCGGCACCTGGTGCCCGGCGCCCGCGATGGTCTGGCGCAGTGATTACAGCGAAAGCCAGCAATCGGAGGATTTCTGGTCTTTCGGAATGACGATGTTCACGTCGCGCGGGTGGAATTGGCGCGATGGCGACGATACCCGCTATATCGAGGACGAGATTCGCTTCCACGACCAGGACGGGATCGAGCGGCGCACGCTGATACATCGCTGGGTCCATCGCGGGTGGAAGCCATCGGGCGCCTACACGGTGTGGTACGATCCGGCCGACCCCACGCGCGCCACCGTGCTGGGACCGTTTACCTGGGGTGCATGGGGCGTGCTTTCGCTGGTGCTGCTGTTCGTGCTGTTGCAAACGCTCAAGGCCGTGGGCCTGCCGCCGCTGCTGGCAGGCTTGATGGGGTAGCTCTTGCGCGGGTGATCTGCCATAGGCAGCGGCGTGACTGCCGTGCTGCCAGACCTTTCGCCCGATCTTGAGCCCGCGCGCCAGTGCCTGGCGCAAGTCTTCGGCTTTTCCGGCTTTCGCGGCGTGCAGGACCAGGTCGTGGGCCGGGTGCTGACCGGGCATTCCACTTTGGCCGTGATGCCCACAGGCGCGGGCAAGTCGCTGACTTATCAATTGCCCGCCGTCATGCTGCCGGGCACCTGCGTGGTGGTTTCGCCGCTGATTGCGCTGATGCATGACCAGCTGCGCAGCGCCACGGCCAACGGCATTCGCGCCGCCGCACTCACCAGCGTGGATACCGACCGCGAACTGACGATCGAGCGGTTCCGCAACGGCGAGCTGGACTTGCTCTACGTGGCGCCCGAGCGCGCCAGCCAGCCGCATTTCCGCGAGTTGCTGGGCCGCTCGCCGCTCGCCCTGTTCGCTATCGACGAGGCGCACTGCGTTTCGGAATGGGGCCACGATTTCCGCCCCGATTATCGCCTGCTGCGCCCCTTGATGGACGCATTTCCCGATGTGCCGCGCCTGGCGCTGACGGCCACGGCCGATCGGCACACGCGGGCCGACATCCTCGAACAGCTGGGCATTCCCCACGATGGTCTGATCGTGGCCGGGTTCGATCGGCCCAACATCCAGTACCGCATCACCCCGCGCGACAATCCGCTGCGGCAGTTGACGCGCTTCATCGCCGACAATCCCGGCCCCGGCGTGGTCTATGCACCCACGCGTGCCCAAGTGGAAAAGCTGGCCGGGCAGCTGGCCGAGGGCGGGCGCCGGGTTCTGCCCTATCATGCCGGCCTTCCGGCAGACGTGCGCGCGGCCAACCAGGAAGCCTTCGTCACCAGCGAAGACATGGTGATCGTGGCGACGGTTGCCTTTGGCATGGGCATCGACAAGCCCGACGTACGGTTCGTGGCCCATGCCGGCCTACCCAAGTCGATCGAAGGCTATTACCAGGAAACGGGCCGCGCCGGCCGCGATGGCGATCCGTCGACGGCGCTGCTGCTGTGGGGGGCAGACGATTTTGCCCGTGCCCGCCAGCGGCTGGGTGAACTGGACCAGAGCCGCCAGCAAGGCGAGCGAACCCGGCTCGACGCGCTGGCCGGGCTGGTCGAAACCGCCGGGTGCCGCCGGGCCGTGCTGTTGCGCCACTTTGGCGAAGATCCACCCGCAACGTGCGGCAATTGCGACAATTGCCTGGAGCCGCCCGGCCTCACCGATGCGACCGAACTCGCGCAGAAGCTGCTCTCGGCCGTCTATCGCACCGGGCAGAGCTATGGCCTGGGCCATCTGGAAAAGGTGCTGACCGGCGTGGCGGACGAGCGCGTGACGGCGCGGGGCCATGATGGGCTTTCGGTATTCGGGATTGTCCCGTCCGACCAGGCGCCGCTGCTCAAGACACTGGCCCGCGCACTGCAGGCACGCGGCAGCCTGGTGCCGACAGAGCATGGCGGGCTGGCGCTGGGCGGCGACGCGCGCGAGATCCTCAAGGGGCAAGCGCGTGTCGAGGTCGTGCTGCAACCCGTCAGGGAGCGTGGCGAACGGCGCCGGTCCAAGGGTGGCGGCGGGGCCGCGCTCAATCCCGTGGGCGATCCACTGTTCGACGCGCTGCGCGCTCTGCGCCGCGAAATCGCGCAGGAAGCCAATGTGCCGCCCTATGTCGTGTTCCACGATGCCGTGCTGCGCGACATGGCGGCGAGCAAACCCATGTCGTTGGCAGACCTGGCCGCCATCAGCGGTGTGGGCACGCGCAAGCGCGATGCCTATGGTGACCGATTCCTGGCAACCATTCGCGCCTATGCCTGAGGCAGCAATACCACAGCGGCGCGCATAGCTTTGCGCATTTGGAACCTAAAGGCTCGGTCAACCATTTTTCGGTAGGCTGCCTGCATCAGGTGGGGAGCCGAGTAACATGCCGATGCTGACCGAACTGCAAACCCGCCTGAGCCGGCACCGCACTTTGCGGGCGCGTCTGATGCTCCTGTCCGTGGCCATGCTTGCCGCGATTCCCGCTGGTGCCTTGCTGGCGCAGGGCGTGCCGGCCTACGCCGCCGATGCTCCCTTCACCGTGGTCGAAACGGGCAAGGGTTTCGACAAGCTTCAGGACGCCATCAATTCGCTGGGCCAGGGCGATGGCACGATCCGCGTGGCGCCGGGCACCTGGCGCGATTGCGGGGTGCAGCCCTATGGCAATGTCACCTATGTTGCAGCCATTCCTGGAAAATCGGTGTTTGATGGCAAGGTGTGCGAGGAAAAGGCGGCGCTGGTGATGCGCGGGCAGTCGATGCATGTCGATGGGCTGGTGTTCCAGAACATGCGCGCTTTCGATGCCAATGGTGCGGGCGTGCGGCTGGAACGCGGTGATCTTACCGTGCGCAACGCCTGGTTTCGCGATAGCGAGCAGGGCATCCTCTCGGCCAATTTTCCCGCCGGGCACGTGGTGATCGAACAGTCCACGTTCACGCGGCTTGGCCGGTGCGACCGCGGGCTGTCGTGCGCGCACTCGCTCTATTTCGGTGACGAAGCCAGCGTGGTCATTCGCCGCAGCCGGTTCGAGCAGGGCACGGGCGGGCATTATGTGAAAAGCCATGCCGGCCGGATCGAAGTGACCGATTCAAGCTTTGACGACAGCCGTGGCCATACCACCAACTACATGATCGACTTGTCCATCGGTGCGACCGGGCTCATTTCCGGCAACTGGTTCGTACAGGGTGCCGACAAGGAGAACTACAGCACCTTCATCGCCAACGCGGCCGAAGGACACGAACACAGCGCCGACGGCCTGACTATCACCGGCAATACGGCGCGGCTGGTGCCGGGCCTCCACCGGTCAACGGTGTTCGTGGCGGACTGGTCGGGCGACAAGATCAACCTTGGCACCAATACGCTTGGCCCCGGCATTGCCCGGTTCGAGCGCCGCTGACCTTGCCTCGCTGCCGGGCCTATCCTAGATTGAGAGCGTGCTGAGCCGTTTGCCTTTGCATCTGGCAGGGCGCCTCTGGGCGTTGCTGCTGGTTTTTACCGTTGCTCTTTCGGCGCTGGCGCCGGGGGCCGCGCCGGTGGCGCTGCGTAGCGGTTCGGCCTTTTCGATCGACACGGTTGAAATGGCCGTGGCGCCAGCCCGCCCGCAAGTGGCGGCTGCGCGCATGGTGGCCTTGCCGCCGGTGCCGGTCTTGCCGGCCGTTGTGCTGGTGATCGCTGCGGCCTTGCCCGCCGCTTTCGTTTCCGTGCCGCGCCCCCGGCCCCATGCTACCGGGCCGCCCCGGCACACCCTGCCGCTGCGCGCCCCAGGCACGCCGCGGGCACCCCCGCTCGCCTGACAAAACCCCTGATCTGCCCGTGCCGCTTGGCGGCTCGGGTCCCTCGTGTTTTGCCAGGATACCCATACCATGACCATCCAGAACCAGAGCGAGACCTCGCTCGCCCGCCGCGCGCATGTCGAAGCGCTGCTCGCCGGCTATCCCGATGTGACCCCCGAAGAGCACGGGATGCTCGTCACCTACTTCAAGCGCGAAGCCAATGCGCTGGACGTAGGGTTGATCGCCAGCAACGAGCAAATCGGGCGCGGCTATGCCCGCTTTCGCGCCGACCATCTCGACCGCTTCACCTGGGCGGACCTGGCCAAGGGCATTGCCGGCACGGCCGTGCTGGTGCTGTGCGTTGGGCTGGTGATGTTCCGGGCGTTCTGAACGCTTGCATCGAGGCTTCCATCACCACCACCCCTTTCGCAAGAGAGTGTCGGGAGTGGTGGAAGCCCAGGCTTACGTCAGCAGGTGCCCGGTGCGATCGCGCTTGGTGTCGAGATAGCGGGCGTTGTGCGGGTTGGCGGGCAACTGGTGCGCCACGCGTTCCAGCACGGTTACCCCCAGCGCTTCGAGGGCGGCGACCTTGGCCGGATTGTTGGTCATCAGCCGGATCTGCCGCGCGCCGATCAGGTCCAGCATCCGCGCGGCGACGGGAAAATCGCGGGCTTCGGAAGGCAGGCCCAGCCGCTCGTTGGCGTCGACCGTGTCGAAGCCCTGGTCCTGCAGCTGGTAGGCGCGCAGCTTGTTGATCAGGCCGATCCCACGCCCTTCCTGGCGCAGGTAGAGAAGCACGCCCCAGCCGCCTTCGCGGCTTTGTGCGGCCATGCTGGCGAGCGCTGCCTGGAGTTGCGGGCCGCAATCGCATTTCAGGCTGCCCAGGATATCGCCGGTCAGGCATTCGCTGTGCAGCCGCACCAGGGGCGGGACGTCGTTGTCTTGCTGACCGATCACCAGCGCCACATGCTCGCGCAGATCGTCGCGCGCACGAAAGGCGATGATTTCGGCTTCTTCGCAGGCATCGACCGGCAGCCGGGCGCGGGCCTGGATGGTGAGGTTGAGCGGGTCGGTAAATTCCACCAGGTCGCGGGCGGCCACGGTTTCGGCCACGTCCACGCCGCTGGCCACCAGGAACGCGGGCAGGATACCGGCAAGCCGGGCCAGTTCCATTGCCGCCTGCGCCGCATCGGTTGCATCGATCGGCACGGCGCGGAACGGGCCGCGCAGGGGGCTGGCAAGATCCTGCGCCGGATCGGCCAGATTGCGCGCCATCGCCAGTGTGAAAGGTTCAGCCCCGTGAATCAGCACTGGCGCATGGGGAACGGCTGCCGCGAGTTGGTTGCCCAGCTTGAGCGTGGCGGCGCGGGCAGCGGAAATCAGCATCTGCGCCGCAAACAGGCCGGGCTGGGCAAAGCCGGTTTCCGCCGGCAGCAGATCGAACCCGCCGGCATCGCCCGTCACGCGGATGGCCCAGCCATGGCGCAGAGCGTCCAGCGCGCGGGCAACCCGGCGCGTGGCGGCGGCCGGCGTGGTCAAAGGGCGAACTCGGTGATCAAGGGTACGTGATCGGACGGCTGGTCCCAGCGGCGCGTTTCCTCGACAAAACGATGGCTGAGCGTTTGCGGCGCCAGATCGGGCGAGGCCCACATGTGGTCAAGCCGGCGGCCCTGATCCTTCTGCCGCCAATAGGAGCGATAGGACCACCAGGAGTAATTGCGTTCGGGCGCGGGCAGATGCTTGCGCCCCAGATCGACCCAGCCATGGGCATCGGCAAAACGCTGGAGCGTTTCGACTTCGAGCGGCGTGTGGCTAACGACCTTGAGCAGCGCCTTGTGGTCGTAAACATCCTCGGGCAGCGGGGCGATGTTGAAATCGCCCACGATCAGCGTGGGACGGTCGATCTTGTCGGCCCAGCGCGTCATGCGTTCGAGAAAATCGAGCTTTTGCCCGAACTTGGGATTGATCGTGCGATCGGGAATGTCGCCACCGGCCGGAATGTAGACGTTTTCCAGGATCATGCCTTGGCCCGCGCCGAGCAGTTCGACGCCAACATGGCGCGCCTCGCCATTGTCCTGCCAGTCATGGCGGCTGAACTCGCGGAAGGGCAGGCGGCTGACCGTGGCGACGCCGTGATACCCCTTTTGTCCGTGGATTGCGCGGTGGGTGTAGCCGAGCGCCTCGAACACATCGTGCGGGAAGAGGTGCTCTGCCACCTTGATTTCCTGCAGGCACAGCACATCGGGCTGTTGTTCTTGCAGAAAACGCACGACCTGATCGGCGCGCAGGCGGACGGAATTGATATTCCAGGTGGCGATCGAAACCATGCACGCGCTTTACGACCCCCCGCCGCAAGCGGCAAGGCGGATAACAGAACCGATTACCGCACGGGTTTTTGTGGTGTTGCGGGGATGGCCGGCGGAGCGAGAATGGTGCCCGGCGAGAACCGGCGCGCAGCGACCTTTAAAGGTCGTGAGCACCGGAAGCGCTGCCGGGTGCCGTTCGCAGCCCGCTGGACGCCACGCAACACCACAAAAACAGAAAACCCCCGGACCGGGGGCAATGGTCCGAGGGTTCCATGTGCGTTCGTCACGCGGTTGGACGAGAGGATGAAGTCAGACCGGGCAACAGGGGGGAAACCCGTCTTGTCCGTCTCGTCTGAAACCGTTCTAGGCGCCGGCCGCTTGCTGCCCGATGAACGGAAGCGCGGGGTTGTTCGCAAAGTGTCGCACAAGGCCTGGTTAAGCTGACCGGGCGTGGCTGGGCTGCGATAAGCGCCCGATCAATGGCGGATTTGCGGCCTCGGGTCGTTATAGCGGAACATGTTCGCTGGCACCGGCACGCCGTATTGCTGATTGGAGAGGCGAATCGTGGTGCGCTTGTTCTGCGAATCGAGCGAGACCCAGCTGTCGAGTTGCAGGCCGCCTGGCGCCCCGGTCTTGCGGACCATCACCAAGGTCAGCGTGCCATATTCGGGATGGCGCGGGTCCTTCACTTCCAGGCTCAGGACGTCCGGGCTGGTGGTGGGCAGCAGGCGGGCGTAGCGGGCCACGTCCTTGTCTGGATTGAGCAGGGCGCCCAGCGGACTGTTGCGGATCGGCCAGCGCGAAACCTGGCGAACTTCATAGTCGATCACGGTCAGCGCCGCGCCGTCCGACACGATCAGCATGGGCACGCCGGGCTGGTACTGGAAGCGAATCTTGCCCGGCCGCTGCATGGTGAGCGTGCCGGTCAGGCGCTGGCCATTGCGATCCGTCTGCACGAAATCGGCGCGCATCGAGGAAATGGCGCGCAAGGCAGCCACGGCGCGATCGACATCGGAAGCAGGGGCGGCCGCCGGTGCTGGGGCGGCCAGGGCCACGGGAACGGCCGGCGAAACGGCGAGCGCGGCAAAGAGGCCGGCGCCCAGGATTTTGGTCAAGCTGTTCATCGCCACTCCTTGAGGCAGTCGGCTTGAACTGCCCGTGAACCCATCGGTTCCGAATCGCCGGATTGCCGCCCTATTGCAAACGTCCAAGCCCAGAAACGCGAAAGGCCGGAGACAAGCCCCGGCCCTTGCGTATTCCTGGAAGGAACGCATTCAGATCACTTGATCTTGGCTTCCTTGAATTCCACGTGCTTGCGCACCACCGGGTCGTACTTGCGGAACGACATCTTTTCGGTGGTGTTGCGCGGATTCTTCTTGGTGACATAGAAGAAGCCGGTGTCTGCGGTCGAAACCAGACGGATCTTGACGGTAGTTGGCTTTGCCATGGGCTTGTCCTGAATTCCTTCTAGGCGTCTGCGCGCCGCTGCTCAAACAAAACGGGGCGGCGCGCGCCGCCCTGACAGGTGGTGGCCCTTGCGGTAGGCGGCCATGAAAGTCAACCCTTCACGACGGAAAGTGGGAGGCTCCCCGCGTGAAAGTGCGGGCTTGCACGAAACGCAAACGGGGCGCCAAGGCAGATGCACGGCGCCCCGCAAGCGGACTTTCAGGAGAGCGTCACTTGGCCTTTTCGGCCTTTTCCGCGTTTTCCTTGATGGCGGCGCCTTCATCCTTGCCTTCGGCGCGGACGGCATCAGCCTTGCTGTTCAACTTGTCGGCAGCAGCGCCAGTGGCGTCGGCAGCCTGCGATTCGATCGCGTCGGCAGCGGCATCGGACGATTCGGCCACACCTTCGGCCGTCTTGTCCGCAGCGTCTTCCTGCTTGCTCTGGCAGGCGGCGAGGCCGAGACCCAGAACGGCGACCGGAATAAGCAAGGCGTGCTTGGCAGTGAACTTCATGATTGGCTCTCCCTGTTGGATAAGTAGGTGTCCGAGGGGATCGGGCGCTTAGCGCACCGACCCGCGACGAACCAGGTTGACGATGGCGAGCAGAACGATGGCGCCCAGGAACGAGACGATCAGGCTGCCAGCCGAAATGCCGTTGGTGATGCTGCCGCCGCCGATGAAAGGCGTGAGCAGGAAGCCACCGAGCAGCGCGCCGACGATGCCGACCACCACGTTGAGGAAGATGCCCTGCTGGCCATCCGTGCGCATGACGATGCTCGCCAGCCAACCGAGGATGCCGCCGACGATCAGAAGAACAATAAGGCCCATGACAGTAAACCCCTTAATTGATGCCAAGAATGGCTGTCTGTCCGGGATAATTCGTCAGAGGGGGGATTGGTTCCGCATTTGCGACCAATCGTTGCGCGCGGCCCTTGCATAAATGGTCCGCCAACCCGTTGAAGCCGGGCGGCGGGCCATGAAAACGGCGCAAGGCTGCGCGTGTCAGGCGCCCAGGAGCCAGACGAGCGCGCCAGCGCCAATCACGATCCGGTACCAGGCAAAAGGCGCAAAGCCGTGCCGGCCGATATAGGTGACGAAGAATTTGATCACGACGAGCGAGACCACGAACGAGACCAGGCCGCCCACGGCGATATCGCCCCAGCCCACGCTTGCTGCGCCGCTGGCCATCTCATGGCGATTGTCCCACAGTTGCTTGGCCGTGGCGCCGAACATGGTGGGGACGGCGAGAAAGAAGCTGAATTCGGCCGCTGTCTTGCGATTGATGCCCATGGTCAGCGCGCCCATGATGGTCGATGCCGAGCGCGACATCCCCGGCACCATCGCCAGGCATTGCATCACGCCCACGGCGAGGGCCTTGGGCAGGGGCAGCTTGCTCACCGGTTCATATTCGCCCTGGCGCGCCAGCCGCTCGATCACCAGGATCAGGATTCCGCCGACAACCAGCGCGGCCGCGACCACGGCCGGGGTTTCCATCAGCGCGTCGATCTTCTTTTTCAGCAGCACGCCCAAGATGGCGGACGGGATGAACGCGACCAGAACGTTGCGCACGAAGTGCAGCGAATCGCGTTCGCCGCGCAACGCGCCGTGTGCCACGTCGACGAACGTGCGCCAGTAGAGCACGACGACCGCCAGGATCGCAGGCAACTGGATGACCACGTTGAACACTTCCCACTCCTTGGCATTGAAGCCGAGAAGCTCGGTGGCCAGGATCAGGTGCCCGGTTGAGGAGACGGGAAGGAACTCGGTGAGGCCTTCGACGATGCCGAGGATGACGGCGGTAAGGGTATGGCTGTCCATGGACGACCGACTTGCCGCAGTGCAGCACTGCTTTCAAGCACTACGATGCACAGCCTTCATGGCAAATCGGTAACGTTTGGGTTTGGCAGTGGACCAGCGCTGCAAATCCGACGCCCGCGCCGGGGTTTCAAGCGGTTTACGCGCCGTCGAACTGCATGCGCGCGAGGCGGGCATAGAGGCCATCGGCCGCAATCAGGCTGGCGTGGTTGCCCTGCTCGACAATGCGCCCGCCGTCCATCACCACGATGCGGTCTGCCGCGCGCACGGTGGCGAGGCGATGGGCGATGACCAGCGTGGTGCGGCCCTGCATGAGATGGTCGAGGGCGTCCTGCACCAGGCGCTCGCTTTCCGCATCAAGCGCGCTGGTCGCTTCATCGAGCAGCAGGATCGGCGCGTTGCGCAGCACGGCGCGGGCAATGGCCATGCGCTGGCGCTGGCCGCCAGAAAGGCGGCCGCCGTCCTCGCCCAGGAACGTGTCGAGCCCATCGGGCAGCGCGCGCAGGAAATCCTCGGCATTGGCGGCGCGCGCGGCGGCCCAGATGTCCTCGTCGCTTGCGTCCCATGCGCCATAGCGCAAGTTGTCGCGCGCGCTGGCGGCAAAGAGCACGGCTTCTTGGGGCACCAGCGCCATGCGGGCGCGGATTTGCGCGGGATCGGCCTGGGGCAGGGGCACGCCATCGATGCGCACCACGCCGCCCTGCGGATCGTAGAACCGCTGCGCCAGGAGGAACAGGGTGGACTTGCCCGCGCCAGATGGGCCGACGATCGCCACGGTTTCGCCCGGTTCCACGGTCAGCGAGAAATCGGACAGCGCCGAAACTTCGGGCCGGCTGGGATAGCGAAACGCCACGTTCTGGAACGCGAGCGCGCCGCGCGGCGGGCTGGGCAGGGCGATCGGGCGCGCCGGCGGGGCAATGTCGGGCTGTTCGAGCAGCAGTTCGTTGAGGCGCCCGGCGGCACCCGCGCCGCGCAGCAGATCGCCATAGACTTCGGTAAGCGCGCCGCACGAGCCGGCAACGATGCCCCCGGTCAGCACGAAGGCGGCGATCGTGCCGCCAGTGAGCGAACCATTGGCCACGCCCATCGCGCCCTGCCACATCAGCGCGGTGATGCCGCCCATGACAAGGAAGATCACCACTGCCGTCATGATCGCGCGGATCATGATGCGCCGGCGCGCGGTGTCGAACGTGCGTTCCACCGCTGCCGAAAAGCGCGCTCGCTCGCGCCCTTCCTGGCCAAACGACTGGACGATGCGGATCGCGCCGAGCACTTCGGCCGTCATCGCGCCGATATCGGCCACGCGGTCCTGGCTGGAGCGCGAGACCTTGCGCAACCGGCTGCCGAACCAGGCGATGGGGAAGATCACCACGGGAATGCCGATGACCAGGCCGGCCGTGAGTTTGGGAGCCAGGAAGAACAGGTAGATCAGCCCGCCCAGCGCGGTGATCGTGTTGCGCAGGGCGATCGATACGGTCGTGCCCACCACCTGCTCGATGATCGCCGTATCCGACGTCATCCGCGATGAGATTTCCTTGGGGCTGTTGGTCTCGAAGAAGGCCGGCGGCAGGCGCAATAGGTTCGCCTGCACGTTGGCGCGAAGATCGGCCACCACGCGTTCGCCCAGCCACGACACGTAATAGAAGCGGATCGCCGTGGCAAAGCCCAGGACGATCACGATCAGCAGCAGGACGTGGAATGCCTGGTCGATCACCCCAGGCTGCGCATGCGGGCCGAATGCCTGGTCGACAATGCCCTTGAACCGGGCGGGAATGGCAATCGTGGCGGTGGAGGTCGTGAGCAGGGCGAGCAGCGCGGCGGCAAGCTGGCCCGGATACTTGAGCGCTTCGCGCCAGATCATGCGCAGCGGCGTAAGGCGGCGCGATGCCGGCGGCGCGGCGGGTGCATCGCTCACACCGGTTGCCCGCGCGGAGTCGGTGCCCGGAACACGGCCTGGGCCGGGGGTGACGGGTGCGCCGGGGGCGGGGGTGGCCGGTGTCGGCAGTTCCTGGGAAACCTCTTCCATGGCGCGGACCTAGCCCATGGCGCGCCGCACCGAAAGAGGTCTTGCGCGCTGTTGCAAAGTTCCCATCTGTTGTGGATCGATTACCTTGGGCCCTGTCCTTCATGCTGCATTGCAGCCAAGGCGGTTTACAGGCATTATCGGGATAACGAACGCAAGATTGCCGCATTGCGCCAAGCCTGGTGGCATGGCCGGTGGCGGCACTCGGCGACAGAAAGGCTAGATCCCCGTGCTCTACAAAGCTTATGAAATTCAGCGGTCGCTGATGAATGCGAGCAGTGCCTGGGCCTCCATGATGGCCGATGTGCTCAACGATCCCCGTCTGCCCTTCAGCAACAATGGCCTGAGCCAGACCATGGCCTCCGCGCTTGACGTGTTTGCACATGCCACCGCGCCGCGCGGCAAGCCGACATTCGGCATCCGTACCGTGCAAGTGGATGGCCAGACCCACGCCGTCCAGGAAACCGTGGTGCTGCAGCGCTCGTTCTGCGACCTGCGGCGCTTCACCCACAAGGGCCTGGCGCCCGATGCACCGCGCCTGTTGCTGGTTGCCCCGATGAGTGGGCACTATGCCACGCTGCTGCGCGGCACGGTCGAACGGCTCGTCGAACGGGCCGAGGTTTATATCACCGACTGGGCAGACGCGAAGTATGTGCCCCTGGCCGACGGCCATTTCGACCTCGATGACTACATCGACTACGTGATCGGCTTTCTCGAGCATGTCGGCCCCGGCGCGCACCTGATGGCGGTGTGCCAGCCTTCGGTGCCGGCCTTTGCCGCCACCGCCGTGCTGGCGGCGCAAAAGCATCCGTGCCGCCCGCTGACGCTGACCATGATGGGCGGGCCCATCGACACGCGGGAAAGCCCCACGGCGGTGAACGATCACGCCGTGACCAAGCCCTATGTGTGGTTCAAGCACAATGTGATCACCACCGTGCCCGACAACTATCCGGGCGCGGGGCGGCAGGTCTATCCCGGGTTCGTCCAGCTCACCAGCTTCATGTCGATGAACCTGGGCAACCATATGATGAGCCACTACAAGCTGTTCCAGCACATGGTCCAGGGCGCCGAAGAAAGCGCGGACGCGACCAAGACGTTCTATGACGAATATCGTTCGGTCTGCGACCTGCCGGCCGAGTTCTACCTCCAGACGGTGGACGTGGTGTTCCAGCGCCACGCACTGCCGCAGGGCGAGTTGATCCATCGCGGCCAGCCGGTGGACCTGGCAGCGATCACCGATACGGCGATCCTGTGCATCGAGGGCGAGAAGGACGACATCTCCGGCATCGGCCAGACGCGCGCGGCGCTCAAGGTCACGCCCAATGTGCCTGACGACATGAAGCAATACTACATGGCGCCCGAAGCGGGGCACTATGGCATTTTCAATGGTTCGCGCTGGCGCAAGAGCATTGCCCCGGTGATCGAGGCGTGGATGGCCCGCTTTGCCACGCGCGACGATGCCGCTGGTAGCCAGCCGCGCAGTGGTGGCAAGCTGGCTGCGGTCAACTGATCTCCATCGCCGCCGTTCCCGCCTGTTGTTGGGCGGGAACGGGTCGGCGCTGGACGAACGGGACAGGCGCCGCGCGGCGGACGCGGCCGATATAGGCCGAAAGCCCGCACTGCAGCCCGACCAGCATGTAGCAGAACGGCTGGAACGCAATGCCCACGAACGTGGAGCCCACCAGGTAGCACATCTGTGCCTGCTGCAGCGCATCGGCGAGTGGGGCCACCCAGGCAAAGCCTTCGGGCGGGTTGTTGCGATATCGTCGCCGGATCACTTCCATCTGGAACACGCCCATCAGGTGGAGCAGTAGCCATAGCGCGAGGCCGGGGTAGCCCTGTTCGCCCAGCATCTCGAAATAGGCCGAGTGATAGGCGCGGCCCTTTTCCTCGATATGGTCGGTCTCGATCGCGGCGTTGTTGTCGCCTGCGTAGTCGGCCTTGACCGTGTCATAGCTCACGCTGTTCTGGCGAAACGCGTCGAAGCCGCCACCGAACGGGTGGGTCTTGGCAAATTCGATCGTCCATTTCCACACGGCCACGCGGGTGGAGGCAGACTGGTCCGCCTGGTGATTCTTGATCGTGCCCATGCGCTCGGTAAAGCTTGAGGGCAGCAAGGGAACCGCCACCAGCGCGCCGGCGCAAAGCACGCCGATATAGAGCATGCGCCGCTTGGTGGAGCGCAGCATCATGACGGCGAGCACGACGGCGCAGATCAGCCCGGTACGCGCCTGCGTTCCCACCGGCATCAGCAGGCAGGAAAAGCAGATCCCGGCGGCAAAGAGCTTGGCCTTCCAGTCCGGCTTGAAGATCGTGCCATGGTTGGCCAGCCACAGGGCAAGGGGGATGATCCCCATGGCCACGGCGGAAATGATCGAGCCTTCGTAAAGCCCGGTATTGTCGTTCACCAGCAGCCGCAATTCGCCATAGCCGCCGCCGGAACTGAGCGTCTTGATCCCGCCGCCGATGACGATCACGCCCACAGACAGCACCATGGTCAGCGTCATCGCCTCGATCCGCAGGCGCGTGCGCAAGGTGAGGGGCAGGAACAGGGCAAAGACCAACGCTTTCCACACCCACGACCATTTGGCCGCCGCTTCCACCGGGAAATCGGCCGTGCGCGTGGTCAGGCCGCAATAGACCAGCAGCAGCAGCAACACGAACTGGCGGGGCGAGACGCGGATGCCGTTCTTGTCTTCGGCCACCATCCAGCCGAGTAGCGCGCAGGAAAACGCGATCAGCGAAATCGGGATGTGGGTGAGGAAGCCCCAGCTGACCTTCTGCGGGGCCACGATGTCGATATAGGCATAGGCCAGCACGAACAGGAACGGCCGCTTCAGCCCGGCACCCAGGAACGCCAGGCAGAACGCGGTGAAGAACAGGTCAAGCATCGGGCCGGCGATCGTCGGCTTCGAAGCGGGCGGCGCGGCGGCCAAGCAGCGACTGGCGGCGGTTGGGCAGGGCCGGATCGTCGTCCAGGTCTGGCCGGTGCACCAGCTTCCAGATCATCAGCGCCATCAGGATGTGCGGCACGAAGATGGTTATCTTGTCGATCATCGTCCTGCGCCACCTGTCTGTGCGGTGGCCATAGTGCCGCAGGGTTGACGCCGCGTTAAGGGCGTAATTTGCAGCGCGTTAAGGCTTGATGTGCCAAGCATCGGGCATGACCCGGATTCTCCACGTCCTCGATCACTCCCTGCCGCTGCACAGCGGCTACACCTTTCGCACCCGCGCGATCCTCAAGGCCCAGCAGGGCCACGGTCTCGACGTGCGCGGCGTGACCGGGTTCCGCTACAACCCGGCCGACCAGGGCAGCGGCCCGGAAACCCACGATGGCTTGCTTTTCTATCGCACGGCGGGGGAGGGAGGCGGCCCGCCGGTTCTGCGCGAATGGCGCGAGGCAGGTGCGCTCGCCGATCGCATTGTCGAAGTGGCGCGCGAATGGCGGCCCGATGTGCTCCACGCCCACAGCCCGGCGCTGTGCGGCCTGGCGGCGATTCGCGCGGGCAAGCGGCTTGGCGTGCCGGTGGTCTATGAAATCCGCGCGTTCTGGGAGGACGCGGCCGTCGGCAATGGCACCGGCCGCGAAGGATCGCCGCGCTACTGGATCACGCGGCAGGTGGAAAACCGCGTGGTGGCGGGCGCCGATGCCCTTGTCACGATCTGCCAGGGCCTGAAGGACGACCTGGTCAAGCGCGGGGTGGCGCCGGGCAAGGTCACGATCATGCCCAATGGTGTGGACCTTGACCTGTTCGGTACGCCGCCCGCGCCCGATCCGACACTGGCGGCGCAGCTGGGGCTTGGCGAGGGGCCGGTGATCGGTTTCCTCGGCAGTTTCTATCCCTATGAAGGCCTGGACGACATGATTGCGGCGATGCCCGCCATCGTGGCGAAAGTGCCGGGCGCGCGGCTGCTTCTGGTGGGCGGCGGTCCGGCGGCCGAGGCCTTGCAGGCGCAGGCGGCGGCGAGCGCTGCGGCCCATGCGATCCGCTTCGTCGGCCGCGTGCCGCACCACGAGGTGGACCGTTACTACGCGCTGGCCGACGTGGTGTGCTATCCGCGCAAGGGCATGCGGCTTACCGACCTGGTCACGCCGCTCAAGCCGCTCGAGGCGATGGCCCAGGGCAAGCTGGTGGCGGCGAGCGATGTGGGCGGCCACCGTGAGTTGATCCGCGATGGCGAGACCGGCACGCTGTTTGCGCCCGATGATCCGGCCGCATTGTCACGCGCGATGGTGGACCTGTTTGCCCGATCCAGCCAATGGGACGCGCAGCGCAAGGTCGCCCGCGCGTTTGTCGAACGCGCGCACGATTGGGCCGTCAACGCGGCGCGTTATCTTCCCGTTTACCAAGGCCTGATAGCCCAGGGGCTCGACAAGCCTGTGCTGGCTGCCTGACATGTTGGGGGATTGGACCTGGCACAGGCTTGCGCAGGAATCGATTCGCCGGGCATCAGCAGCGCGCGGCGGCATCAACAGGGGTATGCACAGGTGAGCAAGAGCAAGCGCAAGGCAACCCGGCACAAGCCGATTACGGCGCACCGCCTGTTTCCCGCCTTTGCTGGCTTGTGGTTTGCCGCCCTGTTCGGGCTGGTCAGCTTTGCGCTTCCGGTGGGCCTGGTCCAGAAAGTGGTCGTGGCGAGCGGGTTGCCGCACCTGGTCGCTGCCGCTGCGCCGCCCCTCGGCTTTACCGCGCGTGCCCTGGTGGCACTGCTGTTGACCGGGGTGGGTGGCATGCTTGGCCTGATCGTTGGCCTGCGGCTTGGCGCGCCCTATCGACCGCAGCGCGAACGCCTTTCTGTCGAAGACGACGCCGTGACGGCAGAGGCGCCGCGTGTTCGTGCGCGCGATGCGCACCCGGACGCGCCACCGCGCCGCCCGCTGACCGTGAGCGCGGACATGATCGACGAATCCGAAACCGCGATTCTGGCTGACGATGCAGCGCCCGTGCGCCGCCGCCCGCTGGTTTCGCGAGACGATGCTGTTGCACCGCCCCTGGCATTCGTTCCGGCAGAAGCAGACTTGCCCGGTGGCATGTCGTTCGCGCCTCGGGCGTTCGATCCCTTTGCCATTTATGAAGCGCCCGAAACGGACGACGAAGCCTTCGTGCCCCCGCCGTTCCTGGCCGAGGCCCTGGAAAACGCGACACGCGCCGAGCCGGCGCAGGAAGCCGCTGTCGAGCCCGAACTGCCCGCAGAGCCGGTCGTGGAGCCCGAGGCCGAGGCCATGGATGCCGTGTCAGACGCAGCCAGTCTGGACGACATCCAGAGCGACGATGAACCCGAAGCGCCGCTCGCCGTCGAACAGGCCACAGCGCCCGCGCCGTCGCTATTCGCCATGGCGCGCGATGCGGCGGGCGAGGGTGGGCGCTCGCCGGTTGCCCAGGCCGATATCGATGGCCTTGGGCTGGTCCAACTGGTGGAGCGGCTGGCCCTGGCCATTGCCGATCATCGCCGGGCGCTCGACAGCGCGATGGATGAAACCGCGCGTGCTGACCGGGAACTTTCTTTCTCTGACACGCCGTCCGAGCCTGGCCTGTCAGGCCCAGCCTTGTCTGGCCCAATCTTGTCAGGTCCAACCCAGTCTGGCCCAATCGCGTCTGGTCCGGCCGTTCATGGTGACGTGCTGGCCATGCCCCGCCTGCCGCGCGCTGCGGCCGAAGCCGCGCAGCCAGGCGCGATTGCCGGCGAGCCGGGCGTGCTGGAAGAGCGCTATTCCTCGTTGCTCGACATGGCTGCCGCCGTACGCCGGGCGGATGCCACGCGCCATTCGCGCTCGTCTGGCCATGCTGCATCGCCGCAGCCGGTTGTGATCTTCCCAGGGCAGGGCCGTGCCCTGCGGATCGACGAGGGCAGCGCGCCCACGTCAGCCTCGGCTCCGTTCGAGCGGCCTTATCTGGCCGCCGTTCCCAGCCGTTTTCAGGCGGTTGATGGCCAGGATGCCACTACAACGCCCGACGCTGAAAGCACCGAGCAGGCGCTGCGCGATGCCCTGGCCACCTTGCAGCGGATGACTGCACAGCGCTGAAGCCTGTGATCGCAACATTCTGTTGCACTGCGACATTTTCGCATCGCATCCGTATTTCCAGTTCAGTTTGCCGCGAGGGAGGCCCTCCCCCGGTTGCAAAATAACTTTCCAACAGTCATGGGGGACTCTCGCGCAATTTTCGACGCTTTCCAGCGCCGTGATTCGTGCGAGCTTTCTTTCTTTGGGTGTAGGGACGATCAACGCGATGGGATTTCCGCCGGTTCAGGGCCTGTATGATCCGCGTAACGAGCATGACGCATGTGGCATGGGCTTCATCGCCCATATCAAAGGCGCCAAAAGCCACGCGATTATTGGCCAAGCCCTGGAGATTCTGCGCAATCTCGACCACCGTGGCGCCGTGGGCGCCGATCCGCTGCTCGGCGATGGTGCCGGCCTGCTGATCCAGCTGCCCGACCAGCTGTTCCGCAAGTGGGCGGTTGGCGAAGGCAAGGAATTGCCCCAGCCCGGCGATTATGCCGTGGCCATGTGCTTCCTGCCGCAGGACCAGGCCGCGCGCACGTTCGTGACCGAGAAGTTCGAGAAGTTCATCGCCAAGGAAGGCCAGGAACTGATCGGCTGGCGCGATGTGCCCACCACGCTCGATGGCCTGGGCAAGACCGTGATCGCCTCCATGCCGGTGATCCGCCAGTGCTTCATCAAGCGCGGCGAGAACTGCGCCGACCAGGACGCGTTCGAGCGCAAGCTGCTGGCGATCCGCAAGCAGACGCAAAATCCGCTCGCGGCGATGGCCGAAAAGCATGGGCTGCCCGGCGTGACCGAGCTGTACATGCCCAGCTTCTCCTCGCGCACGATCGTGTACAAGGGGCTCCTGCTGGCTGGCCAGGTCGGGTCGTTCTATGACGATCTGCGCAACCCGGACTGCGTCTCGGCGCTTGGCCTGGTGCACCAGCGCTTTTCGACCAACACGTTCCCCAGCTGGAAGCTGGCGCATCCGTTCCGCTTCGTGGCGCATAACGGTGAAATCAACACCGTGCGCGGCAACGTCAATTGGATGAATGCGCGCCGCCGCACCATGGAATCCGAGCTGCTCGGCCCGGATCTCGACAAGATGTGGCCGCTGATCCCGCATGGCCAGTCCGACACGGCCAGCCTCGACAACGCGCTCGAGCTGCTCGTCGCGGGCGGCTATGGCATTGCGCACGCCATGATGATGCTGATGCCCGAAGCCTGGGCCGGCAACGCGCTGATGGATCCCAAGCGCCGCGCGTTCTATGAATACCATGCCGCGCTGATGGAGCCGTGGGACGGCCCCGCCGCCGTGGCGTTTACCGATGGTCGCCAGATCGGCGCCACGCTCGATCGCAACGGGTTGCGCCCGGCGCGCTTCTCGATCACGCGCGATGACCTTGTCTGCATGGCCTCGGAAAGCGGCGTGCTGCCGTTCCGCGAGGAAGACATCGTGCGCAAATGGCGCCTCCAGCCCGGCCGCATGCTGCTGATCGACCTGGAGCAGGGCCGCATCGTCGAGGACGACGAGCTGAAGGCCGAGCTTTCGGCGGCCGAGCCCTATGAGGAATGGCTGGGCGCTGCCCAGTACAAGCTCAAGGATCTCGAAGTGGTCGATCCCGAAGTCGTGGCGATGCCCGTCGCGACCGACAAGCTGCTCGATCGCCAGCAGGCCTTCGGCTATACCCAGGAAGACGTGTCCAAGTTCCTCGAGCCGATGGCGGCCGTGGGCGAGGATCCGATTGGCTCGATGGGCACCGACACGCCGATTGCGGTGCTGTCGAAGCGTTCGCGCCTGCTCTACGATTATTTCAAGCAGAACTTCGCCCAGGTCACCAACCCGCCGATCGACCCGATCCGCGAGGAACTGGTGATGAGCCTGGTCTCGATGATCGGCCCGCGTCCCAACCTCCTGGGCCACGACGCCGGCAGCCACAAGCGCCTGGAAGTCGACCAGCCGATCCTGACCAACGAGGACGTGGCCAAGATCCGTTCGGTCGAAGCCGCGCTCGATGGCGCGTTCCGCACCGCCACGATCGACACCACCTGGGACGCGGCCAATGGCGCCGATGGCCTGGCCATGGCGATCAAGGAAATGTGCTGGGCCGCGACCGAAGCGGTGCTGGCCGACAAGAACATCCTGATCCTGTCGGACCGCGCGCAGGGTGCCGATCGCATCGCCATGCCCGCGCTGCTGGCAACGGCCGCCGTGCACCATCACCTCGTGCGCCAGGGACTGCGCATGCAGACCGGCCTTGTCGTGGAAACCGGCGAAGCGCGCGAAGTGCATCACTTCTGCGTTCTGGCTGGTTTTGGCGCCGAAGCGGTGAACCCCTATCTGGCGTTCGAGACGCTCGAGGCGATCCGCGTCGACAAGGGCCTGCCGCTGACGCCCTATGACGTTCAGAAGAACTACATCAAGGCGATCGGCAAGGGCATTCTCAAGGTCATGTCCAAGATGGGCATTTCGACCTACCAGTCCTATTGCGGTGCGCAGATCTTTGACGCCGTTGGGCTTTCGTCCACGTTCATCGACCAGTACTTCACCGGCACCGCCACCTCGATCGAGGGCGTGGGCCTCAAGGAAGTGGCCGAGGAAACCGTGCGCCGCCATGCCACGGCCTATGGCGACAACCCGATCTACAAGAAGATGCTCGACGTGGGCGGCATGTACCAGCTGCGCCTGCGCGGCGAGGAGCACGCCTGGACGGCCGGTAACATTGCCAGCCTGCAGCACGCCGTGCGCGGCAATACGCCTGAAAAGTACCAGGAGTTTGCCCAGACGATCAACGACCAGTCCGAACGGATGCTCACCATCCGCGGCCTGATGGACCTCAAGCTGGCCGACAAGCCGCTGAGTCTGGATGACGTCGAACCCGCGAGCGAGATCGTCAAGCGGTTCGCCACCGGCGCGATGAGCTTCGGCTCGATCAGCCGCGAAGCGCACACCACGCTGGCGATCGCGATGAACCGCATCGGCGGCAAGTCCAACACCGGTGAAGGTGGGGAAGAGCCCGATCGCTTCAAGCCGCTGCCCAATGGCGATTCGATGCGCTCGGCGATCAAGCAGGTCGCTTCGGGGCGCTTTGGCGTCACGGCCGAATACCTCGTCAATGCCGACGACATCCAGATCAAGATGGCCCAGGGCGCCAAGCCCGGCGAAGGCGGCCAGTTGCCCGGTGACAAGGTCGACAAGGTGATCGGCAAGACCCGCCACTCGACGCCGGGTGTCGGCCTGATCTCGCCGCCGCCGCACCACGACATCTATTCGATCGAAGACCTTGCCCAGCTGATTCACGATCTCAAGAACGTGAACACCAAGGCGCGCGTCTCGGTGAAGCTGGTGTCGGAAGTGGGCGTGGGCACGGTTGCTGCGGGCGTTTCCAAGGCGCGCGCAGACCATGTCACGATCTCGGGCTATGAAGGCGGGACGGGCGCTTCGCCGCTCACCTCGCTGACGCACGCGGGCAGCCCGTGGGAAATCGGCCTGGCCGAAACCCAGCAGACCTTGCTGCTCAACAACTTGCGCAGCCGCATCTGCGTGCAGGCCGATGGTGGCCTGCGCACGGGCCGCGACGTGGCGATTGCCGCGCTGCTCGGCGCCGACGAGTTCGGCTTTGCCACCGCGCCGCTGATCGCGGCCGGGTGCATCATGATGCGCAAGTGCCACCTCAACACCTGCCCGGTGGGTGTCGCCACGCAGGACCCGGTGCTGCGCGCGCGCTTTACCGGCCAGCCCGAGCACGTGATCAACTACTTCTTCTTCGTTGCCGAAGAACTGCGCGCGATCATGGCCGAAATGGGCTTCCGCACCGTTGCCGAGATGGTCGGCCGGGTCGACCGGCTCGACACGCGCAAGGTGGTGGCCAACTGGAAGGCGCAAGGCGTCGACCTGTCGCGCCTGCTGCACAAGGTCGAACCGGTGGAAGGCACCAGCCTCAACTGGACCGGGCACCAGGATCATGGCCTGGATGCCGCGCTCGACAATGACCTGATCGCGGCGGCAGCGCCTGCCCTTGAAGCGGGTGAGCCGGTGCGCATCGAGCGCGCGGTGATCAACGTCAACCGCACCGTGGGCGCAATGCTCTCGGGCGAAGTGGCGCGGCGCTATGGCCATGCCGGCCTTGCCGACAACACGATCAACGTGACGTTCAAGGGTGTGGCGGGCCAGTCGTTCGGCGCGTTCCTTGCCCATGGCGTGACGCTCGACCTGGTGGGCGATGCCAACGACTATGTCGGCAAGGGCCTGTCGGGTGGCCGCGTGATCGTACGTCAGCCGGCGCATGTCGATCGCGAGGCGGCCGAGAACATCATCGTCGGCAACACCGTGCTTTACGGCGCGATTGCCGGGGAAGCGTTCTTCAACGGCGTGGGCGGCGAACGCTTTGCCGTGCGCAATTCGGGCGCCCTCGCGGTGGTCGAAGGCACGGGCGATCACGGCTGCGAATACATGACCGGCGGCGTGGTCGTCGTGCTGGGCAGGACCGGGCGCAACTTTGCGGCCGGGATGTCGGGCGGGGTGGCCTATGTCTATGACATGGACGGCAACTTTGCCTCGCTGGTGAACGGCGCCATGGTCGATGTCCTGCCGGTTGCGGCAGAGCGCGACGAAGACGACGGGGCTGGCCGGCCGCAGCAGCGCGGGGTGGATGTCAACGATTTCGGCATGGGCGACATGCTGCGTCACGACGCGGAACGCCTGCGCGTGCTGATCGAACGCCACCTGCTTCACACCGGGTCCAAGCGGGCCCGCGCGATCCTCGACAACTGGGATCAGGAAGTATCGCGTTTCGTCAAGGTCATGCCGCGCGACTATGCGCGTGCGCTCCGCCAGCTCGAGGCCGAACGCCTCGAAGCCGCGTCGGTCGCTGCGGAATAAGGATAGATTACGATGGGTAAGGCAACCGGCTTTCTCGAACTCGACCGCAAGGACCGGAGCTATGACGCTCCGGCCGAGCGCCTGAAGCACTATCGCGAGTTCATCGTTCCGCATGACGAAGGCTCGCTCAAGGGCCAGGCGTCGCGCTGCATGAACTGTGGCATTCCCTATTGCCACAACGGCTGTCCGGTGAACAACCAGATCCCGGACTGGAACCACCTGGTCTATGAAAGCGACTGGCGCGAGGCGCTGGACAACCTGCATTCGACCAACAATTTCCCCGAATTCACCGGTCGCGTGTGCCCCGCCCCGTGCGAGGCGGCCTGCACGCTCAACATCGTGGACCAGCCGGTTACGATCAAGTCGATCGAATGCGCGATCGTCGACAAGGGCTGGAAGGAAGGCTGGATCGAGCCACAGGTTCCGGCCCGGAAGACCGGCAAGTCGGTCGCCGTGGTCGGCTCCGGCCCGGCCGGCATGGCCGCCGCGCAGCAACTGGCGCGCGCGGGCCATTCGGTGACGGTGTTCGAGAAGTCGGATCGTGTCGGCGGTCTGCTCCGCTACGGCATCCCCGACTTCAAGATGGAAAAGCACCTGATCAACCGTCGTCTCGTGCAGATGATGGCCGAAGGCGTGGATTTCCGCACCTCGGTGGAAGTGGGCGTGACCGTCTCGGTGGAATCGCTCAAGGAAAACTTCGACGCGGTGGTCATGGCCGGCGGTGCGGAAGACCCGCGCCCGCTCAACATTCCCGGCTTCGAACTGCCGGGCGTGCGCTTTGCCATGGAATTCCTCACCCAGCAGAACAAGCGCGTGGCCGGCGACGATGAAATCCGCGCCGCGCCGCGCGGTTCGCTGACCGCCACGGGCAAGCACGTGGTGGTGATCGGCGGCGGCGACACCGGTTCGGACTGCGTCGGCACGTCGAACCGCCAGGGCGCGCTCTCCGTCACCCAACTGGAAATCATGCCGCGTCCACCTGAAAAGGAAGACAAGGCGCTGACCTGGCCGAATTGGCCGCTCAAGCTGCGCACCTCGTCCAGCCACGAAGAAGGTGTGGCGCGCGAGTTCGCCGTGCTCACCAAGCGCGTGGTGGGCGAAAACGACGTGACCGGCCTGGAATGCGTGCGCGTCGAATGGGTCGACGGCAAGATGCAGGAAGTGCCGGGCAGCGAATTCGTGCTCAAGGCCGATCTCATCCTGCTGGCCATGGGCTTTGTCGGCCCGCGCAAGCAGGGCCTGCTCGAACAGGCCGGCGTCGATCTCGACCCGCGCGGCAACGTCAAGGGCAACACGGTGGACTACAAGACCAGCGTGGACGGCGTGTTCGCCTGTGGCGACATGCGCCGTGGCCAGTCGCTGGTGGTCTGGGCCATCCGCGAAGGCCGCCAGTGCGCCCGCGCGGTGGACGAAGCGCTGATGGGCGTGACCGAACTGCCGCGCTGAGCGGCCGGGTTACGCTGGAAGGAACGAGGGCGCCCCGCAACGGGCGCCCTTTTTCGTGGTTGAGGTCATTGTATCTGCCATCAAGACCAGCGTCACCCCGGACTTGATCCGGGGTCCAGCTTGCAGTGTTGGCGTGCCAGCGGAGGGTCTGAACGAGGCCGAAGCCTGGACCCTGAAACAAGTTCAGGGTGACGATAACGGGATGTTGCGATCTTGGGATCGTTGCGCGACACTTGGTCCGAGGGAATTTCGATGTTGGCGCCGAGGCGCAGAGATAGTCGATTCTCTGCGCCTCGGCGCGAAACAAACTCTGTTACGTGCGGTGAAGGCGTGCTGGTCAGAGGTGAAGCCAGCGATGTCCACCAACGCCCACTTGCTGACGTAAGCAGTCGCATCCATAGCAGGTTTGCGGAAGGAACAGGACGTGCGGAAGCGGCTCACCGAGCGATACAATGTCGACGCCATCCGGTTTACGCGAGAAGCGCCGCACAACGCGCTGTCTCGGGATTTGTTGGGAGCTGTCGATTCAATCCGTTCCGGTGGATCGGTTTTCCACATACTGCGCGATACTCCGGAGGACTCCGGGGACGAACTTTCGGTGCTAATCGACGGCGAAACCATCGTTCATTTCGAGCTACCTCGTCTGAGCTTTAAACGAACTCGCGTAGTGGGTGGACCGCCGGTTGATGTTCAAATCGAGTCTTTTGAGGAGTTTCGCAAGCGGATAGGGCAAGGCCGATTCCGGCTGTTGTTGGATAGAGCCGTGGACGACGCCCATCTGCATAGAACGTAGCGTCCGCTTTCCCCCAATATTCGCCAGTCCATGTTAAGCGTATGCGCTACTTTCGAGCACATCCACCGTCAGCCTAGCAAATCCTCGTAAAACGCGCCGAAATCCCTGGTCGGATGACGAAGCTGGATTTCCAGGATCCACAGGCCCGGCGTCGGCACCCAATCGAGATCGGCGAGCTTGCCGGCCTGGCGCGAGGGGTGGGGGTAGTCTGCCACGCGGTGGCCGCGCACGTCGAGGTTGAGGTGCCAGCCCATGGCCCGGGCATCCTGCTGGGCGCGGGCATAGAGGGCGGTGCCGCGCACGGCGCCCTGGTTCCAGATGTCAGCGACGCGGTGCCACAACGCGCGTGCGGCGGCGGCGCAGGCGTGCATTTCGGGGTCGTCGCCCACAGCGAAGCTGGCGCCGACGTCGGCTTCGTGGCCCAAGAGGACCGGGCCGATGTCGATGAAGAAAATGTCGTTGTCGGCCAGCGTCAGGTCGTCGCCACCGCGATCGCTGAATACGCGCAAGGTGTTGGCGCCAAAGCGCACCACCAGCGGATGCCAGGCCTGGCCCATGCCGAGATCGGCCATGATCGCTTCGCCACGCGCCTTGGCTTCGCTTTCGCGCAGGCCGGGGCGGATGGCGGCGGCGAGGCGCTCGATGGCAGTCCACGCCTGGGCCTGCGCCGCGCGCATGGCGGGAAGCGACCAGGCCGGGCCGACGGAGTCGGCCGCCGCGTTCATGCCGGGTCTACCCGCCAGTCGATCGGGCGCTGCCCATGGCTTTCGAGGAAAACGTTGGTTTGGCTGAAATGGCGGCAGCCGAAGAAGCCGGCATGCGCGGACAAGGGGCTCGGATGCGGCGCTTTCAGCACCAGGTGAGGACCAGAGGCGAGGCCGGGCACGCGCGCGGCCTTTTTCTGGGCATGGCTGCCCCACAGCAGGAAGACGATGGGATCGGGCCGGGCGGCGACGGCAGCAACGGCCGCATCGGTGAATTCTTCCCAACCTTTGCCCTGGTGCGATCCCGCCTTGCCGGCCTCCACTGTCAACGCGTTGTTGAGCAGCAGCACGCCTTGCTCTGCCCAATAGGTGAGATTGCCGTGGGCGGGGCGGGGCAGGCCGAGATCGCTTTCCAGTTCCTTGAAGATGTTGACTAGGCTGGGCGGCACTTTCACCCCGCGTTGCACCGAAAAGGCGAGGCCGTGTGCCTGGCCGAGGCCGTGATAGGGGTCCTGTCCCAGGATCACGACTTTCACCGCCGGCAGCGGGGTCAATTCCAGCGCGGCGAGGCGCTGCCCGCGCGGGGGGTAGATGATCTTGCCTGCGGCTTCCTCGGCTTTTAGGAATCCGTCCAAGGCCCGCAGGCGAGGGCTGGCGAGCACCGGATCGAGGGCTGGTGCCCAGCTTGGCGGAACCGACGCGCCGGCCATTATGCGATCAGGCCGCCGGGCGAACGATGATCGCCTGGCCCCGCGCGTCAAAGGTCAGGGCATCGATCCCCGGCGCCCAGGCGCAATCGCCGGCTTCCAGCGTTTCATCGCCCAGCTTGACCTTGCTTTGGCGGGGGATGACCAGCAGCGGGCCGGCATAGTCGGCCGCGAGCGTGGGGTCGGGCAGGCCATCAAGGCGGTGGGCGGTGAAGTAAGCGCCGCTCGCCAGTTGGACCGTGCCACGATCGGGAATGTGCCGGTGCAATGCCGGGTCGAGCGGCTCACCCTGTGACACGGCAATGCCAGCATCGAGATGCAATTCGCGTGGGCGGCCGTAATCGTAAAGGCGGTAGGTGATGTCGCTGTTCTGCTGGATTTCGATCAGGCTGACGCCTGCGCCGATGGCATGGACGGTGTTGGCCGGGATATAGAAGAAGTCGCCCGCCTTGACCGGATGCCACACCAGCATGTCCTCGATGCTGCCATCGAGCGCAGCGGCACGCATGGTTTCGTGATCGACGTGGTCGTGGAAACCGACGCCCAGCGTGGCGCCAGGCTCGGCATCGATCACCAGCCAGCATTCTTCCTTGCCGCGGTCCTTCTCGCCCGCAGCCGCCGCCTGGGCATCGGTGGGGTGGACCTGGACCGACAGCGCCTCGCTGGTGAAGATGTACTTCACCAGGAGGCTGGGTACTTGCGGCGGGGGTACGAACCAGATCTCGCCGATCCGCTGGCCTTCGGGCGCGTGGAACGGGGGCGGGAGAATGTCCTTGCCCCAGGGCTTTTCCACGGTGCGGATCGGAAGCTTGTTCACTGGTTGACGGCTCCTTCCAGCTTGCCCACCAACTGAGCCCCTTTGGGCGTGCAGACGAGGATATCGTCACCATCGACGACGATAATCAGGTTGCTGGCACCCACGACCGAAACGCGCGGGCCATCGGAATGGACCAGCACATTGCTGCAATTCTTGAGCTCGACCCGCCCCTTGGTGGCGTTGCCGACTTCGTCCTTGTCGAGCGCCTCGTGCAGGGCCTGCCAGTTGCCGATATCGGACCAGGCCATCGTGGCCGGCACCATGGCCGCGCGGTCGGTCTTTTCCATCACTGCATAATCGACCGACTCACCGGCAATCGCGGCAAACTCTGCCGGATCGGGATGGAAGGCGTTGCCATCGGCGTGGCCCTTTTCCACCGAGGCGCGCACGGCGGCGGCGATATCGGGGCGGTGCTGTTCCAACTGGTCGAGGAAATGGCCGGCGCGGAACGCGAAGATGCCGCCGTTCCAGGCATAGCCGCCATCGGCCAGGAAGCTTTTGGCGCGTTCGAGATCGGGCTTTTCGACAAAGCGCTCCACCCGGCGACCGGCGCTGCCGGCGATGGCATCGCCCTGCTTGAGATAGCCGAAGCCGGTTTCCGGCGCAGTGGCCGCGATGCCGAACGAAACCAGCCAGTCGTCAGCCGCAAGCGCCGCCGCCGCCTTGGCCGAAGCCTGGAAGGCGTTACAGTCACCGATATGATGGTCGCTCGGGCAAACGAGCATGATGGCATCTGCCGGCAGGCGCAGCGCGGCCAGGGCGATGGCGGCGGCGGTGTTCTTGCCTTCGGGCTCGACGATGATCTGGCTGTTGGCCGGATCGGGTAATTGCTCCACCACATGATCGAGATGGTGCGCGCCGGTCACGACTACCGGTGGGGCAAAACCGGCGTCCGTGCTGCACCGCAGCACTGTGGCTTCGAAGAGGGTGGAATCGCCCACCAGGGGCAGGAACGGCTTGGGCTTGATCTTGCGCGAACGCGGCCACAGACGCGTGCCGCTTCCGCCGCACAGGATTACCGGTGTGATCATGTGTTTGACGTTCCTGAATTCATGGTCCCGGATGCCATTTTATGGCTATTTACGGTAACTTGCCCAATCCTGCCAAGTATCGGCCCCGGCGCGCTTGGCGCATGGGCCAGCAAGATTGGCATTCATACCGCGCGATATTCCTAGTGCACGTTGTGCACAGCGGCAACCGCCAATTCGCTGCACCACGGCAGGCGATTGTGCGGCGCATTTGACCGTTCTTGCCAGACGCGGGGCGGGGCGTGGGCTTGCCGCCTGGGCCGAACCGGCCTAAGCACGCCGGCATGGCCGTTTACCTGCATGAAGAAGACCTGCCTTCCGCCGATTTGCTGGCGCCGGGCGTGGTTGCTGTCGACACCGAGACGATGGGCTTGATCACGCCGCGTGATCGCCTGTGCGTGGTCCAGATTTCCGATGGGCAAGGAGACGAGCACCTGGTGCGGTTCAAGGTCGGCAGCGACTATGCCGCCCCCAACTTGCGCGCCGTGCTGGCTGATCCCTCGCGCCTCAAGCTCTATCATTTCGCGCGGTTCGATCTGGCGGCGATCCACCATTACCTTGGCGTGATGGCAACGCCCGTGTTCTGCACCAAGATCGCGTCCAAGCTGGTGCGGACCTATACCGATCGCCACGGGCTCAAGGACCTGGTGCGCGAATTGCTGGGCAAGGACATTTCCAAGCAGCAGCAATCGAGCGATTGGGGCGGTCCGGTGTTGAGCGATGCCCAACTCGAATATGCCGCATCCGACGTGCGCTATCTTCATGGGGCCCATTCCATTCTCGTGGAACGTCTCGCACGCGAAAAGCGTTCCGAAATGGCCCAGGCGTGTTTCGACTTTCTCCCGACGCGGGCGCTGCTCGATATTGCGGGATGGGCCGACCGCGACATCTTCAGCCACGAGTAATCCTCACAGCCCCATGACTTGCCCACGATGACCCTCCAGGCAGATCGCATCCGCAGCCGCCGTCGGCTCCAGGCCGCACCCGGTGGGCGGCACGACCGCTTGGTGCGCCTGGCGGCTGTCGTGCTGCCTGGGCTGATCGGGGCGTTGCTGGCCGTCATGGTACTCAGCCCTCTGGCGCCGCGCGGGGAAATCAGCTTCCTGCTCGATCGCACCAAGGTTGCGGTTGTCCAGGACCGGCTGCGCGTGGTGAGCGCGATGTATCGCGGGGCGGACAACGATGGCCGCACCTTTTCGGTCACGGCCGGCAATGCCGTGCAGCACTCTGCCGCGCAGGACGTGGTCCAGTTGAAGGACGTGACAGCGCGCGTGATGCTCAAGGACGGGCCGGCCATTCTCACCACCCAGCAGGGTGCCTACGATTTTGGGCGGCAGTTCATCGCTGTACCGGGCGTGGTCAATTTCGAAAGCTCCGATGGCTATCGCATGATCACCAATGGCGCGTCGATCGACTTGTCTTCGCGCAAGCTGGTGAGCGATGGGCATGTGGAAGGACGCCTGCCCACCGGCGCCTTTTCGGCAGATCGCATCGTTGCCGATCTTGACGATCGGGTTGTGACCCTTGAAGGGCATGCCCACATGCGGATGGACCAGGGCAAGCTGTCCCTGCCATCAAGGCCGTAATGCCGCGATGCGCGATTCGACAAGGACAACGCAGATGATCGACCCGCTTCCTTCCCTGCCTCGGGTGTCTACGCCCGCCCTGGCGTTGCGGTCGCTTGCCGGTGGGTTCGTGCTCGCAGCGGCGCTGGTGGCCGGCGTGGCGCAACTCGATGCGCAGACCGTGGCCAAGCACAATTCTAATGCGCCGGTGAATTTCGGGGCCGATCGCATGGAATTGCAGGACAAGCAAAAGCGCGTGGTCCTGACCGGCAATGTCGATATCACGCAGGAAGACCTGCGCCTCCAGGCCGCACGCACCACGCTGGCCTACACTGACGCGAGCACCGTGCAGGTCCAGCGCATCGATGCGGCAGGCGGCGTGGTCGTCACCCGCGGTGACCAGCGCGCGAGCGGCAACAGCGCGGTCTACGATCTCCCGCGCAAGATCATCACGATGGTCGGCAACGTCGCGCTGCGGCGCGGCAAGGACACGCTCAACGGCGGGCGCCTGGTGATCGATCTCAACACCGGCCTTTCCACCGTGGACGGACGGGGCAGCGGTTCGGCCGGCGGCAGTGGCACGGGTACGGGCACGACCACGACATCGAGCGGGCGCGTAACCGGCACGTTCAACGTGGCCAAGAAGGCCAGCTGAACCCGCCTGAACCCGGGAAAAAGCGTTACGCTTTGTTCGCTTCTGCCGGGTAAGGCAGGGCAAAGGGCACGGTTTTCTGCCCGCAAGTGGAGACGCAGCTTGGCTACCCTGGTTACCGGCAATGCCGGCTTCATCGGCTTTCACACCGCCAAGACCCTGCTGGAACGCGGCGATGCCGTGGTCGGGCTCGATGTGGTCAACGATTACTACGATCCGGCGATCAAGGAAGCACGGCTCAAGATTCTCGAAGAAACGGCGGCGCGCACGGGCACGTCTTACCGCTTCTTCCGCGCCAACCTGGCCGATCGTGACGCGGTGAACCGGGCTTTCGACGAGGGACAGGTGCGCCGCGCAGTCAACCTGGCGGCACAGGCGGGCGTGCGCTATTCGATCGAAAATCCCCACGCCTATGTCGAAAGCAATATCGTGGGCTTCACCAACATTCTCGAGGCGTGCCGGCATGGCGGCATCGAGCACCTGGTCTATGCCTCCACCAGCTCGGTGTACGGCGCCAACAAGGCGATGCCGTTCAGCGAGCATGTCGGCGTGGACCATCCGCTGCAATTCTATGCCGCGACCAAGAAAGCCAACGAATTGATGGCGCACAGTTACAGCCACCTTTACCGTTTGCCGACCACGGGACTGCGCTTTTTCACGGTCTATGGGCCGTGGGGCCGGCCGGACATGGCCTTGTTCCTGTTTGCGCGCGCGATACTCGAAGGCAAGCCGATCAATGTGTTCAACCACGGCAACCACACGCGCGACTTTACCTATGTCGACGATATCGTGGCTGGCGTGATCCGCGCGCTGGACCGTCCGGCCAAGCCCGATCCGGCTTGGGACGCCCATCGGCCCGATCCGGCCACATCGGATGCACCATATCGGATCTACAACATCGGCAACAACGCGCCGGTCAAGCTGACGGCCTATATCGAGGCGCTCGAAGAAGCGCTTGGCCGCAAGGCGGAGCGCAATCTGCTTCCCCTTCAGGCCGGGGACGTGCCGGATACATATGCCGACGTTTCGGATCTGGAGCGGGATTTGGGATATCGGCCAGCGACCTCGGTACGCGATGGCGTAGCGCGATTCGTGGAATGGTATCGCGCCTATCACGGCCTGTGATAGCGGCGGGCCAAGCGCTTCATTACGCAAGTGCGAAGGAGCTGCCTGCCCGACTTGTGCTGCATTTCAAGTGCAGCACGCCATTCTTATGCTGCACGGCGACATGGCATCGCAGCCGGTCCTTGCGACGAATCGCGCGGTAAAGGCGATGAAATGGGAAACAATGCAGAGGGTTGCCAAGATGGAGGATGGAACTGCCGACATTGCAATGGCATTGTGACGCCGCCAGGGTAGGTCAGGGGGCACTGTGCAAGAGCATCGAGCACGATGAAGAATGCTGTTGTGCAAAGCAGCAATAGCTGGCATCGCTCCGTTCCGGAGAATTCTTTCGCGCGAGGCGGGATGCTGTCCGTTTTTCATCCTGACCGGCGAAATCATGCTGAACGATCGCTTCGAACGACCAAAGCAGGAGCACGTATCCAAGTGAAGGTTCCACCCAGAATTGCGGTTCTTCTTGGCTGCGCAGCCGTAGCGGGTTGTGCAACGCCAATTGCCCCCACGGTCAAGCAGGGCCAGGACGCATACCAGGTGGCGCAGCCACAGACCGACACCGCGTTGCCCCAGGCCTACAAGATCGGGCTGGGCGACGAGCTTTCGCTGGCCGTGTTCGGCGAGCCCGAATTGAGTGCGGCCAAGCTGGTGGTGGACGAGGCCGGACGGATACAGGTGCCGTTGGTCGGCTCGGTGGTCGTTGCCGGCATGTCTCCCGAAGAGGCTACCAAGGCAATCCAGAACCAGTTGGGCGCGCGTTACCTGCGCGATCCCAAGGTCACGCTCAACGTGATGACGGCAGCCGAAAAGCTGGTGTCGGTGGAAGGCCAGGTGAACCACGCCGGTTCCTATCCGATCACGCCCAACACCACGTTGCTCGGCGCAATCGCCATGGCGCAGAGCCCGACGCGAATCGCCAAGCTCAACGAGACGATGCTTTTCCGCAACGTGAACGGGCAACGGATGGTCGCGCGGTTCGATATCAAGCGCATCCGCGCGGGCATCGATCCCGACCCGCAGATCTTTGCCGGTGACGTGATCGTGGTCGGCTTCTCGCAATCCAAGTCGATCTATCGCGACATCATCTCGATGGCAGGGCTCCTCAACGTCCTGACCCGTTTCTAGGATCGGCCGCACCGTGCAAAACAATCCCTCTTTCGCTCCTGCTGGCGCCGCGCCGCGCACGATGTCGGATGCCTTTGCCGACGTTGCCGATTACGACGACGCCGGTTCTTCCAAGATCGACGTTCGCAAGATCCTGTTGGTGATCCGCGCCAACTTGTGGATCATCGGCCTGATCGTGGCGGGCTCGCTGGCGCTGGCGCTGGTGTTCACCATGCTCAAGACCCCGCGCTACACCGCGGTGGCAACGGTGCAGATCAACAACCAGTCGGCCCAGGTGCTGGGTGATGACCAGCAGGATGCCTCGCAGGCGGAAGCGGCTACGGCGCAGGATACGGATCGCTTCCTCAAGACGCAGATCGCGATTCTCAACAGCCGGGCGATCGCCGAGCGCGTGGCCCAGCGCCTGCGCCTGATCGGCAATCCCCAGTTCTACGCCGGGATGGGCGTGCCGGCGCCCAAGCCGACAGCCAGCCAGCAGCAGGTGCGCGATTACACGCTGAACCTGCTCAACCAGAACGAACTGGCCGACATGACCCAGGCTTCGCGCCTGGCGACGATCAGCTTCACCAGCATCGATCAGCAGCTTTCGGCACGCATCGCCAATGCCTGGGCCAACGAATTCATCCAGGCCAACCTGCAGCGCCGCTATGACAGTTCCGCCTATGCGCGCGACTTCATTTCGGGCCAACTCGCCGAAGCCAAGGCCAAGCTGGAACAGTCGGAACGCGATCTCAACGCCTATGCGCGCCAGGTCGGCCTGATCCGCACGCGCGACCCTGCGCCCACCACGGGCGATGCTGACAGCGGCGGCACCACGGGATCGGTGACAACTGCCAGCCTGCTGCAGATGAACACCGCGCTCAACCAGGCGCAGGTCAACCGCATGGCGGCCGAGCAGCGCTGGAAGGCACTTTCGGGTGGCAACCTGCTGGGCGCACCCGAAGTGCTGGCCAACAGCACGATCACCTCGCTGCTGGCCGATCGCGCCCGCGCCGATGCCGAGCTACAGCGCGAACGCGCCCGCCACCTCGATGATTATCCTTCGGTGGTGCAGGGCAAGGCGCAGATTGCCAGCATCAACCAGCAGATCAATGCCGTGGCGCAAAGCATCCGTACATCCGTCAAGGAACAGTACGACGCCGCCGTCCAGGCCGAGAGCAACCTCAAGGGCGAGCTTTCGCAGCTCAAGGGCACTTCGCTCGAAGAGCAGGACAAGTCGGTCCAGTACAACTTGCTTGCCCGCGAAGCGGACACCAACCGCAGCCTCTATGACGGCCTGCTCCAGCGCTTCAAGGAGCTGAACGCGGCTGCGGGCATCAGCGCCAGCAACATCTCGATCATCGATGCGGCCGAACCGCCGTCGATCCCCAGCTCGCCGGTGCTGGTCAACAACATGTTGATCGCGCTGCTCGCGGCGCTCGCTCTGTCGGCCCTGGTCATCCTCATCCGCTTCCAGCTGGACGATGCGGTGCGCGTGCCCGAGGACATCGAGGAAAAGCTTGGCATGCCGCTGCTCGGCGTCATTCCCAAGGCGGAAGACACCACGCCGGCCGCAGCCCTGGCAGATCCCAAGTCGGCGGTCAGCGAAAGCTACAACTCGCTGCGCGGTTCGCTGCTCTACTCGACCGCCACGGGCCTGCCGCGCTCGCTGCTGATCACCAGTTCGCAGCCGTCGGAAGGCAAGTCCACGACCAGCCTTGCCGTCGCCACCGGTCTTGCCCGCCTGGGCAAGAAGGTCCTGCTGCTCGACGTCGACATGCGCCGCCCGGCTCTGCACGCTGTCATCGGCGTGCCCAACGATCACGGCATGTCGAGCCTGCTGACCGCGCAGGACACGCTGGCCGACGTGGTGCGGCAGACCGAGGAGCCCAATCTCCAGGTGATCACCTCGGGGCCGGTGCCGCCAAGCCCGACCGAGCTGCTGAGCTCGGGCCGTCTCACGCAGCTGCTGCGTGAGCTGAGCGAGACGTATGACGTGGTCATCCTCGACAGCCCGCCGGTGCTTGGCCTGGCCGACGCGCCGCTGATGTCGGCGATCGTCGATGGCGTCATGCTGGTCGTCCAGTCGGATCGCAGCCGCCGTGGTTCGCTGCGCGCCTCGCTGCGCCGCCTGCGCGCCATGCAGCCCAATGTTCTGGGTGCCGTGCTCACGATGTTCGATGCATCGAAGTCGGGTAATCGCTACTCCGAATATTACGGCTACAATTACTACCGTTACACGCCCGAGAACGAGGCCTGAGCAAAACCATGGCGGGCTCGCTGCTTGGCAAGGTGTCCGGCTATGCCGCGGCCCTTGCCTTGGCCGCTTACGCAGGTGTGGCCGCGTTCAGCGGTTGGGATCGGCTTTCGATCGTCAATCCCGATGTGCGGGCCCCGGTTGGCTGGCCCTATGACACGTTCAGTGCAAGGGCGCTGGCCGGCGACGCCAATGCTGCGGCGCGGCCCAAGGATGCATTGCCGCTTGCCCAGCGTGCCTTGCTGTCAGACCCCGTCGATGCGTCCACCGTGGGGCTGCTGGGTGCGGCGCACTTCCTGGCCGGGCAGGCGGATGCAGCCGATGCGGCCTTCCGTCTTTCGGCCGGAATGGGCTGGCGCGATTTGCCCACGCAGATCTACTGGTTCAACCATGGCCTCGACACGGGGCAGGCCGACGTCGCGGCGCAGCGCCTCGACGCCTATCTGCGCCAGGTTCAAGACGACGATCGCACGCAGACCATGTTGAACGACATGGTTGCCAGCCCCGAAGGGCGTGCTGCGATCGTTCCCCGCCTGGCCGAGACGCCCAGTTGGCAGCGCATGTTCCTTTCGGCGCCATCCACCATGGCGCAGGACGATTTTGCCAACCGCTTTGCCGTGGTGCGACAATTGCGCGCCGGTAGCCTGGGGTGCCCAGCGGTCAGCAGCTTTACCACCGGATTGATGCGCACCGGGTTGATGAAGGAAGCGCAGGACATCTGGAACCGCGAGTGTGAGCCGGGCAATGCCCTGGTGCATGACGGGCAGTTCGTGCGGATCAACCCCGATCCCAATGCGCACAATTCGGTGTTCGATTGGCAAGTGCCCAGCAGCGGCACGGTGGAATTGCTTGTCACCGACTTGACCAATGGCGCCCATCAGCTTGATCTGCGGGTTTCGGGCGCCAGCCCCTATTCGGTGCTGCGCCAGGTGGTGGTCCTACCGGCCGGGGCCTATCGCCTGTCGTGGGCGATGCCGGGCACCACGGCAACCGAGTTGCGCGCATTGAAGGTGGGACTGGGTTGCACGTTCGACCAGGGGATTGCCCAGGATCCAGTGTCACAACCCGGCGGCCGGGTCGCCACGCAATATGTGCTCGACGATACCTGCCAGGCGCGCGCACTGGTGTTCTGGCTGGCACCAGGCACGCAAGTGCACATCGCGGATGTACGGCTGGAGCGCCTGCCCGGCTGATCACGTTCTATATCTTTGCGATTGTAACCCAGCGCCGCGATCAGCTCAGTTCCGGCGTCGGTTCGGCCAGCGGCGGCAACACATAGGCAGGCGCCTTGATATAGTTGCGCGGCAACAGGCGAGCGTTGTTGCGCGGCAGGAACGGCCCGGCCATGAGGCACAGGATGCGCACGAACGAGGTCTTGGCGCGCTGCTTTTTCCCTGTGGCCAGCGACACCATCATCCGGGCAAAGGCGCGGAAAAGCGCGCGCACATACATATAGCGATAGCCGTGCTGGAGCAGCGCAGCGCCATTGCCCAGCGAATAGAAGAAGTTGCGCTCGATATTGACGCTCATGTTGTCGTCGAGCGGAGGGTGGTCGATATAGAGCGAGGCCACCCGCTGGCCCTTGTATCCGGCTTTCAGCAAGCGGTAGCCAAACGCCATGCCTTCGCTCGACCCGTGAATGCAGCCGATGCCTAGCGTGGAATCGAACTGGGTGTCGAAGAACGCCTTGCGCCTGACCATCAGCCCGGGCTCCCACATATTGTTGAGCAGCGTCTTGAAGCTGAATACGATGTCTTGCGAAATCCGTCCGCCAGACATGACATCGCCCTCGGACTTGATGTTGTTGACGATGAAATCCAGCCCGCGCTCGTCCAGCATTCTTGCCGTGCGATAGAGTTGATCGGGTTCGACCGGGAAGACATCGTCATCATAGAACGCGATGAGATCGTGATGGGTGTATTCCGCGCCGATGTTGCGGGATTGGGCAGAGCTGCACAAATCGGTGATTACCGTTGTCACGCCATCGATGCGGGGGAACAGCGCGGGATCGAAGCCCTGCCAGACCAGGACGATTTCGACATCGACTTTTTCTTGCCGCTGCAAATTGCGGATGACCTGGGCTAGGCGTTCTTCACGGCCCGAGCGTTCGATGGTGCAGATCACGATCGAGATCGCGACTTTGTCGCCCGTCGCCGCACTTGCCGGCGAAAGAATTTCGGTCGTCATGCCAATCCCCGTCTGACTCAATCCAGTGCTGGTCGCGATGTCCGATCAAGGGGCGCGCCGCAATAGTTATCCAACACGCTCCAGCAGCCTGGGGCAAGGTTTATGTTGCGATAGCGAAAGAGTCACGCATTTCGTGCCTCCGCCGACGGCGAGGTTGCGGCCAGGCCGCATTGTCACATTGCAAAATTGCTGCAAATCGAGGCTGCCGGAGAGTTAACCATGGTGCAGCGCACGCTTGCGAAGCAGGCGGCGCCGCTCCGCAATGCCTGTTCGGGAATTGCCATGGTTTCTGCCGATTTTGCCCGATACGGGCGGCAATTCGAGGGCTAATCCTTCACCAGCCGTGCAGTGGCCGTGGCGAGCAGGCTGCACCGCAGGATGCCGTGGCAATTGCAAAATCGCCACGATTGAAGGCGAGGTCATAAGCAAAGGCACGCGGCCGCCAAGCAAGCTCTTGCTGCATTGCAAAATTGGCTGTAACTCCGATGCGGACCAGCTTGCCGGGGAGCTGTGCCGCTTCGGCGGCGACGGGGGTTCGGCGTTCGACTTCAGCTAGGCTTTGAATGGTTTTGACCGCGCTATGAGCTATTCGAAACTCGCGATGAAGGGCGCCATCTGGTCTCTGCTCCAGGTTTTGGCGGAACGATTTACCCAAACCGTGGTGATGCTCACGGCGGCACTGTTCCTGGGGCCGCACGATTTCGGCGTTGCCGCCATGGCAACGGCGCCCGCCATCATCGCTGCTTCCACGCTTCAATCAGGCAACCAGTTGGTCGTCCAGCGCGAAGAAGCCGACGCGCGGTTTCTCGATACCGCGTTCGGGCTGTTCATGGCAATCGGCCTTGTCGCAAGCCTGATTATTGCGGCGCTGGCGGTGATATTCCGGTTGCTGCCCGGCTATGACAACATCTGGCTCATGATCCTGCCCACGATGGCAGCGCCGCTTTCGGCGGCCGTGGGCGTGGTGCCCGAAGGCCTGCTGATGCGCTCGTTCAACTATCGCGTGCTGGCCGTGCGCAAGACGGCCGGCCAGGCGATTGCCGGCGTCGCGTGCTGTGCCATGGCGGTCTATGGCTTTGGCGCATGGAGTATCGTCGTGCAGGTGACGCTGGCGCCGATCATTTCCACGGTGATCAGCCTGCTTGCCGCGCGCTGGCGGCCCACACGCCGGGCGAGCTTGGGCGAAATGGCCGACGTCAGCCGCTTTTCCGGCGCGGTGCTGGGCGTATCCGTGCTCACGCAGATCAACATTCGTTCGGTGGACGTGATCGTGGGGCTGATTGCCGGGCCGACCGCCACGGGCGTGTTCCGCCTGGCGCGCACCGTGCTCGACCTGGCGACCAGCCTGTTCCTGAACCCTGTCAACAATACGCTGTTGCCGATTTTCTCGCGCATGGCGGGCGACCGGGAGCGGACGATCGAGGCAATGTGGCAGGCTTGCGGCATTACCAGCCTGATCGCATCGGTACCGTTCGTTGCCTCCACGTTTGCCGGGCCATTCGTGGCCGACCTGGTGTTCAAGGGTAAGTGGCCGCACTTGGCCGAAACGGTGACGGTGCTGCTGATCTCGCTGCCGTTCGTGGCGATGATCGTTCCCTTGCAGACCTATCTGGTGGCGACCGGGCGGCCGAAGCTTGCACTCTGGAACAACTTTTTCCAGACCATCGCCAACGTGCTGATGATCGCGGCCGGTGCCTATTTCGGCATCGTTTGGGCAGCGGGGGCATTCAGCCTGCGCTGCATGCTGGGTGGGTTGGCGCTGATCTTCGTGATCCGCCGCGTGACGCCCGATATCCGCATAGCCAAGGACGTGGTCACCTCGCTTCCCGCCATGGTGGGCCTTGCCGTTGTGGCCGTGGTTGGCGCGCTGGTTTGGATCGCTTCGCTCGATCTGTCGCGACTGGTGCCAACGCTGGCGACCACCACGCTGGCACTGCTGCTTTATGCCACGATCACGTTCCTGTTCTTCCGCGCGCGCATCAGCACGATCCTGATGGCCGTCAAATCGAAACGCTAGAGGAAGCCACGCCCATGGCCCGCATTGCAGTCGTCTGCGCTTTCCTGCCCAGCCGCAACACCGGCATGTTCACGGTGGACCTTTCGGCCTATGCCTATTTCACCAACGCCTTCCCCAACGACGAGGTGACGCTCTACTGCCTGGGCAGCACGGCCAAGCTGGGCTATTCGCGCGACGAGACGCACCAGGAATACCTGCAACTGAGCGACCATCTCGACGCCGTGCGCGAGGCGGACCTGATCGTCTATTGGGGCGATTTCCTGCACGCCAAGGGCTATTGGGAAGCGGACCTGGGCGGGTGGCTGGTGCGCGACGGGATCAGCCCCGATCGCGATGCCGCGCGGGAATTGATCTATCGCGCGCTGATGCTGGAAGATGCGAGCGACGAGGTGCTGGCCAAGGTTGTGGTGTTCGGTGGCACGATCATCACCATCGGCGCCAACGACCTGGCCGACGCGCGCTATGCCAAGGCGCTGCGTCGCCTGATCACCAAGGCTGGTGGCATCTATTTCCGCGATGCGCTTTCGGCCACCAAGGCCTCGCCCTTGCGCGGCGACCAGGCCACGCTGGGCAGCGATTGCGCGCTTCAGCTCAACCGCGAGGATTTCCTCAAGTACGGCCTGGTCGACAGTTTCCCCGAAAAGCCGGGCGAGAAGCTGGGCGTGTTCTTCGGCCGGTCCAAGTGGATCGCCCAGCCGCTTGCACTGGGCCGGGCTGTGGCGCGGCAGATGGGCGCCGAGGCGATGTGGGTGCCGTGGCTGCGTTCGGCGCCGCGCCAGTTGCCGCTGGCGCGCATGTTCGGCTTTCCCGCCACGCGGGAGCCGCCTTTGCCCAAGGAAGCGATTGCCAAGCTGCTGGAATGCAAGGCCGTGGTGACGGACACCTATCACTTGTGCGTGAATGCATGGAACCTGGGCATTCCGGCGGTGTGCATCGGCTTCGGCAGCCAGCATGTGGGCCATACGCTGGGCGACAAGAAGAAGGAAATTCTTTACGGGCAATATCTTGCGGCCCCGTTCTATATCTATCGCGAGCACATCCAGAACCCAACGGCGATTCCCGCCGCGGCGCGCTATGCCGCCAAGATGCTGGATGACCACGCCCAGATCGACATCGTGCGAGACTCCATTCACGAGCAGGCCGGCGCCGCGCGCGCGCGCCTGGCATCGGCGTGCAAGCGCGTGCTGGGCTGCTGATACGATCGGGATAACGGTGTGAAAACAGCCCCGCTGGCCCATCGGCCGGCGGGGCTTTTTGGTGTCAGCCGATGCGGGCCAGCAGCGTGTGGGCAATGCTGTCCCAGCTGAACTGGTGGTGATAGGCGGCAACCGCTTGCGCATCTGGCGGGCAGGCGGCGGCTTCGGCCACCGTGGCGGCCAGGCCTGCGGCATCGATCGATAGCGGCACGAAGCGTGCCCAGGGCGGGGCAACGCGGCGATGGATCTCGATATCGCTGCACACGGCCGGCAGGCCCAGGCTGCCCGCCTCCACCAGCGGCATATTGAACCCTTCGGCGAGCGACATGCTCACAAAGCACGTCGCGTGCTGGTAAAGCGCGAGCAGGGCGATATCGCTGGCGTGGCCATGCCATTCCAGCTTGCCGGGGCGCCGGGCCAGCTCGCTGTCCCATTCGGCCGCGATCGGGCCCCAGCCGCTGCGGCCAACCACCCGCACCATCCAGGGCGCGGGCAGGGCATCGGCCAGGGCGAGCACGGCGGCGTAGTTCTTGCGCGGTTCGATCGTGCCCACGGCAATCACGCCGGGCTGGCTGCGATCGGGCGCAGGGGCGGTGGACAGATCGATGCCCGGCGCATTGCCGATCGTGGCCACCGGGCGGCGCAGGATGGCAGCCAGGCTTTCCGCCATCAGCATGGTGGGCGCGACGATATCGCGATAGCGGCGCGCCATGCGCGTTTCGGCATGCTTGAACAGCATCCGCCCGCGCAGGTTCATCGCCTCTCCGCGCGTCCAGGGAAAGTCATCGTGGATGATGCGATAGACCGGCACGCGCGTGGTGGCGACAAGCACCGGGCTGGGCGGAAAGGCGGGGCAGACCAGTGCGCGCGGGCGGACCCGGCGCCAGGCCGCCGTGCGCGCAAGCGCAAGCCACCCACGCGTACCGCCGGGCACCTTGACCACGCTGCCGTCCTGCAGATCATCGAGCACGGTGGAACGCTCGTCGACGAACGCGACAACATTGGTTGCCCGCCCGTGCATCGCCCGAAACAGGTTGAGGGCATAGCGTTCGATGCCGGTGGATGCATTGGGGCGCGTGGCCAGCACCAAGTCTATCGCGATGGTCAAAGTGTTCGGCCTTCGATGAATTTCAATCTGGCCGTTTTGGCGTGAATCGTGCTGCAGCGCAATATTGGCTGGTTAGGCCAACCCGGTTTCGCGCACGATTGCCGCAGGCGCAGCGCGCTTTTTGCCCAGGCCGAAAATCCACAGCAGATCGAGGCGCATCAGGGCGACATGCACGGCGACGGGCACTGCAATGCCAAGCACCGTGCCGATCAGCAGCATGCCTTCTCCGTTGACGGGAACATGCGCCTTATGGAGCGCGATGCGTGCGCCCGACGCGACCAGAATATGCATGACATAGATCGACATGGAATATTGGCCCAGCGCGGTCATGGCCGATGCCGCGCGGCTATGTGCAAGTGCAACGCCTGCCACGCAGGTGAGCAAGATGCCCGCGATGGCCAGCGGCAGGGCGCCCATGCTGTGATAATCCATGCCCAGTGCATTGGACGCCACCGCAACCACCACGAAGATCGCCAAGGCGGCAACCAGCGGAACACGGGTGGGAAGCGCCATCAACGCACCCGAAAAGGCAGCGCCGGCGGCGTAGAACAGCAGGAAATGCCCCAGGTTGAACGCTGTGGTTTCATAGCTCAGGAACAGGCCGGCCGCCGCGAAGGCGGGTAGCGACAGCCAGAACAACAGCCTTGTACCCAGCGCGAGGACCAGCAACTGAAAGCCCATCAGCGTGAACAGAAACCAGAATTGCGCAATCGGATGCCAAGGAATGCTGAGCAACTGCGATGGATAGACCTTGCCGCTGGTATAGCGCGACAGGACGACCATGACGCCACCCTGGAGGAGGGACCACACCAGATAGGGATAGGCCACGGTCTTGAGCTTGCTCTGCAGGAACGCAACCCGCCCTTTGGCCAGCGAATGCGGGGTGGTGAGCCCGGCCAGGAAGAAGAAGACCGGCATGTGAAAGGAATAGATCGTGAAATCGGCTGCCTGGTAGAACGGCGTCCACGCCAGCAGCCCGGCATCACGCAGGCCACGCCACACGTGGGCCAGCACGACGAGCACGATGGCAATGCCGCGCGCATTGTCCAGCCACGCGAGGCGTGCCGGCGCAGGCCTGCTCATGCGCGCAACTTGCGCGGCGCGATCCGGCTGCGCGCCGGCTTTGCCAAGGGTGGAAGCGCCAGCGGGCGGGTGCCGGCATAGCCGACGACCATGCCGAGCAGGGCGGCGGTCTTGATCGAGAAGATCGCGCCCCCGAACAGCGCGCCAACGGTGATATAGGCGGCGGTCGCCACGTTGATGAACGCAGGCGAGGCTTTGTGCCGTGAAAAAGCGCCGGCAAACACCAGCAACGCGAAAGGCGCGCCGACCAGGCTCACACAACGGATCATGTAGAGCGCGCCGCTATCGCCGATCCGCGATTCCGGCACGCCACCCACCAGCATCGCGGGGAGACTGGTCTGGACAATGCCGTCGAATGTGACTGCGAGGCGTTCTCCCAGGTCACCGAACAGGAAAGAGCCGCCGATCACATAGAACGAGAATGCGATCGAAAAGATTACGGTGGGAACCAGCCAGATAAAGTTGGGCGAAGGTTTGCGGACGACAAACGTTCCCAACGTGGATGCGAGAATGAGAATGGTGGGAATGCGGGAGTCTGCGCCAAGCGATAGGAACAGGCAGACGACAATGGCAAGCAGGCGAAGCCGGGGGCGATGCTTGTAAATCTCGTTGTAGGCAAAAGACGCAATCAGCGCGAAATAGCCCAACGAAATTGGTTCGAGAAAGACACTGCCCAATCGGTGGTCTGCCAGTGAGAATTGCGATCCGCCTGCGCGCATGGCGCCCTGGTAGAGACCGCCGGAAGCTCCGCTGCTGCTGGTGGCGTCGGCAATCCAGGTGCGCGTCGCCATAAAGTAGTTAAGCGGGTTGGCGATCGACGTGTAGATCGATGGCAGAAACATCTCGATCAAGGCGACGACGACAACCACCCCGACCAACTGGTTCAGCATCTTGACCGGAAAGCGTTCCAGCGTGGATCCTGCCATGATGAACACCGGAATGACCAACATATCGTAGAAGCACTTGGCGTTGAAATTCTGGGTTGCCGATGTCAGCAGCAACAGGGCGACAAGCGCAAACAGCGACCAGGTAAATGCTACCTTCAGCTTCGGTGGGCGAAGGTAGACCAAAATCCCCGCCACGCCCGTGATCGCGATCTGGACGACGGTGACCTTGGCATTGCTCATCCCCACGCCGTGGGCGTTGAGCACGGCCAGGAGGAAGTTCATCAAGGTGGCCACGGCCAGCACGATTCCGCCAAACCGGTCGTGCGCATCCTGGGCGGCCAGGAATCTGGATCGGGCTCGCGGGCGGCGGCGGGGGCCTAGCCCCGGCAATGTGTGCGCAGCATGTGCCATATGCCGGGCTTAGCACACGAGGTAGCATGAAAGCGATAACGAAAGGTGCCGTCGCAGGGATTTGCGGCCTGCTGTCGATCTCTGCTGCGCCTGCGCTGCAACCGGGCCAAAGTGGCCAGCCTTCACCGCCCCAGCCGCTCCCGCAGGCGCGAATGCAAGGCAGCTGGTCGCCCGCCGCAGCAGGGGTGCAGAGCCTGCGCCAAGTGGGTGTGCTGTCTAACAGCAATGGCCGGGGCAGCACCCGCCTGCCGCCTGCGCAGGGGTGCCATGATGGCGATTACTGGACCACGTTCCTGGTGGGAGGTGGGCACCTCACGCTGCCGGAGGGAACGTTCTATCCCGGTGACCTTGCCGTGTGCCGTCACCAATCGTGGGTAATCCAGAAAAGCCCGGCGTCGGGCGCCGCCGCCGGGACAGTGAAGCCGGGCGATACCTGGCAGGTGACGGCCGATGGCGTGTTCGAAGGGCGCGCCTATCGAGCGGGTAGCCAGATCGTCCATTATGGCGCTTCGTACTATCACTTCTTCCTGCCGCGCGATTTCCGTTCTGCCGCCGGGCCTTTGCGCCCCGGCGTGTATTGGATCGGAGACAGCATGGCGGCCTTTGCCCGTGCGGCCGCGATCCGCACGATTCCCGGCGTCACCGTCGATGCGCTCAACTCCGCCGGATCACTGGAGATTGCCACCGTCTTTGCCTATCGCACATTGACCGGGGCGGCAGACCGCCGGACCGTGGTAGTGTGGGCCGGGCAGAACACCGAAAACAAGTGGTGGGAAACCGATGCCGCGCTAAGCCAGATTCGCGCGATCACCCGGCAGCGCGGACAGAAGCTGGTGGTGATGACCCCGGTGGGTCGCCGCGAGTTTACGTTCGATGGCCAGCGCCTTGTCGGCAAGTGGCAGGAATTCCTTCAGGCAGGCAGCAATTTGCGCGTTGGCCTGGTGCAGACCCAGGCGCTGGTTCGGCGCGAATTTCCCGGCCAGTCTATCGACGCACGTGCGGCGGTTCTGGCGGCCGTCGAGGCGCATCCCGATGTTTTTTCCGGACCGGACTTGCAGTTTCCGGGCATGACCGAACTGCAGACTGCACGAAAATACGGCCTCGTGCCCCTGTCGATATACCAGGACCCGGTGCGCGGTGGATTTCCGGCTCATGCCAGGTTCGTCGGCTATTGGAGCGAAGCGGCATTGCCGCCGCAGATCGCGCCCGGTGCATATTATGTGCGCAGCGGCAACGGCGTGCCCGGTAACCTGATTGCCGCAGTTAATGGTGAGCCCCAGGAATTCCCGGTGGCCGGACGCAATGCGGCTGTGCACTTTGCAGGACCGAATGCCGGAATTGCCAACGACGCGTTGGCCGACGCGGTGTCGCGGCTCGCTGGGAATTGACGTCTTTCAGCAGCGGCGACGAACACTTGCGCTCGATTCGCGCCAGGCGGGGAAATATATCAAAGTGTTTCGGCACCCTGTTTCACGAGATGAGAGTTTAACCATGTCGAGGCTGAGGCAAGGAGTTAACTAATTGGTTTTCAAGTATTTGTTGCAAATGTGAAATTTCATACGAAAAGTCGTAATTCACCAATAATTTAGTGTATGCTGCGCCACAGCATTTTTACCTAGGCGCGGGATACTCCAAATGGACAAAGGCAGTCGGATTGGGTCGTTGGACGGCTTGCGGGGCTGCGCTGCACTGTGGGTTTTGTTCGGCCATGCTTGCCAGTTGATGGGCGCGAAAATCCCGTTGCTCGGTCAGCCCGAACTCGGAGTTGATCTGTTCATCGTGCTGTCGGGTTTCCTGATGGCATACCAATTCATGCTTCGGCGCGACCGGGAGCCGTGGGAGCAACCCAAATCCTGGATAAAATTCTGGACCAGGCGGATATTCCGTATTGCTCCCCTCTATTTCATCCTGCTGCTGCTGGCGTTGGCGCTGGGTGGCTATCTATACGAAAGCCGCGTGATCATTGATGCGAGCCGCGGTGTGCCGGGCCAACTGGAAAGCCGGTATCTGGACTTCAGCATCCAGAACGTCATGATGCACATGACTTTCGCCTTCGGCCTTGTCCCCGCATATGCCTTTCGATCGCCACTGCCGGATTGGAGCATTGGCTTGGAAATGCAGTTCTATGCTGTTTTTCCCTTCCTGATGCTGTTGATCGCCAAGCGCGGTCCGGTACAGGGCATGGCCGTGATCGCCACAGCAGCGCTATTTATTGCCTACTGGTTCAAGGCGATGGGTATCACCTATCCCATGGCATCTTTCCTGCCGCTCAAGCTCAATGTTTTCCTGGCCGGCATGATGGTGGCATACCTTGCACAAGCGCAAAATCGCAGGACGGCCGCCATCTATGTCGCGATGGCGGTTGTGCTGATGGCGTTGCCCGCGTGGGATATGTCCCTCAAGACCAGCGCAGTGCGGATTGTGCTGGTGGGATTGTTCATCTGCCTCACGTATGGACCGTCGATAAGTTCCACGATCGCAAAGACATTCCGCCGTCCGATCCATGTTCTTTCAAGCCGATTTGCCAACATTCTGGGAGAGTTGTCGTTCGGCGCTTATCTGATCCATCTCCTGATCATGCAGCCGCTCGGTGCAGCGATGCTGGCAACGCCCATCGCCGGTTGGCCGGCGGTTGCCCGGTTTCTCGTTTTGGCGTTTTTTACGATTATACCGACCTATATCCTTGCCTACCTCGGATATCGCTTCGTGGAAGTGCCTTGGCAGGGCGTAGGGCGATCGGCGATCAAGTCGATGGGGCGCTGGCGCGGCAAGCTGCTTTCGGCATAAAGCTGCATGGCAGCGGCCGATCCATGGCCCGCTGCCATGCATTCCTGGATGAGCGATTTGTCGCTGCTTGATCGATCGCACCGCTTTGCCCCCCGGCGTCGCGGTGAAACGGCAAGTCTGGGAAGCGACAAGTCTTGCTCGCCCACAGTGCGGCCCATGTGACCGTCCACCCCGCTGGGATGCGGGAAATTGCCAGCAGTGCTGTCTTGCCGGAAATAAATCGCCTTACGCGACCTCTACTGTGGCAGGCTTGGCCCGCTTCGCGCGTTCTGCGATCCAGCTATTGATGATGCGCCGCGCCGGCTGTTCTATCAGGTAATAGCTGGCCAGTGCGGCGAGGAAAGTGGCCGGAACCAGAATCAGCGGCGTGATGCGCTCGTGCAGGGTGTAAAAGGGCTGCTGCCACAGGTAGATCGAATAGCTCGTCACCCCCACGAAACGCATCACGGGGTTTTCAAAGAATCGGACGAAAAGCATAGGTGCATAGGCGAGGCCATTGACTGCGCAGGCCAGCAGAACGCTGTTGATCGCGAGCTGTACTGCCAAAGGCAGCCCGGAGAACGGCACGAAGAAGGCCAGCAGCAGCAAAAGCGGAGCCAGCTTCCCAAACACCGCATGAAACCGCGCCGGCGCCAGATAGATGGCAAATGACACGAACAGTGGCGCAACGCGAACATCCGTGCGCCAGAACACATTGTGTTCGTTGGCACCTGGCGCTGCGCCCAGCACAAAGCCATTGACCAATGCCAGCAGGGCGAGCGCCAGCACCAGATAGCCAATGGCACGGCGGCGCATGAGCAGGGCGGCGAGTGCTGCCAGGATAACGTAGGAATGCTCTTCTACGCTGATGGACCAGATGTGGTTGAGAGCGCCCGCTTCGCCGAAGAAGGCCACCTTGTAGTTCATCCACATGGTAAGCGCTGCAAGGTAATCCAGCGGCGTGACCAGCGAGTTGAACTGGTGCCCACTCCATCGCCCAGCCATCGAAACCGCGAAGATGGCCGTAGAAAAGAACAGGAGCGCCGGATAGATGCGCGAAAAACGGCGCAGAAAGAATGTCTTGAGTGGAAATTGCTCGTCGATGAGGATTTGCGACATAAGCCGGCCGCTAAGCACGAAAAACAGATCGACTCCCATGCCGCCGAGCTGGGGGATGCCCGGGACGAAATGCCCAGCCAAAACCACAAGAATGGCAAGGCCGCGCCACCCATCCAGATATAAAATGCGTCCATGATCACGCGAGGACACGGCACTCTCCACTAAAATTCGTCATCTGGATGGTCGATCGGGTCAGACCGGAAGACTTACAGCGCTGCACCTGGTGCCACCTTCCGCCGGGTACTGGCGCGCGCCCGCTCGCCGAACCATTGCATTCCAGGCATCTCGATAAAGCGATAGGTCTGGCTGGCCACCAGCACAACGGTGACGAGATAGAGCACGGTCACGCCATCCATCACCCAGGCATTGCCCACCAGCGCAAGGTCGGTGCCGGGCAGCGTTGTGGGCTTGTGCAGGACTTTGCCCGCCGCGCGCAGCACGTTGTTGGTGAGAAACGCACCAAAGAAGTGCACCATGTAGATCGAATAGGAATAGTCGCCCAGCTTGCGGGGCAAGGGGCGCAGCAATGCCTGGGCCATTGCCCCATCCTGCCGCGAAAATACCAGGATGGCGATGCCGAACACCACGGGTGACCACAGCTGGAACGGACCGATCTCCGCCACGTAGACGAACGCCAGGACCAGGGCGATAGCCAGCACTTCGGCCAAGGTGCCCTTGATCGGCAACGGTCGCTCGCGCAGGCACCACACCAGATGGCCGGCAAAGAAACCGTACAGGCAGCGCAGCAGCCCGAACTGGCTGGTCGTTCCCAGGAACTTGGAATCGAACAGATAGATGGCCAACCCCGCCGCCAGCACATAGAGCAGCGCGACCAGCGGCAGACGCCGCCGGGCGACGATCACCGTGACAGCGAAGATCAGGTAGGTGAAGAACTCCGCGCTGATGCTCCAGGAAGGGCCATTCCAGGTAGACCCTTCATAAATCCCCACGCCGTTGAGCAGCAGCAGATTGACCACGATGGCCATCGGAGTGCGATCTTCGGAAAAGGGCGGGCGGGGCAAGGCACCTGGCACGTGTTGCGAGACCACGAGGACGGCCAGCTCGAACGCCACGAACACCGCCAGCATCACGACGTGCAGTGGATAGATGCGGCCGAAGCGACGAATGGTGAACGGCACCAGTTCGTCAAAGCTGTTCAGCCGGCTGGCATAGGCATGGGAAATGACGAAGCCCGACAGCACGAAGAAGAAATCCACGAACATGTAGGCATGGCGGGTCAGCGTGAAGAAGTAGATGTGGCTGGCCACCTGCAAGTGGAACACCGCCACCGACAGGGCCGCGATGCCACGCAAGCTGTCGAGCGCCTCATACCGATGCTTCTGCGCCATCACTGCCCCACTTCCCTAAGAGCCCACAGGCTATACCACGAGCGTTTGTGCGTAAACACGCCGCGCTGCAACATGCGGCGAGGCGTTGCGCCATTCAGGACCGCGCCGTCTCCCGCGCGATGCGCGCGGCGATCGAGGCCCAGGAAAAGTTGTCGTTGATATGCGCGATCTGCGCGGCAAGCTGGGCGGCGCGGGCGGCTGAGTCCTGCAAGGCGGCCAGGCGCGCGGCCAGGCCCGCCTCGTCGCCCGGCTCGAAGATCGCATCGGGCCCCACCACGCCGGGAATGCCGCCCACGTTCGAACCGATGGCCGGCGTGCCGCAGAACACCGCTTCGGCACAGACGCGGCCGAACTGTTCGCGCCAGTTGGGCGTGGGCACGCTGGGCAGCACGAACAGGTCGAGCGCGGAATAGAAGATCGGCAGCTGTTCCTTGTTAAGTGCCGGCAGCAGCAAGCCGCCAAATTGCTGCACTGCCTCGGCCACGTCGGGGTCGCTCACCGGGCCGCACAACAGCAGCGCGGCATTGGCCTGGTGTGCTGCCCGAGCGAAGTATTCCAGCCCCTTGGGTCGCCAGATCCGCCCGGCATAGCCTGCCAGCATGCGCCCGTCGAATGCGCGCGCGGCCTGCGGGAACAGCGCGGCCAGTTGCGCCCGTGCTTCCTCCTTGGGAATGGGGCTGAACGATTCGAGCGAGACGCCATTGCCCAGCGGCGCCACGATCCGTTCTGGCCTGGCGCCACGGGCGCGCAGCACGCCGGCAACTTCGGTATTCTTGGGGAAGACGATATCCGCGCGGGCATGGACCACGCGCTCCATAAGGTTGGCGCCCGAGAAATTGCCCTTCAGGTTGATCGCGCTGCTTTCAAGCACATAGGTGCTCTTGCGCTTGAGCAGCGCGGTAAGAAACGCGGTCAGCGAGTGCGGCTCTTCATGGATGTAGAGAACCTGGGGCGGACGGGCACGGATATAGGAAAGCATCCCCGCACTCACGTAGGTAAGCCAGTGGCCGGGCGCCACGCTGGGAAACAGCTTGAGCGTGAAGTTCGGCTCTGTCACGGGAGTATAGGTCTTGCCGGCAAAGACCTGCGGACCCAGTACGGTCAAATCGAACAACTTGCCCAATTCGCGGAAGCGATCATGGTAGAGCTTGTTGCCCGCCTCGTGCCATACCAGGATCATGCTCGGTTTCACGGTTGGTCACCCTTTCAACACCATGCGCCCGGCGCATATATCGGCGTCTTGTGCCTGCACAATGCGTTTGTTGCAATGCAATAGGTTTTACAAAGGCACAATTCCCGTCTCGCGCGTTTTAGGGGGTTCGTGGCCTGACTCCGGAATGCAATGTAAATTTTGCATATGCGAACCGAATGGTTTGGCCTAAGCAAAGCCGCCCTAGCGCCATCGGTCTGCAGCCGATGATGCCGACAGGCGATGGTTAAGGATAAGCGAGGTTCTATGACGCAGACGGTTGCGGTTACCGATGTGATGGCACGCTCTGGCGTGGCCTTTGGCACCAGCGGCGCGCGCGGGCTGGTGACGGCGATGACCGACACGGTATGCTTTACCTATACTTGCGCCTTTCTGCAGCACATGGCCGAGATCGGCCAGTTCGCGCCCGGCACCGGCGTTGCCATCGCCGGGGATCTGCGTCCTTCCAGCCCGCGCATCATGGCCGCCTGCCGCGCCGCCATCGCGCACATGGGAGGCGAACTGGTCGATTGCGGTTTCGTGCCATCCCCTGCGGTGGCCGCAGTCGGCTTTGCCCGCGCCATTCCCTCGCTTATGGTTACCGGCAGCCACATTCCCGATGATCGCAACGGCATCAAGTTCAACCGCGCCGACGGCGAAGTGCTCAAGCCCGACGAGGCAGCGATTCGCGCCCAGAGCGTGGACTTGCCCGACATCTTCGATGCCGATGGCATGTTGCGCGATGCGCCGGCCGCGGCTGTACTGGCCGATGCGGCCACGCCCTATGTGGCGCGCTACGTCGATTTCTTTGGCGCAGAGGCGCTCAAGGACCTGAAGCTGGGCGTTTACCAGCATTCGGCCGTGGGCCGTGACATCGTGGCCCAGATCGTCGAAGCGCTGGGGGCAGAGGTGGTGCTGCTCGGCCGTTCGGAAAAATTCATCCCCGTCGATACCGAGGCGGTGCGCCCGGAAGACGTGGCGCTGGGCAAGGAATGGGCGCGCGACCATGGCCTCGATGCGATCCTTTCCACCGATGGCGATTCGGACCGACCCTTGCTGGCCGACGAAACGGGAGCCTGGATGCGCGGCGACGTGCTGGGCATCCTGTGCGCGCAGGCGCTCAAGCTGGATGCGGTGGCAACGCCGGTCAGTTCCAACACCGCGCTCGAGGCATCGGGGCAGTTTGCGCATGTGCGGCGCACGCGCATCGGTTCGCCCTTCGTGATCGAGGCGATGAACGCGTTGCTCGCCGATGGCCTGGCGGCCTGCGGCTATGAAGCCAATGGTGGGTTCCTGCTGGGCAGCGACGTGGAAGCCAATGGCCGCACGCTGGGCGCGCTGCCCACGCGCGATGCCGTGCTGCCGATGCTGGCGGTGCTTGCCGATGCGCGATCCAAAGGGCTGGCGCTTTCCGCCCTCCAGGCGCAATTGCCCGAACGCTATACCCACAGCGACCGGCTCAAGGACTATCCCACGGCGCACAGTCAGGCACTGATTGCCGGGCTGGAAGCGGGCGCGGATGATGCGGTACTGGGGCGCCTTACCGAGCTGTTTGGCAAGCTTGCGGGCAAGGCCGTGGCTTTCGACAAGACCGACGGACTGCGCACGACCTTTGCCGATGGCGATATCATTCACTTGCGCCCCAGCGGCAATGCGCCGGAACTGCGCGTCTATACCGAAAGCGACACCGCGGCCCGTGCGGCCAGCCTCAACGCCGAGGCTCTGGACCTGATCCGCAATCTACCGGCCCCGGACTGAGCGGCTGGGGCCGGAAATGTGCAGGTGCAGCATAAAGGCGTTGACGGGCCGGCACCGAGTGCGGAATACCGGTAACAACTGGCAATTTTCCCGGCACCTGGGCCAAGCCTCCACGAGGCTGGTGGGTGCCGCCACCGCTTGATGTGAGTAATCCTGGATGAAGATCGCCGTATTCGGGCTGGGCTATGTCGGCCTTTCCAACGCCGTCCTGCTGGCGCAGCATAACGAGGTCGTCGCGGTGGACATTTCGGCCGATCGCGTGGCCAAGGTGAATGCCCGGCAGTCTCCGATCGTCGATGCCGAGCTGGAAGAATTCCTGGCCAGCCGGCCGCTCAACCTTTCCGCCACGGTCGATTCCGCCATGGCGCTCAAGGGGGCGGCCTATGTGATCGTGGCCACGCCGACGAACTACGATGTCGAAACCAACAAGTTCGATACCTCGTCGGTCGAGGCCGTGATCGCCCTGGTCAAGGATCACAATCCCGATGCCGTCGTGGTGATCAAGTCCACCATTCCGGTGGGTTTCGTCGCCGATGTTCGCCAGCGCCTGGGCACCGAGCAGGTGATCTTCAGCCCCGAATTCCTGCGCGAAGGGCGCGCCCTTTACGACAATCTCTATCCCTCGCGCATTATCGTGGGCGAGGAATCCGAACGTGCCCGCATCTTTGCCGAACTGCTGCGCGAAGGCGCGGTAAAGAAGGATGTGGAAGTGCTGTTCACCGGCCCGGCCGAAGCCGAGGCGATCAAGCTGTTTGCCAATACCTACCTCGCCATGCGGGTGGCCTTCTTCAACGAACTGGACAGCTATGCCATCGCCGGCGGCATGGATACGCGCCAGATCATCCGGGGTGTCGGCCTCGATCCGCGCATCGGCTCGCACTACAACAACCCGAGCTTTGGTTATGGCGGCTATTGCCTGCCCAAGGATACCAAGCAGTTGCTGGCCAACTATTTCGATGTGCCGCAGAACCTGATCCGCGCGATCGTCGATGCCAATCGCACTCGCAAGGATTTCCTGGCCGAGCAGATCATCCAGCGCCATCCCGGCAAGGTGGGCGTGTTCCGCCTGGTCATGAAGGCCGGATCGGACAATTTCCGCCAGTCCTCGATCCAGGGGATCATGAAGCGGATCAAGGCCAAGGGCATCGAAGTGGTGATCTACGAGCCGGCGCTGGAAGAAGACCAGTTCTTCGGGTCGAAGGTCGTCCGCGATCTCGATACGTTCAAGCGCGAGTGCGATGTGATCGTGGCCAATCGCGCATCAGACCAGCTGGCCGACGTGGCCGACAAGGTCTTTACCCGCGATCTGTTCGGCTCGGACTGAGGCGCGGGGCGTGGCGAGCGTGGTTCACACCGAAGCGAGCGGCAGCATCAGCGGAAAGGCCGCGCTGTTCAGCCGTTATGGGCTGGCCTTCGATTCCGTGCCGCTGGATGGTGTGGTCGACATGGCTTTGCAGCCCGCTGCCGCGCCGCAGCTTTACTGCACGTGCAATCTCAACCATTTGCGCCAATTGCAGGCCAATGCGGATTTCCGCGCTGCCTATGCCCGTGCCGCAGTGGTGACAGTGGATGGACGGCCCATTCGCATGCTGGCGCGCTTGCAGGCGCGGCAGGACGTTCCGGTGGTGACCGGGGCAGACATCTTTCCAGCGATGCTGGCTGCCTTGCGCCCCGATGTGGATCGCCCCTTCTTTGTCGCCAGCTCGCCGCAGGCGGCGCAGATCCTGCAGGATCAACTGGTGGCGCGGGGATTCGATGCAGCGGCGATCGGCTGCGACAGCCCGCCCTATGGATTTGAACGGGACGCGGCTTATAGTGCCGATCTGGTGGCGCGCATTGCCGCGCTGGGGACGACTCACCTGTTCATGGGTGTAGGCGCGCCGAAATCGGAAATCTGGGTATCGCGCCATTTCGATGCCTTGCCCGCCGCGCATATCTTCTGCGTGGGGGCGGCGCTGGATTTCTCGTCCAGCCTCAAGTCCCGCGCGCCGCAATGGGTGCGCGCGCTCAGCCTCGAATGGGCACACCGCATGCTGAGCGAGCCGCGCCGGCTTTTCCCACGCTACGCCGGTGATGCGCTGTTCCTGGCTCAGATCCTGGCGGGACGGAAATTGACCCCCGTGTTTCCGCCACGCGATTGAGCTGCGGCGCCGAGCGGCTCAAGCGCTGGGCACAAAGGCGGGTTCTACCGCTGGTTCGGCGTCTGTGGCGGGAAGCGGAGCAGGCGTGCGCTGGCCCAGGGCCGCGATCGCGCGCGGGGTAAACAGCATGGCTGCTGCCATCGCCAGCAAGGACGCAAGCGACATTTCCCGGATCGGGAAGTCGTCGAGCGCGTGGACACCCAGTTGCACCATGATGCCGATGCCGAACAGGGCCTGGGCGCGCGAATGCAATGTGCCCTGCGCGCGCAGCTCAAAGCCCAGGCGACGCCAGGCGATCGTTCCCACGATCGCAAGCACGGCCAGCAGCACGATCACGCCAGGTAGACCGGCTTCGAGTGTCCATTCCATCCAGTCGTTATGCGCGCGGCCAGCCACCGTGTTGCGCACCACTTCCAGCCGCTCCGCAGCGTTGAAAATGGGCGGGAAGCTGCCGATGCCGCCACCCATCGGCCAAACCTGGCCCATGGCATGCAGCGTATCGATCCAGATATCGCCGCGCGCATCCTTGAGGTTGGAGAAGCGGTTCATGATGCGGTCGACCGAGTGGATGCCGATCGCGAGAACAACACCAATCGAAGCGGTGCCGCCACCCAGACCGAGCAACAGCGTGCGCCGGGAAAACTGCTGACGGGCCAGGGGCCAAAGCATCGCGGCGCAAACAGCCAGGGCGATGGGCAGGAGGGCGATGCCGGTGCGCGACCCTGTGAGGAACACCACGACCAGCTGGATCGCGCCGGTGAAGGCCACGCCGCCCCAGAATACGTTGCGATTGCGCACCAGGCCGACAACGGCGCAGGCAATCACCCCGCAAGCCATCAGGGCAATCGACAGCAGGTCCGCCTCGGCGTTGTGATTGGCCTGAAAGCCAACGATCACGCCGAAGTGGGCGTAGGAATAGAGCGTCCAGTTGTGCCCCGCAGCATGCGAGAGTTGCAGGGCGCCAAGCATGACCGAAGCGCCGGCGACACCGACGACCGTTGCGCATAGCCATAGGCGACCCACCAGATCGGTACGTGCCACGGCCAACAGCATCAGCACAGGGACGACCATCGCCAGGAACGAAATGAACGTGCGCGCAGGTGCCATCGACCAGGGCATCCACCGGTCCGCCTGGCCGACCAGAGACAGCGAGGCGATTTCCGGCGCTCGGTCAGGAAGACTGTGCCAGATGGCTGGCGGCAGCGGGATCAGTTGCAGGACGGGAATGACCAGGACCAGCGCCGCGATGACCCAGGCCGGGCGCGGGATGGGACCCAGCCCATCGGCCAGCTTGGGATGCAGCAGTGGCAGCGCCAGCAAAAGCGCAACCAGCGGCTGCAGGATCATTTCCGTTCCCGGATTGGTCGTGCCGCCGCCGCCCAGCACGAGTGCGACAGCGAGCGCGGCCATGACGACCATGACGCCGGGTTGGGGCAGGGTGAGCGCAAGATCGGCGGGTGCCTCCCAAGCCCCCTTGCGCGAGCGACCGCTGCGCGATCGACGGCGCCGCGAGCCTTGCCCGAGGTCTGCCGGTTGCAGTTGGCTCCGGTTTGCCTTGGATGGCGAGGGCGATGTGGACGAGCCGGAACTGGATCGACGCCGACGAGAACGGCGCTGGGGCGGTGGGGTAGAACTATCTTCCACTGCAATATGGCTCGATCATCCAGAGGAAAGCCGGACAGGGGGATTTTGGACAAATACCGGCCTGCCAGTCGTCAGGCAGTCATTACCCCCACGGTGCGGAAGGCGCAATCCGATCTGCCCATGCGCCAGGCAAAAGAAAAGGCCTGCGCGCCAAGGGCGTGCAGGCCTGATCTTGCGTCAAAAGCAATCGATGGCTCAGCTGCCGCTCGAGTCGCTCTTGAAGATTTCGTAGGCGCCAACGCCGAAAGCAGCAGCGGCGGCCACACCGACGATCACGCCATCGGTATCCTTGGACTGCTTGGAGACCGGAGCGGACGAGCGCACCAGCTTCTTCGCGGTAACCGAGGCAACGGGCACACCAGCGCGGGTGCTAGCGGCCTGGGCAGTCCCTGCAACCAGCAGGGAAGCTACGACGCCGAGGGCGCCGATCTTCATGATGTTCATGGTCACAACTCCAGAATCGGCTTACGCACCAACACCTATCTGACTTAACTCATCCATTCAAGACATATTTTGCAGTGCAATAAGTTCTGCAATGGAAAACGGGGCCTGCACTTCAAGCGCAAACCCCGTTATCATATCGGGGATTCCCGATGGATCAAAGCCTTGTCCTTGCCTGCGAAAAGCATCGCCAGGCAAGTCAGGTGCCGTATGGGATCAGCCGCCCGGCGAAACGGGATCGTTGCTGTCCGTCGTCAGGATCAACGCGCCCGTTGCGACGATCGGCAGGGCGACAAGCAGTTCTTCACCGGCATTCTTGCTGCGGGTGGAAACGCCCTGCGACGAGCGCTTGAGCATCTTGGACTGCACGGCTTGCACCGGCACGGAGACATTGGCCCGGGTGCTTGCGGCCTGAGCAGGCGCAGCAATGGCAAGTGTGGCGACAGCAGCAGTTGCCAACGCGGTGGACAGTTTCATGTGGCCCTCACTATAGTTTCGTAGGCCTTTATTTACTTCATTTTGGACAATCTGACAATCAGGATGTCTGCGGTGCGTCATATTGTGCAATAAAATGAATCGAAAGGCTTTTTTGCCAATACCGAGTATGTCGAAGTTGTGCTGCAGCAAAATGATCTCACCGTATCGGACGAACCTGTGATCTGCTGAACGCCGCAGGATTTCCGTGGGTCGATTCGCATGTTGCGGGTTTTTTGCCAATTGTCAGTGCCATCGGAACCAAAAAGCCCGCAAAGTGTTTGCGGGCTTTTCTGAAACTGGCAAAATGATGCAACGGGTCAATACTTGAGATAACGCTGCATCAATAAGGTCTGGGGCTTGTCAACGCCGTCGACGGGATCTGCCGAACCCATCCGCTTGCCCCAGGTGCCGCCGCCGGCAAAATAGGTGGCGCCGATGAACACGTCCTTGTGCGTGACCATGAAGTTCAAAAGATCATCGAGTTCCTTGAGCGATGGTGGCGTGGGCCCCGAGGCAAATTCACCGATGAAAATCTGCTTGTGGTTTTGTCGCGCCCAACCGGTAATAGCCTGAAGAACGCGGGCGCCGATGCCGGGAATCGCTTCGAGACTGCCGCCGCCATATCCGCGATCGAGATACTGGTGTGCATCGAATGCGAAATTATTGAGCGGGTCTACCATCTGCAACGTGGCAACCGCGTTGGCGGTGGTTAGCCAGGAATGCGCGCCGGTCCACGCCGTGCCTGAAAACAGCACCTTGGATCGCGCGCCGGCCGCCCTGATGGCTGCGCAGGCGGCGTTCTGCGCCCGGATGTTCGATTCCGCATTTTGATCGTGCGGCTCGTTCATCAGATTGTACCACACGAGGCCATTGGCTTTGTAGCGCGTGGCCATCCGGCCCCAGAAGTCTGCAAAGATTTCTGCCGTGACGGTGGAGCCGACGTCACCGATCACCTGGTCATTGCGCCGGCCGTAATCGTGTGCGTCGAGAAGGACGACGGCGCCGGCGGCGGTTGCCGTGCTGACGATCTGGTCCAGCCCGGCGAGGGCAGCATCATCGAGCGGTCCCTGCAAGTCAGGTTGCAGGCGGCGCCACTTGAACGGCACGCGATAGACGTTGAAGCCCTTGGCCAGGTAGTAACCGAGGTTGTCGAGGCTAGGCCAATGCCAGCGGCCCCCGATATCCTTGAATTCCGCGCCGGCAAGATTGACGCCCAGGCGAAAACCGCGCGGCTTCACCACGCTGGCAAGTGCCGAGCCTGCCGGCGTTGCCAGAGCGAGGGAAAGGGCGCTGCCCTGGATGAAGTTACGACGGGTCTGGATTGCCATGGGCAAGGATTGCGTCCGGAAATGCCGCAATGCAACATCGAATATGGAGCAATTCTGCCTGCTGGTCGCACATCGGCGCCACTTGGGCGTTTTGCTACGAATGACTACGGGTTATTGCGGGAAATCAGAACGCGCGATCGTGAATCAGCACAGTGAACGTGGCGAACATGATCTGCACGTCGCGCCAGATCGTCCAGCCATCGAGATACTCGAGATCGGCCTGGAGGCGGCCGGACAGGTCCGCCTCGGTATCTGTCGCCCCGCGAAAGCCACGCACCTGGGCCAGACCGGTCAGCCCCGGCTTGAGCGAGTGGCGCTGGTTGTAGCGCGGATCGACTTCCCAGAACCGCTTGGTGCCGGCAAGCGAGCCCAGGGCATGGGGACGCGGACCGACGATGCTCATGTCACCGCGTAGAACGTTGAGCAACTGGGGCAATTCGTCGATGCTGGTACGGCGGATGAAACGACCGATGCCCGTGATGCGATCGTCTTCCTTGCTGGCCGAACGCGCGCTGGCAGCATCGAGTTGTGCCACGCGCATCGAGCGGAACTTGTAGATCCAGAACAGGCGGTTGTTGCGGCCCTGGCGCTGCTGCTTGAAGAATACCGGACCGCGATCCTCAAGATAGACCAGCAGTGACACGGTGAGCAGCAGCGGCGCCAGGAACAGCACGGCCGAACCGGCGATCGCCAGGTCCATCGCGCGCTTGGCGGCGCGCCCGCGCATGCCGAGCGGCCCGGCCGAGACGACGAGCGAGCCAGTGTCGTTCACGCGCCGAGCCCCGAGCACGCCCATGGCGACAACGCTCTGGTCGATCAGTTCGCCGGTGATATTGGCGCCCTTGAGCACCATGGCCCATTCCATGTGGCGCTCGGGCGGGCATGAGACCAGCACGCGATCCATGTTGGTCATGAACATCGCCAGGCGATCGAGCATGTGCGGATCGTTGCGATTGGGCACCAGGCGGTGCTGGCGGGTATCGATATGCCAGGCATGTGGGATGCGCACCGGCAGGCCGCCATCATCGAGGATCAGCACGTTTTGCGCGGTCGGGCCGCACAGCTTGCGGATCAGCGGCTGCATCCATGTGCGTGCCAGCATCAGCACCAGGGCACAGGCAGCAAAACTGACGCCAGTCGACATGCGCGAAATCTGGTCGGAAATCTTGGCGAAGAAGGCGATGAAGATCAGCATGCCAAACGCTGCCAGCAGCGACAGAAACGCGCTATGCCGGCTGAAACGCGGCGATGTGAGCGCGCTGATCGAATAGGCGCTGAAACCGAGCGCCGCGATCACGTAGAACGGCAACAGCAACGCGAGATGGCGCAGTGCGGAAGGCGTGACAATTCCGTCTTGCAGATGGCTAACGCCCAGCATGGCAGCTGTGATCATAAGCGCATCGACCGCCATCAGCATGACATAGCACTGGAGGCGGCGATGCTCGAGCGATGCGGCCAGGGGCAGCTTCAGCCGCGAACCGCCGCTGGTGTTGCGCTGCTCGCCTTGCTTGGTCTGGGCCGCCTGGGCCGGAAGATCTAGCGTGGTCATTGCCGCTCTCACTGTCCTTCGATGCCGTCGCTGCTTGGTCAGCGTCGATCGTTTCCAGGGCACAAGCGGAGCGAATCATGCCCCGACCGGTCGACTTGCGGCCGCGCGTGCGCCCAAACAGGTCTTTGTTGCGCTGCAATATCTACATGCTTGCCCAGTAAAGGCAAGTATCTCCGCTTAGCACAGATCCCGATTGTGATCCACTTGGGCGGATTCGCGTGCGATCAGCGTGCTGCGGCGCGTGCGAATTCTGCCAAGGCTTGCCAAAGTGCCAGATCGGCATTTCGGCTGTCGGCCAAGAGGCTGCGATGCAAGGATATCAGCCGTTCCAGCAAGCGCTCCAAACGGCGTCCCCGCCACCGTTTCAGCTGGTTTGCCAGATCGGATTTGTCTCGAAAAAAGACGCGGCGGGCGCTCATTTCCTGTTCCAGGAAGCCGTTGATATCACTGCGGCTTCCCATGCGTCCGGTGAGTTGTGCCAATTGTGCGGCACGCCGTTCAAAAGCGAGCAGCAAACCGACAGGGTTAATGCCCATTTCGCGCGCGCGAGCCAATTCGGCCCCGACTCGGCGGGAATCGCCCGAAAGCACTGCATTGACCACCGGCATCATGCCATCATCCTCGGTGGAGGCGCCGATGGCATCGAGGGCGGCGGTGTCGGCCGTGCGGGGGGATTGCGGGCTGGCATCGAGGTAGAGTGCCAGCTTGTCCACTTCGCTACGGGCCATCCGCGTGTCGAGCGCAGTCGCGCGGGCGATGCGTTCGGCAAGGTCGCCGGTCATGCGCAGTCCGGCCGCGCCTGCCATGTCGCGCACGGCATCAACGACCGCGCGCAAGTCTGGCGGATGAAACATGCCAACCAGCGCATCGGGCCGGTCGCCCAAAAGCTTGGCCACGCGCGACTTGTCTGTTGCCGAGGTCGCCACGATCAGCACCGGCCAGCTTTCCACTGGGCTCGCCAGCAAAGTCTCGACGGCATCGAATATTTCGTCGCCGGCGGTGCGAACGTGGATCTGCCGGCGGTCGCCGAATAGCGAGACCGAGCGCGCCTCGTCTGCCAGGCGCACCGGGTCTCGGCGCAAGTCGGCACCGGCGAGCTCCACCCGCTCGCCCTCGCCCAGAAGCGTGGCGATCCGCGCGGCCGCATCGGCAGCGCCGGCCTCGTCCGGCCCGCAAAAATAGAACACGCGGCAATCTTGCACGGCCCGTGCGGCCATGCCGGAAAAGGTCTTCTGCGTGGCCTTCACAAATCCGCGCTTATTGCCCAGCAGCCGGCGCCGCCGGCACGGCAACGGGCGCTGTCCCGACGGCCTGCGCGCGCAAGTGCGTGGCCACGCGCGACACGATCTGATCGGCAATGCCGCGCGCGAGATTTTCCTGCACCGTCTGTTCGGCCGCGATTACCGAATACTCGCTGGAGACCACGTCGAGGCCGCCATCGACGCTGGCGGTGGCATCGACCACGATGGCCCCATTGCTCAAGTCCACCAGCTGATAGCGCGCCCGCATGGTGCGCCGCTCGCGCGTGATGGTATCGTCAGACAGCTGGCCCAGGCCCTGCAGCTTTTCGTCAAGCCGCACGTCGAGCCGATAGCCGGGTTGGCCGCCTGCCCCTCCGCTCCCGCTGCCGAGCCGGTCGGACAGGGCGTGGCGCACGAGCCAGCCCGATTTTCCGGCAATGGGCGCCACGTCGACACTGGCCACGGCCCGCGCAACAGCGCCCGATCCGCCACCTGCGTACATGGGCTGAAGGCCGCAACCGGCCAGCAACAGCGGCGCAGCCAGCGCCAGCGTGATCCGGAACTTAGACAACGAGGTTCACCAAACGATCGGGCACCACGATCACTTTCTTCACTGCTGCCCCGTCCAGCGCACGCTGCACTTTGTCGGAAGCCAGCGCAAGGGCCTCGAGCTCCTCGCGCGCCGTGCCCTTGGCCACGGTCAGCGTGTCGCGCAGCTTGCCTTTGACCTGGACCGCCACGGTCACTTCGTCATCGACCAGCAAGGCCGGGTCGACTGCCGGCCAGCTGGCGTCGGCCACCAGGCCATGCCCTTGCGCGGCAAAGGCCTCTTCGGCCAGGTGCGGCATCATCGGCGCCACCAGCAGCAGCAGCGTTTGGATCGCGCGGGTGCGGCTGGCCGAAGGCGCAGCCTTTTCGGTGGCGCCGGTCAGTTCATAAATACGCGCCACGGCCTTGTTGAAGCCCAGCGCTTCGATATCCTGCGCCACGGCGGCGACAGTCTGGTGCACCTTGCGATCGAGCGCCTTGTCCTCGCCCGCAGCACTCGCATCGAACTGGGCAAACAGGCGCCACAACCGCTGCACGAAGCGGGCGCAGCCTTCGATGCCGGCTTCCGACCAGGGCAGGTCGCGCTCGGGCGGGCTGTCCGACAGCATGAACCAGCGGATGGCGTCGGCGCCATAGCGCGCGACGATGTCGTCCGGGTCCACCACGTTCTTCTTGGACTTGGACATCTTGATGACGCGGCCGATTTCCACCGGCTGGCCATCGGCCTTGAGCGTTGCGCCATCGCCGCTGCGTTCCACTTCGGCCGGGGCGTACCAGATCGGCTGGCCATTGGCGGGATCGGTGCGGCTATAGGTTTCGTGCGTGACCATGCCTTGCGTGAACAGGCTGGCGAAAGGCTCGGTCACGTCGATCTTGCCGATGCGCGCCAGGGCGCGCGTCCAGAAGCGGGCATAGAGCAAGTGCAGGATCGCGTGCTCGATCCCGCCGATATATTGCTCCACCGGCAGCCATTGCTTGATGACTTCAGGATCGAACGGGCGATCGGCCGCTTGGCTGGCAAAGCGCAGGAAATACCACGAGCTGTCTACGAAGGTGTCGAGCGTATCGGTCTCGCGCCGCGCGGCATGGCCGCATTGCGGGCAGGGCACGTGCTTCCAAGTGGGGTGGCGATCGAGCGGATTGCCTGGCACCGAGAAATCGACATCCTCGGGCAGCGTGACCGGCAAGTGTTTCTTGGGCACCGGCACCACGCCGCACACTTCGCAGTGCACGAAGGGGATCGGCGTGCCCCAATAGCGCTGGCGGCTGACACCCCAGTCGCGCAGACGCCACACGGTCTGGCCCTGGCCCCAGCCTTCGGCCTGGGCGCGGTCGATCACCGCCTTCTTGGCATCGGCCACGGCCATGCCATCGAGGAACTGCGAATTGACCAGCACGCCATCGCCCGCCTCGGCCTCGGTGCCGAATGGCTTGCCGGCGTCGGCCGCATCGGTCGCCACCACGCGCAGGATCGGCAGGGCATACTTGGTGGCAAAATCGAAGTCGCGCTGGTCGTGGCCCGGCACGGCCATGATGGCCCCGGTGCCATAGTCCATCAGCACGAAGTTGGCGATGTAGACCGGCAGCGGCGCTCCCGTGAACGGATGGCGCGCGGTGATCCCGGTATCGAAGCCCAGCTTTTCGGCCGTTTCCAGCTCGGCCGCCGTCGTGCCGCCCTGTTTGCACAGCGCGATGAAGTCCTGCACGGCCGGGTTGCCGGCAGCCACGCCCTGCGCGATCGGATGATCAGCGGCCACGGCCACAAAGCTGGCGCCGAAGATCGTGTCGGGCCGGGTGGTGTAGACTTCCAGGCGCTCGCCGTTCGACAGGTCGAACGCGAATTGCAGGCCCTGGCTCTTGCCGATCCAGTTTTCCTGCATCAGCCGCACCTTTTCCGGCCACTTGTCGAGGCTGGACAGCCCTTCAAGCAGTTCGTCGGCAAAGTCGGTGATCTTGAGGAACCACTGGTTGAGCTTGCGCTTTTCCACCAGCGCCCCGCTGCGCCAGCCGCGCCCATCGATCACCTGCTCGTTGGCAAGCACCGTGTGGTCGATCGGGTCCCAGTTGACCGCCGATTCCTTGCGATAGACGAGGCCTGCGGCATAAAGGTCGAGGAACAGCGCCTGTTCATGGCCATAGTATTCGGGCTCGCAAGTGGCGATCTCGCGGCTCCAGTCGAGCGCGAAGCCCAGGCGCTTCAATTGCGCCTTCATGTTGGCGATGTTCTCGCGCGTCCAGCCGCCGGGGTGCACGCCCTTTTCCATCGCGGCGTTTTCCGCGGGCATGCCAAAGGCGTCCCAGCCCATCGGGTGAAGCACTTCGTGCCCGGTCATGCGCTTGTAGCGCGCCAGCACGTCGCCCATCGTGTAGTTGCGCACATGGCCGATGTGGATGCGCCCCGAAGGATAGGGGAACATCTCGAGCACATAGCTGCGCGGCTTGGTGCTCTTGTCATCGGCGCGGAACGATTGCGCCGCATCCCATGCCTGCTGCCAGCGCAGGTCTGCGGTTGCGGGGTCGAAGCGGGCGGGTTCGGAAGACGTCGCGGAAGTCATGCCGCGCGCTTTAGGGTGCGGCACGCCTTATCGCAAGCGCATGGCTCTGGCCGGCGTGCCGCTTTGTGGAAGACCCGTCAGTTGATGGCGGAAGGCAGCGCCTGGCGGCGCAAGTCGCGCGCTTTCGTCAGGATCACGTCTTCCAGCTTCTGAACCGTGGCGGCCTGGACCGGCGCATCGATCCAGTTGCCGTTCTGCAGGACCTGGCGGCTGGCAGCCACGTGCAGAGCGTCGGCGCGCAAGTCCTGGTCGAGGATCGAGACGGTCACTTTCATGCGCTCGCCCGGATTGTTGGGATTGGCATACCAGTCGGTCACGATCACGCCGCCGTTGCTGTCGGTCTGCAGCAGCGGCATGAACGACAGCGAATCCAGGCTGGCGCGCCAGAGATAGGCGTTCACGCCGATGGTGGTCACCTTGCTCGATGCCAGGTCGGGGCGGTTGGCCTTGGCCATCTTCTTGCCATGGCCCGCGCAGCCGGCGATCGTCAGGGCGAGGAGCCCGACAGCCAAGGAGCGACCGACCAGCCGGGCAGCGCCGCGGGCTTGGCTGCCATGGGTACGGGCAGGGGCGTGGGCAGCGGCGGCGGTGGTGTTGCGGCGGGCGATGGCGCTGATCGTCACGTCAATCCTGTCCTGTCTGGCGCCACGGCGGACAATATCCGTGGCGATGGAAATTTCCGCGCAGTCGCAGGGGCGAAAAAAGTCCGTCCCGGTACTGCGATATACGCGATTGGGCCACGCCTCTATCATCCCGGCACGTCGCCCGGCAAGCCGCCATGCCTCGACCGCGCGCATTGCAGGGGATGGCCGTTCGCGCCACGATAAAGGATCATGGCGTTGAACCGGCCGTGAACGGATCGCGCGGCACGAATCCAGCAGTTCCGGGGCGATCAGCGGCCTGCCGCCGATTTGTGTCACCACTTGGCCACAGCGCGGGAAATCCTTGGCCTGCGTGGCGTTACGATCTGGAAATCGCGCAGGCGAAAGCGTAGATGAGGTTGAGGTGTCATGCCGATGTCATGTTTGTGTCGCTTTTGCGGCCAAACGGATCGGTGGATCACTACGCGATTCGCATAACGAACAGAGACAGGAAGCAGGCAGGATCATGAGCGGCAGGGGCAGCAACACGGCGAACGCGCGGGGCACGCGCCGTTTCGCGCTGCCACGCGTGATGCGCGCGCCGCTGATGGTGGCCACCTGCATCGCGGCCGGCATGGTTATTGCCCCGGCTGTCAGCAGCGCGGTGACCGGTTCGTTCAAGCCGCTGGCCCAGGTCAGCCTGGCCGCTCGTGGCGGTATCGGTTCGTTCACGCCGGCTTCCGGCGATCCCAAGCTTGCTGCCGCCATCACGGTGCACGGGCTGACCAACAACCGTCTCTTCCGCTTTACGCCGGCGGGCATCGATACGCGTGCCGATCGCTCGATCACCGTGGCCGTCCGGGTCAATCCGGAAGTGGCGCGCGCCATTTCGGTGCGCGGTGTGCTGGGCAACATTGGCGGGGCTGCCGGCAACGGCACGCCGCTGCGCATCGTGCCCAATGCCTTCAACCTGGGCATGGCGCGTGGCTATCAAAGCTTTGCCGTCACAAACGGCCTTGGCACGTCGAACGGGTTTGACCGCGATGTCCAAAGGATCGACATGCCCGATCTGAGCCACTTTGCGGCTGCATCGCCTTCGGCCAGCGCGACATCGGGCGCAACCGGGCGTTTGGCGCCGCGCATTGCGCTCGACGAAAAGGAACGCGCCGGCCGTGCGCCGCGCACGCTGGAAACCCAGGGCGATTACCAGGTCGATTTCGGCGGCAGCTATCGCCTGACCCGCAATCTCGATGTTACGGCGGGCATCCGCTACTCGTCGGACCGCGACCGTCTGCGTCCGCTTACCGATGGGCGTCAGGACAGCCAGGCCGTTTACCTGGGAACGCAATTCCGGTTCTGATCTTTCCGCACCATTTCGGCTGCACAATGGGCTCGCTTCGGCGGGCCTTTTTGTTGCACGATAGACGCGTTCAGACATGCATGAGCAAGCTTTCCGCAACAGTGGAGCGCGCGCGAAAATCCCTGCAATTCTTATCAATAAAGGTCCAAGAAATTTATCGATCCTACCTTAAGCCGGCTTGTCGCGCGAGTGTCATCACCTTAGCCTAGCCGCTCTCCAAGCTGGTAAAGTACAGGAGTACCAGGAATGACGCGAGTGGCCATCGTAACGGGCGGAACCAGGGGTATCGGCGAAGCGATCTGCCTCGCTCTCAGGGACGCGGGACGGACTGTCGTTGCGAACTATGCAGGCAACGAAGAAAAGGCGAAGGCCTTTACCGAGCGGACCGGTATTCCGGCCTATCGCTGGGACGTGGGCGATCACGCAGCGACCCAGGAAGGATGCGCGCGCGTGGCCGCCGATGTCGGCCCGATCGACATTGTCGTCAACAATGCCGGCATCACCCGCGATGGCGTGCTTCACAAGATGAGCTTCGATGACTGGAACGAAGTCATGCGAATCAACCTGGGCGGTTGCTTCAATATGGCCAAGGCCACGTTTCCGGGCATGCGCGAGCGCGGCTGGGGCCGCATCGTCAACATCGGCTCGATCAACGGGCAGGCCGGCCAATATGGCCAGGTAAACTATGCCGCAGCCAAATCGGGCATCCACGGCTTCACCAAGGCCCTGGCCCAGGAAGGCGCCAAGTACGGCGTCACCGTCAATGCGATCGCGCCGGGTTATATCGACACCGACATGGTGGCTGCGGTGCCGCAGCCCGTGCTTGAAAAGATCGTTGCGAAGATTCCCACCGGGCGTCTGGGCCAGGCCAGCGAAATTGCGCGCGGCGTGGTGTTCCTCACTTGCGAAAACGGCGGTTTCGTCACTGGATCGACCATGTCGATCAACGGCGGCCAGCACATGTATTGAAGGCCGTGGGGCGGTGCCACGGCGCCGCCCCATGCCATTCTCCATGGCCGATTTCTATCATCCGCCGGTCAAGCGCTCGGTCGAGATCGCCGGGCACAAGACCTCGATCAGCCTGGAACCGCTGTTCTGGGACTGGCTGCGTGCGGCCGCGGAGGTCGAGGGCCTGCCGCTCAACGCGCTTGTTGCGCGCATCGATGCCGAGCGCATAGCCAGCCCCACGCCGCCCGGCCTTGCCGGCGCGATCCGCCTATGGCTGGCGAGTGGCGCGCGGCAAAACTTGCCCTCACTGAACCCCTAGTCGATTCGGGCGCCGCCCTTCCACAGTGCCAGCACGCGCCCTTCGACCGGCCGCCGATCGAACGGGGTGTTGCCCGCACTGGCTGCCATCTTGTCCGAATTGACGATCCATGGCCGGGCCGGGTTGACCACGGCAATGTCTGCTTCGGCGCCCACCGCCAGACGCCCCGCGTTGACACCGAGCAGCGCAGCCGGATTGGCGGCGAGCAGGGCAAAGGCGCGGGCCATGTCGATCACGCCATCACGCACCAGCGTCAGGCTTAGCGGTAACAGCGTTTCGGCGCCGGCCATGCCGGGCTCGGCATCGGCAAAGGGCAGGCGCTTGTCTTCGGGACCACGCGGATCGTGGCCCGAGGCGATCACGTCGATCGTGCCATCGCCGATCGCCGCGATCACCGCCTTGCGATCCTCGTCGGCGCGCAGGGGCGGGGAGAAGCGGCAGAAGGTGCGAAAATCGACCAGTTCGAGATCCGAGAGCATGAAATGCGCCGGCGTCACCCCGGCCGTGACCTGGACGCCGCGCAGCTTGGCGCCGCGCACCAGGTCGAGCGCCTTGGCCGTCGTCACCTGGCGAATGTGCAGCCGTGCACCGGTCATTTCAGCAAGTGCGATATCGCGCGCAACCGCCAGGCTCTCCGCTTCGGCCGGGGCGGAAGGCAGGCCCAGCCGCGTTGCCACTTCGCCGGCGGTCGCCACCGCCTGCCCGGCAAGCCCGGCATCCTCGGCATGGCTGACCACGACGAGATCGAGCATCGCGCAGTAGGAAAGGAGGCGCAGCATCACGCCCGAATCGGCAATCCAGCGCCGTCCGGTGCTGACGGCACGCGCACCAGCCTCGCGCATCAGCGCCAGTTCGGCCAGTTCCGTCCCGTCCAGGCCGCGCGTGGCGGCGGCCAGCGGGTGCACCCAGAAGTCGGGCTTGCCCGACTGCGCGGCAAAGCGCACGCGCGCCGGATGATCGAGCGGCGGCCCCTGATCGGGCATCAGCGCGGCGCGGGTGATCCCGCCGAAATGGAACGCGGGCTTGTCGATGGCGAACACGCCAAGGTCCACCAGGCCGGGCGTCACCAGCATGCCGCCGGCATCGAATACCGCATCGCCCGGCTGCGGCGCGGCATCGGCGCCCAGCGCAGCGATGCGCCCGCCGGTGCAGCGCAAATCGGCCGCGACGGGTTCACCAGACGAAACCACGAGGCGGCCGTTGGTGATGACAAGCGATTGAGGTGTCATGCGTTTTCTCCGCCGAGGTGGTCCCAGCCGGGAACCTGGCGGGTGCGCCGGGTCAGCACTTCAAGGCATGCCATGCGGATGGCCACGCCGCTTTCCACCTGCCGGGTGATCAGGCTGCGTTCGACATGGTCGGCCACCTGGCTGTCGATCTCCACGCCGCGGTTCATCGGGCCGGGATGCATGACCAGCGCGCCGGCTTCGGCCTTGGCCAGCCGGTCCAGCGACAGGCCGTAAAGGTGCCGATATTCGCGCGGCGAGGGAATGAACTGGCCCTGCATCCGCTCCATCTGCAGGCGCAGCATCATCACCACTTGCGCGCCCTTGAGCGCGGAGTCGAAATCATGGAACACGTGGACGCACATGACTTCGATCTCGGCCGGCATCAGCGCGGGCGGGGCGCAGACGCTCACTTCGCAGCCCAGCGCGGTCAGCGACAGGATGTTGGAGCGTGCCACCCGGCTGTGCAGGATGTCGCCGCAGATCGTCACCTTCAAGCCGTTGAGATCGCTACCCTTGGGCAGGCCCAGCGCATGGCGGATGGTAAGCGCATCGAGCAGGGCCTGGGTCGGATGCTCGTGCTGCCCGTCCCCGGCGTTGAGTACCGGGCAATCGACCTTTTCGGCAATCAGCCGGACCGCGCCCGAACTGGCATGGCGAATGACAATGGCATCGGCGCGCATGGCGTTGAGCGTCATCGCCGTGTCGATCAGCGTTTCGCCCTTTTTCACGCTGGACGTGGCGGCGTGCATGTTGACCACGTCGGCGCCCAGCCGCTTGCCGGCGATTTCGAATGAGAGCAGCGTGCGCGTGCTGTTTTCAAAGAAGGCGTTGATGATTGTCAGGCCCGAAAGCAGGTCGGCCCGCTTGTGCGACTGTCTATTGAGTTCCACCCACTGCTCGGCCTCGTCCAGCAGGTAGAGAATCTCGTGCCGGGCAAGCTGGCCGATTCCGGTCAGATCGCGGTGGGGAAAGGCAAGGCCGCCCGCAGGATAGCTGCGCGCCGGGCTCTCTGACGAAGGGGAGGGGTTCGATGGATGCATCGAAGACCACGCCCTAGACTTGCCGGGCCATCACGACAAGTCTTTCAACTGGCGTCAGCCGCTGGGCGCGGCTAGATATCCCCGATGAATTTTGCCCGCTCGGTCTGGAAAGTCCTCGTCGCGATCAAGGATGGCCTTGTCCTCCTGTTCCTCCTGCTGTTCTTCTGGGTGCTCTATGCGGCGCTGGCCATGCGTCCCACGCCCGGCCAGGTGCGCGATGGCGCGCTGACCATCACGCTCGATGGCAGCGTGGTGGAAGAACGCAGCGCGTTGCGGCCCGCACAATTGCTGCTTTCGGGTGAAGCACCGGAAAAGCAGTTCCAGGCCCGTGACGTGGCGCGCGCGATCGAAGCTGCCGCCGACGACACGCGGATCAAGGCCGTGGTGCTCGATCTGGAGCAATTCACCGGCGGCGGCCAGGTCCACATGGCGCGAATCGGCGCGGCGATGGACAAGGTGCGTGCTGCGCACAAGCCGGTGCTCGTGCGTGCGCTTCTCTATACCGATGATGGCGTGCAGCTGGCCGCCCATGCCAGCGAGGCCTGGGTCGATCCGATCGGCGGCGCGGTGGTTGTCGGGCCGGGTGGATCGCAGCTGTATTACAAAGGCTTGATGGACCGCTTCAAGGTCAAGGCGCACATCTTCAAGGTGGGCACCTACAAGTCTGCCGTCGAACCCTATGACCGTGCCGATGCTTCGCCCCAAGCGAAGGAAAACCTGTCGGCCATCTACGGTGCGTTGTGGTCGACGTGGAAGGCCGATGTGAAGAAAGCCCGCCCCAAGGCAGACATCGACCTCGTCACGCGCGATCCCGCGCAATGGCTGGCACAAAGCGGCGGAGACATGGCCCAGGCCGCAGTGAAGGCCGGGCTGGTGGACAAGATCGGCGACAAGGCCGCCTTCGGCCACCGCGTGGGCGATCTCGTCGGCCACGATCCGGCTGCCGGGGAAGGGGGCTACAAGGGCACGACCCTGGCACGCTACCTGGCCGACAAGCCTTTGCCGACAGGTGGCAAGGCGATTGCCGTGGTCACCATTGCCGGGACGATCGTCGATGGTGAGGCTGGTCCGGGCACGGCCGGCGGCACGCGCATTGCCAACCTGATCGACCAGGCCGTGGCCAGCGGCAATTACGCGGCGCTGGTGGTGCGGGTGGATTCGCCCGGTGGTTCGGTGACGGCGGCAGAGCGGATCCGCGCTGCCATTGTCCGTGCGCGAGCCAAGGGGATGCCGGTGGCCGTATCGATGGCCAATCTCGCGGCAAGTGGTGGCTATTGGGTGTCAACGCCCGGCCAGCGCGTCTTTGCCGAGCCGGCGACGATCACTGGCTCGATCGGCGTTTTCGCAGTGATCCCCAGTTTCGAGGATACGCTGTCGAGCTATGGCATAACGGCCGATGGCGTGCGCACCACGCCGCTTTCGGGCCAGCCTGATATCGTCGGCGGCTTGAGCCCGGAATTTTCCGCGCTGTCTCAAGCCTCGGTCGAAGGCTATTACGCCCGCTTCCTGGGCCTGGTGGCCAAGGCGCGCAACAAGACGCCGCAAGACGTCGACAAGATCGCGCAAGGGCGGGTGTGGGACGGCGGCACCGCGCGCCAGATCGGCCTGGTCGACCAGTTCGGCGAACTGGACGATGCCGTGGCCTGGGCCGCCAAGGCTGCCAAGGCAGAAACGTGGCACGCCGAATATCTGGGGGCCAATCCCGGCGGCTGGCAGGGATTGCTGGCGGATTGGATGAATGACGACAGCAGCGCCGACTCGCGCGCAGGCGGCGATGTCACCGGCTTGCTGGCGCGGCGCCAACAGGCATTGGGCGCGCGGGTCGTGACCGATCTGGCGCGGCTGCAAAGCACTGCGGGTGCGCAAGTGCTATGTCTGGAATGTGGCGATCTTGGGCCGGCTGCGTTGCCGCCGGCCCAAGATCTGGTGGCCCGCGCATCCTGGTTGGCAATGCTCGGGAAGGTATTCTAAAGCCTGATTAATCAGTCAGGTGGCGGTATTTCTTGCGGTGCAATCGGATCGATCCGATCCGGCGTCACCGGCGGGGTCTCGGGCGGTTCGCTCTGCGGATGTTCGGGCGGGGTGATGGCAGGGGGCACATCGGGCGGCGATTGCGGGTCGATCCGGTCTGGCGGCGGTGTGCTGGCCATGGCTTCGTGCTCCTTGCTGGGCGGCCCGTGGCGGGCTGCCATAGCTTTCCAACCGCCGGGCCGGGGGCCTTGTTCCTCGCAGTGCCTGCGCCGGGCTTGTACTTTGTCACGCGCTGCGATAGGGGCACCGCTCGCTTTTTGCCGGATGCGGGCGTGGCGGAACTGGTAGACGCGCTGGATTTAGGTTCCAGTATCGCAAGATGTGGGGGTTCGAGTCCCTTCGCCCGCACCAGGGATCATCCCCCTTCCGGCTATGCACGGATTTTTCAGGCGCCGTGGTGCGGCGTCAGTCAAGAAAGTTGGATCAGGATGCAGATCGTCGAAACCAGCAACGAGGGCCTGAAGCGCGCCTATGCCGTGACCATCCCCGCGGCTGATATTGCCGCGCGCGTGGAAGGTGAAATCCAGAAGATCGCCCCGCAGGTGCGCATGCCTGGGTTCCGTCCGGGCAAGGTTCCGGCCAATCTCGTCAAGAAGATGCACGGCCCGGCGCTGCACCAGGAAGCCCTGCAGACCACGATCCGCGAAGCCATGGACAAGCTGGTGGCCGACCACCAGCTGCGCCCGGCGATGCAGCCGGACGTTTCGCTGGGCGAAGGTTATGAAGAAGGCAAGGACGCCACGCTGACCGTCAGCCTCGAAGTGCTGCCCAAGGTCGAAGTGCCCACGCTCGATGGCCTCAAGCTCGACAAGCTGGTCGTGCCCGTGACCGAAGATCAGGTGGACGAAGCGGTGAACCGCATCGCTGCTGGCCAGAAGAAGTTCTCGGACGCCGAAGAAGGCGCACAAGCCAAGGACGGCGACCAGCTGATCATCGACTTCCTCGGCAAGCTTGACGGCGAACCGTTCGAAGGCGGTGCGGCTGAAGACCAGGCACTGGAAATCGGCGCCGGTCGCTTCATCCCCGGTTTCGAGGAACAGCTCGTCGGCGCCAAGGCTGGCGACGAGAAGGTCATCACCGTGACGTTCCCGGAAGACTATCCTGCCGCCAACCTGGCCGGCAAGGAAACCACCTTCGACATCACGGTCAAGGCGGTGAAGAACCCGGGCGAATTCGTGGCGGACGATGAATTCGCCAAGGCGCTGGGCCTGGAAAGCCTGGAACAGCTGCGCGGCCTGCTCAAGGGCCAGCTGGAACAGGAAACCGCCGGCCTGACCCGCACCCAGATGAAGCGCGCCCTGCTCGACCAGCTGGCTGCCGGCCACGATTTCGACGTGCCGCCCTCGATGGTGGAAGCCGAATTCGAGCAGATCTGGCAGCAGCTGACCCAGGAAGCCCAGGGCGAGGAAAACCCGGAAGAAGCGCTCAAGGAAATCGAAGCCGAAAAGGACGATTACCGCAAGATCGCCGAGCGCCGCGTGCGCCTTGGCCTGCTTCTGTCGGAAATCGGCCAGGCTAATGGCGTGGCGGTGACGTCGCAGGAAATGGAAATGCTGATCCGCCAGGCGGCCCAGCAATACCGCGAGCAGGATCGCCAGCGTTTCGTGGAATACGTGCGCTCCGAACCGCTTGCGGCCGCCCAGCTGCGCGCGCCGCTGTATGAAGACAAGGTTGTCGACTTCCTGTTCGACAAGGCCGAAGTGACCGAGCGCGAAGTGACGCGTGAGGAACTGCAGGCCGCGATCGAAGCCGACGAAGGCACCGATGCCGCCCCGGCCGATGCCAAGCCGGCGAAGAAGAAGGCCGCCAAGAAGGCGGAAGGCGAAGCCGAAACGGCCGGTGAGGCTGAAGAAGCCAAGCCCGCCAAGAAGGCTCCGGCCAAGAAGAAGGCCGCCGCCGAAGGCGAAGCCGAAGCGGCGGACGAAGGCGAAGCCAAGCCCGCCAAGAAGAAGGCTGCTGCCAAGAAGGCCCCCGTCGAAGGCGAAGAGGCCTGATCCAGCGCCTGCGGGCCTGATCGCATCAAGACATCAAGGGCGCTGCCGGCAACGGCGGCGCCCTTTGTCGTCATGGTGCTGATCCTTAGGCATCATGCGGATTGGCGCGTTCATTTGCGACATGAGAGAATCGGCGCGATCGGAACCCAGAGGGGGGATCTGCCGGTGCATACAGTGCGCAATCGCAAGGGTGCTCGTCCACGCCGTCCCACGTCGGCCAAGCTGCCGGTTCAGCCTGCCACCCAGGAAAAGGCTCCGGCAAAGACCGTCGGCAAATCCAATGCTTGCCAGGAAACCAGGCCGCCGTTCTTGCTGGCCCAGCCCCGAACGGCCGGATTTCCCGCAGACCTGATCCTGCCACCCCATCGTGGCGCGATCATCACCACGGCCGCCTGGCCAGCCGGCATGATACCGGCTCCCTTGCCGGCCGCGCCGCCCCTGCGCGCGCCATTCGTGCTTCCGCGAGTACCGGCTGGAAATCCGCAAGGTCAGCCGGGCCGCGAGGCGCCAGGCCGCGATTCGCGGCGGCAGGAACCTCCACGCAAGACGCCGCATCGCGACTTGCCCCCGCGCCCCGGCACGCGCACGGCGCGCAAGGCGGAACGGCGCGCAATGGCACAAGCTGAATGGGCGCGCCGCACCGGCATTGCCGACGATGCGGGGCAGGGTGCCGGCCAGCCGCTCGCTGGCGCGCCGGCTCATGCCGATCACATCATGGCGGCAGACGATCGCAGCCCGCTGCCCCGCCATCTGGCGCCTGCGGTCGCGCAGGCGGGACTGTTCGATACGGTAGCGGCGAGCCTGGGCGATGCCGGCCGGTTTCTGGCGCGCCTGCTCCCTGGCGCAAGGCGCGGAAGCGAACTGCGCGAGCGCGTGGCGCGGGCCGAAGCGCGGCTGCGGGCCATGGAGGCGCAACTCTCTGCGCTAGAGGCCCTGCGCGAGCGGGTAAAAGCGTGAAAAAGGCAGCAAAACCGGGCGGAATCTCATCTTCTATCCACGCATTCCCGCGCATTGTCGGTTAATGCCCTTGAACATCCTTTGCTGGCACGCGACATAGGCCATCGCAACCAGATGAGGATTCCCATGCTCGACGTGTTCGGCAGCAGCTCTGCCCAAGGAAAGTTCCATGCTGATCCGGTGACGGGCGCGCTTGTTCCGGTCGTTGTCGAGCAGACCAGCCGCGGTGAGCGCAGCTTCGATATCTTCAGCCGCCTGCTGCGCGAGCGCATCGTCTTCGTGACTGGCCAGGTGGAAGATCACATGGCCTCGCTGATCGTGGCCCAGCTCCTGTTCCTCGAGTCGGAAAACCCGTCGAAGGACATCTCGATGTACATCAACTCGCCCGGTGGCGTGGTGACGGCGGGCATGGCGATCCATGATACCATGCAGTACATCCGCCCGCGCGTGTCGACCGTGTGCATCGGCCAGGCCTGCTCGATGGGCAGCTTCCTGCTGGCGGCCGGCGAGCCGGGCATGCGCATTGCACTGCCCCACGCGCGCATCATGATCCACCAGCCTTCCGGCGGGGCGCAGGGCATGGCTTCGGATATCGAGATCCAGGCCCGCGAAATCCTGCGCATCAAGAAGCGGATGAACGACCTCTATGTGAAGTACACGGGCAAGAGCCTGGAAGAGGTCGAGCGCGCGATGGACCGTGACACTTTCCTCGAAGCCGATGAAGCGCAAGCCTTCGGGCTCGTCGACAAGGTTTTCGAATCGCGTCCACAATCTGAACAGGTTGGTGTCGAGAGCGGCACCGGAGGGGCTCCCTCGGCCTGATTTTACGTTCTGCCACCGCGCCTTAAGCTTTGCGAAAGGGGCGGTAAGGCAGATGACACCACCTCGTTTCGTGTCCGGTTGATTAATACCCTTGCGGTAGTAGGATAGCCGGGCCCGCCCCTCGTGGAGGGGCGCCTGGGATTGAAGAATGACAAAGCTTTCCGGATCGGACTCTAAAAGCACGCTCTACTGCAGCTTCTGCGGGAAGTCGCAGCATGAGGTGCGCAAGCTCATTGCGGGCCCGACGGTCTTCATCTGCGATGAGTGCGTCGAGCTGTGCAACGACATCATCCGGGAAGAGACCAAGCAGGGCATCGCCGGCAAGAAGGACGGCGGCGTACCCACGCCGCGCGACATCTTCGAAACGCTGAACGATTACGTGATCGGGCAGGACCGCGCCAAGCGCGTGCTGTCGGTGGCCGTGCACAACCACTACAAGCGCTTGAAGCACAGCGGCAAGGGCGGCGACATCGAGCTGTCGAAGTCCAACATCCTGCTCGTCGGCCCGACCGGCTCGGGCAAGACGCTGCTGGCGCAGACGCTTGCCAAGACGTTCGACGTGCCGTTCACCATGGCCGACGCCACGACGCTGACCGAAGCCGGTTACGTGGGCGAGGACGTGGAGAACATCATCCTCAAGCTGCTGCAGGCCAGCGACTACAACGTCGAAAAGGCGCAGCACGGCATCGTCTATATCGACGAGATCGACAAGATCAGCCGCAAGGCAGAGAACCCGTCGATCACCCGCGACGTTTCGGGCGAAGGCGTGCAGCAGGCGCTGCTCAAGCTGATGGAAGGCACCACCGCTTCGGTGCCGCCACAGGGCGGGCGCAAGCATCCGCAGCAGGAATTCCTGCAGGTGGACACGACCAACATCCTGTTCATCTGCGGCGGCGCCTTTGCCGGCCTGGAAAAGATCATTTCCGACCGCCTGCAGAAGCGCTCGATCGGGTTCGGTGCGCACGTGGCCGATCCCGACAAGCGCCGCGTGGGGGAACTGCTGCAGAAGGCAGAACCGGAAGACTTGCAGAAGTTCGGCCTGATCCCCGAATTTATCGGCCGTCTGCCAGTGATTGCCACGCTCAACGATCTCGATGTGGCGGCCTTGGTGCAGATCCTGCGCGAACCCAAGAACGCGCTGGTCAAGCAATATGCCAAGCTGTTCGAGCTTGAAGACGTGACGCTGACGTTCACCGATGAAGCGCTCGAAGCGATCGCCAAGAAGGCCATCGACCGCAAGACCGGCGCGCGTGGCCTGCGCTCCATCGTCGAAGGGCTGCTGCTCGACACCATGTTCGACCTGCCCACGCTCGATGGCGTGACCGAAGTGGTGGTGGACAAGGACGTGGTCGACGGGCGCAAGGAGCCGGTCCAGGTCCTCAAGGGCAAGGAACAGGCCGCCTGAGGCTTTCCACCCTGGCACCAAACAAAAACCCCCGCTGGAAACAGCGGGGGTTTTTGTTTGGTGCCAGGACGGGTCGAGAGGTGGGTTGGGGGGGGGCGACGCCATGTCGGCTCCATGCAGGAGCGAAACCCAAACCATTCCCTCCTGTTCGCCCGCGTTAGGGCTGAGCTTGTCGAAGCCCTTTGGCAGGCGCGCGTTGTGCGGGCGTCCGTCGACAGGCTCAGGGCGAACGGCGGGGTGTTGGCCTGGCTTATCAGCCCTCGATGCCCAGTTCGGTCAGCAGGAATGCAAACTCCTCGGCCGCTTCCTTCAGGCTCTCGAAGCGGCCAGACTTGCCGCCGTGGCCGGCGCCCATGTTGGTCTTGAAGATCAGCGGGTTGTCATCGGTCTTCAATTCGCGCAGGCGGGCGACCCATTTGGCCGGTTCCCAATAGGTCACGCGCGGATCGTTGAGCCCGGCGGTGACCATCAGCGGGGGATAGGCCTGGGGCTTGACCTGGTCATAGGGTGAATAGGAGCGGATCAAGTGGAAGGCGGCGGCATCCTCCAGCGGATTGCCCCACTCGGGCCATTCCCCCGGCGTTAGGGGAAGGCTTTCATCGAGCATGGTGGCGAGGACATCCACGAAGGGTACGTCGGCCACCACTGCGCCGAACAGATCGGGCGCCTGGTTGATCACCGCGCCCATCAGTTCTCCCCCGGCCGAGCCGCCCGACGCGGAAATCTTGCCGGCCGTGGTGAAGCCATGGTCGACAAGCCCCCGCGCCACGTCGATGAAATCGTTGAACGTGTTGGTCCGCGCTTCCAGCTTGCCGGCCTTATACCAACCCCGCCCGAGATCGTCCCCGCCGCGAATGTGGGCAATGGCATAGGCCATGCCGCGATCAAGCAGCGAGAGGCGCGTGGTGGAAAAGCCCGGTCCCACCGCAATGCCATAGGCGCCATAGCCATAGAGATGGAGCGGGCCAGCGACCGCGCGATCCTTGCGCCACACCACCGAGACCGGCACCAGCGTGCCATCGCGTGCCGGAATGTCGAGCCGCGCGGTGTCATAAAGGCTGGCGTCGTAGCCTGAGGGAATTTCCTGAACCTTGAGGCGTGTGAGCGTGCGGCCGGGCACGTCATAGTCATAGACCGACGAGGGACTGACCATCGATTCGTAGCCGACGCGCAGCGTCTGCGTGGCCCATTCCGGATTGTCGCCCAGGCTCGCTTCATAGCTCGCTTCGGGAAAGGCGATCGGCTCGATCCGCGCGGGATCGTCGTAATAGCGCACTTCGATGCGATCGAGCCCGCGCACGCGGCCTTCGATCACGTAGAAATCCTTGAACAGCTCGAACCCGGTGAGATAAAATTCGTCGGTCCCGCCGATCAGCGTGGTCCACTGCGCCGGATCGGCGAGCGGCGCGGTGGCCAGGCGGAAATTCTCGTGGGTATCGTTGGTGTGGACGAAGAGCGTGTCGTCGCGCAGGTCCACATCGTATTCCACGCCCTTTTCGCGCGGCCGCACCAGGATTGGCGCTGCGAGCGGATCGCTGGCCGGAATCAGGCGCACTTCGCTGGTTTCGTGGTCGCCGGTCGAAACGATCAGCCACTGCTCGTTGGCCGAAAGCGCTGCGCCGGCGCGAAAGCCTTCGTCATCCTCGTGATAGAGTTCCACGTCGGCATCGAGCGGTTGGCCCAGCCAATGCAGGCGCACGTTGTCCGTCCGCCAGTTCTCGTTGGCGAGGCTGTAGACCAGGCCGGTATCGCCCTTCACCCAGATCAGGCCTGAATTGGTGCCGGGAATCTCGTCGGGCAGCACTTCGCCGCTGGCGATCACCTTGATCCGCGCAGTGAAGCGTTCCGAGCCATTGTCGTCCACCGACCAGGCGAGCAGGCGGCCATCGTTCGAAACCGAGATGGCGCCGAGGCGAAAATAGTCGTGGCCCTGCGCCAAGGCCACTTCATCGATAATCAGCTGGTCGGCGCTGCCATCGTCGGGCGCTCCCACCGGGCGGCGCCACCACTTCTTGTACTCGGCGCCTTCCTCGAACTCGATCCAATAGAGCCAGTCCCCGTCCTTTTGTGGCACGGACTTGTCCGCTTCCTTGATGCGTCCGCGCATTTCGGCAAACAGCGTGTCGATCAGCGGCTGGCGCGGTGCCATATGGGCCTGGAACCATGCATTTTCCGCTTCGAGGTGAGCCAGGATTTCCGGGTCCTTGACCTCGGGATAGCCGGGGTCGCGCAACCATGCATAATCATCGGTCACGGTCACGCCGTGATGGGTGAAGCTCTGGGGCTTTTTGGCGGCAACGGGGGGCTTGGCGGAAATGGTCATCACCGCCATCTATGGTGCTGTTGCCCGGCCTGCAAGGCGCGCCTCTGGCGTCGGCTGGCCCGAGTGGTTACAACACGAACCAGTTACCTGCCATTTACGCCCAAGGACGCTGAGCCATGTTGATGCAAACCCACGAAGCCCGCCTCGAAGCGCTGCGCGCCGAACTGGGGCGGCGCGGCCTGGATGGCTTCGTCGTTCCCATATCGGACGAGCACATGAGCGAATATGTCGGCGGCTATGCGCAGCGGCTGGCCTGGCTCACCGGCTTCGGCGGCTCGGCCGGCACGGCGGTGGTGCTCAAGGACGCCGTGAACGGACCTGGGGCGGCGATCTTCACCGACGGGCGCTACACGATCCAGGTGCGCGAGCAGGTCGATGGGCGGCTCTATGAATACCAGTCCGTGCCGCAGACCAGCCCGGCCGCGTGGCTGGGCCGGAACGCCGCGCCCGGTGCCAAGATCGGCTATGATGCCTGGCTCCATGCCAAGCCCTGGGCCGATGGCGTGGCCAAGGCGCTGGCTGCCAAGGGCGCAACGCTGGTGGCGGTGGACAGCAATCCGATCGACGCGGTGTGGGAAGACCAGCCGGCACCCTCGCCAGCGCTCGCAGTTCCCCATGACGACGCGCACGCTGGGCAGAGCGTGGCCGAAAAGCGCGCTGAAATGGCCCAATGGCTCGCGGATCAGGGCGCTGACGCGGCGGTCGTCACCGCGCTCGATGGCGTGGCGTGGCTGCTCAACATGCGCGGCACCGATGTCGATCACACGCCCGTGGCGCTTTCCTTCGTGGTGGCCCACGCCGACGGCACGGTGGACCTGTTCATCGCGCCCGAGAAGGTGGATGCCGATCTGGTGGCGCACTTGGGCAATTCCGTGCGCGTGCAGGACCGCGCAACTTTCGTACCGGCACTGAAAGCGCTGGCCGGCAAGACCGTTGCGGTGGACCCGGAACGCGCCGTCGCCGCTGTGTTCCACGCGCTGGAAGGCGCCGGCGCGCGCGTGCTGGCACTGACCGACCCCACTGTGCTGCCCAAGGCACGCAAGAATCCGGTGGAACAGGCCGGCCACCGCGCCGCCCAGGCGCGCGATGGCGCAGCGGTGACGCGGTTCCTCCACTGGCTGTCGCAAGCGGCGCCGCAGGGCACCGAGACCGAGCTTTCGGCCGCCGCGCGCCTTTTGGCGGAGCGCGAGAAGACCGGGCTGCTCAAGGACCTGTCGTTCGGCACGATTTCGGCCGCCGGGCCGAATGCGGCGATCCCGCATTACCATGTCGATGAACAGTCCAACCGGCCGATTGCGCCTGGCAGCGTCTATCTGGTCGACTCGGGGGGGCAATATCTCGATGGCACGACCGACATCACGCGCACGGTGTGGATCGGGCCGGGCGAAGCTCCCGCGCAGGTCAAGGACCGCTTCACCCGCGTGCTCAAGGGCCATATCGCGATCGACCAGGCGGTGTTTCCGCAAGGGACGCCGGGCGGCGCGCTCGACAGCTTTGCGCGCCAGTTCCTGTGGGTAGCGGGCCTCGATTATGCGCACGGCACCGGGCACGGCGTCGGCAGCTTCCTGGCGGTGCACGAAGGCCCGCAGCGGATCGCCAAGGTGACCGGCGCCCAGGCCGGCACGGGGCAGGGACTGCTGCCCGGCATGATCCTTTCCAACGAGCCGGGCTACTACAAGGCCGGTGAATACGGCATCCGCATCGAGAACCTGGTGCTGGTGGAATCGCGCGACATCGCCGGGGCGGAAGGCGGCTTCTGCGGATTCGAGACGCTGACGTTCGTGCCTATCGACCGCGCGCTGGTCGATGTCTCGCTGCTCACGCCGGCAGAGCGGGCATGGTGGAACACCTATCACACACGCACCCATGCGCTGCTCGCTCCCTTGCTCGACGGAGCGGACCTTGCCTGGCTGGAGCAGGCTTGCGCGCCGATCTGACCTTGCAGACGGCGTCGTTCATGATACGTTCTCATTGTGTGGCGACTCGCCATGAGGAGAGCGGCGATGATCAACTATGTAACCTTGGGGACCAACGACCTGGAGCGCGGGGCGCCGTTCTACGATGCGCTGGCGGCGGAACTGGGCACCGGGCGGATGTTCGAATGGCCGGGCGCCATTGCCTGGGGCAATCCCGGCGGCGCGCCCGGGGTGGCGCTGATGAAGCCGTTCGATGGGCAGGCGGCGAGCGTTGGCAACGGTGTGATGGTGGCGCTGGAGGCCAAGGACCCGGCGCAGGTCGATCGTCTTCATGCCCTGGCGCTGGCCCATGGCGGCTCTTGCGAAGGCAAGCCGGGGCCGCGCGGCGACGGCGGCTTTTATGCTGCCTATTTTCGGGACGTCGATGGCAACAAGCTTGCCGCGGTGGTCATGGGCACGAGCTGAGCGCGACAGGGCGGCGTGCGGCGCGACAATTGGCGACAAAATACCCCGGTTGCCGACATAATCGCGCGACATCTTGTGCCTAGAACCATGGATATGGAAGCTGCGGTGCCAGCCACTTCGGTCCCGATGGCCGGAGAAGGTGTCCCTCCCCCTTAGTCCCCAGCCTTTTTCGGCAAGGCGGCGCCGCAGTTTCCTTCCCTTTTTCCCGTCCGGCGCCGCAATTCATGGCGATCGCCTGCCTTTTCGGAAGTTTGCCGACATGAAGAAAAGTGTCCTCGTATTGTCTGCGGCCCTGGTGGCCTCGCTTGGCGCCGGCGCGCTCTATGCAGCGTCTCCTGCGCCCCCGCCTCCCGCCCAGGCGCCCGCACCAATGGGCGATGGCAGCGTCACGTGGGACGCCTTCAAGGCGCAAGCCGATGCCGTGTGGGCGCGGATGGATGTCAACAAGGATGGCCGGATCGACCAGGCCGATCGCGATGCCCGCATGGGCCAGCGTTTCGATGCGATCGACACCAACCATGATGGCATGATCAGCCGCGCGGAGTTTCTGGCCCAGCACCGTGGCCCGAAGGGCGGGCGCGATCAGATGGCCGGCCCCGATGGTAGCACGCCACCGCCCGCGGTCGATCGCGGCGCCGGCATGGACCACATGCGTATGGGCCATGGCGGAATGGGCCATGGTGGAATGGGTCGGGGCGGAAAGGCCGTGTCTCTGATCTGGCCGGTTTTGCGCCAGGCAAAGCGTGACAATGGTGGCGTGCTGACGCGCGCTGCGTATGATGCAGCGGTCAAGTCTGCGTTCGACAAGGCCGATGGCAACCATGATGGCAAGCTTACCCGTGAAGAAATCCGCGCCGCGAGTGGCCAAGCGGGACGGCCGTGGGGCCGCCCAGGCATGCGCCACCGCGATGGCGAGCGTATGGGCGGGGCGCCTGTGCTTCAGGACAATGACGGCAACTGACCGACGGGCGACCCAGGCATGATCGAGAGCGCGGCGACCCGCATTCTTTTGGTCGATGACGAAGCCGCCTTGCGCGAAGTCCTGGCAGACTATCTGGTCCGCCAGGGCTTTGCCGTGGTCCAGGCCGGAAACGCGGTCGAAGCCCGCGCGCGGATCGCGGACGAACCGTTCGACCTGGTGCTGCTCGACATCATGATGCCCGGCGAGGATGGGCTATCGCTGTGCCGCCATCTGGCGGAAGGCCGGGCGCTGCCGGTCATTTTCATCACGGCGAAGGGCGAGTCCACCGATCGCATCGTCGGGCTGGAAATCGGTGCTGACGATTATGTGGTCAAGCCGTTCGACCCTCGTGAACTCGTCGCGCGCATTCGCTCGGTCCTGCGGCGCAGTGCGCGCACGCCGGCCGAAACGCCCGAGGCGCTGTCGTATGAATTCGAAGGCTGGACACTCGATCCGCTCAAGCGCCGCCTGACCGACCGGGAAGGGGCGATCGTGGCGATTTCCTCGGCCGAGTTCCGCCTGCTGATGGCGTTTCTGGACCACCCGCGCCAGGTGCTCGATCGCGACCGGTTGCTCGACATGGTCCAGGGCCGGGAAGCACATCTGTTCGATCGGGCCGTGGATAACCAGATCAGCCGCCTGCGCCGCAAGATCGAGGAAGACAGCCGCAATCCGCAACTGATCCAGACGGTCTGGGGCGGCGGCTACATGCTCGCCGCCGAAGTGCGCAAGGTGGCCGGACGCGACTGATGCGGCACTTGCCTGCCTGGATGCTCTCGCGCAGTCCGCGCAGTCTGCAGGGCCAGATGCTGCTGGCCATCGCGCTGGCACTGCTGGTCGCGCAGGGGCTTTCGGCCGGGCTGATCTGGCGCGAGCAGAACGAGCGGCGCGTGCAGTTGACTGTGAACGAAGCGGCGTTTCGCCTGCTGGGCCCATCGCAGCGCGAAAGCCACGGTCCTGACGGGCCCCGGCGCGGGCCATCCCCGCCCGACGAAATGTGGCGCCTGCCGCGCCCGTTGCGCGTGCAGGTCGATGCCCGTTCCCCCGAACAGCCCGGCGACAATCGTCGCAGCGATGTTGCCTACGCCTTGCATGAAGTACTCGAATCGCAGGGCGTGCTTCATCGCGCGGTTCTGGTGGTTCAGCGCGATCCCCTTGCCGATGCGGTGGTGGCGCCGTGGTTTGTCAAAGTGCGGCGGAGGCTGGAAAGTTTTGGCGATCATGCCCCGCGCGCGCACTTGATCATCGCATCGGTGCAACAGCCCGATGGCACCTGGTTGACGGCCCGGATGCTGGCGCCGGCCAACGAGCGGCAGGTGATCCTGTCACTGCTGATGCAGACCGTGCTGCTTTATCTGTTGCTGGTGGGCGCGGTGGCGCTGATCCTGCGGCGTATTGCCCGGCCGCTCAAGGCCCTGACCGGGCGCGTGGAAGCCTTTGCCCGCGAGCGCAACGCGAATGGCCAGTTGGAGCCCGAAGGGCCGGACGATATCCGCCGCCTGATCGTGGCCCACAACGCGATGGAAGCGCGCATCGTCGGCCTGCTCGACGAAAAGGACGTGATGCTCGGCGCGATCGGCCATGATCTCAAGACGCCGCTCGCCGCGCTGCGCGTGCGGATCGAGGCGGTGGATGATGATATCGAGCGGGGGCGCATGGCCGCCACGATCGAGGATATCAACCGCTCGCTCGACGATATCCTGTCGCTCGCGCGTGTGGGTCGGCCGTCCGACCCGCTCGAAGTGACGGAGCTTTCCGCCCTGGTTGCCGACGTGATGGGCGAATACGAGGACATGGGCGAGGACGTGGCCCTGCTCGATACCGCACGCATCGTCCTGCCATTGCGCGCCACCTGGCTGCGCCGCGCGATGCGCAACCTGGTTTCCAATGCCTTGCGCTATGGCCAGCGGGCGCGGGTGTCGCTGGCGCGCGACGGAGCCTATGCCGTGCTGCGCATCGAGGACGACGGTCCCGGCATTCCCGAAGACCAGATCCAGCACATGCTCGAACCATTTATCCGGCTCGAAGCCTCGCGCAATACGGCGACCGGCGGCACCGGCCTTGGCCTGACGCTGGCGCGCGCGATTGCCGACCAGCACGGTGGCTCGCTGGTCCTGGCCAATCGTTGGGACGCGGGTCGGATCGTCGGCCTGGTTGCCACGCTGCGCCTGCCTGTGACGCCCTAGGCGGCGTGGCAAGGTGCAGATGTGCAAGCTGGACCATGCCCCGGTGGAGCGCTATCTGCACGCGATGGACGAGCGCAGCGAGACAAGTCCCCCCGGCAAGCGGGCAGGTTGGTGGCAAGTGGCGCGGCAAGGGCGATGCCCGGCTTGCGGCGCGCCGCACATGGTATGGGCCGGCCGCGCGTGGGAGCCGCCACGGCTGGCAGACCATTGCCGCGCCTGCGGTGTGCCATTGGCCGTGCACGAGGCAAGCGGCCGCGCGCTCTATCCCGTGGTCATTCCGCTCCTGGCACTGCTGGTCTTCTCCGCCTTGCGCGTGGACGACATCTGGCGCCTGCCGCTGTGGGTCTATCCGCTGGTCTGGGGGCCGGCGAGCGCACTGCTGGTCGGCCTGGCGGTGCGCGCGGTGCGTGCTGCGATCCTGGTGGCGCGCGTGGCGCCGGGCAGCGCGGCATGACGCGCCGTCTGCCCATCGTGCCGACGCTGGTCGTGCTGCTGGCGGTCGGCACGATGATCGGCCTGGGGTTCTGGCAATTGCAGCGCAAAGCGCAGAAAGAGCAATTGCTGGCCCGCTATGCCGCAGCGCTCACCAATCCCGCGCCGGTCGCGTTCCCGGTGGCGGGCGATGGCAGGGCCGTCCTCTATCGGCGCGCCGCGTTCGATTGCACGGTAGAGCCCGGGCTGTGGGATTCGGTGGCGGGTCGCAATGCGCAGGGGCAGGGCGGCTATGTTCACATCGCCCATTGCATGGCGCCCGGCGGCGTGCCCGCGCTGGTCCAGCTGGGTTGGTCGCTCGATCCCCATCCGCCGGAATGGAATGGTGGCCCGGTGACCGGCCGAATCGCCCCGTTCCACAAGATCACGCGGCTGGTGGTCGATCCGCCGCAGGCAGGCCTTGATGCCAATGCCCAGCCCGATCCGTCTGATATTCCCAACAATCACCTGGCCTATGCCGTGCAGTGGTTCCTTTTCGCGGGCGTGGCGTTGGTAATCTATGGGCTGGCCCTGCGCCGCCGCGGCAAAGGCGCGCCGGTGGTTGTCACGATGCCCACGGGGCGCTAGGCGCGCCCATATCGATCGGCCGCACCCTTGCGATGGCGCGGCGCATGAGGATTGGCGATGAAGTATGTGAGCACGCGGGGCCAGGCCGCCTCGCTCGATTTCGAAGGCGTCACGCTGGCGGGCCTGGCGTCCGACGGCGGCCTCTATGTGCCCGAAGCCTGGCCGCAGTTCAGCCAGGAAGACATCGCCGCCATGGCCGGCTTGCCCTATGCCGAACTGGCCGCCCGCATCATGGCGCCGTTCGTGGGCGACAGCCTTTCGCCCGAGCGGCTGCGCGAGCTGACCGCCCAGGCCTATGGCCGGTTCTCGCACGCTGCGGTCACCCCGCTCAAGCAGTTGGACGAGCGGCACTGGGTGCTCGAGCTGTTCCACGGCCCCACGCTGGCATTCAAGGACGTGGCGCTGCAGATGCTGGGACTGCTGTTCGAGGAATTCCTCGGCCGGCGCGAGGATCACCTGACGATCGTGGGCGCCACCTCGGGCGATACCGGCTCGGCCGCGATCGATGCGGTGGCCGGCCGCGCCAAGGTGGACATTTTCATGCTCCATCCCGAAGGCCGCGTTTCGGACGTGCAGCGCCGGCAGATGACCACGGTCATCGCGCCTAACGTCTACAACATCGCCATCGATGGCAGCTTCGACGACGCGCAGGCGATGGTGAAGCGCATGTTCAACGATGCCGCGATCACCGGCACCTATGGCATCGCCGCAGTCAATTCGATCAACTGGGCGCGGCTGATGTCGCAGGTGGTCTATTACTTTGCCGCCGCGCTGCAACTGGGCGCGCCACGTCGCAAGGTTGCGTTCTCGGTGCCGACGGGCAATTTCGGCGACGTGTTCGCCGGCTATGTCGC